>Ga0209648_10003865_pt1 | contig 12667 bp, 7 predicted proteins | sample GraSoi2013_115cm_FD_185830 | JGI IMG/M metagenome (GOLD analysis project Ga0209648, IMG submission 185830) | Grasslands soil microbial communities from the Angelo Coastal Reserve, California, USA - Sample 9_17_2013_115cm (SPAdes) (version 2) | ecosystem: Environmental > Terrestrial > Soil >...
CTCGTGCACACGATCGAGCCGAAAGAGATCGCCGACCGGGCCGGCTACAGCCGGCCTCACACCATCCACTGCGGCCCGGACGGGATCTACGTCAGCGCCCTCGGCAACCCCGATGGCGACACTCCCGGCGGAGTCTTTGTGATCGACCACGACACCTTCGCCGTGAAGGGTCGCTGGGAGCTGGACCGCGGCCCGCAGAGGCTCGCCTACGACTTCTGGTGGCACCTCGGCTACGACACGGCGATCACGAGCGAGTGGGGTACGCCCAAGATGGTCGAGGGCGGCGTCAACCCCGAGATCCTGCTCGCAGGCGAATACGGCCACAAGATTCACATCTGGGATCTTCCGAAGCGTCGCCACCGCCAGGAGATCGACCTCGGCAAGGAGTACCAGATGGTGCTCGAGCTGCGACCCGCGCACGACCCGAGCAAGGCCTACGGGTTCGTCGGCGTCGTCACGAGCCTAAAAGACCTCAGCGCGTCGATCTGGACTTGGTACCTCGACGGATCGACGTACAAGATCGAGAAGGTGATCGACATCCCGGCTGAGCCCGCCGACCCGGACGATCTGCCGCCCCTCCTCAAGGGGTTCAAGGCCGTGCCGCCCCTCGTGACCGACATCAATCTCTCGCTCGACGACCGCGCTCTGTACGTCTCCGCGTGGGGCACCGGCGAGTTCCTGCAGTTCGACGTCAGCGATCCGTTCAAGCCCAAGAAGACCGGCAGCGTCCATCTCGGCGGGATCGTGCGCAAAGCCGCGCACCCGAGCAGCGGGCCGCTCAGCGGCGGCCCCCAGATGGTGGAGCTCAGCCGTGACGGCAAGCGCGCCTACCTGACCAACTCTCTGTACGCGAGCTGGGACGAGCAGTTTTACCCAGACGGAATCAAGAGCTGGGCGACGCTCATCAATGCCAAGCCTGGTGGGGGACTGAGCCTCGACGGCGGCTTCTTCACCACCTTCGAGCAGCGCACCCACCAGATCCACCTCGAAGGCGGCGACGCCTCCTCCGACTCGTACTGCTACTCGTGACCAGTGCTTTGTGGCCCTGGGCAACGCTCGCGCTGCTCGGGGCCTACCACGGCGTCAATCCCGGGATGGGCTGGCTCTTCGCCGTCGCTCGCGGACTGCAGGAGAAGAGCCGGAGCGCCGTGCTCGGTTCCTTGTTGCCCATCGCCGTCGGTCATGAAGCATCGATCGTCGTGGTCGTGGTCGCCGTTTCACTGACCGAGCAGGTAGCGCCCCCGTTCTTCGTCCGTTTGCTGGCCGGATTCGTGCTCGTCAGCTTCGGGCTCTACAAGCTCGCGCGCCCGCGCTCACATCCAGGTGGATTTGGCATGCGGGTCGGCCCGGCCGGGCTCGCCGCGTGGTCGTTCCTCATGTCGACGGCGCACGGCGCCGGGCTGATGCTGGCGCCCGTGCTTCTCGGCCTGCCCGTCTATGCGACCTACCACAGCCTGAGCGAGATCTCTTTGCAGGCGGTGGTGGCCGCGTCGCTTCATGTCGCGGTCATGTTGGTCGTGATGAGCGTCGTGTCCGTAGCCGTCTACGAGAAGGTCGGGCTCGGCATCCTTCGACGCGGCTGGTTCAACCTCGACCTGGGTTGGAGCTTCGTCCTGATCGCGAGCGGCGCGGTGACGTTGTTCACCGCGATCTAAAGGGAGCGTTACCGGCGGCCCGTCGTCAGGCCCGCAAGAACACCTCGGATGGGCTCCGCCTGAAGGAAGCGAACGGAGCGCTCGGCCGACAGACTGGCGGCCACGTCGCGGATTACCGTCGATGCGGCGGCGAATGCTCGCTCCGCTCCGTAATCGTCGCCGGTTGCATACAGGCCGCGGGCCAGAGCCGCCTGCGCTTGCCAGCAGAGGGGCGGCGCGCCCAATTGGTCGGCCTGTTCGACAGCGCGCCTCAGCTCTGCGACACCATCGGCTGCTTTCCCGGACTCGACCAGCCCCCTTCCGAGCGTCGTCCGTCCGGCGATCTCGTATTTGAACCGGCGCACCGGGAGGCAGAGTTCGATCGTCTTCCGCGCCCAATCAACTGCCTCCTCGGCCCGGCCCGCAAATAGCTCCATCTCGGCTCTCGCGGCCGCCAGGCGGCAAGCCATCAACCACCGTGTCCACGCCCTGGTGTTGCTTGACTCGTCCCACTGGACGCGCCAGAAATTCTCGGCCGTGGCAATGTCGCCGGCCAGGAGCGCCGCAAATATCAAATCGGTCCTCGCGTTCGCGCGCGGCATCATAAAGCCGGCCCCTTCGTCTGGTCCGTCGAGCGACTCCTCGCTCCTATGGCGCGCCTCCTCGATGTCGAAGAGTTCCCGCAGCGGCTGCGTCGAGTAGTTGCGGACGATCCTGATGGGCCGCCCCAGGTCCTGGCCGAGCCGGATCGTCTCATCGAAGAGCTGAATGCTTTCCTCGTAACGCCCGGTCGAACAAAGAATCTGGGCCATCAACGCCGAACTGCGAAGTCGGGTCTGAATGCTCTGAGGGTCAGTCCCCGACCTTGAGGCCGAGGTCATCAGCGCGTTCGCCTCAGCGATGCGGCCGACCCAGTAGTACTGCTCGCCCAGCATGTGCTCATGATTGAGCCGCTCCCACGGCCTGGTGCCGGGGGACCAGGTCCGAAGCGCCTCTTCGCCGACCTCGCCAGCGCTGTCGAGATCACCCGGACCGCCCCTCATCGCGAGACCCTGGCTTAGCATCGCCCTCGCCACCGGCGCCAGCTCGTGATCATCCGCGGCTTGCGCGAGGCGGAGAGCCTCTTCCGCCGAGGCAATGGTCTCGTCTGTGTTCTCGGTCCACTCCGAAGCCCACGAGTAGCCGAGGAGCGCTTCGATCCGCGCGCGACCCGAGAGGTGAGGCAGCAGCTCGCCGAGATCGGCGACTGAGGCCGGATAGTCCAGAAGCTTTGACCTGGCGAGGCCACGGGCAAGCCGGAGTCGAAAACGCTGGTCGTCATCAACCGCGAGCGATAGGGCCGAGTCGAACAGCGAGACCGCGTCGTTCAAGGCCCAGCCCTTGAGCGCTTGCTCCGCAGCCAGCATCAGATACTCGATCGACTTGCCAGGGTCGCCAGCCTCGCGCCAGTGGTGGGCAAGGATCGACGCCAGGCTGACCGCCTCGCTGGTGACCGATTCGATGTACTCCGCTACAGCCCGGTGGCGCTGGCGCCGAATGGAGCGGGGAAGGGTCGCGTACGCGACATCGGGGATGAGGATGTGCTTGAACTGGTATTCGATATCACCGTCGACCCTGCTCGTGGGCACCCGACGGATGAAGTCGCGTGCTTCAAGCAGGGCCAGGTCGTCGTCAAGATTCACTTGAGCACCCAGAGCGTTGAGGACGCCACGCCAGAAAGTACGTCCCACGACCGACGCGTCGAGCAGCACATCGCGAGCAGCGTTGGGCAGGGCATCGATACGAGAGGCGATCGCCGCCCGGACCGTCGTGGGCAAACCCGAGCCGACTTCCTGTCCCTCAATCACTGCGGCGGTGAGCTCTTCGATGAACAGCGGGTTGCCCTCGGCGGTTTCGGCGAGCCGGTGCACGGTTTCGGTACTGCCCCCCGCCTTGGCGAGCAAGTTTCCGGCGAGCGCGGCGGCATCCAAGCTCGAAAGAGGTTCCAGCCCGATCATGGTGTGCGCGAAAAGGCCGCCGCCCCAGCCCGGTCGTTGATCGATGAACTCGGGCCGGGCCAGGCCGATGATCACGAGCGGCGTGTCCTTCAAATATGCCGCCAGATACTCGGTCAGGTCCAGCAGTGCGCTGTCGGCCCAGTGCAGGTCTTCCAGCACAACCAGCAGTGGCTGCGACGCCAGGCACTCGAGGTAACGACGAGCGGCAAAGAATAGGTAAGCCCGCTGGAGGGCTTGCTCGGCGATGCCGAGGCCCAGCAGCAGACCGAGGTAGAAGGTCGTCTCCTCCGTTTCGGCTTTGGGAAGCAGCTTTTCAATCGCAGCCGCGAGCTTTGCGCTGGCGGCTTCCTTCGAATCGTTCTCGTAGATGTCAGATGCCGCCCGGACGAGCTGCGTGAAGGCGCCGTAGGCGGCGCGATCGCCGTACGGCAGGCACCGACCGCGGGCCACGCCACCGCCCAGCTCCTGCACATGGGCGGAGAATTCGCGCTGCAGCCTCGACTTGCCGATACCGGGGGGGCCCACGATCGTGACCAGGTGCGGGCGCCGGTCGGTGACGGCTCGGTCCCAGATCGAGCTCAGGAGATCCATCTCCCGGCCGCGACCGACCATCGGCGTCTTCGGACGCTCCCGTCCCGCCGCAAGTGGGGCGATGGCATGCCATGCCTCGACCGGATCCGGTATGCCCTTCGCAGTTACAGAGGTCAGCCTCTCGTAACGAATCGAGTTGCGAGTGAGCAGATAGGTCTCATGGCCGACCACCAGCGCACCCGGAAGTGCCGCCGACTGCAGCCTCGAAGCGGTGTTGACGACATCGCCCATCGCCAGTGCCTGGCCGGAGCTTGCGGCGGCCCCGACCGCCACCACCGCTTCACCTGTGTTGACGGCGGCCCGAGCGCGAAGTCCAAGGTCCTCGACCGCGGCCAGAACTCGGAGGCCCGCTCTGACCGCGCGCTCGGCGTCGTCACCATGAGAGATCGGTGCGCCAAACACCGCCATCACCGCGTCGCCGATGAACTTCTCCAGGTTGCCGCCGTACGATTCGATGGCCTCCTTCGCAGCGCCGTGGTACGCGTGCAGCGTGTCACGCACGTCCTCCGGGTCCCCATCGTGGGAGTGGCCGCTGAAGCCGACAAGATCGGCGAAGAGCACTGAAATGACCTTGCGCTCCTGCCTGGATTCTCCAGTCAGGGGCGCGCCGCATGCAAGGCAGAATCGGGCGCGCTCGGGGTTCTCTTCGCCGCAGCGACCGCAGCGCATTGCCCGGAAGTTTACCTTGCGACAACAGTGGCAGCCCCGGGCGGATCTGAGGATTCGCGTCAAGGCCTCACGGTCCTGACCTGTGCGCCCTCAGGCTTTAGGCCTCTGGGCGACGACCGATTGCTTGCGAGCGAGTTCGGAGACGTCAGTCAGTCGGCATCTCTCGGTTGCGGTAGCTCCGCAGGAAATTGTGATACAGCGGCGGAGCGCCGCCTCCAGACAACGTCCCGAATTGCCGATGTTAAATATGAAAATGGTCGGGGGGAGGGGACGCTATTTGAACTCCCGACGCGAACTCGCAGTTGGAGTACTCGAACTCCTGAGGGCCCACAGTCCAGAGCTCTGAGGCGCTCTGGAGTCGGTGACCCCTCAATTTGCACTGCCGGAGCGCGGCGCTTGCCTCATTCGGTCTGATAATCGAGGGCAAGCAGAGCCCGCGCTGACAGTCCTCCGGAGCACCGTCATCGAAAGACCCGTCGCGCGCCAGGAAAGGCCTAGGAGAAGCCCGGCCTTCGCCATCACCTGCCGGTGCACTCCTGTGTCACCAGATGAAAGGAATGAGGCGCTTCGTCCTTTTCATGTACTCGGTGTAATCGGACCCTAATTCTTCAGCTAGGAATCGCACTTCGACTCGAATCCGATTGGCATAAAAGACCGTATATGGGACCAAGATGATCAGTAGAGCCAGCCAGGACTGACTACCGCCCGCCCTCCATGAATTGGGGTAAGCGCAATTGCGCCGAGCAGGCCGAGCGCGGTCTCCATGCCGAACGGAGGTATGAGATCGATGGCGAGGGCGCCGGCGGGAATGAGCAGCGCGACAGCAGATTCACCGCGTCGCCACGGGCCGACGCCCACGGCACCCAGCCCGACCAGCCAGCCGATCGCCGTACCGACATAGACGATCCAGAACGTCGGCTCCACAAGACGATGCGTGAAGTAGGCCTGGACGAAAGCGACTCCTGCCGGATCGTGACCAGCGACCGCGACCGCGCTCCCGGTGCCGACGCCGGCCAGCGAGTCGTGCGCGGCGGCGGCTACCCCAAAGATCGAAAACGCTGTCCGTGCCATTCGTTTTTCACCAATGGCGCCGGAGGGCACAAGGTGGAAGGCGGACAGTTGCGACCGAGAGACTTCTCGATCCGGTCTTCGATCGCCCAGATCGTCTCGCACCACTTGACGCTCATCAGCAGCTCCTCGAGCGCCTCGCGAAGCGGATGCGGTGCCGCAGCACGCTCGGCTTTGAGCTCGGCCATCTTCTGCGCGTAGCGGTTGTAGTTGTCGCTCATCTATTTCTCTCGTCCCGCGCGTGGCGGCCTATTTTCGCGACGTCCATCCGCGACCAAAGGGCGAGCCTGTTGCGGATTCCCTCGACATGGCCCGGCAAGTCACGATCGCCGGCGTCGCGTGCGAGTGGCAAGTCGATGGGGCGCGTCACCGGGTGTGTCCGTTCGGTTCCACGGATCATGTCGGCTGCCTTCTCGGCCACCATCATGGTTGGCAGGTTGGTGTGTCCGCGCGGGATCCGAGGCATGATGGATGCGTCGACGACACGCAGTCCGTCCAGACCCCGCACGCGGAGCTGAGTATCGACGACGGCGAGGCCGTCTGAGCCCATGCGGCACGTGCCGACGGGGTGATATAAGCCCTGGGCGGTGTCGCGGATGTGGGCTTTGAGGGAGGCCGCGCCAGGCGCGAGTTCGCGACCAGCCAGCTGGTTGAGGGCGGGCATGGAGACTATCCGACGCGCGAACTCGAGGCCGACGGTGAGCACCTGGATGTCGTCGCCTCGTGCATCGGAGAGGTAGCCCGGGTCGATCGCGGGTTTTTCGAATGGATCGCCCGATTGGAGGCCGAGACTGCCGACACTTTGCGGCTGTAGCCCGACGGCCAGGATCGTGAAGCCATGCCCGGACGGGGGTGTCAGGCCCTCGTTCTGGAACAGCCCAGGAGCAAAGATCAGCTCGAGGTCCGGGGCGGGCAGCCCAGGACGGCTGTGAATGAAGGCCGCGGCCTCGGCGGCGTTGGAGGTCAACATCCCGCGACGCAGCAGTAGGTAGCGGGCGAGGTTGCTGGCGGTCTCCGCGCCATACAGTGTTGTGGGATGCACAGCCTCGACGAAACAGGCGGACGCAGCGTGGTCCTGCAGGTTGAGGCCTACGCCGGGGACCTCGTGCACGGGCTCGATCCGGTGCCTGGCAAGCTCGTCGAGGGACCCGACTCCTGATAGGAGCAGCAGTTGCGGCGAGTTGACGGCACCGCCTGACAGGATCACCTCGCGCGCGCAATGGGCGATCTTGTCGCTTCCACCTTGGCGGTATGCGACACCGAAGGCACGCCTGCCATCGAACAGCACTCGCGTTACCTGCGCTCCAGTAATGACCGTAAGGTTCGGACGGCGCAGCGCAGGACGTAGGTAGGCGTCGGCGGCTGACCAGCGCCGGCCGCGACGCTGCGTTACCGGCGTCAAGCGGACCCCCTCCAGATCCGTTGGCCCAAGCCTCCTGGAGCGTGGAATGCCGGCCTGTACAGCCGCCTCGACGAACGCAGTCGTGAGGCCGTTAGGGTCACGGAGCTCCTGGATGGTGAGCGTTGCGTCAACGCGCTCGAAGTACGGGGCGAGCTCATCGAAGCTCCAGCCCTCATTGCCAAGGTCGGCCCAGCCGTCGAAGTCGGCGCGGTGTCCAGGGATCGCCATCATCGTGTTGATCGACGAGGAGCCGCCGATCGTCTTCCCACGCGGCCAGTACACGCGACGACCGCCCAGTGCGGCCTGCGGGGTTGTGGTGTAGTCCCAGTCGAACTCGCTCTTGAAGAGCTTGAGCCAGGCCAAAGGGATGCGGATCTCCTTCTTAGCGTCGTTCCCGCCCGCTTCGATCAGAAGGACGTGCGTCTGCGGATTCTCCGAAAGGCGGCTGGCGAGGACGCATCCCGCGGAGCCGGCGCCGACGATGATGTAATCGACCATTGCTTCTCCTTGCTTTTCGCTGGGTCCAAAGATCCCGTGGCTGATCAGCAAGCGCGACGTGGGTGACCACCTGTTTTTGCGCCGATCGACCGATGAATTTTGTCCAGCGATAGGATCGGTGCAGATGGCGGCGGTCAACAGCGGTCAAGCCCTGCTAGAGCGAGACGATGCTCTCGGCCGGATCGATCGGCATCTGCGCGACGCGATAGCAGGAAAGGGATCGATGCTGCTGCTCGAAGGGCAGGCAGGCATCGGCAAGACGAGCGTGCTTCTGGAGGCTGCGCGGCGGGGTCGCGAGCTCGGCATGGCGACCCTGAACGCGCGCAGCTCTGAACTCGAGCAGGACTTCGCTTATGGCCTCGTCCGCGGGCTGTTCGAGGCTCCGGTCGTAGCGGGGGCCTTTCCCCAACGCACCGAACTCTTCGCCGGCGCAGCCAGGCATGTCGCGCCGCTGTTTGGCATGGCGGCGCCGCAGGATGCCGCCGCCGACGCATTGCTCGATCCGTCCTTCGCGATCTTGCACGGCCTGTATTGGCTGTGCGCCAACCTCAGCCGGAACTCACCATTGCTGCTTTCGATGGACGACATTCACTGGGCTGACCAAGCCTCCCTGCGCTTCCTTCACTACCTCGTGCGAAGGGTTGAAGAACTGCCGGTTGCGGTCGTCGCCGCGGCGAGGCCGGGCGAATCGGGTAAGGGTCCTCACCTGCTTTCGGCGCTTGCCGTGGAGCCATCGGCCGAAGTTGTTGCGTTGGCACCATTGAGCGAACAGGCGGTGGCTGCGCTCGTGCGGATGAGGCTAGCGGCCGAAGTCGAGCCGGCGTTCGCCAGGGCGTGCCACCAAGCGACAGGAGGGGTTCCCTTCCTGGTCCTGGAGCTCGTGCGCGCGATTACTGACGAAGGCGTCGAGCCGATCGCAGCGGCATCCTCACGCGTCGCGACCGTCACGCCGCATGCGGTCTCGGATTCGGTCGTTCTTCGGCTAAGGGGCGTCTCGGCAGCCGCCCAAGCGCTAGCAGGAGTGGCCGCGGTTTTGGGCGAATCTGACCTTCGGCTGGCTGCCGCACTTGCCAAGATCGATCCCGGCACCGCTGCAACCGCGGCGGACGACCTCGCCGCCGCCGGGATCCTCGAGAAGGGTCGGCCGCTGCGCTTCGTGCATCCGATCGTTAGGGCGGCGGTCGAGGCAGATCTCTCTCCAGGCGAGCGCGCCGGCCTGCACGCGGATGCAGCCCGCAGGCTCGCCGCCGAAGGCGCGTCCCCGCATCACATCGCGGTTCACCTTCTGGCGACGGACCCAATTGGGGACGATTGGGTCATCCATTCTCTACGGGCGGCCGCTAGGACCGCAATCGCAGCCGGCGCTCCAGACGCGGCCGCCGCCTACCTCAAGCGGGCGTTGGCGGAGCCGCCCTCAGAGCTGCTTCGTGCTGACGTCCTCCTCGAACTCGGCTTCGCCGAATCGTATGAGGGAGATTCGGCGGCGGCTGAGCATCTCGCAGCAGCACTCGATATCGCAACAGGCCCGACCGCTCAGGTCTCGATCACCCTCGCTTTGGGCCGCATGCTCCAGATCGAAGGGCGTAACCGCGAGGCGCTCGAAGTCTTCGACCGGACAAGGGCCCGGCTGGGCAGCACGGACCGACGCGCGGCACTGATGCTCGAGGGCGCCGCCCTTGGCGCGGCGCAGCTCGACGCGGACACTGCGGGCGCTGCCGCCGAGCGGATCGCGCGCCTCCGCCGGCTGGCCGACGAGGAGCCCGTCCTCCCCTCAAGCGTGTTCGGGATGCTGGCAGTCGCTGCCGAGAATGCCAATGAGTCTGCGGAGACTGCTGCGCGTCTCGCCCTTCGCGCTCTCGAAGGAGCGCCGAAGCTGCTACCGGAGTCGGTCGACCGGCCCCCGTTCTTCTACCACGCCTGCATCGCGCTGACATTCGCAGGTCGCTATGAGGAAGCCCTTGCGCGGTTCGACGAAGCGTTGGCGGACGCTCGCCGGCTCGGTTCGCTCTCCCATGTGCTCGCGCTCTCGTGCTATCGCGCACTTCTACATCTCCATATCGGCAACCTCGCCGACGCCGAGGCGGACGCACGCGTCGCTCTCGAGACTGGCCCCCGTCCACCCGGCTTCCACGCCCTTGCCGCGCTCGCCGTGCTGTTAGAGACGCTGGCGGAGCGCGGAGAGCTCGAAGCCGCTGAGGCGGCCGATGAGCGTTACCGGCTCGCAGAGCGGTACCCGACGATGCTTCACCGAGGGTGGCTGCTAGCCTCCCGAGGTCGTCTTCGTCTGGCCGCGCTTCGCCCGACTGCGGCCCTCGGCGACCTCGTGGCTGCCGGCGACCTGTTCACTCGGCTACGCGCCTCCAGCCCGGCGATCGCGTCGTGGCGCTCCGATGCCGCGCTTGCACACCTCGCGCTCGGCGCGCGCGCTGAAGCGAGAGCGCTGGCGGCTGAGGAGGTCGCGCTTGCCCATGCCTACAAAGGTCCGCGCACGCTCGGCATGGCCCTACGCGCGGCAGGCCTCGCTGAAGGCGGAAGGCGGGGTATAGAGCTGCTGCATCAGGCGGTGGGCGTGCTCGATGCTTCGGGCGCGCGCTTGGAGCTCGCTCGAGCAATCGCCGACCTGGGTGCGGCGCTGCGGCGTGCGGGACAGCGGGCTGAGAGCCGCGACATCCTGAGGCGAGCGCTTGACTTGGCCCACCGCTGCGGAGCGCTCGCACTGACAGAGCGAACCCGCAACGAGCTCCTCGCCGCGGGCGGGCGACCCCGACGACTCGTCCTCAGCGGAGTCGACTCGCTGACTCCGAGTGAGCGCCGAATCGCGCAGCTGGCCGCTACCGGTCTTTCCAACCGCGACATCGCGCAACACCTATTCATCACTGCTCGAACCGTCGAAGGGCACCTCACCCACGCGTATCAGAAGCTCGCCATCACCTCCCGCGAGCAACTTGCAGCTGCCCTTGCGGCCAGCGACGGCGAAACCATCGCCCATACATGAGGCGGAGGTCGATGGTTCCGTCCGCGACTGGGTCGCTGGGTTTCGTTGGTGCCTCTGAGGCTCCAAAGGCAACCTGCTTTCGATAGGAGCCGGCGGTCTTGCGCCATCAAAAACTGGTCGCCGTGTCCCGTTAACCACGGTCGCTCAAACTCGCATCACGCTGCCCGAACGTACTCGTGAATGAGACCACCGACGCGATCGATCCGGAAGACTCGGGCTTTTTCAGGTTCGCTCCGGACCTCCGCCGCCCGAATTGGCGTCCGCTGGCCGAGACCTTGGTGTGGGCGAGCCGTGTGATAGTGGTCGATGAACTTCCACAGCACCCGCTCTAGCTGGCGCGGCCCGAAGATCATTAGATGGTCGAGTATCTCCCGGCGCACTGTCCCTACCCACCGCTCGGCATAGGAGTTCGCTGTTGGAACTCGGAAGGGCAGTCGGATTACCTTCACTCCCTCGGCAGCGAACACCGCGTCGAAGGCATCGCAGAACTTGCTGTCGCGATCGTGTAAAAGGTGGGTCGCCGAGATGACGCCGTCCTGAAGCTTCCAGGCGAGATTTCGCGCATGCTGAGCCACCCACCGACCTGTCGGGTGTGCTGAGACTCCACCCAGATGGACACGCCGGCTGCCGACCTCGATAAAGAAGAGCACGTAATGACCGCCTAGCCTGGCCGTATCCACGGTAAAGAAGTCAGTCGCCAGCAGATGCGTGGCGTGCCGGCGAACGGACTCTTCCCAAGTTCGAGTTACCGCCGAGGCGCTGGCGGCACCCGATGCAAACGCATCACCTTGCGGATGCTCACGTGAGAGCACGGGCGGCCCAGCTTGAGTAGCTCGCCCTGGATTCGGCGGTACCCCTACCTCGGGTTCTCACGGGCCAACCTCCGTATCAAGTCGACGACCACAGGGTCCGTCGCCGGCCGCAATCGGTGCGGGCGCTTGCCGAAGGCGGCCCACTTTCGGCGCAAGAGCTCGCGATGCCACCTCAGGATCGTTTCTGGACTCGGCAGAAGAGCCGACCAGCGTCGCTTGGGAAGCCGTTCGAGGATCGTCGCCAGAACCAGACGATCGCCGAGACGCCACCTCGGTCGGCGTACCGCCGTTGCAGCACCCGCAGTTGATGCCGCAGGGCCAGAACTTCAGCTTGGAGCTCTGCCTGCTCCCGATCGCGAACGCTCAGCAGATCGACCAGAAGCCGGACGATTGGGTACAGCAGGCTCGCAAGCATGGTTCGGGATGATTCCAGGCCGGCTCACGCTCTCGCTCGAGGTCCCGAAATCGGGTTGACGGACCGCCGTAGTGCGCCCTGGATTTCGTGGAGTCGGATTCCTTGCACACCGCATGCTGCTGTCCCATCAGAAGCAACGGGAGGACAGCATGGGCAGGAGAGGTTATCTACCAGAGTTTCGCCAACGAGTTCTGGATATGGTGGCGGCGGGGCGCGGCGTGGAGGACGTCGCGCGAGACCTTTGGATCAGCGACCAGACGATCTACAGCTGGCGCCACCAAGACCGGATCGACCATGGACTTGAGGCCGGCCTGACGTCGGTGGAGCGGGCTGAGTTGCTCTCGGCGCGGAGGCGCATCCAAGAGCTTGAAACTGAGTTGGCGATCCACCGCAGGGCAGCGGAGCTGCTGAAGGCCACCACAAGCCCAAAAAAGATTCGCGGCAGTCGAGGTGATGGCCACCGAGGGCCTCCAAGTGCAACTCGCCTGTCGCGTGCTCGAGGTTTCCGAATCTGGCTACTACGCGAGGCGCTCACGAGCACCCTCGCTGCGCTCCATCCGTCACGAGTGGCTCACCGATGTGATCC
>Ga0209648_10003866_pt1 | contig 12666 bp, 13 predicted proteins | sample GraSoi2013_115cm_FD_185830 | JGI IMG/M metagenome (GOLD analysis project Ga0209648, IMG submission 185830) | Grasslands soil microbial communities from the Angelo Coastal Reserve, California, USA - Sample 9_17_2013_115cm (SPAdes) (version 2) | ecosystem: Environmental > Terrestrial > Soil >...
CGTCTCATCGCACTTCCTGCATCGTCGCCACCAGCTCCGGAATCTCGATGCGGATTACCGTACCCTCTCCGGGCTGGCTCTGGATGTCCAGTTGAAAGTCTGTTCCGTACAACACGCGCAAACGCTCGCGTACATTGCTCAGCCCGATGCCTTCGACGTAAACGTGCGGCAACTTCTCTTCGGAGATGCCGACGCCATTGTCGGCAATCTCGATGAGCAGCCGCCCGTCGCGGTTCGTTGTTCTCAGCTCGATTTTTCCGCCGCCGAGCTTTGGCGCTAGCCCGTGTTTCAGGCAGTTCTCCACCATCGGCTGGAGCAGCATGCTGGGCACAAACGATTCGAGCGCGGCTTCGTCAATCTGCTTAACGATGTCCAGATTGTCTTTTCCGAAACGCGCCACTTCGATGTCCAGATAATCGTCAATGAATTGCAGTTCTTCACGCAGCGGCACAAAGGTTTCGTGTTTACGCAGCAGACGCCGCAGAATGTTGCTCAGCTTCAGCACCACGCCGCGCGCGGAATCCGGATCAAAACGAATTAGCGCTGACACGGTGTTGAGGGTGTTGAATAGAAAATGAGGATTAATCTGGCTGGAAAGCGCATCCATACGCGCTTTCAAAAGCAGTTGCTGGTGGCGCTCGAGGTTCATCTCGATGCGCGTGTTGTTCCAAATCTTCAAGGGAGCGGCCACGGACATCAGCGTCGCAATCACCACCAGGACCAGCCACCAGTCCCAGTGCGCGTCAACTGCGAAGAGCCACTTCGGCTTGGTCGCGAGCACCAGCGCCACGCGGCCTAGTTCCAGGCCCACGCATGCCCCCAGTGGCGCCATTTCCCACGACAATTCCGCCTTGCGCAACAGGCGCATGGTCGCTTTTGGGATGTTCAAGAAGGTGAACGGCCCGAAATTCCAGAGATCCTCCTTGTTGGGAATCGCCTGGCGGATTAATCCGCCAAGCAATCCTGCGGTGGAGGCCGCGGGCATCGCCAGCCATTCGTGGAAGATGAGCGCAGGAATGGTGATAATCGCGCCGCCGATCGGCCCCACAACGCGCCCGCCGAGCAGGCCCATCAGAAAGGCACCCTCCAACGACAAATCCGCAAACGCATACGGAGGGCCTCCCACTAGCCGCAGCGTCACGCCTACAAACAGGGCCGGCGTCATGAACAACATCAGTTTGAGTTTTTGGTCCGGATCGCGGTCCTCGGTAAAGAGAACGCGCCGAAAGGCGTTCCAGCGCGCCAGCAAAGCGGAAATAGAAGACGCCACGCCCACCTTTAACAGCAGGGTGAACAGCAGATCTCGGACAGATGTAGCGGTATCCATTTTTGGCTGCGTGTCTCAGGCTAACGCTAATCAATCCGCTGCTCGATGTAAAGCAGGTAGCTTCCGGAGACGCCCAGGCATCAACCGTGAGCACGGAAGCGATGCTTGGTAAAGCGAGCTGGAGGGGTGGGAAACACAGTCCCTGATATACTGCTCGTTTCCCGATGAGCACAAAAACGAAGCCGGGCAAGAAATCAAACCGAAAAATCACCAGGGTGAAAATGGTCGCGCACGCGATGCTTCCAACTCGGTACGGCCGCTTCACCATTTACGGCTTCAAGGGGCGCGGTCCGCAGGAAGAAGCGGTCGCGCTGGTTCGCGGCAACTTGAAAGCAAAAGCCGCTCCCCTGGTGCGCGTCCACTCGCAGTGTCTGACGGGCGACGTGCTCGCTTCGCTCCGCTGTGACTGCCGCGCGCAGCTCGAACTGTCAATGAAGAAAATCGGCCAGGCGGGCTCGGGAGTTTTGCTGTACTTGCCGCAAGAGGGCCGCGGGATTGGATTGATGAACAAACTGCGGGCCTACGAACTACAGGACGGCGGCATGGACACGGTAGAAGCCAATGAAACTCTGGGGTTCGCGGCCGACGCGCGCGATTACAAGTTCTCAGCGCAGATTTTAAAAAAACTCGGCGCGACGAAAATTCGCTTGCTTTCCAACAATCCGGAAAAAGTCCGCCAACTTGAAAGTTCCGGCATCCGCGTTATCGAGCGGGTGCCGTGCCAGCCGCGCGTTTCCAAAATCTCGCGGGCGTACCTCAAGACAAAAAAGCGCAAGATGGGGCATCTTCTGGAAGGGATCTAACGCCCGAAACTTGATGGAGCACCGGTGATACTAATCGTCCACAGGCTCCTGCCGAAAGTGGCCATTCGACCAAAAGTAGACGCCAGCTCCGTATTCCTGTTCCGCTGAATCTATCATCTCGATGGCCTCTGTTGCTTGCACCTGAAATTTTTTCTGGGACTGTGCATCGAAGAAGTCACTGATGCGGACTTTCCGGATGAAGTAATTAGAGGCTCCGTGTTCGTCGAACTGCTCGACAGCTGTCGGTTCATAGGACGACTCACCAGCTTTGCGACTGAAGGTCAGGAACCTATACGCCGCATCAGGGTGATCAACGGGGACAAGCAGAACAGCGTAAGAGGCTCTCTTCGCATTCTGAAATAGCCCCACGGCGATGCCGGGACATGCGAGCGGTTTTCTCCCTGCCCAAGTTTTCCGAGCATTCTCGCCTAGATTTTCGGGTTCCTGAATCTTCCACGAACCGAAATTCTTTTTGAGACGGCCCTGGATACCTGAAGGAAGGGAGGCTAAGTTGCAAGCGGCTGGTTCCTCAGCAGCCTTGGCTAGCTCAGGCGAACCTGGCTGGCCGAAAACCAGAGGAGACATCACCAAGAATATCGGTCCGAGTGTGGATCGCAGTCTGGTCATTATGCTTCTCCAAGAAGTCCGGCTAGATGATCGGAGCAAACACGAAGGAGCGGATTTGGGCTCAGCCGCCGCCGACGAACTGCACGATTTCGTAACGGTCCCCGGCTTCCACCCTGGTTTCGATCCATTTCTGCCGAGGCAGAATTTCCAGGTTCCGTTCGATGGCCACGCGGCCGGAGTTGAGTCCCAAATCGCCAAGCAAGTCTGTCACGGTGGCGCCAGGTTTCGCCGGGCGATTTTCGCCGTTCACTACGATTGAAATTGTAGTCTGCATTTGCTACCTCGCCGACGGCACGCGCGCCTTGGTGCGCAACTGAAAACGCAAATGACCTTTGGCACTTCCATGCAACGCTTCGATGACCAGCGCTGGTTCAGCACCCGCCAGACGCGGCATGTCGAATTCGAATTGGGCGCGCCCGAGGTTGCCTGTTTTCGTGGAAAACTTCGTCACTTCCGCCGCGCCATCCACCCGGGCGTTCACGGTAGCTCCGCCTACGGCCTGGCGAGCTGCATTTCGCACGGCAACCTGCAGGAGAGCGTGTTTGCCAGTAAGCCAAGTCTTTGCGTTGATTAGTTCCAGAGAGAGAACTCCCGGCGATGAAGCAGCATGTGGGTTTCCAGCCGGAACGGATACTCTTTCCTCCTGCGGCAGGGCCAGAGTCAGCGCCCCGGTTCGAAGCTCTTCGGTGACGGAGCGGTGCTGCTCGTCGAGACGCGCCTTAAGTGCTTTTTCACTGTCCGGGTTGAGCGGAAGCAGATCAAAGTAGTTATTCGTTCGGCGGTGCAACACTCGTCCGCGAAAATAGACCGTGGTATCGATGAGCGCGGTGGCGGTGCCGCGATCTTCCGTTTGGACGTGATAAGTCGTATCGCCCGCTTGCACGTTGGTATTGTGACCGAAAAGCATTTCCAACCATGCTCCAACCTGCCGAGGATTGAATGCACCTGGCAGAAATCCCGCCGCCGCATTTGACCGATTGGCGTTCGAATCGTTATTATAGCGCTTCGCCTATGAGTGGTTCTGGTTTACATACGTATGCTCCGCTTCTCTTACACCTGCTGATTGCCGCGGCGCTCGCCGGTGCGCTAACCACTGTCTCGGTTCTGGTGGGCTGGAGGCGTCCGAGCCGGGCCAAGCAGCAACCGTACGAGTGCGGCATGGAACCCACCGGCGACGCGCGCGAGCCCTTCTCAGTCAAATTTTACCTTGTTGCGATGGTTTTCATTCTTTTCGATGTGGAAGCCATCTTCCTGTACCCCTGGGCGTACATTTTTCGCAGTCTGAAGTGGTACGGCTTCGGGGAGATGATGCTCTACATTGCCATCCTGTTGGTCGGTTATTTGTATCTCTGGAAAAAGGGCGCGCTGGACTGGCACAAATAGCCGGCGCCTGTGGGATTCGAAATCGTGACGGAGTCTTCCAGTAAAAACGCTAATGTTGTAGCCGAATGCCTGCGTTCGTGGAACCCGAAAGCAGTCGCGGAAGTACTTGAATTCCGGGGCGAAACCACGATTGTGGTGCCACGCGAACTCCTCCGAGCCACGGCAGAACACTGCCGGGAGGATGCCAAGCTAAAGTACAACCTCCTGACCGATGCCACCTGTGTGGACCGCTACCCTGCCGATCCGCGATTTGAATTGAACTATCATCTGGTTTCTATCTCTAGACGGGAAAAGGTACGGCTGCGGGTGTGGCTCGGCGGCAACGATCCAGTGGTGGATTCCCTGGTTCCGGTGTGGTCAGGCGCGAATTGGCTGGAGCGGGAAATTTTTGACCTCTTCGGCATTCGTTTTTTGGGCCATCCGGATTTGCGGCGCATCCTACTTCCAGATAACTGGGAAGGCCATCCCTTGCGCAGAGACTATCCTGTTGAGGGCTATCGAGACGTGCCCAACACGGGCGAACTCTTCAGGAAAAGCAGCACACCATGACAACCGTTGAAACCGCAATCGGCACGGCAAAAACGATGGTCCTGAACATGGGACCGCAGCACCCCTCCACGCACGGAGTGCTGCGCATCTTGCTGGAGCTGGACGGCGAAACAGTGGTAAAGGCGGTTCCCGATCTCGGCTACCTGCACACGGGAATCGAAAAGTCGTGCGAAGACAAGACCTATTCTCAGGCCATCACGCTCACGGACAGGATGGATTACCTGAATCCGCTTGGGAATAACCTGGTGTATTGCCTCGCGGTAGAAAAACTGCTCGGGCTGGAAGTGCCCAAGCGTGCTCAATACATCCGCGTGATGATGGTGGAGCTGCAGCGGATTTCTTCGCACCTGGTGTGGCTTGGAACCCATGCGATCGACTTGGGGGCGATGTCCGTTTTTCTTTATTGTTTCCGCGAGCGCGAAGAGATTCTCAATATTTTTGAATTATTCACCGGCCAGCGCATGATGACCAGCTACATTCGCATCGGAGGCCTCGCGCTGGATCCCCCGGCAGGCTGGCGGCAGGCGGTCGAGCGCTTTTTGAAGATGATGCCCAGCCGCGTGGACGAATACGAAACGCTGCTCACCGAAAACCGCATCTGGATCGGGCGCACCAAGGGTGTCGGATACATCTCACCCGAGGATGCGATTGCACTGAGCATGACCGGGCCGACGCTGCGTGCCGCTGGCGTGGCCTACGACAATCGGAAGTTCTTCCCCTATTCCAGCTACGAGGAATTCAATTTTGACGTGCCGACGCGGACGGATTCGGATTGCTACGCGCGCTACTTGGTCCGCGTGGCGGAGATGCGCGAAAGCTTGAAGATCATCCGCCAGGCGCTCGACAAGATCGCGAATGAAGGGCCGATCAAAGCGGAAGCTCCCGGCATCATCCCCCCGCAGCGCGAAAAAATGAAAACGGAGATGGAAGCGCTGATTTACCACTTCAAGATTTTCACGGAGGGATTTTCTCCGGCGCCGGGCGAGGTGTTTGTTACCGTTGAATCCCCGCGCGGAGAGCTGGGCTGTTTCATCGCCAGCGACGGTTCGCCAAAACCGCTCCGCGTGCACTTCCGTGGCCCTTCGTACATCAATTTGCAGGCCCTGCCCAAGCTGATTGAAGGGCAGTTGATTTCCGACGTCATCGCCTGCATCGGCACTATCGACATCGTTCTCGGAGAAGTCGACAGGTAATCATGGAACTTTCCCCATCACTATCAGCGAAGTTTGAAAAGTTGCAGAGCAGCTATCCCCTAAAGCGCAGCGCGCTGATCCCTATGTTGATGTACGCGCAGGACGAGTACGGCTGCGTCAGCGACGAAATGATCGCCGAGATCGGCCAGCGGCTGGACCTGAACAACGTGCAAGTCGAGGAAACGCTCGCCTATTACTCGATGCTCCACCGCAAGCCCTGGGGCAAGCATCACGTGCAGATTTGCACCAACGTGGCGTGCATGCTCAAGGGCGGAAACGAGCTTCTAGTGCGCGCAAAAAAACGGCTGGAGATCGGGCACAAGGAAACGACGCAGGACGGAGTTTTCTCGCTGGAAGAAGTGGAATGCATCGGGGCATGCACCGGCGCGCCAGCCATGCAAGTGAATTACGACTTTTTCGAAAATCTGACCGCGCTCAAGTTTGACCGCATCATCGAAGAGCTCGATGCCGGCAAGCATCCCACACCGGAGCCGGTGATTTCCGGCGCACTGCACGAGCGGCATGCGCTGGAAACTCCGCTCATCAGCCGGCGCTGGGGAATGAAGGATTCCCACAAGATCGACGTTTACCTGATGCAAAGCGGCTATCAGGCGCTGGAAAAAGCGCTGAAGGAAATGACGCCAGAAACGATTATCGACGAAGTGAAGAAATCGAATTTGCGCGGGCGCGGGGGCGCGGGCTTCCCCACGGGCATGAAATGGTCGTTCGTTCCGAAAGATTCTCCGAAACCGAAGTACGTGATTTGCAACGCGGATGAATCGGAGCCGGGAACCTGCAAGGACCGGCCGCTGATGGAGATGGACCCTCACCAGCTCATAGAAGGCATGGTGATCGCCGGGCGGGCGATCGGGTCGCACCAGGGATTCATTTATATTCGCGGAGAATACCGCTACGTGCTGGACATCGTGGATGCGGCCATCGCCGAGGCTTATGAACGCGGGTATCTCGGGAAGAATATTCTTGGCACGGGATTTGATTTCGATTTGCTGGCGCACACCGGCGCGGGCGCGTATGAATGTGGGGAAGAGTCCGCGCTGATGGAATCGCTGGAAGGCAAGCGCGGATATCCGCGGATCAAACCGCCCTTCCCTGCCGTGGTGGGACTGTATGGCTGCCCGACAATCATTAATAACGTGGAGACGCTGAGCGCGGTGCCGCCGATCATCCGCGAAGGCGGCGAGGCGTACGCCAATCGCGGCACGCCGAAAAACGGCGGGACGCGGATGTTGTGCATCGCGGGACACGTCGACAAGCCCGGAATTTACGAAGTGCCTCTGGGCATGAACATGAAAAAGTTTATCTACGACGTGGCTGGAGGAATCCCGGACGGGAAAAAGTTGAAGGCCGTAATTCCTGGCGGAAGCTCCTGTCCACTGATGACCGCCGACGAGATCGATATCCCCATGGACTATGACTCCGTCGCGAAAGCAGGCTCCATGTTGGGTTCCGGCGGCATGGTGATCATGGATGAAGATACCTGCATGGTTGATATGGCCCGGCGGATCATGCACTTTTACGCGCACGAGTCGTGCGGGTGGTGTATCCCGTGCCGCGAGGGGACGACTTGGCTGCGCAAGATGCTGGAGCGCTTCCATGCCGGCATGGGTCGCGTGGAAGACATCGACATGATCGCGGATCTCGCGAAAAACATGCTGGGCCGCACCTTCTGCCCCCTCGGAGACGCGGCGGCAATGCCGACGATCAGCATCATGAAGAAGTGGCGCGGGGAATTTGAAGAACATTTGAGGGGAAGTTGTCCTTATAAATCCGCGAATGTGCTGGTTGGATCGCGATAGGAATCCATGGCCGAACAGAAACTGATCAAGCTGAAAATTAACGAGCGCGAGGTACAGGTGCCGCAAGGGACGCTGGTGATTGAAGCCACGCGGCGCATCGGCACGGAAGTGCCTTCGTTCTGCTACTACCCTGGGCTTTCGCTGCAAGCGGCCTGCCGCATGTGCCTGGTGGAAGTGGAAAAAGCGCCCAAGCTGCAGACGGCGTGTACGCTGGTCGCCACGGAAGGCATGATCGTTCGAACCGACACCGAGCAGGTGCGGCAAGCGCGGAAATACATGCTCGAATTCCTGCTGACCAATCACCCGCTGGATTGCCCGGTATGCGACAAAGGCGGCGAGTGCGAGTTGCAGGACATGGTGTTCCGCTACGGCGCGGACACGAGCCGCTTCGTTGAAGAAAAAATTCACCGGCCGGAAGAAAAATGGTCGGAGCTGGTTTATTACGATGCCCCGCGTTGCATTCTGTGCTTTCGGTGCGTGCGCGTTTGCGATGAAGGCATGGACGTCAAAGCGCTGGGCGTGGGAATGCGCGGCGCGAACAGCGTGATCATCCCGAACCGCCAGGATCATTTGGAGTGCGAAGAGTGTGGGATGTGCATCGACATTTGCCCGGTGGGGGCGCTGACGAGCGGGACGTATCGCTATAAAACGCGGCCGTGGGAGATGAACTATGTTTCGACGGTGTGCACGCACTGTTCGAATGGCTGCAAAACCACGCTTAGCGTGCGCAACCACGAAATTCTGCGTTCGAACAATCGCGACCTCAGCGGAATCAACAAGGATTTTCTTTGCGTGAAGGGGCGGTTTGGCTTTGACTTTACCAGGCATGCGGAACGTATCAAACAGCCCATGCTCCGCAAGGGAGACAAGCTTTATCCCGTGTCCTGGGAAGAAGCGGCGCAAGCGGCGGCAACGAAGTTAAAGGCCATGCACGACGCGGGCGGCAACGAAGCAATCGGCTTCATCGGTTCGAACCGCACCTCCAACGAAGAAAATTATTTGTTGCAAAAGCTGGCGCGAACCACCTTTGGAACGAACAACATTGATCATCACCGCACGGCAGATTACACCGGATTGATTACTGCGCTGGGCGATCGCGCCGGCGATTCCCTGCTCACCATGGAGCAGTTGTATCAGTCGAAAGCCGTCTTGCTGGTGGGAAATGATCCTACAAATCAGAACCCGCTCGTCGGCTGGCAAATTCGAAGTGGCATTCGTCATCACGGCACAAAGCTGTTCGTTATCAATTCAAACGAAATCAAGCTGAAGCGCAAAGCCACGCAGTTTGTGAAAGTGGACGCAGGCCAGGAAGTGGCCGCGCTGCGTTGGCTCGCGCATGAGGAAGGGCAACTCGCACCGGAGCTTGTCGAGCAACTCGTGCTATTGAAAGCCGGGCTCGAAGCAGAGACCGATGTTGCGATTGTCTTTGGCGCGGAAGTTTCCGGCGCGGTCATCTCGGTGTTGGTGGCTTTCGGTTCGAAACTGCCGGGCAAGACGCGTTACATGGTCCTCGGCGATTACGCAAATTCGCGTGGCGCTGCGGATATGGGCGTTCTCCCGGATCGCTTGCCGGGATATGCCTACGTGGGCAGTCCGCATGCGCACGAATCTTTTGAGAAGTTGTGGACTTGCGGGCCGATTCCGACAAAGCCAGGGCTGACAGCGCCGCAAATGGTCGAAGCAGCGCAAGCCGGAAAGCTGAAAGCCCTCTACGTGGTGGGCGCGAATCCGCTGGCGCATTTCGGAACGCCTGGCTCCGGGCGTGGCAAACTTGAACTGCTGATTGTCCACGAAATGTTTCTCACGGAAACCGCGAAGGTAGCGGACATCGTTTTCCCCGCAGCTTCGGCCTACGAAAAAGATGGCACGGTCACAAACACTTCTGGCGAAATCCAAATGCTGCACAAGGGCGCGGAAGTAATGGGGCCGCGAAGCGACTTTGATTTGCTGCGAATTTTATCGCATCAACTGGAAAAGCTGGGGCTCGGGAAAGCGTTTCATTACAAGACGCCCGCGGCGGTGTTTGAAGAAATTCGCAAGGCGGTGAGCGGTTATAACGTGCAGCCTATGGGATTGCTGACCGGCGGCGCGGAACCGACGCGCGTGGAATTTGCCAGAAACGGGCACGCGCACTACGACGTGCCGGTCGGCTTGATTCGATCCGCGAAAGATACTTTGTTCACGAGCGGGACGCTTGGACGCTTCTGCACCATGATGGAATCTCTGCCGGAGGCCAAGACCGCGCCGTGAATTCATTTTTAGCCACAAACGCCGAGTTGGTTATCACGGTCGTCAAGATCGGGCTCCTACTGTTCATCGTGCTTACGGTGAATGCCTATCTGACATGGTTCGAGCGCAAAGTCGTCGCGCACATGCAGTCGCGCTGGGGGCCGCACCGCACAGGCCCCCACGGATTGCTGCAGCCGTTAGCCGACGGATTGAAATTTTTCTTCAAAGAAGACCCTACTCCTGCAGGCGTCGATAAATTTGTCTATTATCTTGCGCCGCTGCTGGCTTTGGCGCTCGCCCTCACGGGGATTGCGCTTATTCCGTTTGGGCCGGATCCGATTCGGCTGCTCGGCCACGAAATTTATCTGGGAATCGCTCCGCCCGACGTGAATATCGGCATCCTCGCGCTTTTTGCCATCACCGCGATGGGCGTCTATGGCGTGGCGCTCGCGGGATGGTCTTCCAACAGCAAGTACCCGCTGCTCGGTGGCCTGCGCAGCTCGGCGCAAATGATCAGTTACGAACTGGCGCTGACGATGTCCGTTGTCGGCGTGCTGCTGATGGCCGGTAGCTTTAATTTAAAAAAGATCATCGAGGCCCAAGCTCACCATCCGGAGTGGGGACTCTTGGGCTGGAATGTATGGCCGCAGATTCTGGGATTTTTTTGCTTTTTCGTTGCGGCGGTCGCGGAAACCAATCGCGTGCCCTTCGATTTGCCCGAGGCGGAGTCGGAACTAGTCGCTGGATTTCACACCGAGTACGCCAGCTTCAAGTTCGCGATGTTTTTTATCGCCGAGTACACCAGCATGATCACCGTTTCGTGCTTGTGTTCGATCATGTTTTTCGGAGGATGGCTCTCTCCCTTCCCCGCTTCGTGGACACTCACGCATTATTTGCCCTCAACGATTTTGATTCTCTTCGGGTTGTGGGTTATCTGGGATGGGATTCGCTATGAAACGGTTTTCGGGCGAATGGTTTTGCCGGTCCTTGGAACGGCCATCACGGCGGCAGGTGCCGCTCTCATTTTGTTGCCGGGCGTGAATACGTTTATTCAGGGGCCGTTCTGGCTGCTGTCGAAGATTCTTGTATTTCTGTTCGTGTACGTGTGGATGCGCGGGACGCTGCCACGTTTTCGCTACGACCAGTTGATGGCCTTCGGCTGGAAATTGCTGCTGCCGCTTTCGATCGTGAACGTGATCGTCACCAGCTTCGTGATTTTGGCGAAGATGACCTGGGGTGCGAAATGACGGCGCCGCTCGTTGTCTTCTTCGTGCTGGCGGGACTTGCGGTGATTGGCGCGGTCAGCCTGATTCTGCAGAAGCATCCCATTCATAGCGCGCTGTCTCTGATCGTGGTGATGGTTGCGCTCGCCGGGCTTTATTTGTTACTGGGCGCGGAGTTCGTGGCTGCCGTGCAGATCATTGTTTACGGCGGGGCGATCATGGTGCTGTTCGTGTTCGTTATCATGCTGTTGAACGCGGGCATCGAAGAGCACACCAGCATTTCCAAGATGGCGGCAGCCCCTGGTTTGCTGCTGGTCGTGGCGCTGGCGGGCTTCGTGGCAGCCACGATCGCTCGGTCGTCGGACAGCATACAGGCCACTTCGCAAACCGGGGAAATGTCTTCGACGCTTGGGATTTCGAACATGATCTTCAAGGAGTTTGTGTATCCGTTCGAGCTGACTTCGTTCCTGATTCTCGTGGCCGTCTTGGGAGCCACGGTGCTGGCCCAGCGGGAGAAAAGCTGAAATGGTGCCGACAAACTATTACGTGATTCTGAGCGCGATCCTTTTTGGGCTGGGCGTCTTCGCGTTTATTTTCAAGCGCAACGTCATCACCATTTTCATGTCCATCGAGCTGATGCTGAATGCGGTGAATCTGGCGTTTGTGGCCTTCAGCCAGGCGCTGGGGAAATTGGACGGGCAGGTATTCGTGCTGTTCGTGATTGTGGTCGCAGCGGCGGAAGCGGCCGTGGGACTCGGGATTATCATCTTGATTGCGCGCAACCGGCAAACGCTGAACGTCGAACGCGTAGACCTGCTCAAACTCTAATGCCGACATATCCGATTCTCGAATATTTATGGATTGTCCCGCTGCTGCCGCTGCTGGGCTCGGCTGTGAATGGACTTTTTGGCTCGAAGTGGCCGAACAAAATTGTCAACTGCGTGGCGATTGGCTCGACGGGGCTTTCGTTTCTCGGCGCGCTTGAAGCGGTACGCGAGTTTTTTGATTACTTCGCACAGAATCATCAAGCTTTTCATAAGGTATTTTTCACTTGGATTGCGGCCGGCAATTTCCGCGCCGGCTTCGATCTGCAGATGGACCAACTCACGGTCGTGATGGTTCTCGTTGTGACCGGAGTGGGCTGGCTCATTCACATTTACGCCACCGGCTACATGGCCCATGAGGGCGGGTACTACCGCTTCTTTTCCTATCTCAACTTGTTCATGTTTTTCATGCTGATCCTGGTGCTAGCTGCGAATTACGTGCTGCTTTTCGTGGGCTGGGAAGGCGTGGGACTTTCGAGCTACCTGCTGATCGGATTTTATTTCCTGAAGAAGTCGGCTTCCGATGCGGGGAAAAAAGCGTTCATCGTCAATCGCATTGGCGATTTTGGATTCATGCTGGGAATGTTTTTGCTGTTTAAGACTTTCGGAACATTGGATTTCGTGCAGCTTTTCGCCAAGGCCGATCCGTGGCCGGCAGAAACGATGGGGCACCTTGGGACGTTCACGATCG
>Ga0209648_10003868_pt1 | contig 12661 bp, 10 predicted proteins | sample GraSoi2013_115cm_FD_185830 | JGI IMG/M metagenome (GOLD analysis project Ga0209648, IMG submission 185830) | Grasslands soil microbial communities from the Angelo Coastal Reserve, California, USA - Sample 9_17_2013_115cm (SPAdes) (version 2) | ecosystem: Environmental > Terrestrial > Soil >...
GGCATGGGACTATGGCGCGAACCTGTTCGCACTGTGGGGCATCTCGACGCCGAATTTCTGGCTCGGGATCATGCTGATCTTCCTGTTCTCGATCGAACTCGGCTGGCTGCCGGCGTCGGGCTATGTGCCGCTCTCCGAAAACTGGCGCGCCAGCCTCGCATCCACCATCATGCCCGCCTTCGTACTGGGCAACGCCATTGCGGCTATCCTGATGCGACATACCCGCAGCGCCATGTTGCAGGTGCTCGAAAGCGATTATGTCCGCACTGCCCGCGCCAAGGGCCTTTCCGAACGCTCCGTCATCCTCAAGCACGCCATGCGCAACGCGCTGACGCCGGTCATCACGCTCGGCGCGCTCGAACTCGGCACGCTGCTGTCGGGCGCGGTGCTGACCGAGCAGATTTTTTCGATTCCGGGGTTCGGCAAGCTGATCGTCGATGCCGTGTTCAATCGCGATTATGCGGTCGTGCAGGGCGTCGTGCTGGTGACGGCGACCATCTACATCACGCTGAACCTGATCGCCGATATCGCCTATATCCTCGTCAACCCGCGGCTGAGGGCTTGAGCAGCATGACCGACGCCACCCTCGGCGCCATACAAATTGCCGCTCCCGACGAGCTGGAGAGCCCGGCGCGGCGCGCGCTGCGCCGGCTGTTTCAGCGCAAAGGCGCCGTGGCAGGCCTGGTCGTCATCGCAACATTCATCCTGCTCGCAGTGTTTGCGCCTTTGATCGTCCCCTATGACCCGATCGCGACCAGCTGGACGCTGGTGCGCAAGCCGCCCTCGGCGCTGCACTGGTTCGGTACCGACGACCTCGGCCGCGACATCCTCGGGCGCGTGATCTATGGCGCGCGCGCCTCGCTGATGGCCGGCGCGATATCGGTCGGAATTGCGCTTCTGATCGGCGTGCCGTTCGGGCTATTGTCAGGCTATCGCGGCGGTTTTATTGACGCGCTGATCAGCCGGATCACCGACGCCATGCTGGCATGCCCGTTCCTGATCCTTGCCATCGCGCTGGCGGCGTTTCTCGGCCCCAGCCTCGGCAACGCCATGATCGCCATCGGCATCACCACCACGCCGATCTTCGTGCGGCTGACCCGTGGCCAGGTGATGAGCGTCAAGGTCGAGGATTACGTCGAGGCCGCGCGCGCCATGGGCAATCCGCGCTGGCGGATCGCGCTGTTCCACATCCTGCCGAATATCATGCCGGCGCTATTGGTACAGGCGACGCTTTCGATCGCCGCTGCGATCATCGCCGAAGCGGCATTATCATTCCTCGGCCTCGGCCAGCAGCCGCCCGCGCCGTCCTGGGGCAGCATGCTGAATTCGGCACAACGCTTTCTGACCAACGCGCCGTGGATGGCGCTGTGGCCGGGCTTAGCGATTTTTCTGGTGGTGCTGTCATTCAACCTGGTCGGCGACGGCTTGCGCGACGCACTGGATCCGCGCGAGCGCTAGTCTAGTCTCGGCAAGCCCCCTCTTCGCCTCTCCCGTTGGGACAGGTCGGCGCCCAGCGCCGGGTGAGGGTTTCGACCTAACGATAGATCCGTATCCCCTCACCCCAACCCTCTCCCCATGGGAGAGGGAGCGCGCTTTGCTCGTGGCACGTGCGAGAAAAACCTAGATCACCGTCTCCCGCGTCACGCGGCGGCAATCCATCTCATATTCGAGATCGATCACCGGCGGGCGCGCAAAATGCCAGGTCAGGCCGGACCGTGTGGCGCCGCGGCGCACCAGTTCGTCGGTCATGGCCGGATGGAAATCGTGCACGGTGTAGGCCTGCACCGCCGTGGTGTCCTTCCAGCCAAATGCGAACGCGCCGAGACGGCTTTCCATCGATCCGACGGTGAACCGGACCTTTTCTCTCAAGCCGTCCGGGCTGAGGTCGCGGTAACGCACGGTACGCTCGGGATAGCTTCCGCTCCCCTCCCGCGATTCGGCGCCGCCCGCGATGACGAACGTCGGCGTCGTGCTCTGACTCGGCCGTGTGAAGGAGAACGCGTAAAATGACGGCGCGGCCGGCGGATCGATCTCCGGGCAGACGTTGCTGCGCGCCACCGGATTGATGGTGCCGTCGAACAGGCCCCACTCTGCAAGCGTCTTGACGTAGTGCTGGTTGAATTTCAGGAAACCATCCTCGGTAAATGCGCCCGGTGAGCGCAGCTCGCAGGCGCAGAACGACGTCAACGGCCGCCCCGCGGCCTGAATATATTTTGCGATCTGCGCAAAACCTTCGGCCAATGGGGCATCCGGTCGAACCGCACGCGCTCGACCTCAAAGCCGGAATCGGCCACGGCACCGCTCGAATACTGAAACACCGCCGGAATGAACCGGTAATTGCCGGCCGGAAAATCGCGCGTCATCTCTGGCGTCCCCTGGATGCTCTCATTCCAGCTGCATGCGCACGCCCCTGGCGCCGTTAAGCAACCGTCTCAAGTGAAAGCCGGCCAGCGCATCGTCGGCATGCAGTCCGACCAGCGCGGCAAAGGCCGGCATCGCCGCGGCGTCGCCGGCTTCGAGTTTCGCAAAAGCTTCGGAATATTGCCTGGTCGCCGGGTTCTGGAATGTGGCCGCCGGCAGCGGCTCGTATGCCCGAAGCGGCTCGCTGCGCCCGCGCAGCATCAGGTCGCCGACCGGCCGCCCCTGAAAATTCTCGGTGGCATCGGCGACCGCGGCGCTGACGCAAATGCGCGTGCCGAGAAACTTGTTGGCGGCCTCAAGCCGCGCCGCGATATTGATGGTATCGCCATAGGCGGTGTAATCGAAGAAACGGCTGCCCCCGAAATTGCCGACCAGCGCCGGGCCGGCGTGAACGCCGATGCGGGTGGCGCCAAAATTGACGCCTTTGGACTTCCAGCGCTTGCGAAACGCTTCGGCCCAGACATCGAGATCATGCGCGCAAGCGATCGCGCGTGCCGCGTAGTCCGGCTGGTCGCCGGGCGCGTTGAAGAGAATCTGGATCGCGTCGCCGATGATCTTGGCGACCGTCCCTTCATGCGCGAAGACCACGTCGGTCATGCCGCCGACATATTCGTTGAGCAGCTCACCCAGCACTTCCGGTGCTGCGGTTTCCACCAGCGTCGTGAAACTGGTGATGTCGGTGAAGATGGTCGCAACCTCGCGCCAATGCACTTCCATGCCGTTGTTTTCGCCGTCACAGGCGAGGCGGCTCGCGATCTGCGGCGAAAAATATCGCGAAAGCGAGGCGTGCGCGCGCTCGGCTTCGGCCTGACGGCGGCGCGCTTCGCGCATCATCTCGACATGGCGGATGGTCTTGTCGATGGTCATTTCGAGATCGCCGAAATCGATCGGTTTGGTCAAAAAGTCGAACGCGCCGCGGTTCATCGCGGTACGGATGTTGCTCATGTCGCCATAGGCGGAGACGATGATGGTCGATTTCTTGTCCTCGGCCTCCTGCAGTTTCTGCAGCAATGACAGGCCGTCCATCCGAGGCATGTTGATATCGGACACCACCATGTCGACATGCGGATGATCCTCGATCGACTGCAGCGCCTCGATGCCGTCGTGCGCGAATACAAACGCCACCGCGCCGTCGCGAATTCGCCTGCGAAATTTTTGCAGGACCAGAGCCTCGAGATCGGGCTCGTCATCGACGACGAGGATGGTCGCGGTCATGCGGCTTGTCCAAGCCTTGTATCGATCTCGAGGCGCAGCAGCGCGAAATCGATCGGCTTGGTCAAAAGCCCCACCGCGCCGCGCTCGATCGCCTTGCGCCGGGTTTCGGCGTCGCCATAGGCGGTGATCATGATGACGGGAACGTCGGGCCGCTCCGCGCGGACCTTCGGCAGCATTTCGAGCCCGCTCATGCCGGGCATGTTGATATCGGATAAAATCAAAATCAGCGACGGATCAGCGACGTTGGCGGCACGGACCAATGCCGCAGGCGCCGATGGAGCAAACTCCATCAGGAAGCGGCCGGACTTTATGTCTCGCCGGAATTGCTGGCGGAACAGGGCTTCGACGTCAGGCTCGTCATCGACGACGAGTATGTAAACGCTCAATTGGTGCCTCCCACCTGTCCTTGTGCCGCCGCCGTGCGCGGCAGCGTAATAATGAATTCGGTAAATGATCCGGGCTCGGTAGCGACGTCGATCTTGCCGCCATGTTGTTTCACCACGATGTCGTGGCTCATCGACAGGCCAAGTCCGGTGCCCTCGCCGGCGGGTTTGGTGGTGAAAAACGGATTGAACATTTTCTCCTTTACTTCCAAAGGGATTCCGGTGCCGTTATCGCGGATCCGGATTTCGACCTTGTTGCCAAGGCTTTTCGTGGTCGCGCTCAGCGTCGGCTCAAAGCCTCCCTCGCCCGCTTCCTTGCGCTTGGTGGCGGCGTAAAAGCCGTTTGAAATCAGATTGAGAAACACCCGCGTGATCTCCTGCGGGTAGAGGTCGATCATCCCGGCTTGCGGATCGAGGTCGCGCTGCAAGGTGATATTAAAGCCGGATTTCTCCGCGCGCGCCCCGTGATAGGCCAGATTGAGGCTTTCCTCGACGATCGCGTTGATATCCACCGGCCGGTGTTCGCCCGAGCCTTCGCGCGAATGCAACAGCATGTTCTTGACGATCGAATCGGCGCGCTTGCCGTGCTGCACCACCTTTTCGAGATTGCCTTTCAGCATCTGCGTGAGCTCGTCGATCTCCTCGCGAATTTTGTCGTCGAGCGCGGCGGTTTCGAGCACCTCGTTCAGTTCGTCGATCAATTCTGCCGACAGAGCTGAGAAATTGTTGACGAAATTGAGCGGATTCTTGATTTCGTGCGCGATACCGGCGGTGAGCTGGCCCAGCGAAGCCAGCTTCTCGGTCTGCACCAGGCGATCCTGCGCGGTGCGCAACTCGTCGAGCGAGAGCGACAGTTCCCGCGTTCGCTCCTGAACCTGGCTGAACAGCCGGGCGTTCTCGATGGCGATCACGGCCTGGTCGGCGAAGGTCTGGACAAGCTCGACCTGGCGGGAAGTAAACGCGCCCGGCTCCGTCCTTGCCAGCAATAGCACGCCTTCAACCGCACCATCGCGCGTCAGCGGCACCGCAAGGACCGCCCTGTATTCACCGATCACCGCCGCAGGACCAAAATTATACTCGGGGTCGAGTCTCACATCCGGAACGTGGGCGGGCTTTCCGTCCATAAAGACCCGGCCCGTGATCGTATTGCGGTTCGGCTTGATCGGATTGGCGTTCATAAATTCGATGAAGGCCGGTGTGGCGCCGGATTCGGCCTGCAGCCGCATGACATCGCCATCACGCAGGCAGATGATGCCCTGCGATGCACTACAGAGCGCCTTTGCCGATTCGGTCAGCGTGGTAAGCACGGATTTCAGGTCGAACGCCGAGCGGCTGATCACCTTTAGCACGTCGGCGGTCGCCGTCTGCTGCTGCAACGTTTCGCTTAGCTCGGCTGTCCGCTGTTCGACCTTGTTTTCCAGGTCGGTGTAGGATTCCTGCAGCCGCGCGCCCATGTCGTTGAACTGGTTGGCGAGGCCTTCCAGTTCATCGCCGGTCCGAATCGAGATGCGCTGGGCGAAATCGCCGCCGCCGATGCGCTCGGCTCCCTCGCGCAAGGCCTGGATCGGGCCGACCATGCGCCGGGCCAGGAATATCCCGGCGAGCACCGCGAAGATCGACGCACCCGTCAGCACGATGACGAGACGTTGCAACGCCAGATACAGCGACGCATAGGCCTCCTCGACGGGCAATTCGACAAACATCGTCCAGCCCAAGGGCGCGATCGGCGCGGATGCCGTCAGCACCTCCTGCCCCTGGATGTTCTTCGTGCCCTGCAAGGCATCGGGGCCGGAATTCGCCGTTCCCGCCTGCGCAGCCTGCACCTGCAGCAGCTTCGACATGTCGGTGTTGCGCAGCACCAGACTGATGTCCGGATGCGCGATCAGTCGCCCCTGCGCGCCGACGACATAGGCATGACCGCGCTCGCCCACCTTGATCTGCGAAACCACGTCCCAGATCAGCTTCAGATTGACCTCAGCGATGCTGACGCCGGCGTCCTTGCGGGTGCCGGCCAGCGATAGCGTCATGTAGGGTTCCGATTCGCGGCGGAAATACACCGGCCCGTAATAGACCTTGCGGGCGACGGCTTCGGTGAATTTCGGATCCTTGGAGAGGTCGAGCCCGCTATCCACGACGTCCATGGCGAGACGCGATACCCGCAGCCGCTCCTTGCCGGTCGAATCGACCTGCGCCAGCTCGGTGATGGCCGGAACCTGGCGCAACAGCCGCAAGGCGTCGAATCGGCGCTGCTCGATCGAGCCCGCAGACCACGGCAACTGGGTGGTCCAGCCCAGCTGGCTCTCGATTTCCTTCACGAACTGGCCGATTTTGGCCGCCGCCGCCTCGGCCTGCTCGTGCTGAATCCGGATCAGGGCCGTCTTGTGCTCGCGATAATAGAAGAAAACCTCGAAAATCCCGTTGGATAGCAGCGCGACAGCCACCACCGCGACGAACAGGGCGACGTATTTGGTGAACAGCCGGCTGCGGACCTTGGTCCCGGATGGTACCGCCGCCGGCGCTGCGTCCGCCACGGGCGATGCCGCCAGCGTCCGGCCTTCGGGCGTATCGGGATGCAGGGAAATGCTCATCCCGCCCAATTTAGCAAGAAGGTACGGGCTTGTCTCTTGCCGCAGTGCGGGAGGATCGGAGATGCCAAGAAATCGCGTCGCTTCATCGCGGCATCCTGCTTTTGGACGCCCTGCAAAATGAGCGCCTGTCAGGGCAGGATATCACGACAGACCATGCGAAAGCGACAACGGCCTTCAACGCCGCCGCTGTCGCATCAGGAGCATCCGCCTTGCTCAGGTCGGCTTGAGCGCCTTCGGACCGAGATCGAAATCGGCGATCTCCTTGCTGCGCTCGGAATCAGCGGCCGCCCGGTGGTCGGTCGCGATCGCCACGTAGACCGCAGGCAGCACGAACAGCGTGAACAAGGTACCGATCGACATGCCCGCGACGACGACAAGCCCGATCGAGAACCGGCTCGCCGCGCCTGCCCCGCTCGCCGTCAGAAGCGGCAGCAACCCCGTGACCATCGCCGCAGTCGTCATCAGGATCGGGCGAAGCCGGACCCGCGCCGCCATCTCGATCGCCGAGCGCCTGTCAAGACCCTCCTTGAGCTGCAACTCGTTGGCGAACTCCACCATCAGGATGCCGTGCTTGCTGATCAGGCCGACCAGCGTCAGCAATCCGACCTGGGTGTAGATGTTCATCGTGGCGGCGCCGAAGAACAGTGGAATCAGCGCGCCGACGATCGCCATCGGAACGCTGATCATGATGACGAGCGGATCGCGCAGGCTCTCGAATTGTGCCGCCAGCACCAGGAAGATGATGATGAGTGCAAACGCGAAGGTAATCGCGAGCTGGTTTCCTTCCTGCACGTATTGCCGGGAATCCGCGAGGTAGTCGTGCGTAAATCCGGCCGGCAGGTTTTTGGCCGCGCCCTCGAGGAAGTCGACCGCCTGCCCAACCGTCACGCCGGGCATCGGCACCGCCTGGAAGGTGGCGGAGTTCAATTGATTATAATGCGTGAGCGCGTTGGGGTCGGTCGCGGTTTCGATCGATACCAGCGTCGACAGCGGCACCTGCTGGCCGGTCGCCGTCGGCACATAATATCCGCCGAGCGCCTCGGGCGACAGCCGTCTGTCGCGCGGCACCTGCGGAATGACCTGATACGATCGTCCCTCGAGGTTAAACCGGTTCACGTAGTTGCCGCCGAGCAGCGTCGCCAGCGTATTGCCGATGCTCGCCATGGTAATGCCGAGATCGCTCGCCTTCGAGCGGTCGATCTTCACCCGCACCACGGGCTGGTTGAAATCGAGATCGCTGTCGGAAACGATGAACAGCCCGCTCTTGCGCGCGGCGTCTTTCACCTTCAGCATTTCCTCATAGACCGACTGATATCCGTTGGTTGAACTGATCACCATCTGCACCGGCAATCCGCCGGGACCACCGGGCAAGGGCGGCAGGTTGAACGCAAAAGCATTGACGCCTTCGATCTTGCCGAGTTGCGCCTGCACCAGCGGTTTCAGCTTGATCGAAGAGCGCTCCCGCTCGTCCCATGGTTTGAGCAGCATGCCGGCGATTCCGTTTTGCGGACCGTTGATGCCGTTGAGGGCGAAGCGAAGATCGGTCTCGGGAAAGCTGGCAAAAACCTTGTCGAGCTTCTCGCCGTAAAAGTCCAAATAATCGATGTTGGCGTATTTCGGCCCCTTGATCACAGAGAATACGATGCCCTGATCTTCCTCGGGCGCGAGTTCTTTCGAGGTGTGCATGTAAAGGAAGCCAACGAGACCGAGGATGCTCAGCGCGAACAACGCCGTGATCGGACGATAGTCGAGCGAACGATCGAGCTGACGGCCATACCACCGCGTGACCGATCCAAAGACCCTGCTGACGAGTTTTGCAAATCGCCCCTCATCGGCGCTTTTGAGGAAGACCGAGCACATCATCGGCGAAAGGGTCAGGGCGATCACGCCGGAAACGATGACCGAGCCGGCCAGCGTGAACGCGAATTCACGAAACAGCGAACCGGTGAGGCCGCCGAGGAAGCCGATCGGCGCGTACACCGCGGCGAGCGTAATGGTCATGGAGATGACCGGGCCTACGATCTCGCGCGCGCCCTGCATTGCAGCCTGCACGGGCGGTTTGCCTTCCTCCAGATGCCGATGGATGTTTTCCACCACCACGATGGCGTCGTCGACGACGAGACCGATTGCCAGCACCATCGCCAGCAACGTCAAGAGGTTGATGCTGAAGCCCATCATCAGCATCAGGCTGCAGACGCCGACCAGCGACAGCGGAATGGTCACCACGGGGATGATCACCGACCGGAGCGATGCGAGGAAAAGGAAAATCACCACGACCACGATGATGATCGACTCGCCCAGTGTTTTCTCGACCTCGTCGATCGACGATTGAATGAATTTGGTCGAATCGTAGGCCACTTTCATCTTCATCGATGGCGGCAAATTGCGTTCAAGTTCCGGAAACAGCGCGCGGACGCCTTTGACCAGCGTCAGCGGGTTGCCCTGCGGCGTCGCCTGCACGCCGATAAAGATCGCATGCTCACCGTTGAAGGCGACGCTTGCGTCGGTGCTTTGCGCTGCCAGTTCGACGGTGGCGATATCCTCCACCCGCACAAACCCGCCGTCCTTGGATTTGACGATCATGCGCTTGAACTGATCGAGGTTTTTAAGATCGGTATTGGTCGACACGTTGGAGACGATGAAATAACTCTTGGCCTGCCCCGCCGCGGCCTGAAAGTTGTTGGCCCTGATCGCCGCGGAAACGTCGTCGGGCGAAACGTTGCGGCCTGCCATGCGGGCGGGATCGAGCCACAGCCGCATTGCGAAAGTCTGACCGCCCAGAATATCAGCCGAAGCAACGCCATCGACGGTCGAAAGCACCGGCTGAACCACCCGCGTCAGATAGTCCGAGATCGCCGATCCCGACAGCACTTCGCTGGAGAACCCGAGATACATCACCGCCGTGGTCTGGCCGGTCGTCTTGGTCACCACCGGATCGTTCGATTCCTTTGGAATCAGATATTTGACCGAGTTCACCTTGGCGAGCACCTCGGTCAACGCCTGGTTGGGATCGAAATTCAGCTTGATGTAGACCTGGATGGTGCTGGTCCCCTGCACCGAAGAGGAGGTCATGTAGTCGACGCCCTCGGCAGACGCGACGGCCTGCTCGATCGGCGTCGTGATGAATCCCTGAATCAGGTCTGCCGACGCACCGGGATAGACGGTAGTGACGTTGACGACCGTATTCGACAGCTTCGGATACTGGCGGATCGGCAGACTGGTCGCCGCGCGGAAGCCGATCAGAAGAATCAGCAGACTGACGACCACGGACAACACGGGCCGCTTGATGAAAATATCGGTCCAAACCATCGCGATGCGCTCCGAACGCTAGATCATGGTCCGATCCGATTGAATCGGATCATGATCCAGCTCTTTATTGTTTGAGCATGATCTTTCGGAAAACCGGTTCCCACTTTTCCGGATCACGCTTCTTGTTTAAGCATGATCTTTTCTGAAAACCGGTTCCCACTTTTCCGGATCATGCTTCTTGTTTGAGCATGATCTTTTCGGAAAACCGGCTCCCACTTTTCCGGATCATGCCTTAGTAACGCGGCGGGCTAGCCGGAACCGGCGGAGGCCCGTCGGCCGAGATGGCCACTGCCGCTCCCGACTGCAGCTTGAGTTGGCCGACCGCGACAACGCGCTCGCCGGCCTTCAGCCCGCTGAGGATTTCGGCTCGTCCGTCGATCCGGTTGCCGGTCCGCACGAAGGTGCGAACCGCGGTCAGACTGGTCTTGCCGTCATTTTCCTTCTTCTCGGTAATAAGGAAAACGGAGTCACCGTAAAGCGTATAATCGACAGCTGTTTCGGGGACGGTGACGACCGCCGGCTTGTCCGGAAGCACCACCGTCGTGGTTGCGAACATGCCGGGCTTGAGGATGTGGTCGGGGTTGGCGATCGTCGCCTGAACGCGGATGTTGCGGGTGTCGGTGGCAATCTGAGGTTCGATCGTGGTGATCTTTCCCTCAAACGCGCGGCCGGGATAGGCATCGACCGCGAGGCGCACGGCCTGTCCGACCTTGAGGTTTGCGCTGTCCTTTTCCGTCACCGTGAAGTTGGCGTACAGCTCCGATAGATCGGTCAACGATACGATCTGCGTGCCGGCGGTGAGGAACTGGCCGACCTCGACGTGACGGACGCCGAGTTCGCCGTCGAACGGCGCGCGCACAAGCTTCTGCGAAATAATCGCCTGGGTCTTGGCAATGCCGGCATTGGCCTGGTCATACGCCGCCTGCGCAGAATCGACCGTGGACTGCGGGCCGAACTGACGCGCGGCAAGCTGCTTGGCGCGATCCAGCGACAGTTGCGCCACCGTGGCCTGCGCCTTGAAGCTTGCGAGATCGCCTTGATCGGGGCCGTCGAACAATTGCACCAGCGGGCTTCCGGCCTTCACGGTGGACCCGGCGGTGAACATGATGTCGGTGATGCGGCCGCTCACGTCCGTGGTGACATTGACCTGATGCACGGCGGCGAGGTCGCCGACCGCCGATTGGGTATCACTTCGGTCTTCGCCTCGGCGACGCTCACGGAGGCCGGCGGCGGTTTGTTGTTGGCGAAGAACTGCGTGATCATCTTGGTGCGGAACGCGTTAAAGCCAACGAGTCCGCCCACCAGCACGGCAAGCAGCAGCCCGACGATAATGAACCAGCGCGTCATCCGAACCGGACGCGCGTGCGGCTTCTCGGTGATCGCCCGGCCCGAGATATTGGCTTCGGTCACAATGTTCATCTCATGCACCTTCTGCAGTTACCGGCTGCCCTGGATCCGACGATAGTTCGCGATCCAGATGAGAGGCAACTGCGGTTTCGTTTAATCCAATTCCGCGGAGAATGAATTCGCAAAGCTGCCGTTCGAGATCGGCGGCATTGCCGTAAGAGAGACAGGGGACGGCCGGAAGTCTCGCCAGAGCCGCCATCAGGACTGTGTGATGCGCAAACCAAAACAGATTGAGCGGCTCGCTTCCGACACGTGAAGCATCGCCGGCCGCCACGGCGCGATCGAGCGACCCGGTAAAAACCGGCCCGATCAAACCGCCGACCTTCGCATAGAGCAGGCGCGCGAATTCGCCGTCATCGAGATGACTCGTGGTCATGAGCCGGAGGCGTTGGGCTTCCTGCTCATCCGGAATGTCCGTTATCCGCAGGAAGTGCCGGACCATGCCCCGGACTAGCTCGACAAGGGTCGCGGTCGATGGTTCCTGCCCCAGCAGATGCGCTAAATCCGGATCAGCCTCGCACTCCTCGGCGAGGATCTCCGCGTAGAGGGCCGCCTTTGACGGAAAGTGCTTGAACAGCAAGCCTTCCGAAATTGAGGCCGCCGCCGCGACGCTTTTGGTCGTGGTTCCCGCAAAGCCGTGGCGAGCAAAGCAGCGCTTGGCGGCGCCCAATATCAATTGCCGCCGCAAGTCGCCGGTCATGCGCAGAGTGCTCATGTTTGTGAGTAAGCACTCACCTTACCAAATGTCAAGGATTTTGCTGCGGTGCACTAGAGCCAATTCAAGTCTAGATTGGCCCAAACCCTAGCGCACCGCGGATGCGCGTCACGGTAAACTGACCGTCGCGGCTGGAGAGCACGCGTTCCAGATTCGCGCTGTCGATCTTGATGCTGGCAAAGCGCGGCCCGCTTGCGACGTCCTGCATGGAGAGCGCAAAGGCCTCGACATCGGCCATGGTCGCGATGGCGCGGGCGTCCGCGATCCCGCAAGCGCGGGCGACACCAACGAGGTCGACGGTCGCCGCGGTGTGGCTCGCCTGCCCGCCGGTTTCGCCGTAGACTTCGTTGTCGAGCACGATGATGGTGAGATTTGCAGGTTTTTGCAGGCCGACGGTCGCCAGACTCCCCATCCCCATCAGCATCTCGCCATCGCCGGTTATCACGACCACAGGCAGCTTCGGCTGCGCCAGCGCCATGCCCAGTCCGATCATGACGGCGCCGCCCATGGCGCCCCACAGATAGAAATTGCGGTCGTGATCGCCAGCAGCGGCGATGTCGTAGGTCGAGGCGCCCAGCCCGCCGACGACGATGGCGTCCTTGCGCTCCGCCAGCAGGCTGGCG
>Ga0209648_10003871_pt1 | contig 12653 bp, 14 predicted proteins | sample GraSoi2013_115cm_FD_185830 | JGI IMG/M metagenome (GOLD analysis project Ga0209648, IMG submission 185830) | Grasslands soil microbial communities from the Angelo Coastal Reserve, California, USA - Sample 9_17_2013_115cm (SPAdes) (version 2) | ecosystem: Environmental > Terrestrial > Soil >...
TGGTCGCGCCCCGGGCGGAGCCGTGGCCAGACCAGCTCGCGGTGCAGTTCCCCCGCCGCATCCCTGCTGGCATCGAGCGGCCCTACTTCCTCATGGGGGCAGCGACCGATCCCGTGTACCAGTGGCGCTGGATCAGCGCGCCGCGGCGCGCGGTGGCCGGGTTGGCCCGCGGGATCGAGCGGTTTGACACGCTTCCGGCGGCGCCGGCCGCCGCAGCCGCCTACGACCACGGTGAATGGCGCGTCGTGTTCACCCGCGCCCTTGCCACGCCCGATACGGCCAACGAAGTTCAGTTCGAGCCCGGTCGCGCGATTCCGATGGCATTCTTCGCCTGGGACGGGTCGAGCGGTGAGCACGGCTCGCGCATGGCCGTGAGCACCTGGTATTTTCTGGCGCTCGACCGGCCGACGCCACCCGGTGTGTTCATCTCCCCGGTCGTCGCGATGCTCGTCACGCTCGGCTTGGGGCTCGTGGTGGTCCGGCGGGCCCAGCGGCGCGTGCCGACGCGGTCTGCGAACATTAATAGAAAAGTGTGATAGGGCCGAAACGTTGGCGGGTATAGCGTGCAGGACTCTCATCGAGGAGGCAGGATGCGGAAGCTCGGGTTGCTCGTAGGGGTGGGGCTCGGGGCGGGGCTCGCGGCGCTGGCGTTGGCGGCGTGGACGCAGCCGCCCGCGGCGCAGGCCGGGGCGACACTCACCGGGAAGGTGAAGTTCACGGGGACGAAGCCCGTCGCGGCGAAGATCGACATGAGCGAGGAGCCGAAGTGCAAGGCCAAGTACCAGACGCCCCCCACCGACGAAGCCGTGGTGGTGAACGCCAACGGTACGCTCGCCGACGTGTTCGTCTATGTGAAATCGGGCCTGCCCGCGAGCTACACGGCCCCGGCGCCGGCCGGGCCGGTCACGCTCGATCAGGACGGCTGCCGCTACCATCCGCACGTGCTCGGCATCCTGGTCGGCCAGAAGCTCGCTATCAAGAACTCAGACGGCATCCTGCACAACATCAAGGCGAAGGGCACGAAGAACCGTCCCTTCAACATCAGCCAGCCGACGACCATGACGTCGGAGCGCACCTTCACGGCGCCCGAAGTCGTGGTGCCGCTCGAGTGCAACGTGCACGGCTGGATGCACGCGTGGCTGGGCGTGCTGTCGCACCCCTTCTTCGCGGTGAGCGGCACGGACGGGAGCTTCACCATCAAGGGCCTGCCAGCGGGGACCTACGTGATCGAGGCGTGGCACGAGAAGTACGGCCCGCAGACTGCCACGGTGACCGTGACGGGCAGCGAGACCAAGACGGCGGACTTCAACTTCGCGGCCAAGTGAACTAACCGAGGAGAGCTCCATGCGTTGGTGGCTGCCGCTGAAGGGTTCGACCTTCGCCGGGCCGATTGACGGCCTGTTCATCGCGATCCTGATCATCACGGGCATTGCCTTCGTGCTCGTCGAGCTGGGACTGATCTGGTTCATTATCCGCTATCGCGCGCGCCCCGGTCGCCGGGCGTTCTATACCCATGGCAACACGCGGGCGGAGGTCATCTGGACCACGATTCCGGCGGTGACCATGGTGGCCCTCGGCCTGGTCAGCAATCACTACTGGGTCGAGATCAAGGGTCGCAACAGCGTCCCTGCGAACGCGTATCCGATCGGCGTTCACGCCAAGCAGTTCGAGTGGCAGATCACCTATCCCGGGCCTGATGGGAAGAGCTTCACGGTCCGCAACCAGTTGCACGTGCCGGTCGGCCGGCCGGTGGTCGTGCAGCTCTCGTCCGAGGACGTCATTCACTCCTTCTACGTGCCGCAGTTCCGCGTGCGCCAGGACATCGTTCCCGGCATGGACATCAAGGCGTGGTTTCAGGCGACCGTCCCCGGCACCTATGAGCTCGGCTGCTCTCAGCTGTGCGGGCTCGGTCACTACCGCATGCGGGCGCAGGTGTACGTCCACACCCAGGAAGCCTACGATGCCTGGCTGAAGCAGGCTGCCCAGGAGGCCTCGCAATGACGACCGTTGCCGCGACAGCGCACACCGCAGCCGCGCATCACGACGACCGGAGCTTCGTGCGGAAGTACATCTTCTCGACCGATCACAAGATCATCGGGATCCAGTTCCTGTTCGTCAGCTTGTTCTTCCTGGTGGTGGGCGGCCTGTTGGCGATGCAGATGCGCTGGCAGCTGGCCTTCCCCGGCCAGCCGATGCCGGGGGGCGGGATCCTCCCGGAGACGATGGCGCCGGGCGGCGTGATCCTGCCCGAGTACTACATCCAGCTGGTCACGATGCACGGCACGTTCATGGTGTTCTTCGCGATCATGCCGCTGCTCGTGGGCGTCTACGCCAACTTCCTGATCCCCTTGAAGATCGGGACGCACGACATGGCGTTCCCGCGCATCAACATGTGGTCCTTCTGGTCGTTCTTCGCGGGCGGGCTCGTGATGCTCGCGAGCCTGTTCGTGCCGGACGGTGCGGCGCGCGCCGGGTGGACCATGTACGCGCCGCTCTCGGCACGCCACGACTACTCGGGCGCCTCGCTCGGCCAGGAGCTCTGGTCGGTCTCCATCATCTTCGTCGGGTTGTCGTCGATTCTCGGGTCCTTGAATTACATCACCACGATCATCAACAACCGCGCCCCCGGCATGACGTGGTTCCGCCTGCCACTCTCGGTCTGGTCGCTGTTCGTCACGGCGATCCTCGGCCTCTTGGCCCTGCCGGTGCTCTCGGGCGCGGCGATCATGCTGTTGTTCGACCAGATCCTGCAGACGCACTTCTTCGACCCGCCGGCTGGCGGCCAGGCGCTCTTGTGGCAGCACCTGTTCTGGTTCTTCGGCCACCCCGAGGTCTACATCCTGATCCTGCCGGCGATGGGCATGGTCTCCGACATCATCGCGAACGGCAGCCGCAAGCCGATCTTCGGCTACCACTCGATGGTGTTCGCCATCGTCGCCATCGCATTCCTCGGCTGGATCGTGTGGGGCCACCACATGTTCGTGAGCGGCATGAACCCCACGCTCGGCTCGTCCTTCATGGTGTCGACCTTGATCATCGCGGTCCCGTCGGCCGTGAAGACGTTTAACTGGATGGGGACGATGTGGCGCGGGAACCTCCGCTTCCACGTGCCGATGCTGCATGCCATCGCGTTCGTCGCGATGTTCGTAATCGGCGGGCTCTCGGGGATCTTCATGGCCGCGACGCCCGTGGACATGTTCATCCACGACACCTACTTCATCGTCGCCCACCTGCACTACGTGCTGTTCGGCGGCAGCCTGTTCGCCCTGTTCGGCGCCATCACGTACTGGTACCCGAAGATGTTCGGGCGGCTGATGAGCGAGCCGTGGGGCAAGGTGCACTTCTGGCTCACGTTCATCTTCTACAACTGCACGTTCTTCCCGATGCACATCCTCGGCATGGCGGGGGAGATGCGGCGGATCTACGACCCGTCGCAGTACACCTTCTTGCAGCCCTATCAGCCGATGCGGGTGTTCATCTCGATCAGCGCGTTCCTGCTGTTCGCCAGTCAGCTCATCTTCTTCGTGAACTTCTGGTGGAGCCTCTGGAAGGGGAAGCCGGCGCCCCAGAACCCGTGGGACGACAACGGGCTCGAGTGGTCGCTGCCGTCCCCGGCGCCCCACGGCAATTGGGACCGGGTGCCCAGCGTGTACCGCGGCCCCTACGAGTTCAGCTCGCCGCAGGTGGCGGAGGACTATCTGCCGCAACACAAGAAGCTCCCGACCGACCGCGAGCCGGCTGTGACGTCGGCTCCGAGCCACTGACCGAGCGAGAGGGGACGACCGATGACGCACGCAGCCGCCACCGTCGACCAGATGCGCCCCCCGTATCCGGCCGAGCGGGGGCTCGACGTTTACAACACCAAGCTGGGCATGTGGGTGTTCCTCGCCTCGGAGGTGATGTTCTTCGCCGCCCTGATCGGGACCTACGTCATCCTCCGGTTTGGCGCCCCGGGCGAGTGGGCCCGGCCTGGGGTGGTGCTGAACATCAAGATCACGGCCTTCAACACGTTTCTGCTGATCTGCTCGAGCGTGTCGATGGTGAAGGCCTACGCGGCGATCCAGGACGGCGACCCGAAGAAGATGCGCTTCTGGCTGCTGATGACGATCCTCGGCGGCGCCATGTTCGTCGGCATTCAGGTGTACGAATACCTCCACCTGGTCGAGCGCGGCTTCCTGCCGAGCGGCGTGCGCGAGGGGAGCGAGCTCGCGGAGCTGGTGGCGAAGGGCACCCTGCCCGCGGCGACGATGGGCCTGTACGGCTCCACGTTCTTCACCATGACGGGATTCCACGGCTTCCACGTCACGTGCGGTGTGATCTCGATGGCGTACCTCTACGTCACGAAGGCGTTGCCGGGCAAGTACACGAAGCAGGACTATCGGGGGATCGAGACGGTCGGCCTGTACTGGCACTTCGTCGACCTGGTGTGGATCATCCTGTTCACCATCGTCTACCTGATCTGAGGATCGCATGGAGACCGCGCACAAGCGCCCCAACTACGTCCTGATCTGGATCTACCTCGCGGTGCTGACGGCCGCCGAGCTGGCGCTCGCGTTCGAGCTGCCGATCTCGCGCAACCTGAAGCTCATCTTGCTCCTGTTCCTGGCGATCTGGAAGGCGGCGCTGGTCGGCCTGTTCTTCATGCACCTCAAGTTCGAACGCTGGAACCTGCGGATCATGGCGCTGATTCCGCTGCCGCTCGCCGTGATCTTCATCTTGGCCGGGATGTCGGAGCACATCTGGTAGCCTTCCTCGAGCTGACGAAGCCGCGCATCACCCAGCTGGTGCTGCTCACCGCGGCGGCCGGGTTCTATCTCGGGGCGAAGGGCGGCGTGGACCTCTGGCTCCTGGCCCACACGCTGGTGGGCGTCGCGCTGGTGGCTGCGGGCACGAATGCGTTCAACCAGGTGCGCGAACGGGATGTCGACGCCCGCATGCGGCGCACCCAGGGCCGGCCGCTGCCGTCGGGCCGGTTGACCCCGCGGGCCGCGGCGCTGTTCGCCGGCGTCATCTCGGTCGTAGGCGTCGCCTACCTGGCGCTGGCGGTCAACCTGCTCACGGCCGGGCTCGCCGCGCTGACGCTCGCGAGCTACGTGCTGCTGTACACGCCGCTCAAGCGGACCACGACCTTGAACACCCTCATCGGCGCCGTGCCGGGCGCGCTGCCCATCGTCGGCGGCTGGACCGCGGCGGGCGGCGCGATCGGGCCGGCGGTCGCGGCGCTGTTCTGGATCCTGTTCCTGTGGCAGCTGCCGCACTTCCTGGCGCTCGCCTGGATCTACCGGGAGGACTACCAGCGCGGCGGCCTCGCGATGCTCTCGGTCCAGGACCCCGACGGTCATCACACCGGACGCATGGTCCTGTTGTACGCGCTGGCGCTCCTGCCCGTCAGCCTGCTGCCGACCCTGCTCGGCGTCACGGGAGCGCTGTACTTCTTCGGGGCGCTTGCCCTGGGCCTTGCCTACGCCGGGGTGTCGGTCGCGATGACGCGCGCCGCCACTCCCGCCCGCGCGTGGCGCGTGTTCCTAGTCTCGATTGTCTACCTGCCGGCGCTGTTGACGCTCATGGTGGTGGACAAGATCCTCGCCTAGGGGCCGCGCCATGATCCCGTTCCACCGCCTGCTGATTTCGACCGCCATCCTGTTCTGCGCGGGCCTCGCGGTGTGGGCAGGCTGGAGCTATCGGCAATCGGGCGAGGGCCTGACCCTCGTCATGGCGCTCAGCTCGGCCGTCGCGGCAGCCGCGCTCACCTACTACCTGCGCCACCTCAAGCGCTTCCTCGGCCGATGAGCCGCACCCTCTGGATGCTGCTGTTGCAACACGGGGGTGATGATCCCCACATGGACCTCGTGTACTTCTGGGCCGCCGTGCTCCTGGCGCTCACACCGGTGCTGATCTTCGGCGGGCTCGGCGTGTGGGTGCTGCGCAAGATCTGGCACGAGCGGCGCGCCGCACGCGCGCCCGGCGTCGGGGGTACTGGCACCACCTAGGGCGACCGCCGCGCGTTACATTGATGCCGTGAGCGCCAAACCTTCCGAACATCGCCAAGTCGTCCGCTTCGCGTTCTCCAAGCTCGACGCGGCGTGGCGGCGGCTGCCCGCCGAGCGCCAGGCGAGTTCCAAGATCGAGTTCGGCGAGACGATCGAAAGCTTCGCCGGCCAGCTGTTGCTCCGGCCCTATGGGCTCGTCGGCATCCGGGGCGACTGCGACTTCCTCTTGTGGCAGGTGGCGGAAACCCTTGATGCCCTGGTGGCGCTGCAGACGGCGCTCAACCGGACGGACCTGGGGGCGTACCTCACGCTGCCCTACAGCTACCTCGCGATGACGCGGCGCTCGATCTACGAGTTCCCGGAAGCCCCCGGCCAGCCGTCGCGCCTCGTGATCCGGCCGAGCGACGCTCGCTACCTGTTCGTCTATCCGTTCATCAAGACGCGGGCTTGGTACCTGCTGCCCAAGCCGGAGCGCCAGGCGATGATGGACGAGCATGTGCGCATCGGGCGCCAGTATCCGTCGATCCGGCTCAACACGACGTATTCCTACGGCCTGGACGACCAGGAGTTCATCGTCGCCTTCGAGGGCGACAGCCCGGCGGACTTTCTCGACCTCGTGATGGAGCTGCGCGAGAGCAAGGCGTCCTCCTACACGGCCCGGGACACGCCGACCTTCACCTGCGTCCAGATGTCGCTGTGGGACATGCTCGACACGCTGGGCGGGGCGGGCTCGGCGCAGGCGGTATCGCGCCGGCCCACCCGGGCCGACGGCTATACGCCGGTGGCCACACTCGCCGACCTGCCCCCCGGCGCGGGCCGGCGCGTGTACGTGGGCGGCGACGCCGTCGCCCTCTTCAACGTCAACGGCAGCGTGCACGCCATCGCCAATCGCTGCACGCACGCGCGCGCCAGTCTCTCCGAAGGCACGGTCGACGCGGCGCGCGGCACGGTGACGTGTCCGTGGCACGAAGGCGTGTTCTCGCTCGAGACGGGTCGGGCGCTGAGCGGCCCGCCATCGCTCCCGGTAGCCACGTACCGCGTGAAGCTCGAGGGCGACACGGTCCTCATCGCTCCCGCCGAGGCGCGCGAGCCGACCGTTGCTCCCCGCTCCTGACGACAGCCGTTTCCTGAAGGCGTGCCGCTCTGAGCCCACCGACGTCACGCCGGTGTGGTTCATGCGCCAGGCCGGGCGCTACCTGCCCGAATACCGCGCCCTCCGGCAGAAGCACTCCCTGCTCGAGCTGTGCCGCCAGCCTGAGCTCGCCGCCGCGGTGACGCTCCAGCCGATCGAGCGGCTCGGCGTGGACGCGGCCATCTTGTTCGCCGACATCTTGCTCCCGTTCGAGCCGCTCGGTCTCGGGCTCACGTTCGCCGCGGGGGAGGGCCCCCAGATCACGCGGCCGATCCGCGCGGCGAGCCAGGTACTGGCACTGCCGCCGGTCGACCCCGCGACTGACCTCGCCTATGTGCTCGAGGCGGCTCGCGCCGCCGCACGCGCGCTGCCATCCCACGTGCCGCTCATCGGGTTCGCGGGCGCGCCGTTCACGCTCGCGAGCTACGCGATCGAGGGGGGCGCGACGCGCAGCTTCACCCTCACGAAGCGCTTCATGTACGCCGAGCCGCGTGCCTGGCACGCGCTCCTGGCGCGGCTTGCCGAGCTCGTGGGGGGCTATCTCGCCGCGCAGGCGCGCGCGGGCGCGCGCGCGCTGCAGCTGTTCGACAGCTGGGTCGGATGTCTCTCCCCTGCCGACTACGTGACCTACGTGCTGCCCCACAGCGAGCGAGCCCTCGAGCTGGCACGCGCCGCCGGTGTGCCCGCGATCCATTTCGGGACGGATACGGCCACGCTGCTCGCGGACTTCGCGCGCGCCGGCGGCGACGTGATCGGGGTCGACTGGCGGATCCCGCTCGATGTCGCGTGGGAACGCATCGGCCCGGGGCGCGCGATCCAAGGGAACCTGGATCCCGCGGCGCTGCTCGCCCCCGCCGCGGAGCTCGAGCGCCACGTGCGGGCCATCCTCGCCCGCGCCGGCGGGCGGCCCGGCCATGTCTTCAACCTGGGCCATGGCGTGCTGCCGGAGACACCGGTCGAGGCGCTGCAGGCGGTCGTGGAGTGGGTGCATGGCGGGTGACCGCGTCGCGCTGCTGCTGATGGCCTACGGCGGACCGACGCAACTCGCCGATGTCGAGCCCTACCTCCTGGACGTGCGCGGCGGCCGGCCGGTGAGCGCGGCGTTCCTGGCGGAGATCACGGCGCGCTACGCCCGCATCGGCGGCCGCTCCCCGATCCTCGAGCTCACCCAGGCGCAAGCCGCCGGGGTGCAGCAGCTCTTGGGCGAGCGGTTCAGCGTGTCCGTCGGCATGCGCCACTGGCATCCCTACATCGGCGACGTCGTGGAGCGGATCGTGACGCAGGGCCACCGGCGCTTGGTGGGCGTCGTGCTGGCGCCGCACTACTCGGCCCTGTCGGTCGGCGCATACGAGGAGCGGCTGCTCGAGGCGGCCGCGGGGCGGCTCGAGCTCGCGCTGGTCCGGAGCTGGGGGGATCACCCCAAGTTTCTCGAGGCGGTCGCCGGACGGGTCACCCAGGCGCTGCAAGCGTTCCCGACACCCGCCGCCGTGCAACTGCTCTTCACCGCCCACAGCCTCCCCCAGCGGATCCTCGCGAGCGGCGATCCCTACCCCGATCAGCTGCGCGCCAGCGCCGAGGCTGTGGCGCAGCGCGTCGGCCTCGGCACGTGGCACTGCGCCTACCAGAGCGCGGGCGCCACGGCGGAGCCCTGGCTCGGTCCCGAAGCGGGAGCGCTGATGACCGAGCTCGCGGGCCAGGGGCATCAGGCGTTCCTGATCGTCCCCATCGGCTTCGTGAGCGACCACGTCGAGGTGCTCTACGACGTGGACGTCGTGTACCGGGCGCTCGCCGCCCGCCTCGGCGTGCGCTTCGAGCGCACGCCATCCCTGAACGACGATCCGCTGCTGGTGACGGCGCTCGCCGAGATCGCCCACGACACGGCTGCCGCGCGCGCGTGGCTGTGACGGTGGCGGTGGTGGGGGCAGGCCTGACCGGCCTGTCGGCGGCCTGGGAACTCGCGCGGGCGGGGGTGGACGTGGTGGTGCTCGAAGCGGGGCGGCGCCCGGGCGGCGTGATCGTCACCGAGCGCCACGACGGCTTTGTGGTGGAGGGCGGTCCCGACGGCTTCCCCGCCGCCGAGCCCGACCTCCCGAACCTGGCGCGCGCGCTCGGAATCGGTGACCGGCTCGTGGATCAGCAGGCTGCGGGGTCGGCGCTCTGGACCGGGCAACGACTGGACCGGCTGGCGGAGGGCCGGGCCGCCGAGCTGCTCGGGATCCAGGGAACCGCGGACGTGGATCTCGCCCGCGGGTTCCAGAGCTTCGCTTGCGGGATGCAGGACGTCGTCGATGCGCTGGTCGCGCGGATGGGGGCCGCGATTCGCTCGACGCACGGGATCAGCGGTATCGCGCCCACGACGCGCGGCTGGCGTCTCTCGGTGACAGGCGGGTCGGCCCAAGCAGCCGACGGCGTCATCCTCGCGCTGCCCGCGTGGGCGAGCGCGCGCCTCCTAGCAGGGCTCGGCATGGCGCCGGCCCGCTCGCTGGGCGAGGTGGTCTACTACCCCAGCAGTACGGTGTCGCTCGCGTATCGCGCGGGCCAGCTCCCCCGCACGCTCGACGGCGCGGGATTCGTGGCCGCGCGGGAAGCGCCCGGTGCCGTGCGCGCCTGCTCGTACTCCTCGTTCAAGTACCCGGGCCGGGCCCCGGACGGACACGCGCTGCTGCGGGCGTTTCTCGGGCCGGTGGACGGCGAGGCGGGGGCGCTGGCGCATGCGGAGCTCGGGACGATCCTCGGGATCCGGGGAGCGCCGCTCTGGTCCCGCGCGTTCCATTGGCCGCGGGGGCTGCCGCGTTACAAGCCGGGGCACGCCGCCCACGTGGCCGCGCTGCGCGCCCGGCTTGCGCGGCTCGCCCCGCTCGACGTCGCGGGGGCCGGCATCGACGGGGCCGGCGTATCGGCTTGCGTGAAATCGGGGCGGGCCGCGGCGACCCGCGTGCTCGGCCGGCTAGCCTAGCAGCGCTTTCGCCTGCCGCACGACATGGTCGACGGTCAGGCCGAGCTCGCGATAAATCCGCTGGTAGGGCGCGGACGCGCCGAACCGCTCGATGCCGAGGATCACCCCGCGCTCACCCACCCAGCGGTACCACGGTTGCGCCACCGCGGCCTCCACAGCTACCCGCGCGCGCACCGCCGGCGGGAGCACCAGATCGCGGTACTCGGGCGGCTGGCGCGCGAACAGCTCCATCGACGGCATACTCACGACCCGCGCCGCGATCCCTTCGGCGACGAGCCGCTCGTACGCCCCGAGCGCCACCTCGACCTCGGATCCCGTGCCGATGAGCAGTACCGCCGGCTTGGCGCCGGGTGCCTCGGCCAGCACGTAGGCCCCGCGCCGCACCCCGGCCACCGGGGCGTACTTCGCGCGGTCGATCACCCCGACCTTCTGGCGCGTCAAGACGAGCGCGACCGGCCCGTCGCGGTGCAGCAGCGCCACGCGCCACGCCTCCACGGTTTCGGTCGGGTCCGCCGGTCGCAGGACCACGAGGTTCGGGATTGCGCGTAACGCCGCGAGCTGCTCGATCGGTTGGTGGGTGGGGCCGTCCTCCCCCAGTCCGATCGAGTCATGGCTGAAGACGTAGATCACCGGCAGGTGGGAGAGCGCCGCGAGCCGGATCGGCGGGCGCATGTAGTCGGAGAAGATCAGGAACGTCGAGCCAACGGGCCGCACGCCGCCGTGCAGCGCGAGCCCGTTCAGGATCGCGCCCATCCCGTGCTCGCGGATCCCGAAGTGAATGTTGCGCGCGCCCCAGCTTTGGGCGGCGACGTCGCCACCGTTCTTGAACACGACCTGCGTCGAGCTCGCGAGATCGGCCGACCCGCCGACCAGTTCGGGCAGCTTCGCCGCCACTGCGTGCAACACCTTCCCCGACGTGCTGCGCGTGGCCTGGGCGTCGCTGGGCGCGACGGCGGGGAGGTCAGCGTCCCAGCCGTCGGGAAGGCGGCCCGCCAATCGGCGCTCGAGCTCGGCGGCGAGATCGGGATGCGCGGCACGGTAGGCATCGTACGTGCGCTGCCACTCGGCTTCGAAGCGGGCACCACGCTCCCCCGCACGGCGCCAGTGCGCGAGCGCCTCCTCCGGCACGTGGAACGGTTCGAGGCTGGGCCAGCCGAGCCGTGCCTTCGTGAGCCGCACCTCTTCCTCCCCGAGCGGGGCCCCGTGCGCCTCGGGGGTGTCCTGTTTGTGCGGGCTGCCGTAGGCGATGTGGGTGCGCACGATCACGAGGGATGGCCGATCAGTGACGCGCTGGGCCACGGCCAGGGCCGCGTCGAGCGCTCCGAGATCGTTGCCGTCCGCCACGCGCTCCACGTGCCACCCGTAGCTCTCGAACCGCTTGGCCGTGTCGTCGGAGAAGGTGAGGTCCGTCTTGCCGTCGATCGTAACGCGGTTGTCGTCGTAGATCCCGATCAGGCGGCCGAGCTGCAAGTGGCCGGCGAGCGAGCAGGCCTCGTGCGACGCGCCTTCCATCAAGTCGCCGTCGGACGCCAGGAAGTAGGTATGGTGCTCGAGGATCGCGTGGCCCGGTCGACCGAAGCGCTCGGCCAGGTGCGCCTCGGCGAGCGCCATCCCCACCGCGTTGCCGATGCCCTGCCCGAGCGGGCCCGTCGTGGCCTCGACACCCGGCGTGAGCCCGTGCTCTGGGTGGCCCGGCGTACGACTGCCCCACTGCCGGAACTGCTTCAGCTCGTCCAGCGAGAGATCGTAGCCGGTGAGGAACAGGACGGCGTACAGCAGGATGCAGGCATGGCCGCACGACAGCACGAAGCGGTCGCGCGCGATCCAGTCGGGGTGCGCGGGATTGTAGCGCAGGTGGCGCTGCCACAGCACATAGGCGAGTGGCGCCAGCGCCATCGCCGTTCCGGGATGGCCCGAGTCCGCCCGCTGCACCGCGTCCATGGCGATGGCGCGGATGGTGTTGATCGAGAGCTGCTCCAGGAAGGTGCTGCGCGCCGTGGGCGGGGCGGCACCGCTCCCGGCCTCCGTCACAACAGGCCGGACTTGGCGGCCTGCCACAGGCTCATGAGCCGATCGAACCCGCTGACCAGCGCGTCCACCTGTTGCGGACTGGGTGTGGCTTTGGCGGCCGTCTTGAGTTCCGCGCAGATGCGCGGCATCTCCTGGCGCCCCTGTTTCGCAGACTCGGCGGCGATTTGGTCCAGGATGGCGACGATCTTCTCGCGGGCCGCTTCGTCCTTGGGCACCTGCCACAAGTAGTCGGAGAGCTGTTTGCCCTCAGTGCACAGCTTGCCGAGGCCGTCGAGAAGGGGGGTCGAGCGGCGTGGTGCGTTGGGATCGCTCATAATGAGGGTCAATTATACCAAGAAACCCTCTGGTTGTCCGGTTGCCCGAACTTCGGGCGCCGTCTAGCTTGCGGTCTCCATGCCCCGCCCCACGACGCTCGCGTTTGTCGCCCCCCACACCCCCGCTGCGGCGCGGCCGGAGGATGGGGGCGTCCGCCCCGGCGGCGCGGGAGCGCCCCTGATGCTCCAGTGGCTCCGCGCGGCGCATCGCGCGACGAAGGGGTGGGATA
>Ga0209648_10003872_pt1 | contig 12653 bp, 9 predicted proteins | sample GraSoi2013_115cm_FD_185830 | JGI IMG/M metagenome (GOLD analysis project Ga0209648, IMG submission 185830) | Grasslands soil microbial communities from the Angelo Coastal Reserve, California, USA - Sample 9_17_2013_115cm (SPAdes) (version 2) | ecosystem: Environmental > Terrestrial > Soil >...
GCGCCGACAGGCACAGCGGGGGTTCCGGGGGTCGTCCCCCGGGCCGGCAGGAGGCGCGAGGTCCGTGCCCCGGCCGGGCAACCCCGTGCCAGCGGCGGCCTGGCAGGCCGGGCAACGCCGGGAGACCATGGCACGTGAACCAACTCGGTGCCGGAGGAGGACGACGCGATGCCGCAGATGATCCACTTGACCGTCAACGGCGAACGCCGTGCCGCGCCAGCGGATCCGGAGCGGAGCCTGCTGATCGTGCTGCGCGAGGAGCTTGGCCTGACCGGCGCCAAGTACGGCTGTGCGGTCGGCGCCTGCGGCGCGTGCACGGTGCTCGCCGACGGCGTCCCGGTGCGGGCGTGTGTCACCCCGGTGGCCGACGTGGCCGGCCGCGCCGTGACGACGGTCGAAGGGCTCGCGCCGCCGGGAGCGCCGCACCCGGTACAGGCCGCCCTCGTGGCCGAAGGCGCGACGCAGTGCGGCTACTGCACGCCAGGAATGGTCCTCGCCGCGGCGGCGCTGCTCGCCGCTGACCCCGGCCCGGACGACGCGCAGATCGTCCGCGCCCTCGACGGGAACATCTGCCGGTGCTGCGCCTATCCCCGGATACTGCGGGCGGTCCGGGCGGCCGCGGGGACGGCCGGCCCGCCCGGCGCCGCGCGGCCACACGAGCAAGAGCAAGCCCAGGAAGCCGAACGGCTGCCGCCGGACGCGACCACCGGCAGCGCCGCGGGACTGCGCGCCGCCGCGACGGTCGATGCCGCACCGCACGGCCGGGCCGCCGGGCCGGCGGGGTCCCAGGTGCCCGCCGTGGACGCCGATTGGCCGCGCGCCAGCGCCGCCGCGGGGCCGGCTGTGCCGTGGGACCTGCAGGCGCCCGAAGACCGCGACTACTTCAGCGTGCTGCCCGATGGGCTGGTGTCGGTGCTGCCGCCGGCGCCGAGCGGCCGGCCGGGGCCGTGGCAGGCCAACGGCGGGGTCTGGATCCACGTCGGCGCGGACGGCCCGGTCACCGCCTTCGCCGGCAAGGTCGATGTCGGCCAGGACAACACGACCGCGCTCGCCATGCTGGTCGCGGAGGAACTCGGGGTGCCGCTGCGGTCGGTGCGGGTGGTGCTCGGCGACACCGACATCTGCCCCTTCGATGTCGGCACGTTCGGCAGCAGGTCCATGCCCGACACCGGGCAGGCGCTCGCCACCGCCGCGGCCGCCGCGCGGCAGGCATTGGTCGCCATGGCGGCCACCGGCCTTGAGGTCGATCCTGGCGAGCTGAGTGCCAGCGGCGGAGTCGTTAGGGATAAATCCACCGGCGCCGCGCTCGGCTACGGCGATCTGCTCCGCGGCCTACGGCGAACCGTGACGGCCGCCGCGGACGCGCCCGTCGGGGACCCGCGGGCGTGGCGCACGGCCGGCCAGCCGACGCGGGGGCCGGCCGCCGCCGCGGCGGTGACCGGGGCCAAGCGGTTCACGTCGGATCTGACCCTGCCCGGCATGCTGCACGGCAAGGTGCTGCGGCCGCCGGCGTACGGCGCGACGCTGCGCGCCGCCGACCTCGGCCGTGCCCGCGCGGTGCCCGGCGTCGTCGCGGTGCACGAGGGCTCGTTCGCCGGGGTGGCCGGCCCCGATCCGCTCACCGCGGCGCGTGCGGTGGCGATGATCGACGCCGAGTGGGACCGGCCGGCGGCGCCGCGCGAACGAGACCTGGCCGGCCACCTGCGCTCGCATCCGCTCGACATCGAGGGCTGGGGCGGGCGTTTCAGCCACGAAAGCGGCGACGTCGCCGCCGCGATCGAGGCGGCGGACGTCCAGCTTGCCGCGACGTACACCACCGCCTACATCGCGCACGTGCCGCTCGAACCGCGAGCCGCGCTGGCCGCCTGGTCCGGCGGGCGGCTGACCGTGTGGACCGGCACGCAGCGGCCGTTTGGGGTACGGCGTGACCTCGCCGAGGCGCTCGGCATCCCAGAAGCCAACGTCCGGGTGATCGTCGCGGGAACCGGTGCTGGCTTCGGCGGCAAACACACCAGCCCGGTCGCTGCCGAGGCCGCCCGGCTGGCCAGGGCCGCCGGCCGGCCCGTCAAGGTGCAGTGGAGCAGGGCAGAGGAGTTCACCTGGGGCTATTTCCGGCCCGCCGCGGTCATCGACGTCCGCAGCGGCGCGCGAACCGGCGCCGCTACCGTTGACGCCGCCGGGGACGCTGCCAGGGGCGCCATTGCCGTAGGCGCTGCTGCGGCCGGCGTCGCCGGGGGCGCCGCTGCCGGGGGCGCCGCTGTGGCGGACGCCGCCGGGGGTGCCGCCGCCACGGGCGCCGGTGGGGGCGCCGCCGCCATGGGCGCCGCTGCCGGGAGCGCCGCCAGCGGGGGCGCCGCTGCGTCGGTCGCCGCCGGGGGCGCCGCTGCCGGGGGCGCTCCGGGCGCCGCGCTCACCGGCTGGGAATTCACCAACCTCAATTCGGGCGCGGCTGGCATTCGCACGCCCTACCTGGTGCCCGCACAGCGGATCGTTTTCCAGCCCGCGCAGTCGCCGCTGCCGCAGGGCTCCTACCGCGCGCTCGCCGCGACCGCGAACAACTTCGCCCGCGAGTCGCACCTGGATGAGCTTGCGCACGAACTCGGCATCGACCCGCTGGAGTTCCGCCTGCGGCATCTGGGCGACGAGCGCCTGGCAGCGGTCCTGCGCGCCGCCGCCGAGCGCGCTGGCTGGGCCGTGCAGGCAGGCCCGGCCCCGCAGGCTGACCCGGCCCCGCAGGCAGGCTCGGTCCCGCAGGCAGGCTCGGTCCCGCAGGCTGGCCCAGGCCTGCAGGCTGGCCCGGCCGGGGTATCCCCCGGTGCGCCGGAGCGCGCCCCGCGCGACGGGTTGGACCGCCGCGGCCTTGGCATCGCGTGCGGCATGGAAAAGGACGGGCGCGTGGCCACGTGCGCCGAGGTGAGCGTGCGCCCGGACGGCCGGGTGGATGTGCGGACGATCGTGACCGCCTACGAGTGCGGCGCGGTCGTGAACCCGGACAACGTCGTGAACCAGATCGAGGGCGCGACCGTGATGGCCCTCGGCGGCGCGCTGTTCGAGGCCGTCCATTTCGACGAGGGCACGATCTCGAACGCGTCGCTTACCCAGTACCGGGTGCCCCGCTTCAGCGACGTGCCGCCGATCGACGTGATCCTGCTCGACCGCAGGGATATCCCACCGGCGGGCGCCGGGGAAACACCCCTCATCGCGGTCGCTCCCGCGTTGGCGAACGCGATCTTCGCCGCCACCGGGCGGCGCCTTCGGTCCCTGCCCCTCCTGTCGCACGGCAAGCTCCCCGAAAACCCCTGAACCGCCCGCGGCCGCCGCGCCAACGGCCTCCGCGATGCCCCGTTGGGCGCCACAGCTGACCCCTGTTGGCCAATCGAGTTCGGGCGGCGGTGGGCCGGGGCGAGGCGTTGGGGGTGGGTGGTCCGGGTGCGGTCAAGAGGCGGACTGGCGCGACACGCCGGCGCGTGTCCGAAACACACCGGGCTGTCGGTCGTGACGACTCCAGTCGATCAAGATCGGTTTGCGGGGCACAAGGAAGGACTGATCGGGAGACTTCATACCTCGTGACGGGACCTTACTGCTATGTCAAATGGCACAAGTGCACAGCAATTCTGTTGCGCGGGTACTGATTAGCGTGCTAATGCTCCCCGGCTATCTAAGACAGTTCGAGGCTACCTAAGCAGATCGCTATCCTCAGGACTCGGGTGGCTCAATTGCCGCGAGGAGGTGGTGCATACCGGACGAGGGGTTGTCGTGCGGGAATTCGGTGCCGTTTTGCAGGTGGCGCTCGTCGAGTTGTCTGGCGCGACGCGCTGCATCCTGGGTAAGTGGCATGTACTTTGCGGCGGCGAGGCCCTTATCGCTGGCCCCGTCGAGTCTTCGGCGGAGCCTGCGTGCGCCGTCGTTTTTCCAACCATGCGCTCTGATCCTGAAAGTGCAGAATTAGCCAGAGCTCGAAGCACGGATTAGACACCGCGAGTTGGATGCCGTTCTGGCCAGCTTGCCCGATGGCCTCTTTGAGGCCCGGATGGTTCCTCGGCCATTCGACATCGAATACGCACCAGAACTCATCGATTTCAGCCTCCTCATCGATGGCCTTGCTGCGGGCGGCTGCAGCCATCGACACAAGAGTCTGAGGCACAGATCCCCCTTGTCCAGTCTCGACGCGAAGATCCACAGCTGCAACGTCCCGCACCGATGGTTGCCTCTTCAGGGCGTCAAGGTACTCAGGCTCGGTTCTCTCCCCTTCACAGAAGATCAGGAGCGTCTTTCGAGGTCTGCGGGTCGCGACTCTCCGTTTGAGCGGCCGGCCTCCGGCCTTGTGACTCTTGTGGGCCATCATGCGTCGCTCGGCACCAGGCCCAACATGCGACGCAGAGTGAACTGGTCGACCTCGGGGACAGCTCCGAATCTCCCTTGGAGGTAAGCTTTCTCCAGATTAAGTGATCGTCGCACCTTGTCGCCGCCGTACTCGGCCAGCGCGGTCAACCTGGTAGCACCACTATCATCCTTCTCCGTCAGCCACACCTCGTCCCGGTTGAGGTGGTTGAGCAGGCTGGTGTCGTGGGTGGTGAAGATGAGTTGGGCCCCGTAGGGGTTCGTCTCGGGATCTAGGAACAACTCGAGCAGGCGAGCCGACAGCCGCGGGTGAAGGCTGGCGTCGATCTCATCGAATAGAAGGATTCGGCCACGGCGTAGCGCACCCAGTGTCGGCCCGATGAGAGCGAACCACGTCTGCGTTCCTGCCGACTCCTCGGAGAGATCGAAGGGCAACTCCTGTTCCGCGACGCGGTGCATGAGCCGCAGTTGACGCCTTGGCTCACGTGCCGCTTGAGCCGACAGGCGAGTGGCGTCGTCCTCGTCTTCCACAATCTGCACATTGTCGATTCCGAGGTCGGCGAATCGCAGCAACGCCAGAGCCGACTCCCGAGGATTGGATGGAGCAAAGTCCGTGTCGTCAAAGAGCGACGGCTGAGTTGATTGGCCCCGCTCGTCAAACAGGCGCTCCGTCGATGAGAGGCCTGGTGCGAAAGCCGGCAGTGGTCTCCGCCATGCCACTCGGCGCCGCATGCCACGGACTTGGATGTCTGCCAGGTTGCGCCCGAAAGGCTGAACTTCTGGCTCATGAAACCTCATCGCCGCCGACAGTGCCAGCGTGGTGGGTGTCAGTAGCTCCCGTGTGCCCGCGAGAGTTCCGAGCCCTCGGCGGAAGTGGATCTCCAAGCCCTCTCGTTCGAACAGGATGCGTCTGCGCCGTGCCGGGTAGCTGTACAGACCCTCGAACAGCACTGCTGAGTCGTCGACGTCGACTCGGTAGGCGTACCGCACACCCTCGACGACCATCTCTACCTCGTATGTCGAGGCAGTATTCGGCCCTAGGCCAAACTTGAACGGTTCGCGCGGAATGAATTCGTCCCACGTTCGAAGTGACCGCCCCACGGCCGTGGACAGCCACACGAGAGCCTCAACGACATTCGACTTCCCCGATGCGTTCGGCCCGTAGATCCCGGCGACCGACAGCACGCGCTCGGTGAGCAGAGGGAACCCCCGAGCCGAGGGTCTGTCCTCATCGACGGCGATCATGGACAACTCGACCGGCTCCAAGATCGACCGATAGTTGGAGACCTCAAATCTCAGCAGCATTAACCTGATCCTAGCGGTTAGCCCACACGCTCACTCAACTATACGTCAAATCTCGACGGATAACACTCTAGTCGTGTAGTGCAGATGCAGACTCATGAGCTAGTTAGGTCCCACGATGATACCGATCGCTAGGTTTGTTGAGACCGGGCTGGCGTCGGCAGGTTCCTTCACACCGACTCATGTTTGGCCGAGGCGGCGGATTACACCGGAGGACCAGCGGTCGTGCCAGTCGGCGGCGTCTCTCGGGGCTGGTCGTTTGGCTAGGTAGGTGAGGGACCACTGCTGGTAGAGCCGGGCGAGTTCCCATCGTGCTTCGGGGTGGTTGGGCCAGCAGGGTTTGATCTGGTCGCGAGGTAGTCGGGGTGTTGCGTGCGGAGCAAGGTTTCGACCCAGTCGAACAGTTCGGCGAGCTTCTCGTCGGGCACCGGTTCGCTCATCGTGAACCAGAACCAGTGCGCGGGCGAGGCTTCATCCTCACCATCGACGGCCCCGGCCGCGGCCCACCCCGGCGGCCCGTCAGCGCCGCGGATCACGTGTGCCCTGACGCCCGCGATCCGCGGCGCCGTCCGGCGCGGCGCGCCGCGGCCAATCTGGCGGCGCCGGGTGGGACACGCTGTGTCATGGTGCGTTATTGCGGGGGTCCGAAATGACAGCTGAAGGTCCGACCAGGTCGCCGCCGCCCTCAGCGGCACGGGGGATCGCGGAGTTATGTGGGCGGGCCGGGGATCGGATTCGCGCCATTGGCGAGCGCGACCAGGCGTTCGTAGACTTCCTGCGACGTCGTCTCGCAGCCGATCCGGTGGCCGGTCAGGCTCCCGTGGTCGTCGCTCGACCCGAGCGCGAGCAGGCCAAGTTCGCTGGCCTCGCGGCGCAGCTCAGCCCGTTGCTCATGGTTCTGATCCGGGTGGTCGACCTCGACCGCGGCGAGCCCGGCCGCCGCGAGCTCCGCGATCCGCTCCCGCGGCAGCCACGAGCCGCCGCGGCCGGCGCGCGGGTGGGCGAGCGCCGTCACTCCCCCGGCCGCGCGCACCAGGCCGATCGCCCGCGCCGGGGTCGGCGCATACCTGTCCACGTAGGCCCGGCCGCCCGGTGCGATCCAGTCCTTCGTGAACGCCTCGTCGAACTGGCTGATCGCGCCGGAGTCCAGCATGGCGCGGGCCACGTGCGGCCTGCCCACCGTGCCGCCGGCCGCGATCCGGGTGACCTGCTGCCAGGTCACGGGAACGCCGAGCGCGCGGAGCCGCGCCACCATGCCCCGCGCGCGGTCACGTCTGGACTCGCGGATCTTGGCGAATTCGGCCGCCAGGTCGGGATCGGCGGTATCGAAGAGGTAGCCGAGCAGGTGAACGCTGCGGGAGTCCATCAGGCTTGACAGCTCGACGCCAGGGACAAGGGTGAGCCCGGCGGGCAGCGCCCGCGCCGCCTCGGCAAGACCCGCCGTCGTGTCGTGGTCGGTCAGGGCGACGACGTCGACACCGGCGGCGCGTGCGCGGCGCATCACCTCGGCCGGCGGGTCGGTACCGTCGGACGCGCTGCTGTGCAAATGCAAGTCGATACGCACCACAGCCGATGTTAGTTTGTGCGCTCCCGCGGGGATTCGCGCGTGGCCCGGCTCTTATGCCTCGCTGGCCTTGGGCAGGCGGGGGGACATCGCGCCGAAGGGCACGTCCAGATCCTGGCCGGGATCCCGGAGATCACGCAGGGTCAGCGTCTCCACGAGCAGTGTGCCCGCGGTGTCCGGCCACAGCACCGCCCACAGCCAGTTCCCCATGGCCTCGCCCGCGAACACCGCACGGTCCGGCGCCGGCACGTGCCACAGCGGGAACTCGTGCCCGCCGTACTGAAAGGTCGTGTACGGTGACCGCGCCGCGAAATCCTGACCCGGGTCCGGCCCGTCAAGGCCGGCCAGCCTGGCGCCGAGCCCGATACCAGGTTCCTCGGCCGCCACGAGCAGGTCGCCGGGCCCGCCGACCGGATTCGGCCCGGAGAGCGCGACAACGCAGGCCCGCGCGCCCACGCGCTCGTCGCCTGCGCCAGCGAAGCCGGTCACCAGCCAGCCGGCCGGCAGCGGCCAGGGCAGCCAGACGGGAACGGCGGCGGTCCGCAGCAGCGCCTCCATGCCCTCACGTGACGGCGGGTACGCGGGGAACAGGGGATACACCTCACCGTGCACCTCGCAGCGCCACGCGCTGGTCCACGCGTTAGGTTCGTGCACCGGCCCACCGCAGCGGGGGCAGTTTGGCGCCGTCTTCATGACTACACAACGTCTTCTGTCTGCGGTCCCACGTCAAGTGGCCGCACCGGAGGCGATCCCGGCCGGGTACGACGGCGCAGCCGCAAGAACCAGCCCGTCGCAACGGCGTGGGTATCCCTAAACGTGCCAGCCGGCCCCCGCACGTGTCACTGGTACACCTACAGGTGCGCGCAGTGCGGTAGTTACCAGCTGGGCCGGCCGCGACCAACTGCCGGTCCTGGGATACTGCGGTCGTGCATGCACAACGTCTCCGGTGCGTCGGGGCGGTGGTATGGGACTCCGGCGGCAGGCTGCTGCTGATCCGGCGCGGACACCCGCCGGGTGAGGGACTCTGGTCGCTGCCGGGCGGGCGGGTCGAGGCCGGGGAGAGCGACCATGCGGCCGTCATCCGCGAAATCGGTGAGGAGACCGGGCTGTCCGTCGTGCCAGGGGCATTCCTCGGGGCCGTCGAAAGGCCAGCGCCGGGCGGAGCGGTCTTCGACATTCGCGACTACGAGGCCGTCGCCACCGGCGGTGAGCTCACCGCCGGCGACGATGCCGCGGACGTTCGCTGGGTCAGCCCGGCCGGGCTCGTGTCGCTGCCACTGGTCCCAGGTCTCGTCGAGGCACTCACCACGTGGCACGTCCTTCCGGGACCCGGCCCTGGCCCCGGCGCAGGCCCCAGCGCGGGCTCCGGCGCCGCGGCCGCGGGGCGAGCAGGTCGGGACCAAACCTGACCTCAAGCCGGGCAGCCACGCGCCGCCCCGCGCGCTGCATCGGCGCCTCCACGAACCGGTAGCTCAGCGCGCAGCAGCCAAGCAGCAGGCAGACGAAGGCCGCCGTCGTCCCGAGCTGGACGATCAGCGAGGGACCGGCCTGCGTCAGCGGCACGCGTACGAGGACGTCGATCATGAGCATATGGAGGAGGTAGACCGAGTAGCTGATCATTCCAAGCCACATCAGGAAGCGTGGCATGTCACGGTTGCGCCATGCCATCGCTGCCGCGAAGGTCGCCGCTGCGAGCAGGCTCGATATCGCCCACTGACGCTGGTACAGCGCCGCGGCACCGCTACCCGCCTGCGCGATGTGCCACCATCCGCTGGTCACGGTCAGTACGCACACGGCGCCCGCCGTGACGAGTGCCTTGGCCCAGCTGAGCTGGCCACGTTCCGCCCGGTACATGACGGTGCCGGTGAACATGGCAGCCAGGATCGCGAATCCCTCCCAGGCACCCACCCGGCTGTTGAAGGAAAGCAGCACGAGCGCAGTGCCCGCGGCCAGTGCCGCGCCGGCCGGGCGCAGCGCGCGATGCCCGCTCGCCGCGCCTGCCAGGCCCACGAGAACCAGCGCCGTCGCAGCCGCGGCGACCGCCCGCGTCCCCGCGAAGCTGTGCGAGAGCACGGCCTGCGGCAAGATCGCCCCGAAGGCGAGGGAGACGGCCGCGAAGCCCGCCGCTATCCCGGCGCTCCTATGCTGCGCGCCCGCCACGAACAGCCAGGTGACAAGCACGTAGAACGCCATCTCGAAGGACAGCGTCCAAAGTACGTTGATCATGTTGGTCACGCCGAGAAGATCCTGCAGCATCAGCACGTGCGCCACCACGCAGGCACCGACATCGCTCACCGTGTCGGTGGCCAGGTGGAAGCTCGCCAGTACGATCTTGATGGCGACCGCGACGGCGAAGATCGGGTAGAGGCGGAACACCCGGCCGACCCAGAAGCGGCGCACGCTGCCCCGGCGCTCCAGGGACGAAGGCACGATATAGCCGCTGACCATGAAGAACACCAGGACGCCGTAGAGACCGGGGGAGAACCACGGATCGATCGCGGCGCGCGCGCCAGTCAGCTCGCTGACGCTGAGGTGCTCGAAGACGACGAACAGTACGGCTATCCCGCGCAACGCGTCCAGCCAGGCGAGCCGCCGCGCTTCGGTACCGGCCGCCGGCCGCCGGACGGTGGAGATTGCGGCACTCGCGGCATCTGGCACGGGGCGACACGTTACCGCTGTCGACCCGACCGTCAAGCGAGTCCCAGCAAACAGTCAGGAACCGGTCAAGAAGGGCTGTCGTCCGGGGGCTCGAACGAGCCGTGGCGGGACAGGCCCGCGGCGCGGCCCTTGGCCGCGACGACCATCGCCATCTTTCTCGACGCTTCGTCGATCATCTCGTCGCCAAGCATGACCGCCCCGCGCCTTTGCACCTTCGTGTAGTAGTCGAAGGTGTCGAGAATCATCTCGGCGTGCTCGTAGTCACTCTGCTGCGGCGAGTACACGTCGTTGGCCGCCCCGACCTGCCCCGGATGCAGCACCCACTTGCCGTCGTAGCCGAGGGCCGCGGATCTGCCGGCCGACCTGCGGAAGCCCGCCGCGTCGCGGATTTTGAGGTAGGGCCCGTCAATGGCCTGCAGCCCGTGACCGCGCGCCGCCACCAAGATCCGCATCAGCGCGTAATGATACGCGTCGCCGTGGTCGTAGCCGGGCGGCTGCTCCCCGACGTCGAGGGATTTCATGCCGATGCTCGCCATGAAGTCGGCCGGGCCGAAGACGAGGGCCTCCAGGCGCGCGGATGCGCCGGCGATCGCGTCGGCATCCGACAGCCCCGCGGCGTCCTCGATCTGCGCCTCGATGCCGATGCCGCCCTCCTCGTACCCCATGGCCCGCTCGAGCTGGGTCAGCAGCAGATCGAGCCAGACGATCTGCCCGGGCCCGCTGACCTTGGGCAGGATGACGCAGTCAAGGCCGAATCCCACGGTCTCCACCACGTCGACCACGTCGCGGTACGCCCACTGCGTGGTCGCGTCGTTGATCCGGACCGCCCGGACCTTCCCCCCGAGATCACCCGCGGCGAGCGCCTCGGCCACGTTCACCCGCGCCTCGTCCTTGGCGTCCGGCGCCACGGCGTCCTCCAGGTCGAAGAAGACCTGGTCGGCGGGCAGATCCCGGGCCTTCGCGATGAAGCGCGGACTGCTGCCGGGCACCGCGAGGCACGACCTTCGCGGGCGGAATGCGCGCACCATGGGCCCATGATGCCCGAGCCGTCGCCCACCCGCGACGCGCTATAGCCGCGCGTCAGACCGGGCATATCGGCACCAGTCAGCAGAATTGGGCGTGAATTTGCCTGCCAGGACTGTACCGTTCACTCGCCCGGACCCTGACCCGACCATTGTCGGCGTGGCATTGACCAGGGAGGTTATGGATGCGCAAGTACGTCAAGGGTGCGCTCGCGCTCGGCGCGGCAGGCGCCCTCACCATCGCCGGCGTCGCCGCGGCCGCAGCCGCCGCGCCCGCGGCGCCGCGGGGCCAGCAGCACGGAGGCAGCACGGCGACGCCGATCAAGCACGTCGTCGTGATATTCCAGGAGAACGTCAGCTTCGACCATTACTTTGGCACCTACCCTCACGCGGCCAACACGGACGGCCAGCCGTTCCACGCCAAGCCAGGTACACCGAACGTCAACGGCCTGACCCCGGCACTGCTCACCAGCAACCCGAACACCGCCCAGCCGCAGCGGCTCGGCCCCGCACAGGCGATGACCTGCGACCAGGGCCACGGCTACACGGCGGAGCAGAAGGCGTTCGACAGCGGCCTGATGGACGCGTTCGTGCAGAACACCAACAACTCGTCATGCTCGCCCCCGCTGTACAGCGCGCCCGGGCTCGTCATGGACTACTACGACGGGAACACCGTCACCGCGATGTGGAACTACGCGCAGCGGTTCTCGATGAGCGACAACTCCTACAACACCGAATTCGGCCCCTCGACGCCGGGCGCACTCAACCTGGTGTCCGGTCAGACTTCCGGCGCCGTACCCCTCAACGCCGACGGCAGCGTCGACACCGCACCTCAGTCCGCGGTGGTGGCCCAGAACGCACAGCACGTGGGCACGATCATCGGCGACCCCGATCCCTTCCTCGACGACTGCTCCAACCACGCCCGCCCGACCGTGCAGCTGAGCGGGCCGAACGTCGGCGACATGCTGAACGCCAAGGGCGTCAGCTGGGGCTGGTTCGAGGGTGGCTTCGAGCCCACGAGCACCACGAACGGCACCGCGGTCTGTGGGTCGAAGCACGCGGCCATCGACGGTGTCGCCACGACCGACTACATCCCGCACCACAACCCGTTCGCCTACTACCACTCGACCGCGAACGTGCACCACGTCGCGCCGGCGGACGTCGCGGAGATCGGCCACAATGGCCCCGCCAACCACAACTACGACCTGTCCTGGTTCGGCAAGGCGCTGGACGGCGGCAACCTGCCCGCGGTCAGCTTCCTCAAGGCGGCGGCCTACCAGGACGCCCACGCCGCTTACTCCGACCCGATCGACGAGCAGAACTTCCTTACCGCCACGATCAACCAGATCCAGGCCTCGGATTACTGGCACGACACCGCCATCGTCATCGCCTACGACGACTCGGACGGCTGGTACGACCACGCGATGTCGCCGATCCTGAACTCGTCCGCCGACCCGGTGAATGACGCGCTGAACGGACCGGGCGTCTGCGGGCACGGCGCGCCGGCGGCCGGCCTACAGGACCGCTGCGGTTACGGCCCCCGGCTGCCGCTGCTCGTCATCTCGCCGTACGCGAAGAAGAACTTCGTGGACAACACGATCACGGACCAGTCCTCGATCCTCCGCTTCATCGAGGACAACTGGCTCGGCGGGCAGCGGGTCGGCGGCGGCTCGTTCGACGCGCTGGCCGGCTCGCTCGACGGCGTGCTGAGCTTCCGCCACCCGGACTTCCGGCCGCTGATCCTCAACCCAGCGACCGGCGGGCCC
>Ga0209648_10003873_pt1 | contig 12652 bp, 9 predicted proteins | sample GraSoi2013_115cm_FD_185830 | JGI IMG/M metagenome (GOLD analysis project Ga0209648, IMG submission 185830) | Grasslands soil microbial communities from the Angelo Coastal Reserve, California, USA - Sample 9_17_2013_115cm (SPAdes) (version 2) | ecosystem: Environmental > Terrestrial > Soil >...
GACACCGAGGCGAGCGAGCCGCCCCCACCCGAAGCCGCCATGCCCTGGAACGCGTTGACGATGCCCATCACGGTGCCGAGCAGGCCTACGAACGGCGCCGTCGAGCCCGTCGTGGCGAGGATGCCGAGGCCGCGCTTCAACTCGGCCGAGACAATCAGGATCTCGCGCTCCACCGCGCGCTCCACCGAGTTGATGTCGGCCGCGGTGATTGTGGCGCGGTCGCGCAGCAACGGCTTCACCTCGGAGAGCGCCTCCCCGACCACGCGGGCCACGTGACTACGGCCCTGCTTCTCGGCGAGCTTGATCGCGCCGTCGAGCTGCTCCTCCTGCAGGAAGCGCGAGAACTCGGGTGCGAACTTTCGCGTCTGGCGCTCCGACCGGACGATTTGCACCAGCTTCTGGATGGCGTTCGCCCACGAAATGATCGACATCGCGGCCAGGACGATGACGATTCCCTTGGCGAACAGGCCCATCGAGACAAACAGGTCGTAAAGCGAGAGACTCATATGCGCAGACTCCTTTGGAGCCTTCTGGAGGGTTTAAGGGTCGTCTGTCCTTATTGCTTGAGCCGGAATTCGATCGGGATCTGAATCAGCACGCGCACCGCCCGTCCGTGCACGCGCGCCGGGCGGAACAGGGCCTTCTGGACGTAGTTCTTTGCCGATTGGTCGAAGCCGGGGTTGGGACTCTGCAGCACCTTAATGGAGCCCGCCTCCGCCCGGCCGAGTGTGTCGACGATGGCCTGGACCAGTACGCGACCCTGGATCCCGGCCTGCTTCAACAGCTCGGGATAGCTGGGCGGCGGTCCGGACAGCACGGCCGGTTTTTCTTCCACGATCGCTTCCATGAACACTTCGTTCCCGGTCGGCACGAGGCCGCTGGCGAGGCCGCCCTCGACGCCGCTGCCCGAGTAGTCCTTGGGGTCGAAGTGTTCCTGGAGATTCACCGGTGGAATGTTGGTCGGAATCACTTCCGGGGCGACGACGGTCTGGAATCCCTTGAGCGGCACGTCGAGCTGCACGGGCTGCTCGGGCGGCTTCTCCTGTTTGGGCTGATCCATGAACACCAAGGCGGTATCGACCCTAACCTTGGTGTCCGACTGACCGGCGTTCAGGGTCGCGTACACGGCCAAGGCAATCACGACCGTGTGCACCAGCATGGACGCCGCGCCCAAGCCGAACACGCGCTTGGTGTCCTTCTTGCGCTTGGATTCGATCAGATGGTCGAACACGGGAAGTGGTCCTCCGCTGTGTGATCGGTGTCTGCATATGAGATACCGCCGAGTCGGCTGCGCCCGCTAGTGGACCCCGGATTACAAAACGATGACAGCCGGGTGAGAGGACAGCTGCAGCAGACGGGAACGGGCGATCCCCCCTCCGACGCCGCCTCGACCGGACGGGGCAGTGAGGCGTCGCGGCAGCAATAGGCGCAGCGCGCCGGGCCAGGCCCGGTGTCTGTTTCGCGGCGCTTCGGGGACGTCCCGACCGCGCGCAGTAGCCATGGCGGCGACGCGGCGTGCAAGAGCGGCAGCGCGAACCCGCCCCTCGCACCCTGCCGCTCATCAACGCGGCCGGTTCAGCGCGAACGCGATCGGCACGCGCACCAGTACCCGCACCGCGCGGCCATGGGAGCGGCCCGGGCGGAACCGCGCTCCGAGCACGAAGTCGCGAGCCGGCGCCTCGAAGCCCGCGTGCGAGCTCTCGACGAGCCTCAGGGCGGCGGGCTCCGGGCGACCGAGCGTGTCGATGACGGTCTCGACTACCACCCGGCCTTCGATGCCCAGCGTGCGAAGCAACTCGGGATAGACAAGGCTTGGGCCTGCGAGCAGCACGGGCGGCTCTTCGACCGCACTCGGGCTCCAGGGACCGCCCCCACCGGTCGGGTCACCAACGCGCAGGTCGTCCGCGGCCCCCAGGGTTTGGATCCGGTCGACCTCCGTTCGCAGCGGGACCGACGGCAGGCCGCTGAGGGGCAGCGTCGGGATCTCAACCACCGATGCGGCGGGTAGCGGCAGACCGTCCTCCGATCCGCCCGCGTGCCCCCGCGGCTCGTCGGGCCACGAGATCGCGAGCGGCGGACCTAAGGCACCGACGCCGCGTGCCGGCCGCAGCGTGATGGTCACGGCGGCGAGGACGAGTGTGGCGTGCGCGACGACGGCCACTGCCCCACTCGACCAGGCTGGCCGCCGTGTCGATGGGTTTGCGGACTCGATCAAATGGCGCAACATGGAGAGCCCCCGCGGGCAGAGAGTCGCTCCACATTGCTAGGCGCGCGTTGCGGTGGGATGGCCCACGCGTGACAGGATGATGATGGTCAGGTTACGAGTGACTCGCCGGGGCGTCGGACGGGAGCGTGACCGTAAACGTGGTTCCCCGCCCCGGTCGGCTGACCACGTCGATCCGGCCGCCGTGCGCCTCGGCGATCCATTTGCAGATCGCGAGGCCGAGCCCGGCGCCGGGGCGCTCACCCGTGCGGGTCCGCGCCGAGTCGGCTCGCCAGAAGCGGTCGAAGATATGCGGCAGATCACCCGGGGCGATGCCGATCCCCGTGTCCGCGACGCTGAGCGTCACGGTGCCGTTGGCGGATCCCAGCTGCATGCGCACACTCCCGCCGACCGGCGTGTACTTCACGGCGTTCGTGAGCAGGTTGAGGATGAGCTCGCGGATGCGCGTCGCGTCGACCGACACCACGAGGGGCTCCGGCGGCGTCGCGATCTCCATCGTCACGCCGGCCTGCTCGGCGAGCAGCTCGCCCGTCTCGCGCGCTTCATCGACCAAGCCGCACAGATCCACGGGCTCGCGGTGCAGCGGTGCCAGGCCCTCGTCGGCGCGTGCCAGCGTGAGCAGCGCGTCCACGAGCTCCGACATGTGCTTGATCTCCTGCAGCGTTTCCTCCAGCGTCACGAGCGTCTCTTGGGGCAGGTGCGGGGTCGTAATGGCGCGCTCGACTCCGGCGCGCAGCACCGTGAGTGGCGTCTTGAGCTCGTGGCTCGCGTCGGCGGTGAAGCGTCGCAGGGCGACGAAGCTCCGCTCGAGCCGCATCATCATTTGGTTCAGCGTCTCGGCCAGTCGGCCGAGCTCGTCCTTCACGCGCGGCTCCGCCAGTCGCCGGTGCAGGCTCCGGCCATCGCTGATCTCGCGCACTTCGGTGATGATCTGATCCACGGCGCCGAGCGCGCGGCGCGAGATCCACGAGCCGGTCAGCACGCCAACGACGAGCCCGAGCGGCAGCACCAGGGCGAACGTGGCGAGCAGCTGCTCGGCACCGAGTGCGGCTGAGCGGGTGTTCACCCCGGTGAGGATCGCCCCAAACTGGGGGCCCGCCTCCGTGACGTACCGGATCACATAGTGGATGTTGGGTCCGTCGGGAGCGAGTCGGAGCGTCCCGCCGTTGCGGCCGGAGAGCGGGGCGCTCGCCACGCGGCGCAACTGCTCCACCTCCTGAAACGTGAGGGCCCGCGCGTCCGATGAGGCGAACAAGAGGCTGCCGTCGCGCGCCGTGATAATGAGGTAGTCAGGCACGACTTCGAGCAGCGTCGCGATGTCGGGGATGAGCACCGCGTGCTTCGCCGTGTCCGCCCGGACCAGCGCGCCGCGCGCCCGGTAGCTCTCCGCCAGGATCGCTGCGGTTAGCGCCGCCTCCGAACGCAGGCGCTGGTCCAGCTCCCGGTAGGAGGCGGTGCGCCGGTCGATGTACAGCACCGCAGCGAACGCGGCCAGGGTGAGGGCCAAGGCCACCGAATACCATGCCGTCAGCCGCCCGCGCAGCGTCTGCATCTTACGCCTTCACGACGTAGCCTACGCCCCGCACCGTGTGAATCAGCTTCGGCTCACGCGCGTGGTCGATCTTGCGGCGCAATCGGGTGATCACCACATCGACGATATTCGTGCCGGGATCGAAGTGATAGTCCCAGGCGTATTCCGTGATGAGCGTCCGCGGCATCACGCGCCCCTGGTGGCGCATCAAGTACTCGAGCACCGCGTACTCCTTGGGCGTGAGCTCGATCAGCTTGCCGCCGCGCCGCACGTCGCGACTCGCCGTATCGAGCGTCAAGTCAGCCACCTTGAGCACGGGTGAGGCAATCGCCTTGGGGCGGCGCCCGAGCGCCTCCACGCGGGCGAGCAGCTCTTCCAAGGAGAACGGCTTCGTGACGTAGTCATCGGCGCCCATTTTCAGCGCCTGCACCTTGAAGTCGACCGCGTCCTGCGCCGTGAGCACCAGCACCGCGATCCCGCTGCCGCGATCGCGCAGCGTGCGCAGCACGTCGAGCCCCGAGAGGGCCGGAAGCCGCAGGTCGAGCACCATCAGATCATAGTGTCCGCCCGTCGAGAGCCGCAGCCCCTCGGCGCCGTCGCCCACCAGGTCCGCATGGAAGCCGGCCTCGGTAAGCCCCCGCTGCACGTACTGTCCGACGGTCTTGTCGTCTTCGACGACGAGGATCTTCATCCCGTGGGGAGATAGACCTTGAAGTTCGATCCGACGCCGACCTGCGACTCGACATCGATGCGGCCCCGGTGCTCGGCGATGATGCCGTAGCAAATCGACAGCCCGAGGCCGGTGCCGCGGCCCTGCGGTTTGGTGGTGAAGAACGGCTCGAAGATCTTGGGCAGGTCCTCACGCTTGATCCCGACCCCCGTGTCGATGAACTCGAGCAAGATCTCATCCTGCCGACCGGGGTTGATGCAACTGCGCACGGTGAGCCGGCCGCGCGAGTCCATGGCGTCCATCGCGTTCAGCATCAGCGCCATGAAGCTCTGGATCAGCCGCTCCTGGTCGGCGAGGACGGGCGGCAGGTCGGTCGCGAACTCGCGGACGACCGTGAGTCGTTTGAAGCGGGCGTGATGCTTGAGCAGGAACAGCGTCCGTTCTACGACGCCATTCACGTCCACCGGCTTCTTTTCGCCCGTCTTGGGGCGCGAGAAGTCGAGCAGGCTCTCCACGATGCGGCGGCAGCGCTGCACCTCGGTGTCGATGATCTTCAGGTATTCGTCGTGGACGTGGCGCTCGGGCGGTGGGAAATCCTCGTTACGGAGGGCGAGCGCCTCGCAACAGGCGAGGATCGTCGCGAGCGGGTTGTTGATCTCGTGCATGACTCCAGCCGCGAGCTGCCCGACGGCGGCGAGCTTCTCGGTCTCGGCGAGGCGTTGCTGCGCCTCGTGCCACTCGGTGATATCCTCGCCGATCGTGATGACGTGCGAGATATCGCTCGCGTCCTCCCGCATGGGAATCTTGGTGATGCGGTAGTGCCGTGTCTCGCCGCTCGCCCCGGATTCCATCTCCATCTGTTGGATCTCGCCGCTGTCGAACACGCGATCGAACTCACGTTTCAACAGGTCGCGCGGCTGGCGATCGAGCACCTCGAAGATCTCGCGCCCCATCGCCTCGTCCCGCGCGATACCCTGGGTCCCGGTCTCGCGCTTGCGGTTCCACGCGCGGATGCGGTAGCTGCGATCGATCACGTACAGGCCGACGGGGAGCGAGTCGATGATCTGGGCGGCGAAGGTGCGCTGCACCTCCATCTCGTGCGTGCGCAGCGCCACCTCGGAGGCGAGATCCTGGGACAGCTCTGCCGCGGCGAGCACGGGGGCGAGGATGCGACCGACGACGACTACCACGTCGTGGGCGATCGCTTCGTAGCGGCCGGTCGGGATCACGACCTCGAGGGCACCGAGCGCTTGATCCTCATGGACCAACGGCAGCCGCAGCACCGACCCGCCGGGCACCCCCTCGCGCTGCGGCCCTTGGCGCGCCCACTCGGTCACGGGCCGCGAGTAGCCCGGCAGCTCCGCCTCATCCCCGGACGTCGTGACGGCGGTGAAGCGCGTGCCGTCGGGCGTGCGCAGCCACAGCCGGCAGCGGCGCAAGCCAAGGCCGCGGTGCAGCGCGTTGACCACGCCCTGCCAGGCCTCGCCCGACACCAGGCCCGCCTGCAGCACCGACGCCACTTCGGCGATGACCCGGATCCCGGGGTGCTCGGTGTCGAGGGACTGAGCGACCATCGGGCGCAAGCTAGGGATGCCGGTCCCGACGCGCCAGCGGCAGCTCGAAGCGCAACCCCAAAAACGGTCGCACCTGCGTGACCGTGCCGAAGAACACCGTGGGACCGATCAAGAGTCCGCCGCGCGAGCCCTCGGGGTCGCCGAACCGCAGCGCTGGCAGCAGCGACACCGCGCCCCACGGCGACCCCACCCACCCGAGCGGGAGGTTGGCCCCGACATAGCCCGTCGCCTCGAGGGTCAGGTCGAGCCCGAGTCGGGTGGTACTCGAGTCCGAGCCGAGCTCGGCGACAATGGTCATCGGCGTGCGGGCGGCGAGCGTGGTCCCGAACAGGAACCCGCGCGCGCCGCCGATGATGGCGCCCTGGTCGATGAACTCGCCGATGCGCCCGCTGAGCGAGAGCATGGCGATCGGGCCTGCGTGCCCCGCGCGGCCGTACCCTAGCTCCAGCGCTTGCATCTGCCACCCGCCGCCGGCGGTGAACGCGAGCCCGAGCGTCAACGCATTGCCCTGACCCGCGAGTGGCGTAGACAAAGCCGCCAGGGCCGTCAACATTGTGAGCATGGACCGACGCACGTTCGTTCTCCTCGCTGGTGCCGCCGCCACCTCGTTGCGCCCGGCCGGCGCCGGCGCGCGCGGCGGCGCGCGTGCCCTCGGCCGGCTGCGCTTCGAGCTCGACGAGCGCCGCCGCTGGTCGCTGTGGTACTACGGTGAGGGCGCGCCCATTCCGCTGGTGCGCGGCGCGGAGATCATCGCCTGGGTGGGGGAGCGAGCACTCACCCTCGTCGAGCTGGAAGATAGCAGCGTCGGCAGCCGTCGGCCCCCGGGCGGCGACGCGGTCGTGGTGCGGGGCCGAGCGAACGGTGTGTGGGTTGAGGCCGAGTTTCTCGCAGCCGGCGGGCTCGACGCCCTGCAAGCGGCCGTCACCGTGACGGTGTTTCCGGACCGCTACCTCCCGAGCGTGCGCGGAGTGCGCTTCTTCCAGCTGCCCGAGGCCGGAACGCTCGCCGGCGCCGGCCCGCTCGTGGCGCTCGTGAACGGGTACGCTTCGCTCGACCCGTGTCGCGTGGTCACGATCGGTGCCGCCGCCCTCGCCAGTTATGGCACCTTGGGGCTCACCCGGGGAGCGCGGGGGCTGGGACTCGCCTTCGACGGTGGTGAGCCGGGAGAGGCCCGGGTGAAGCTCACAAAGGACGGCCTCGAGGCCGTGAGCGACTGGCTGCCGACGCGGCCGCTCCGACCCGAGGGCGACGCCTCACGTTTGCGCCTTGCCTTCCTGCCACAGGGCGACGGCCTCGCCGCGTTGCGGGCCCTGTTCGTGCCTTCCTCGCCCGTCGACCAGGACCGCCTCGCGCGGGCGGTGGCACCCACCGGTTGGTGCTCGCGCGCTGAGCTGGGCGACGCCGTGAGCGAGGCCGCCGTCGTCGCGAACACCGAGCTGTGCGCCGCCAGCTTCGATCGGCGTTTCTTCCGCTACATCGAGCTCGACGACGGCTACCAGCGAGCCGCCGGTGCCTGGGACACGAACGATAAGTTCCCGCACGGGCACGCCTGGCTCACCGATCAGATCCACGCCAAGGGGTTCAAAGCGGGGCTATGGCTCGCCCCCTTCGCCGTCGCTACCGCTTCGGGGATTCCCACCGCACACCCCGAGTGGCTGCTCACGGACACGACTGGACCCGTCGTATGTGCCACGCGCGCGGCGTGGGGCGGCACCATCTACGCCCTCGACGGCGCCCATCCCAAGGTGCAGCAGTGGCTGTTCGACCTGGCCCGCCGTGTGGTCCGCGACTGGGGTTACGACCACCTGAGGATCGACGCCCTGCGCTGGGCCACGGTCGGGACGGGCCATTACGGCGGCCTCACGCACGCCGAGGCGTACCGCGCTGGGCTCGGCGCCCTCCGCGACGGGCTCGGTACCGAGGCGTTCCTCACGGCGAGCGCCGCTCCGCTACAGCACACCGTAGGACTCGTGAACGGGATGCGCATCGGGCCCGATGTCGAGGCCAGCTGGGGCGGCCTCCAGCCGGCGGCGCGCACGACCGGGCTGCGGAGCTTCTACCAGCGCTCGGCCTGGCTCTCCGATCCCGATTGCTTGATCGTGCGGCCCCCCCTGAGCCTAGGGGAAGCGCAGGCTTGGGCCTCGCTCGTCGCGCTCTCGGGAGGACTCACCCTGTTTTCGGATGACCTCCCGAAGCTTCCTCCCGAACGTCTGGCGATCCTCCCCCGCACCCTGCCCGCAGCCCCGGTCGCCGGGCGTCCGATCGACACGGCCCAGGTCGACCGCACCGTCGCCCCAGCGCTCGTCGCCGGCGGCAGGGCTATCCCGATCAGCGGCCCTTGGCGCTTTCGCACGGGCGACGACCCCGCCTACGGGACGCGCGAGTACGACGAGGCCGCCTGGGAGACGATCGCCGTGCCGGGACTGTGGGGCGACGCGGGGCATCCCGACTATGCCGGCGTAGCGTGGTACCGCACCAGGCTCGTGCTCCCGAACCAGGGCGAACTGACGAGCGGCCCAGGCGGCGTGTACGTCGAGCTCGGCAAGATCGCCGACGCCGACGAGACGTTCGTGAACGGCGTGAAGATCGGTCAGACCGGCGACGTTTCCCCGAGTCCGCGCGGCGAGCGACAGGCCTACCGCCGCTACCCGCTCGCGCCCGGATCGGTGAACTGGGGCGGCGAGAACGTGCTCGCCGTGCGGGTCTGGGGCGGCGCCCGCGGGGCGGGCGGCGTCTGGAACGTCGAACGCGACGGGCCGCCGCGCACCTGGGTCGTCGAGGGAGCGCCTCGCTGGTGGACCGTGGTCGTGGCGAATTGGGAGGACGAGCCCCAGGCGGTATCGCTCCCGGTGGCCGCACTCGGCCTCACCGGCGTCAAGTTCACCGCCTACGACGTGTGGCGCGACACGGCGCTTCCCGATCTCGCGGACACGCTGCGCGTGACGCTCGAGCCGCGCAGCGCGCGCACCGTCGCGCTCCGCGCCGTCGCCGCGCGGCCGCAGGTAATCGGTACGACGCGGCACGTGGTCCAGGGTGCGATCGATATCACCGATGAAGCCTGGGACGTGGCCTCGCGCACCTTGAGCGCGAAGTCCATCAACCTGGACAGTCGGGCCTATGCCGTCACGCTCGCGGTGCCGAAAGGCCTGCGGCCGGCGCGCTGCCAGGCGAACGTGCCCTGCAACATGCGCCGACTCGAGACCGGGCAGGTCGTACTGACGTGGCCGGCAGGCGGGGACGGCCGAGACATCACGTGGGAGCTCACGTTCCGGCCCGCCGCGCAGCCGGGCCGGCGCTGAGCGCGGGCTCGGCCCTGGACGCGCTCGGGAGCCAAGCCGTTGCCGCTGTGGCGCCGAGCTCAAGCGCACGCGTGACGTGTCGCTGAGCCACGAAGTACAGCGCCAGTAGTGGGACCACGGCTGCCGTCGCAACCGCCATCTGGTACGGCCAATTCAGGTCGTAGGGCCCGTGCAGGCTCGCAATCCCGACTTCCAGCACCCGCATGTCCGCTGAGCGCGTGGCGACCAGGGGCCAGAGGAAGCTCCGCCACTGGGCCGCGAGAGCCAGCAGGGCGAAAGTCATGAGGGCGGGCCGCGACTGAGGCAGGACGATCCGCCGGAAGATCGTCCACTCGCCCGCTCCCTCCAGTCGAGCCGCCTCTTCCAGCTCCCGCGGCAGCGTAAGGAAGAACTGACGCAGCAAGAAAATCCCTGCGACCGACACGAGCTCGGTCGAGACCAACCCCGGGTAGGTATCCACCCAACCGAGCGCACTGATCAGCAGAAACCGCGGGACGAGCAACACCGCCGCGGGGAGCATGAGGACCGAGAGGTAGGCGAGGAACAGGCGGTCGCGCCCTGCGAAGCGCAATCGGGCGAACGCGTAGGCGGCCGTCGTGCTCGTGAACACCTGCCCGGCGACGACCGCGACTGAGAAGATGAGGCTGTTGAGGACCCAGCGGCCGAACGGCAGCGCCGCGAGCGCCACGGCGAAGGTCTCCGGGTGCAGGCGGGACGGCCCGACCAGCGGTGCAGGGTTGAGCGCATCCTCCGCCCCGGTGAGTGCGGTGGCCAGCATATAGAGGAAGGGCGCGACCATGACGAGCCCCAGCAGCCAGCCGAGGCCTCCGCGGACCACTCCGCCCCACCGCCTCAGCGTACCCGCCGCGCTACGCATACTCGGCGCGCCGCGCGAGCAGTCGGAATTGAGCCCACGTCGCCCCGAAGAGCAGCGCGAATAGCAGCAGCCCGAGCACGCTGGCGTCGCCGAACTCCAACTGCTCCCAGCCGCGGTGCACCAGCCGGGACACCACCACGTCGGTTGCGCCGAGCGGCCCGCCGCCCGTGAGCACCATCACCAGGGCGAACATCTGGCAAGCGCCGATGACCCCGGTCACGAGCACGAACATCGTCACCGGGCGGAGGAGCGGGACGGTCACGCGCCAGAACCCCTGCCAGGCGGTCGCGCCATCCACCTGAGCCGCGTCCAGGTACGCGCGCGGGATGGCTGCAAGCCCGGCGAGGAACACGGTCATCTGGGCGCCGAACGTGGCCCAGGCGGACACGATCATCAGGGCGACGAGCGCAGTCCGGGGGTCGCCGAGCCAATCCACCGGTCCGAGACCGGCGCGCGCCAGCGTGTGGTTGATCACGCCCAGCGTGGGATGGTACATCCAGCGCCACACCAGCGCGATCGCGACCACTGAAGCGACGCAGGGCAGGAAGAACAGGGTGCGGACGATCGCCACGGTGCGCGAGCGACGGGCGAGTAGCAGCGCGACGCCGAGCGCGCCGGCCATCGAGACGGGCACGTACAGGGCGTATTCGAGGGTATGGGCGAGCGCCGTCCAGACCGTCGGGTCGCGCAGGGCGCGCCCGTAGTTGGCGAGCCCGACGAACGGCTGGGTCGACTCGATGGGGCTCGCACGGTGCAGCGAGAGGTACAGCGCGAAGCCGAGCGGCCCGAGCGTGAATGCGACGAGGTGCAGCGCCGATGGCGCGAGGAAGCCCCAGGCGGCGAGCGTCTCGCGCCGGCGGTGTGGTGCCGCAGCGACACTCCACGCGGCGAGCCATACGCCGAGGATGGCGAGCGCCGCCGGCCCGAGGGTGACCGCGAGCCACGGTTCGGTCCCCACCTCGAGCGGGCGGGTTCGCAACTCCACCCAACGCCCTGGCGCGAGTCGCACGACCGCGATCGCCTGCCGGAGACCCCCGACATCGGCTCGCGCGATCGTATCGTCGCTCGAGTCTCCGGGCACCAGCTCGGCGCCGCGCGCGATCGGTGCAAGGATTCCCGGGGCGCTGCGCGCATCCGGGATACGCGCAGTGGCCTCCTGCATCAACCGCCGCGTATCGGACAACCAGCGGTCGGTCGCTCCGCGGGCGGCGACCTGCACGTCCGCGAACGCTCCGACGCCGAACAGCGCGGCGGCCGCGCTGGCGCGCGCCAGCGCCTGGCGCCAGGCGTCCCGCGACCCGCCGATGGCGCGCACGAGCTGCGTACCCGCGACGAGGAAGAGCAGCAGGGCCGCGAGCGACCAGGGGCCGAGCGGCCAGCCGTGCGGGCGAGGCCGGGCCGCGACGCCGCCCACCACCTCCCAGCCCGCGCGATCGGCGAGCGGTGCGAGCGTCGCGTCCCCCGCCCGGCGCACCGCTCGGTCGCGGCGCAGCCGCTCGAGCACGGCAGGCGGCAGAGGCGGTGCCGTGGCCTGCACGAGCGGCGCCGTGCGATTGTAGATCTCGAAGCTCGAGCCCAGCCCGGGCAGCCCTTCCAACGCCCTGGCCCGGATGAGCAGCTGCGGCAGGTCGTACCCGCCGCCACTGCGCGCCGCCGGCGTGACGAGCGCCAGGTACGCCGCGGCCGCCGTCGCATCCCCCTCGGCCAGCACTCGTTGATAGCGCGCCCGCGCGCTCTGCACGGCGGTGGGCGGAACCACCGCGCCCACCGCAAGAGCCACCCACGCCGCCGCGCGCCAGCGCACCAGCTCGGTCATTTCGTCGCTCCGAGCAGGCGGTCGAGCTCGCGCGCCGCGTCGCCCGCCGCGCGAGCGGGATCAGCGTCAGTGATGACGATGCGAGCCAAGAGCCGGGCCAGTCGCGCCTCCACCTCAGGCCACTGCGCGATCCGCGCCTCCCACGGTGCCCGCCCGTGCGCCGCCGCCCGCAGGAACGCCGCATCCCAGCCGAGCGTATCGGCGGCCGCGAGCGCCTGCGCCGCCCCCAGAACGGCCGGCAACTCGGGCCCCGCCTCCGCTCGCGCCGCCTCGCTTGCCGAGTCGCTCAGATCGGCGGCCAGCTCGACGGCCGGTTTGCGCCGCTCGAGCGCGGCCGGCACCGCGTACCCCGAGGCGTAGAGCACCGTCGCCGCCGGGACCCCCGACCGGTGGGGGATCGCGACGAACCCGATTCGCAGCGCGCCTCTCGCGACCGCGATCCGGAACGTGGGGACCGCCCAATGACCGGTGACGAGCAGTGCGATGCGGCCGCGCGCGAACAACCGCGCGCTCCCGCCCGGCGCATCCCGCGGGTCGGCGATCGGCGGCACGATGCGGGGCACGGTGAGCCAGTCTCGATACCAGCGTAGCGCGGCCACCGTGGCGGGCGAATCGAGGCACCCGGACGCGCGTCGCCCGTCGGCGCAGAGGACGTCTCCGC
>Ga0209648_10003876_pt1 | contig 12646 bp, 10 predicted proteins | sample GraSoi2013_115cm_FD_185830 | JGI IMG/M metagenome (GOLD analysis project Ga0209648, IMG submission 185830) | Grasslands soil microbial communities from the Angelo Coastal Reserve, California, USA - Sample 9_17_2013_115cm (SPAdes) (version 2) | ecosystem: Environmental > Terrestrial > Soil >...
GCCTGAGACGTTGTTGTTCCCGTGCACAGCGTCGAGGCCATAGAGGAGGGGGATCCCCAGGCGGCTTTGCAGCGCGAAGCTCTGGAAGTTGTCGACCATCGACTTCCACTGGCTCGCCGTGCCACCCGCGCCGCTCGGACCGCCGCCGCCGCCGCTCAGCACGGAGCCAAGCCCATACGTCGCGATGTCAGAGTTGGATTTGATGAATGTGTTGGCGACCTGCGTCATCTGACCCGCCTTCTCGGCCAGCGTCATCTTGGACAGGCAGTCGCTCGCCGAGATGCAGCCCGCCGCCGCGACAGGCACGACCGAAACGGTCGCGACCAGCGCCACGCCGATGACGATGGAAACCAGTCCAAGGAAACGTGTCCGCTTCGTAAGGCCCCATGAAAGGAACATCGTGGTCATGGTTGTCCTCCTCCAGCGATGGTGCAGGATGCCGCAGTCGCCTCGATTCTAATAAATCGTTTAGCGCTCTGGCAGTGGAAATCTCGGGAGGGAGTCAGCTAGTCATCGCCGGCCACGGTCGCACGCGTGCGACAGTTAGGGATGTGGCGAAGGTCATTACCCAGCGGACGCTTCGGAACGAGAGCGGCGGAATCATGCGCGGGCTCGACCGCGGCGAGTCCTACATCGTCACGCGCAATGGGGTGCCGGTCGGGGAACTCAAGCCCATCCGGCGCCGTGAAGCCGTGCCGGCTGAGATGCTTCTGGCGGCCCTAGCCGGAGCACCGCGAATCGATCCGATCAGGTTCCGGAAAGATGTTGACAAACTCATCGATCATGATCCGCGACCGCGTGCCTGAGCACGCGACGCGCGCGGAGAGAAGACCGGCCATCCCTGACGTATTCACCTTCCCACCCCGTGGGGAGGTCGGCGCGCAGCGCCGGGTGGGGCGGTGCGATTCCGAACCAGCCATTCGTCTACGCGGTCAACTTAGGGCGATCGCGATAGCGATCCAATAGAAGCCGACGAGGAAGAAGCTCAGCGCGAAAGTCAGCAGTGGCGGGGCTGTCTGCAGCAGAGCGTCGCGCAGCCGCGACAAGGCATCGGTCTACGAGAGAGCCGGCATGGGCACGTTGAAGACAAGCAAGGTGATGGCAACAGCGAAGGCGCCATCGTTGAATGCCATGAGCCGGCCGATGTCGTAGCCGCGCTCTCGATCGCTATCCGTCGGCTGCTCGTCGTCTTAGATCACGCGCCCAACCACGACAACTACGAGGCACCCGTCCGCACCCCAAGATCGCGGAGCCAGCGACGATAGGCGATCGCGGTTCGATCGCTGCGCAGGTGCAGCTCAGCCTGCAGATCCAGCGGCAGCATCTCGGGACGCTGGGACTCGAGGATCGGACGGTCCTGGGCGAAGATGCGGTCCTGAAATTCGACCATTGACGACCGCGGCTCGTAGTTCATGGCCATCCACATCCAGGCCGAGCTGTCGACGGCATCGTGTGGTGTGACAGAGAGGAGCATCCCGAACGAGTGCTCGCCGTGCTTCACGAATGACGCGGAAAGCGGTCGATGCACGCGATATGTGTAGGTCACCACTGAGCCGTGACCGGTTGCATAGGGGTCTGGCTGAAACACTTTGACGCCTTCGGCCACGACGCCTTCAGCGCCGACTGAGGTCGTGTAGTCCTCGATCTCCGGTCGCGCGCGGTCGCCCAGGATCCCCTCATGAACAAACGGGAAATGGCCGATGTCAAGAAAGTTTTCGACAATGCGCGGCCCGCTTGCCTTAACCCGGTATGGCCCCGCAATCAGCACCCGGTACGCGGGATCGTCGAGCAGCTCGAACTTTGGGATCCCGCGAGCGCCGCTGCCGAGGCTCACCCAGACGACGTCATGCGCCGCCGCCGCATGAAAGGTCGCCACTCGGGCCTTGTCCGGCGGGAGCTGCTCAGGGTGGGCAGGCATGAGCACGCACCGCCCATCCGTTCCATAGGTCCAACCGTGATACGGGCACTCGAGCCGCACCCCGTCGACGACGCTGCCGAGCGACAGCCGGGTGCCTCGATGCACGCACAGGTCGCGCCAGGCGAAGAACTCCTCGCCGGAACGCCACACAACGAGGTCCTCGCCGAGCACCCGGGCCGCAATCGGTCCTCCGTCTGCCAGATCCGCGACAAGCGCTACAGGGTGCCAATCGTCTATGAGGACAGGGTCATCGATCATCGCTTTTTCCTCGAGCGAGCGGGCACGTTGCGGTGATGCTACCCCGCCCTAGATGCGAACCACCTGAACACGCGCATGGCTCGGAGGGAGTTGTACCGACTTGGTCTGCCCGCGCCCAGCCGCCGGCTCCTGACCGACGACTCGGTCGCGGCGACTTGTTCAGCCCGGATTATCCTGATGCCCGATTGAGCACGCAATACGTCATCGTGTTTATTGCCACCGGGTTACTCACCTTGCTGGCATTAGCCGTTTTTTTGGCGGTGGCCATTCCGGTCACGGTCCGGAAGCGACAACGAGACGCCGGCTACCGGGCGTACTGTGCGACGCGCGGATACAAGTACACCGCGTCAAGACCTGGGGCTGAAGAGGCATACGCGAGCGTGGTGAGCTTCTTTAATGAGGGTGTCTTTCGGTTCTGGCGATGCGAGATATCGGGCACCATCAACGGCTCTCCCTTTGTCGTCTTCGAATATGCCTACAAAGATCAAGGCAGGGCACCGTTGTTCGTCCACGCGATCATGAAATGGGAGCAGCCACAGAAGGAGCTGCCTGTATTTCTCCTTCTTCCAGCGAGCGTGTTTTACGAGACGGCAGGGAGCCACCCTGCTCCTCGCATCGAGTTTCCTGACGACCCCTTCTTCACCGAGACCTGCGCCCTGCTGGCTCCAGATCCAGACGCAGTTCGCACGTTCCTGTCGCCCGACGTTCATTCCGCCCTGCGAACCTGGCTGGCCGCCGATCCCGGACAGTACGTCTTGAGTGGGGGAAAAGTGCTGTTCTGGTATCAGGTTGGATATCTCCCGGGACCAGAGCTGTTGGACGAAGTCATCAAAGTAGGTGACGAGCTGCGCGCAGTGCTCTTAGGCTGAATCCGCGGTGGACCGATCAAGATCTCTGCTTGTACCACCTGAGCACGCGCATGGCCCGGAGAGTGTTCCACCGGCTCGGTCTGCCCTCGCCCTCGTCCATCGCGAAATGCATGTGGCCGGGATGGGGATTCTCCAGTGGCCAGCGGCCGTCGGCATCGCGCTTGGACTCGACGAGGGCGATCGCCTCCGCCATCCGCTCGTCGGGAGCCGCGCCCGCGGCGCGCATGTGGTCGAGACCTCGGAGCACGTCGTAGTGCCAGTAGGTCGGGTAGGAGAACTGCATGAACGCCGGGTCGATGACATCGCCTGTCGACAGCCTGCGCAGCATCCGCCGTTCGAGCAGGTACTCCTGACCGCGGAGGCGGGCGGCGGTCACCACGGGTGAGCCGCCCGTGGCTCGTTCGTACTCCAGAAGGCCATCGAGCACGTCGATCGTCGAGTGAAAGGACCCGCGGGTCGACCCGTTCTCCTGCTCGCAGTTCCACCCGCCGTCAGCCATCTGCTCACCGAGGAGCCGTTCGACGATGCCTTCGACTTGCTCTCCGAAGTAGGCTCCCAGCGCGACGATTTTGCCGTTGATGCATGGCTCCACCTCGCCCGCGAAGAAGGGCTCGCCATCGTGCTCCCACGCAGCGCCCTCGCGGACCCGGCGGACGGCCTGCCGCGCCTCCACACCGGTGGGATCGAGCCCAAACGCCCGCAGCAGCATCAGGCTCCACGCGGTGGAGGTCCATTCCGGAAAGAGCGTGCCCTGGCGCTCGGGGGGCAGGGACTCCCACCAATTTATTGCCTCAGCCGAGGTGAGCGTGGCGGGCGTGCCTTTGTCCCAGTGGCCATCCTGCCCCTGCAGAGCCAGCAACCGTGCGCCCCATCCCTCGGTAGCGACTCGAGCACGCTCCGCCGCAACATCGTCCTCGGGTGCGTCCGCCACGTCACGCAGCACCTGCCAGCGGATCGCCGGGTCCGACTCCAACAACCAGTCGATGACTTCGATTCGCGTCATGTCTGCCACGAGAATAGGTCTACCGGAGCTCCGGTTTCTTACCCTTCGCTGCAGTAGTGTGCCGGACCTATTCCCCACCCGCGCCCCACTCCAGTGACGGTGAACGTCCAACTTCCATACGCGTCAATCACGAGGTAGAACGTTCCGCCCGCGTGATTGTGGATCACGCCCTGATTCTTTCCACCATGCTGGGTAACACCCTGATTCCCAAGTGAGACCTGACAATCCAACAGCCGCTTGACGGCCAGCAAGAAATCACACTGAGCAACCTTTGGGTATTGGATGCCCAGGCTCGACGAGCAGTCATAAGACCAGCGGAGATCCCAATCGCCGTTCACTGTGAAAACTTCCGTCGTCTCACCGCCCGGTCCGGAACCGCTCTCGTCCACCAGGACGCTCTCACGGTAGATGTAGGTGCCCGCGAGGATAAGGGCGATCAACGCTCCGAGTGCGCCAAGGGCTATCAGCGGCAGCCGGCGAGGCCAATTCCGCATGTCGGTGAAACGTCTCGGAGGTTAGTGGGTTACGGGGGTCCTTCCGTGAGCCCGAACGCACTCGTGGAGGCCTGACGGTGCAACCCCACGCCACGTATGCGCGCCGTCGTCGGTTCGGTACGCAGCCAATCTGCTCCATGCCATCGCGATGCCCTTGCCCAGATCCTGCAGCTGCATGTCCGAGGGCGTGAAAGGCGGCGCGGGCACTGCCAGCACATGCCAGCTCAGCCCTTCATTGGTGGTGGCCTGGATGGGGCTGTCGAGCTGCCATCCCGACGCCGTCGATTCGAAATCGATGAAGCCCTGCCCCGGGACTGAGTAAACCTTCCAGGTGACACCGGAATCGTGTGTCACCAACAGTGCGGCTGTAGGGGCGTTCTGGCCGTAGTAGTAGAAGGCCTCCATGACCGCGTCCGCTGCGGTTAGGAAAATCGGATCGAGGTTGTAGCTTTGGGCGGAAGTCGGGCCTGGGTAGGGCAGCGCGACCAGCACCCAGTGGGCTCCTCCATCGCGGGTTCGATAGATCTGGAGCGGGCCACCGGCGCAATCCCGTGAGAGCAAACCAATACTCGGGCTCGAGAACACAACGACATGTTTGTCGCAGTTGAAAGACAGTCCGCTGGAGCTGGCCTGCGTGGTCGACGGATCGTTGGTCTGTGCGATCTGCGTCCAGCTGGCTCCGCCGTCGCCTGAACTCAGAACAGCCACGCCTTCCGAGCCCGCCGCCGCGCCGAGTCCTACCGTGGCCCAGCCATGGAGGCGATCGACGAAAAAGAGCCCGGTAGTCGAGCCGCCGGGCAGAGTGCCCGAAGCGGCTGACCAGGTCCGGCCGCCGTCAAAGGTACGAAGGATCCGATAGGTTCGACTGCCAAAGAGCGAGTACGCAACCCATGCAGCTTGGTCATCGAGCGCGAAGAATGCGGCCCAGTACCTGGGCAGGCCGCTCGCGGGCGTGACATCAGCCCAGCTGCGTCCCGCGTCGGTGCTCCTGAGCACGCGCTGCGAGGTGCCGGCCCACATCACCGTGAGCGAGGTCATGCGAATCGACAGCAGCTCATCGTTGGTGGGGGCCGCAATCTGGCTGGGGAGTGGCGTGATCGACGGTGTAGGTGTGGCTGGGGGCGAGCCGAGAGATGCTGTCGGTAGAGGGGTCGAGGCGGGAATCGGCGATGGACGGACCGCCTTCTGAGACGAGCTGCATGCCGCGGTCAGCACCACGACCACCACCAGCGCTGCCAGTTGCTTCACCACTCCGTCCTCGATCGTTGAACGCTCCGAGCCAGCTACGGTTACGTGGCAGCGTTTCTGTCGTGAGCGGTCCAGGTCTACGGTGAGGCGAGGGAGGCCGATCTAGGTCCGCGGTACGCGCGTTGTGCCTCCAAATATCCGTCGGCAGCTGACAGCTGGATCAGAACTCTCCCCAAGCGCCAGCTCTCCGGTAACCAGCGAACATGGCGATCGCGACCAGAAACTGGACGGCTCCGATCACACCAAGCAGGGCCTCGTACCAGACAGGGCCGCTGGACGGCAACATCCCGACGAGCTGCAGCACGGAGGCCGGAATTCGCAACACGCCAAAGGCAAAAGCGATCAGAACCAGCCAGAACGTCCATCGCCAGCGACGGAAGACCCCGGTCACGAGGAGAGCGATAAGCCCAGAAAGCGCAATCAGAAACGACGCCTCGATGGCGAGGGTGGCCCCGCCAACCTTGCGTAGGGTCTGCCCGTAGACCTCGGGCGAGAGGACCAGAATCGCGACCAGCCCGATCCAGACCAGTACAAAGAAGCTGACCACCAGCAACTGAGTGCGATTGAGGATCGCGGGGAACGAGACCCACCTGGACATCGCTTGGATATCTTGCCCGACCGGCGCCGTCCCACTGATAAGCCTGAGATCTCAAGCTGTCAGAGCGCTGCGCCTAACTGCCCGCTGTATTCAGGAACCGTGAGCGCTGCAGCCGGTTTTATGTGGCATCCGTTAGCCCGCAGCGGGCCGAGGCCTACCTGGACAGGTATGTGGCGCTGCTGTAGCGCATTGCAGCCGGTGTCATGTGGTATCGCCTCAGGCACCCCCCTGCATTCGAGAACCTCTACGAAGGCATGGGCCTGCGTGATGGTCTGTCGATCCGGGAAGCCGCCAACAGGTTCGCAGAAGTAACCGTGTACCGCAGGATGCACTTACCTTTGGGGGTAGGGAGCGAGGACGAGTGTGCGAAATCCGGGCATTCAGCCGCGGCGGATACCCCAAAATTCGCACACTAGTCGCGCCGGGCTGCTTGGTGGGCCGTAGTTTCCGTAAGCGAACCAAACCGTAACGCTGGTCGGCCCAACGATCAGGCTCGTTTAATGAGGATACGGGGCGTCATCGCAGACCAACCCCGCAGGGATAATCTCGCTCGTGGAACGCTACGTCATAAGGGGTGGCCAGAAGGGATACGAACGGCTCCAGATTCTCTCGCGAGCCCGGTGGCCTGAGACAGCTGCCCTGTTCGGCCGGGCTGGCCTGAGGCCCGGCATGAATGCGGTCGACCTGGGTTGCGGCGGAGGCAATGTCGCAATAGAGATCGCGGCCTTGGTTGCTCCCGCCCTGGTGACCGGAATCGATATGGACGACGTAAAGCTCGCTCTGGCGCGCAAGGCCGCCGCAGCTCGAGGTTTGGCCAACGTCCGATTCCAGGCCATGGATCTACGCGATTGGCACGAACATGCTGCTTACGATGTCGTCTACGCCCGTTTCGTGCTGCAGCATCTTGCGCAGCCGCTAGAGATGCTTGGCCGTATGTGGGAGGCTGTACGCGCCGGTGGAGTCCTGATAGTGGAGGACGCCGATTTCGATGGTTGGGCGTGCCATCCGAGCAGACCCGGATTCGCCTTCTTCACTCGGACGTACGCGGAGGTAATCCGGCGCGCGGGTGGCGACCATGCAATCGGGCGCAAGCTCTACGGCTACTTCCTTGAAGCCGGCATCGGCAAGCCCGAAATCAAGGTCGTCCAGCCTGTCGAAATAGAAGGTGACGCGAAATCCCTCCCATGGACGACTCTCGATGCGACGGCTGACCTGATCGTTGCGGAGTCGATCGCCAGCCGCGACGAAGTGGAGGCGGCGCTTCTTGACCTCGAAAGTACGACGAAAGATCCAGGTTCTTTGATCACGGGCCCGCGGATATTTCAGCTTTGGTGCCGCCGGGCGCACTGAGGTGCCTACCCGTCATCCTCCTGGCGACATACATCGAATTGATGGTGGGGGCGCGGTGGACTCGAACCAGCTACCGCCGGGGTAGACCACGCTTCAGCGCCGTGCAGATGATGAGCTGAAGATCAGATCCTACGATTGGAGGACGGGTGTTATCAGGCGTGAAACCAGAGTCTGATGAATGCCCTCGCTAGTTGCCGCTTCAAGCTCATCCCGCCGCGACGTCGTCCACGAGGGCGAACGACTCTGTGGACCCGAGGAGGTCATCGTGATTTCGGAATGTCAGCGTCACGTAGTGTCCCGCATGCGAGGACAAGTTCACGGTGACCTTGGTCCAGCCGCCCTGCTTCACGCAAACCGGTGGGAGCGCTGTCGTCACTGCGCCCGTCACGCCGTCCTGCAATGTGACTGTGAACCAGTCGTTCTTCACCTTGTCATTGCAGAAGTCCCAGTACCAGAATGTGAGCTTGCCGGCCGAAGCGGGAACGTCAAACGTCTGGGTCAGGACGCTGTCACCCACCGTAGGTGTTGGCAAGCCCGGCGTCCCGACCTCGGCGCTGTAAATGCCCGAGTGGGGGTAGTTGATAACCGTCACCGGACCGCTTGCCGACCAGCCGGTCAGATCTCCCGTCTCGAATCCCCCATTCACGAGACCCTTTCTCGTGACTGTGACAACGACTGTGGTCGAGTGCGTTATCGACCCCGCTACGCCAGTCACCGTCACGGTGTACTGGCCTGGCGCGACCCCGAAGCCGGCGCCGATGGTCAGGATCCCCACCCCGCCCGCCGTGATATAGGGCTGACTGAACGACAGCGTCGGTCCGGCAGGCGACGCGCTGGCCGACGGGTTGATGCTCAGCACGCCATTGATCGCCGTCGTGTTGATCGCCACCTGAACACTCGATCCATGCGCGACCGCAACAGCGGACGGGTCAGCGGCGATGGTGAAGTCGGGCACCGGGAAGACCTGGATCGATATCTCCGCGTAGTGGCTGATGGTCCCCTCCGCGCCGAAGAGCCGGATGGCGTAGAAACCGGGGATCACGCTCGACGCGATCGTGATCGTCGCGGTCGAGCCTGTGCCCGAAACGACGGATGGAGGGTTGAAGGACGCCGCGATTCCGGGATCGTTCGACAGCCCGGATAGGACGATCGTCCCGGCGTCCCCGATCTGCGTGGTGGTCACCGCAACATTGACCTGCTGATGAGCGGCCTCGACGTTGATGGTGTTCGGGCTGGCCGAGATCGTGAAGTCGCGGTCGATGCCGAAGCCGTGCAGAGGAATCACGAGCGAGCCGGCGGCCAGGTTGCCCGTGAAAGTCATGGTGCCGTTGCGGTCCCCAGGCGCGGTAGGCGAGAACGCCAGGAACACGAGGCACGTCGAGCCGGTGGCCAGCGGGTTTGGATCGCTTGGGCAGTCTGTACTCAGGATCGCAAAGTCACCGGTGGTCGACATCTGGGTCACCGCCGGCCCCGTTCCCGAGCTCGTCACAGAGAAGACGCCCGGTGCGCTGGTTGCGCCGACGTCCACCGAGCCGAACTCCCCGCTGGTGGGGCTCAGCGACAGCTGCGGGCTACCCGACGGCGTCACCACGCCGGCACCGAGCTCCCACGTGTCATTGGCGTAGGTGTTGGGCGAAACGCCGGCATTGAAGCCGCCGAACAGCACCATGCGACCCAGCGCCGAGTCGTAGACCATCGACTGTCCAGCCCGAACGCTCGGTGCAGCGTCAGTCCAGTCGCGCGCCCACGTTGTGCCGTCCCATTCCCAGGTGTCGTTCTCCTCTCCAAGCGCGTATGGCTGAATGTGGTCGCCACCGAACAGCACGGTTCTCTGGCGGACCGGGTCGTAGGCCATTGAGTGCCAGAAGCGCGCATATGGAGCCACGGAGGTGGCGACCTGGGTCCAGTTGGACCCGTCCCACTCCCACGTGTCTGCCACGCGACCAATGTTCGGGTCGTGTCCGCCGAAGAGGACGGCACGCCCGCGGCTTGAGTCAAAAGCGAGGCCCGGGCCTGTCCGCGGAGACGGTGAGGTCGCTGGATGTTCTTGTATCCAGGAAGTTCCGTCGTACTCCCAGGTCTCGGGAAGCATCAACCCGAACAGGTTGAAAGCGCCGAAGAGCAGCATTCGCGCGCGAGCGGAGTCATAGACCATCGCAGCGTCCGACATCGGCGGCGGAGAGGTCGCAGGGCTGCGGTGATTCCAGGAGGCTCCATCCCACTCCCAGGTGTCGGCGTTCACCGCGGTGACGGTCGATCCACCGTAGAGCACGGATACGCCCCTCACCGTGTCATAGGCCATCGCTGCGTTCGATGTTGCAGGAGGCGCGACCGCGGGGGCGAGGTTCGCCCAGGTCGTGCCGTCGAACTGCCACGTGTCCCCGAGGGGCCCGATGCCGTTCCAGCCGCCAAAAAGCACGACGCGGTTTTGCTTTGAGTCGTACACGCTTGCGGCGAATGTGCGCGCTGGAGGCGACTGAAGGGGCGACTCCGGCTCCCAGTTCACCGCGGAGGTTGCAGCCTGCACGTGTGCTGGAAGGAGAAGCGCCAGGACCGCGGCCGCGCTGGCGAGCGCTGCCGGGGAACGCCAGGCGGTGCCCATAGAGTGCACGACCCTAACTTGTCAGTGCGGTTAAGTCAAGCAATTAGTTAACGAAGTCGCTCTGCTTTCTTGGTGCTAGTTCGCCCAGATTGGCAGCCTAGAGCTCCGCCGGGTCGTTGGGAACTAGTTCGCACAGAGCTAGATCTGCCGGAGTGAAGCGGGCCCTACCTGTCAAGCCGCGACTTGAATCGGAATTCCCAGATAAGTTGCAAGCGCCTCCAACTCGTCCTTCCCCCACCAATAGAAGATCGTGGTGAACACGACTGACCCGTCTGGCCGTAGGAAGCTGACGCGGCGTCCCGATCCCCTGTAGTAGCTAACTACAAAACGTCCAATCCGAATAGCAACCACCTCCCGCCGGTCGTAGCGGCGCGTCACCACAAATCTGAACACGATGGCCGTGTCGTCAGCCTGGATGTACATGCTCCAGTAGGAGTAGGCGATAGCAACAAAGAGGGCGGCGATCACAATCAGGCCCCATATCTCGCGCCGGCCACCCATCCAATTCCAGATGGCGTCTCCGACGAGTCCGCCAGTGAGCACAAGGCAGAAGATCAGCGTCACCCACCTGGCGGATGCGGTGGCCCGCAGGGTCTGAATCGGTCTAACAGCTGACCCGGTTGAGGTCGATGATGGCGGCGGAACAAACGGAACCGGATCTTGCGACGGGTGTCTTCGTAACCAGGCCCACCCCAAGCTGGCCGCAACGCCAAAGACGACGCCAGATGCCAGGGCCGTAACGAGAGCCCAACCAACGCCAGCCTTGCTTGCGGTGACCACAAACGCTCCAACCACAACAAGCACCATGCCGCTGATCTCAATTCCCATCCTGGCGCGCTCTGAGCTCGCTAGCGGTCGGCTGAGCTTCGCGGATCTCGGCGCCTGAGTCCGCCGTGAAATCAACAAGCCGAACCCGCGGAGCTTGAGCGTCGGCCCCAGGATGGCGAGTCCGCCGAGTCCCATGACCAATAAGCTCGGAACCGCAGTCAGGGTTCTGGAGTGGTTTGGATTCAGCAGATCGAGGAGTCCGATCATCCCTAGGGCCGCAATGCCGATACCCAGCACAAGGACTGCCCAAATCATCCACAACACCCACGACATTTCCACCGAGTCCGGGCTCGCAGGTCTGATAAGCCACCGCGACGGCACCACGGCCGGCAGAACCACGAGCGCGCCCACCGCAATGAGGAACACTCCCGGCGATGCAGTGACACTCTTGGAGTGGTGCGGGTTCAGCAGATCGGCCAGCACGATCGCTCCTAGGGCGATAGTGCCTATCCCGATCACAAGGACTGCCCAAAGGGCCCCAGCCCCAGCGACCTGCCCACGGCGAACCGGGCCCGCAGCACCCCCCACATAGACCTCCGGCGCGGCGGCTACTGTCGGCAGCACCTGCCAGGACTGCCCATCCCACCAATGTTTGCCGTCCGGTGAGACCTGTGGAACCGGCTGCATGGCCGCCCGAATATACGCGTTGGAGCCGCCAATTCAGCCGGCGTTGAAACCAGGGAACCGTCCTGGGTTAGATGGAGGCCTCAGGGGTCTCCTATGGGCTCAAATGAACCCCAATCTTGGCTAGGGGTGGGGACGGGCTTTGGTGGACTCGAACCACCTCTTCTTTTCGATCGCCGGTAATGCCCATACGTGGCGGGCACCGGTTTCCACATTCCACGGCCAGCTCGGAGTCCTATCCTGATGCCCTTGAGAACGGCGGCTCCGCCTGAATAGGGGATGGACGCGAAGATCGCTTTGGTCGAGCGAAAGGGCGCGATGAAGTCACGTGGCCGTCGGAACCGGCAAGGCAGTGGACATCCTGACCTCCCGCCATCGAAACAAACCGACATTACTGACGAACTCGAGCGCCTTTGCAGCAGTGGCCACTATGAACAGGCAATCATCCTGGGCGAGTCGATCCTGGAGCTCGAAAGGTCAGCGCCTGGCCAAGGCGAGGTTCGCATATTCCTGGCGACGGCCAACATTCAGCTCGGCCGGATCGATCGCGGCGAGCACATGGTCGCGGAAGCTCGGGCTCAGCTCGCAACTGACCCGGACCCGGTGACGCTTGTCGAATGCATGGCGGTGGAGGCGTCGGTAGCCCAGATGAGGCAACAGCCGAACGCGATCGGGCTCGGGGAGGAAGCGCTTTATACGTGTCGCAAACTCAACCCGATTCCGAGCCGTCTCGAGGTGCAGATACTGAACACACTTGCGGCCGCGAACCTGGTCGCCGGCATCTGGGAGCAGGCAGTCGGTTTCTATGAGCAGGCGATTGAGCGCGCCGGCCCAGTGTTTGACATGCGTAGGCG
>Ga0209648_10003877_pt1 | contig 12646 bp, 9 predicted proteins | sample GraSoi2013_115cm_FD_185830 | JGI IMG/M metagenome (GOLD analysis project Ga0209648, IMG submission 185830) | Grasslands soil microbial communities from the Angelo Coastal Reserve, California, USA - Sample 9_17_2013_115cm (SPAdes) (version 2) | ecosystem: Environmental > Terrestrial > Soil >...
TCACACTGTGCTTGCGAGCCTTTCGAGGGGTGCCAGAACTGGAGAAACCCGGCGTCTGCTACAGTAAGGACGTGGTCTACCTGCGTGGCTTGCTGCTCATCCAGCGTGCTGTCGCAGAAGACGTAACTATCCTTGATCGGTTGGCAGTAGGTCGGATTGCTCTAGAGCATCTGCCGGCTATTGAACAGCTCGGTATCGTTCCACCGCTTCAGCCACTGAGGAAGCTTGCTCAAGATTCGATATTCAGTGGCATGGAGTCCCTGGCGTTCACACCCGGGGAGAAAATGCCACCAGCGTAGCTGTCCATTTCCGGTTTTCTTCTCCTGTGATCGAATAGTTCTCTGTAGGCTTAATCGTCTGGTTCGCTTTGGCTTTGGCTATCTCGAAGAGACCTTTCGTTGGAAACAGGTCCGCCTGGAAGTGGTAGAACCACCCCAGGTGCGGACCCCAACCGAAGAACTGGTTGCCGATTTGCCCAGCATTGTCACAGTCTTTTCAGGGAGGTTAGATGGAAGCCGAGCGAAAAAATTCGGTCGTGTGGGTCAAAAGCACTCAAGGACTGTTTGAAAGCAGCAGAAGCTGATGGGACAGACCACCAGAACAACGAAACTCCTGCTTGATTTCTCTGGACGAAGTCAGGGGGGAGCTAATCCAGGGAAACGTGAGCATCTGGCCGCAACGGTGGAGATCCTGAATGCGGCCCGCCGCTTCTATCTGGATTTTTTTCTGGCACATCCCGACAAACTCACCGAGCGAGTCAAGGTGAGTTCCAAGAAGACTGGCGAAGTACGCGAGGGAGTGATTTCCGCCGACCATCTGCTCACCTGGGCCGAATTTCAGACTATAGAAACTGCTGAGCATCCAGATCCGCTCCCTGATTGGAACTTCAGCAAGGCGTTTCCCGATTTCCCTACTCGCTATCGCCGCTCGGTCATTAAGGATGTGATCGGCAAAGCACGAGGCTATCTCACCACACTCCTGAAATGGCAGCGTTCCGGTAAAAAGCAAGGGAAGCCAGGCATCCCAACGGCTTCCAATCACCCGACGCTTTACGCAGGCACCTTTTCTTTGGACCTGGATGAACTGGATTTGCGCAAGAGTTTTATCCGCCTTAAGGTCTACACTGGGGAAGCCTGGGTGTGGGTCCACTATCCTACTTGGTACAATCGCTACTTCGACCTCCGACGAGCTGAACCGGGATGGGAAACAGAAAGCCCCAAATTGATCCTGGGCAAGCAATCTGCGGCCATTCATTTCTTGCAAAGCAGGACCATCACCGCCAAGAAGATCGTGGAAAGCAAACGCGATCCTGATCTGGTCACCGTGGCGGTCGATCTGAATGTGAAGCAACTGGCCGTGATTACCGTGCGCCAGCATGGGGTCATTCAAGAAACCCGGTTTGTCTCCGATCACGGCCTGGATCACCACAGGTATCAGCATCTGGGGCGCGTGGCGAAGAAACAATGGCAGTCAGGGAAAGCGGTGAAGGGGGAGCGCAGCAATCAGCAACTCTGGGCACATGTGCGCCGCCAGCATGGGGATTGCGCGCACAAAACGGCACGAGCGATTGTCGAGGTGTGCGAGAAGTACCCTGGATGCGTGCTGGTCTTTGAACGGCTACGCACGATCAAACCATCTGGCGGGAGCAAATCCAGGAGGCTCAATCGCAAACAAGCCAATCAACTGAAAGGCAAAATCAATCAACTCGCGAAAGAAAAAGCGTATGCCATTGGCGTGGTGAGTGTGGAAGTCAATCCCCATGGCACTTCGCAGTATTGTGCGCGTTGTGGCTGTAAAGGCGTGAGGTTCACGTCCCAAGCAGGACAACGGGTCATAGGCAAAGGGGGCAAACTCTTTGCTTGCCCTGCTTGCCACTACGAGTGCCATGCCGACTTCAATGCGTCCTGCAATGTGCATCACAGCTTCTTCCGTGAGTTTCATTGGGAGATTCGAGCACGCAAGAGCGGCTGAACGCCCTGTCCGGCTACAGGTCGGATGGGAGAATGGCTGGGGAGGGCAATCCCTGTGATCCAGCCCAGGCCCGTATGCAAGTGAGCATACACGTCAAAGTGGTGGGGCTACTGTTGGTCCAACGGGGGCACGTTCCAACCCGAATGCTCTCGCGGACAGCACCTCAAGTCATAACACACGGGAATTTGGCAGGAACGCCAGTGTGCCGGACGGTTTGAGGGCGGCAGAAACAGCGTTCGTCCACCTTTGTCTAGCAAAGATGGCAACTGTTGACACCACGCCTACATCCTCTCCTTCTAATACTACAGTTGTAGATGACAGAGGAAGAAAATAGGGGTGTTCTTAGCTTCCCCTTGGCCTCAGCAGACCTTGTTCCAATGCGACTGCGACTGCCGCTGCCCGAGAGTCTACTTCGAGTTTCAGGTAAATGTTGGTTAGATAGGTCTCTACCGTTCTCCTCGTCAATCCCAAACTTGCTGCGATCTCCTTGCTCCGTTCCCCGCGTGCAATTGCAGCCAGGATTTCGAGCTCTCGCCCGGTGAAACGCGGCATGTTCGCTGCCCGCACCGTAGACGGAAAGGAGGATGGCGAAACAGGCCGTGTTTTCAGAAGGCGAGCGACCATTTCCGGCTGCAAAAGTGTTTCCCCGCGCGCCGCTGCACGGATAGCATGCAGCAATGTCTCCAGAGGACAATCCTTGAGCAAATAGCCACATGCTCCTGCTTGCAGTCCGCGCAGCAGGAAGGCATCTTCGTTATAGGTGGTGAGAATAACCACGGCAACCTGGGGCGAGCTTGCACGAATGTGTTCAAGTGCCTCCAATCCATCCATACCAGGCATACGAATGTCCATCAGAACCACATCGGGTTGGACTTCCTCCACCAGCCGCACCACGGCGCTGCCATCTGCAGCCTCTCCCGCCAATTCGATCTCTGCACCAAACTCTTCCAGGGTAATGCGCAATCCCTTGCGTACCACCGGGTGATCGTCAGCAATGACGACTCGAATGCCCTTGGATGGAATACCCATGTGGCACATCCTCCCTCCTCTTCAAGTTGGGCAGTGAGAAGGATAGGACCGTTCCCTCTCCTTGCATACTCCTTATCTCCACTGCACCTCCAAGCAGGCGCGCGCGTTCTCGCAGGCCAAGTAAGCCATAATGACCGCCCTGGCCCTCGGCGGTCGCGAGATCAAAACCGACGCCATCATCGCCTACCTCTATCTCCAGCCTGTCCTGGTCTTCTCTGGTTCGTATCCAGACACGATGCGCCTGAGCATGGCGAGCGATATTGGTCAGTCCCTCACGGGCCAGGTGCAGCACCTGTGTACTTGCGGACTCGGACAGTCCTTCGAGGGCGGCGAGATCGCTCTCGCACGCAATTCCTGTGGCTGCCTGGAAATGTTCGATCTCATTCAGCATGGCTTCAGGGCATGCCATATCTGCTGTCATCGTTCTGAGGTTCTCAATCGTCCAGCGCGCCTCGGTCAACGCACTCCGTGCCGACTGTGCCGCATCCTGCACAATTGCGAGCGCGCGTTCGCTATGCTGCACCTTTAGGTGCGCCTCAACGATGTCAAGCTGCCGGATCAGCCCGACAAGGTCCTGGGATAATGTATCGTGAAGATCGCGGGCAATCCGCTGCCGCTCCGTTAAGAGCGTCAAGGACTCAATCTGCCTGGTTGACGCGGCAAGCTGCTCATAGGCGGCTTCCAGTTGATTGTGCGTCATGACTAAACGATTGTGCGCGTAGATATGCATCAGGTAGAACGCCACAAGCGTCACCAGAAGCGGGATCAGGATTGAGTACCCAATGAACGGTAGTAGCGCTTGCCAGAGATACTGCCAGCCACCTTCGAGAGACCTCCCGAAAGAATACAGCACGAGATATCCTGCTGCCGCCAGTAAGACTGGCCGCGGTTGTTTGAGCACGACGAGAGCCTGCGCACAGAGCGCTATGTAGAGGGCCAGGGCAATACCGTCACCGAACCAAACACTGTCGCCTTGAATCGCCAGTTTGGCGACCAGCACCAGGCCTCCCTGGAGCAGGCAGGCCAGCCAGTAGAGCCGGCGCTCGACCTTCGTCGAGAGCACAACCCAGCCGAGGAGGCAGTAGAGCGCAACACACACAGTAAAGATCAACAAGGCAGGAAAATCCGGTCCTGCCTGGAACCGAAAAGATGAGGCACCCAGAGCGGGAAAAAACGTTGTGTAACAGGCTTGAGCTCCTCCGGAGAGACGGTGACAGTCGTTTCCCCAGCCCGCGCCGAAATAGCCCAGTATACCCCAGGTGTAGACCAGCCCTGCCCAGAGGAGAAACAGCCAGCGAGGAAGACGAACAATGCGCATCACGGCTTTATCTCCTCTCTTCTTGCAGTTTTTATACTGATCATCTCCAGACCTCTTTGCTTGTTTTTTAGTATACCATTGCGTATCGGCGCTGTACATTGTGGAGATTACGATCGTGATTTCCGCTGCTTTTTCATCGCATATTCCACGAAGACATGGCCCACCCGGTGCGGTTACACTCGGAACAGCGGCTCGGCACTTATCCGTCTTGCCAACGCTGTTGCGCAGCTAGCACTGCGTGCTCAGGCAAGACGAAAGGAGCATGAATTTTTTTCACGAAGGAGAATCGATACATATGCAAATGAATTCACTGGTCCAAATCGAGCATGTCTCGCGGGTTATCGAGACACATGGACGAAAAATAGGCATCTTAGATGATGTGACCTGTACCATTCCGGCGCAAAGTCTGTTTAGCATTATCGGGCCGTCGGGCAGCGGAAAATCAACGCTGCTCAATATGCTCACCGGCATTGATCGGCCAACCAGCGGTCGTATTGTCTTTGCCGGTGAAGCGTTGCGCGCGATGAGCGAGAACGCGCTGGCAAGCTGGCGGGGAAAGCATATCGGGATCGTCTTCCAGTTTTTCCAGTTACTACCAACTCTGACGGCCCTGGAGAATGTGCTGCTTGCACTTGAACTGGGAGGCGGAGGTAGCTTGCCAAGACGCTCATGGCGCGAGCGCGCCCTCACCTGCCTGGACATGGCCTGTGTGAAAAACCTGGCAGAGCGACTCCCAGCGGAACTTTCTGGCGGAGAGCAGCAGCGCGTGGCTATCGCGCGGGCGCTGGCGAATGATCCCCCGGTGATTGTGGCGGACGAGCCAACCGGCAACCTGGATTCTCGCACGGCGTACCAGGTGTTTGAGACGCTGGCAGGTTTGCGGCACTATGGAAAGACGATCATCTATGTCACGCACGATCAAACGCTGGCGATGCAGGCGACGGCTGGCATCGAACTGCGCGATGGGCAAGTTGTCGGCGAGAAGTAGGCGAATGTTGCTTGCACACCTGCACGCGAAAGCTAAGAAAGGGAATCGACGATGAAAAGCAACAGGATAGTGCTTCGCAAAGCTCTTGCCGATATCACGCAGCGCAAAGGGCGTACTGTTCTGGTGATCCTGGGTATTCTCATTGGCGTCCTGGGACTCACCGCAGTGAATACCGCGAACGATGTGATAGGTGGAGCCTTCATTTATAGCCACGATCAGAGCGCCAGCCCTGATATGATCTTCTCAGGGCCTGTGATTGATCCCTCTGTCATGGGCACAGTGCTGCACATACCAAACGTTGCGAAGGTGCAGTTGCGGAGCGAATATCACTCGAACTGGCATACCACCACGGGCAGTGCTTCTATCCAGATCAATGGCTACACGGATCTCCAGCATATACAGCTCGGCACCTTTCAACTCACCAGCGGACGGTTGCCAGGTACGGGAGAAATTGTGATGGACTCGCGCGATAGCGCGGTCCAGCCAGTCGCGATTGGAGATACCGTCACGATTACTACCTCCGGCGGAACAGCGTCTCTGCGGGTCGTCGGCCTGGCACGCACGTTAGGTTGGGCAACGACAGACAGTACCGCCCTGGCAACAGGATATATGCAAGCCGCTGCCCTGCAACAGATCGCTGGCCCACCGGTGAGCACAACCAAAGCGCAAAGCGGCCCAAGGCTTGCTACGGTGGTCATGGTCAAAGTGCGCGATACGCGCCAGGCGATGCCGACTTTTCAAGCGGTTGAGCAGGCTCTGACTCAGGCCCACGTCAAGGTCACCGATGCCAGCCTTTATGACACCACAAGCGGAGCCATTGCCATCAATGGCCTGCTCATCGTGATTCGGGTGCTCGCGCTGATTGCGCTCCTGTCAACGTGCCTGTTGATCATCAATACGATGACGGTGCTGATTACGGAACAGATGAGAATTATTGGCACAATGAAGGCGATTGGAGGCACGCGCTGGATGATCATACGGGGCTATCTGATCTCCGTAGGTGTGTACAGCCTGGTGGGAACCATCCTGGGGCTTGCCGCTGGTATTGGGGCTGGCAACCAGCTCGCGGCTTTGTTTGCCGGGATGATGCGCGTTGGTCTTGGTCCCTTCCAGGTCTCCCCCTGGGTCCTCGTGGTAAGCATTCTGGTTGGCCTGGTGCTCCCGCCGCTTGCCGCGCTGGCTCCATTGTGGCAGGGAACGCGCATTACCGTCCGTGAGGCCATGGCAGCCTATGGAGTGAGCGTTGGCTCCGGAAAGCAGAGAGCCTGGGGACAGCGGCTGGCGTGGGTTCCCCAGACCGCCTGGCTGGGCATGCGTGGGATCTTCCGTAAACGCATGCGTGCGATCCTGACGTTGCTCGCTCTGACGTTTTCTTGCGCCGTGTTTCTGTCCGTGCAGATCACGACCGGTTCCATTGGCTCTACCCTGGATCAACAGGCCCACGCCTTTAACAGTGACCTGACAGCCCAATGGGGGTCGATTCGCTATCGGCCCGGCATTTATGAGGAGATGAGACAACAGGTGCAGGCCCTTGCGAATGTGGATCGGGTCGAACCCAGAACCTCCGGGACGGTGACCACGCGGCAGGGCGATCTCTTGCTTACAGGCCTGGAGGCCCAGACACAATTCTACCAGTACCACCTGGTAGCGGGGCGCTGGCTGGCGGCTTCCGAGTCCAACACCATCGTCATCAGTGACCTGGCGGCGCAAAAGTTGCACCTCCAGGTTGGGGATATGTTGACGCTTACGCAAGACACCACGCATGCAACCTGGAGGGTCGTCGGGATTGTCCATGACCTCGAAGTCTCCGGGGGGATAGGGGAAGCATTCACCACGCTTGAGAATTTGAACGTGCATCTGCTGCGGCTACCGGCAGATACAATGATGATGCTGATGGTACGTGCGCAGAATCATTCAGAAGATGCGGTGAATCGGTTGGCGAGACAGGTCAACAGTGCGCTAAGCGGCCTGGGCGTTCAGGCGCAAGTCACTACCCTTCAACAAATGACCGCGCTGGCGCAAAGCGTCGATCTGATCATCTATGTGCTCTTCTACTCGATTGCCATTATCGTGGCTCTGGTCGGACTCCTGGGCCTGTTCAATACCATTTCGACATCTGTCCTTGAACGGCGTCTTGAAATTGGTATTCTGCGCACACTTGGGGCGAAAGGCAGAAATGTAGCCAGCGTCTTCTGGCTCGAAAGCACAGCGCTCGCGCTACTTGCCTGGGGCATGGGAACATTGCTCGGCCTTCCAGGTGCCTATGGGATCATTCGCCTGCTCAGCGCCTTGATTGTACCCTTCGATTTCTTTGTTCCTCCCGTGCTGATCCTGACGACGCTCGGCTTTGTCATGCTCGTAACGCTGCTTGCGAGTGTCGGTCCTGCCCGACGCGCATCCCGCCTGCAACTACGAGAAGTGCTTCGCTACGAGTAAGCAGAGAGGAACAGGATGCTTTTCCTGTTCCTCTTTCTTTGTCTTTTTCGTCAAAATCATACCAAATAGGCCAATCGCTACAGAAATGAGAACAGAAGGAAACGAGTCACATCATGATGGAGAGAACGAAGAAAATACAGAGACAGAGGGGCCAACCCAACCACTCAAATCGGTGAAGCAACCGCAATCACAGACTGACCTCGACTTGCCCATGATGGTGCCACTGAGTATCCCTGAGGTAAGACGAATATTTTACTATCTTGTGGGGGCGACACCTTTCTCCTGTCTCTACCACCTTGCTTGGTCGTATTGGCGGCGTACTCATCAGGCCATCGCACGACTTTGCCACTACAAACGTCGGATGGCTGCTCAACTACAACTGTAGTGCTAAAACGGATCCTTGCAGGAGCAGATCACGTCCAAAAGCGAAGAGGGCGTGAGCGAGGCATAGACTGCACCCCACTTACCGGTTCAGGCACGCTTTACTAGCGTAAATGCTCACTTTTATTTTACAAAAAATATATGATATAGTCTTGGCGGGGAGCGTTTGTTCCTACAGTTGAAGTTATAGTTGAGTAAGGAGCAACCAGAATGATCTTTTGGCAAGACAGGCCTGACCATATGCCAGACGAAAACCCCACGGGAGGGGGTTCTGACCCCGCAAAGTAACTTGTAGGTGTTTGAACAGAAGAAGGCCTTGTTGTATCTCGATGATTAAGAGGATATGATGGGGCCTTTAGTCTTTCTCTTCAACTTCTCCTGCGGGGACAGGAGACCTGCTAATGCTCATCCTTCAAAACTGAGCAATTTCATTCTTCAATGAGTCGTGTTGTTCTGCTTCTTGTTGTTGAAATGAGCGCCACTTTTCGATCATTGCCTCAATCAGTGATGCACCTTCTTCATAGCGCTGCTGCGGCGAGCGCCACTCAATTTTACCACCGCGAGAGGCTATTCCTCGCAAGAACAGATTTCTCACAATTCCCAGGTAGCGCTCCATTTCGGGCGCAAACAGCAATGCACTAATGGCATCCTCCATGTAGAAGTAGGGACCGTGAGCGGCATACCACTTGCGTATGTCTTCCTGAGAGGTGACAACCAGGTTGTGCAACTGCTCATCGAGATCGTACCCGGTCGTCCCAAAGGGAAAGCAGTGTAAATGAGCGTGGAAAACGGTCTGCCTGAAGATACCATGCTCCCAGAATACTACGGGCGCGTAGCATTGAGTAAAAAACTGTTGCACTTCGTGTTTCAGCGCCAATAATTCGGCATCAAATTTTGCGGGGAAGGCCCCATAGCAGGCAAAGTGTTGCTTAGGAATGATCAGGATATGGCCCTCGACTAGAGGGGCATGATCGGCAGCGAGAAGAAAGTTTGGCGTTTCCTTGAGAATATGGGAAATTTCGGTGTAGTTGCAGAAAGCACAGTCGGCACCATTTGATTCACCATCAAAGGAGACATTGCTCCCGATTTGCATACGGATTGCTCCTTATTCTTGTAACTACTTCAGCAAAGAAGGGTTATTTTGAGTATAGCACAATGGAGCGTCATATGGACAAGTCCGGTGTTAGTTTGTTGATTGTCTCCTTCTTCCAGGAAGGCTCTGAGAAGGCCAGCTTCGCCGCGTCACGTGCCGGGCTCTCGCCCTGCCTGCCTTGATGAGCAGACGCGAGCCGAGCCTGGTCACGCCCGGATCGGCCCATCGGCCAGCGGCAGGGTAAACCAGAAGGTCGCGCCTTGACCAGGAGCGCTCTCGACCCCCACCTGCCCGTGGTGCTGCTCGATGATGGCTTTGGCGATGGCTAATCCCAGGCCCAGTCCTCCATCTGGTCCCTGGTGGCCAGGCGCGGCCACTTGATAAAACCGCTCCCACACCCGTTGTTGCTGTTCCGGCGTCAACCCTGGTCCCTGGTCCCGCACCGCCACCCGCGCCCTGCCCACCTCCACCTCCAGCCGCACCGCTATCACCTGCTCAATCGGCGCGAACTTGAAGGCATTGGTCAGGTAGTTGGTGAGCACTTGCCCGATGCGGCCGGCATCGACGATCACCGGCACCACCTCCGCTGGCGGTAAGACCAGCTCGATGTCCCGCGTGCGCGTTGCCTGGTGGCCGACGACCGTCTCCTGTACAATGGTGACGAGATTCTCCTGCTGGTGCAATGACAGCGTAAATTGGTGCATCTCTAGCTGGGACACCTCAAGCAGATCCTCCACTAAACGCGTCTCGATATCTAGCTGCCCACACGCCAGGCTGAGCTTCTGTTTGATCAGCCCAAGCAGCCCTTCCGCCTCGGGCGCAAGGGACGTGGGACGGTGTTCGATGTGCAGCAGCGCCAGCTCAATCAACCCCAGGATCGCGGTGAGCGGGGTTCGCAGTTCATGGCTCACCATGCGCAGAAATTCCTGTTTGCGCCGCTCAGCTGCTTTCTGCTCAGAGATGTCGAGAGTCACCCCCAGCGCGATACGGCGCTCCTGATCGAGCAGCGTTGCCATTGCCAGGATTGGCACGCGACTGCCGTCTTTGCGCAGGAGCTCCCACTCGAAAGGAGATAGGGCTCCTGTCGAGAGAAGGGCCATCATGAACTGCCCCAGTGCCTCGTGAGACTCTGGGGGTATCAGCTGGCTCCAATGGAAGGTCTCGGCGACCAATTCGTCTGTGCTGTAGCCAAGTATCTGCGCGAAGCGGTCATTGCTTTCATAGATACGCCCGTCGAGATCAGCCACGATCACCCCGAGGATGTTGGCCTCCACCAGCGAGCGCAGCTTCTGTTCGCTGTACTGGAGTTGCTGCTCTAAACTGCGCCGCTCGGTGATATCAATACACGAGCCAATATAGCCCGTAAATGTCCCGTCAGGAGCATAGAAAGGGATCCCATTATCCAATACCCAGCGATACTGTCCATCAAACCTCCTCAGCCGATAATCCATGCTAAACGGTTTCCGCGCATCGAACGAAGAGGTGTAGATATCTAGACATCGCTGCTTATCAGCTGGATAGACGCCCTCTGCCCATCCATTCCCCACTTCCTGTTCCATTGTTCGGCCAGTAAACGCTAACCAGGGAGCATTAAAGTAGGTACACAGCTTGTCAATACCTGATGTCCAGATCATGACTGGTGCGCCATCTGCGAGCAGGCGAAAACGCTGCTCGCTTTCTTCTATGTGTTTCCGCTCAGCACTCTCAACCAACCGTTCTTCCTTCTGTTGGGCAAGCGCGTTTAGCTCCTCTTCTTCCGCTTGTTTTCGCTCGGTGATATCGCGCAAGTTCGTCACAAGAGCCTGCACGTCTGGGTCATGTAACAAATTGGTCATGGTGGCTTCCACCCACCGCCAGGTGCCATCCTTATGACGGCTGCGAAACTGTTTTGTATCCACCAGCCCAGGGATGGCAAGCAGTTGTTGAAAAGTGTGTGCAATAGAAGCGATATCGCCGGGATGAATGACAGCAAAGCCATTGATGGCCATGAATTCCTGGGGAGTATATCCCAGGACACGCTCGATGGAAGGACTGGCATAGGTAACAGTGCCCTCCGGTGTGAGGAGCGCGATGGCCTCAGTACTGTGCTCGATGAGTACACGGAACCGCCGGTCGCTGTAGGTAGTAGATGCTTTTATGGACATACGTTCCTCCTTTCAAGCGTTTGCTGGTAGACCGCTTGAACTCATAGCTTCTGGTAGACCGAGGAGAGCGGACGCGTACACTCCCTAAAACAACAGGCAAACGGTTAGTGAGTAGCGCCAGAAACACACTGCTAAGCTCTAGCATATCATACTTGTCACCATCGAAACAGGTGATCTTTGTTTGCAGTAAGTGGGGCGTATGAATTCATGAGTGGCCAGGGGGCGAGACAAGCAATTGCTGGAACAGTGTGCCAGTTGGTGAGCAGTGCCCTGCTGGGCGAAACGAGAGGCTTCTTGACTGCCGCGTGTCTTGATGTACTGCTCAACCTCCAGGGACCTGACCTGAAAGCCTACCTGACGCGAAGGCTCAATGCAGACGTTTAAGACTTAGCGCTATGCAGACCGCTCTATTCCGAATCTTTTTCTATCATTACGCTTAAGATGATCTATCCTCTAACCCGCGTGCCGAAAACCTGCTTCTGCCATTGTAAGCGCTTGTCCTTCGCCTGGCATACCAGTATCTACCACTTCAGCGACGATAAGCGTTGAGTCGCCAGCCTCGGCCGTGTGGCGTACTTCACAAGCTACCCAGGCAAGCGCATTGTGTAGAATTGGGCAGCCATTAGCACCCGAATCAAAGCCGACATCTGTAAGTTTATCTGGATGCTTTATGGCCGATTTACCCAGCTTGCCAGCCAGTTCTCGTTCGCCTGAACGCAGGACATTGACGGTGAATTTACGGCTGTTGAGAATCATCGGCAATGATTTGGATGCGTTCTCTACGGAAACGGCGAGCAGCGGCGGGTCAAAGGATACCTGGGTAAGCCAGTTGGCTGTGAACATATTCACTCCATCTTCGTTGGCACACGAAACGGCATAGAGTCCATAGGTGAAGGTACGCAGAACTTGTTTTTTGAGCGCCTGATCCAAAAAACTACTCTCTTTCTTTTCATATAGCCAAAAGATACTTGGGATTTCCATCGTAACTGTAGAAAAACCGCACTTTCCATCGTAACCGCGGAAAAGTCAGAAGGGAAAGGCAACAAATGGGACTTTATCATAGGAATTGTACATCGTAACTGCGGAAAAATCCATCGTAACTGCTGAGCAGCTCTTTGAAGAGGGGCATCTGATCCGCTCTTCATTTCGGGGTAGAGCTACGTAAGCTGTCACCAGCCGCAAAGTAACTGATGAGGTAAACAACAGCAAGAGTGCATAACACTCTTGCTCTTTTACTGAATAGGGAAGCGTCCCATGACTTGATCGTACTCTTGTTGCGCATCGGC
>Ga0209648_10003878_pt1 | contig 12643 bp, 12 predicted proteins | sample GraSoi2013_115cm_FD_185830 | JGI IMG/M metagenome (GOLD analysis project Ga0209648, IMG submission 185830) | Grasslands soil microbial communities from the Angelo Coastal Reserve, California, USA - Sample 9_17_2013_115cm (SPAdes) (version 2) | ecosystem: Environmental > Terrestrial > Soil >...
TGAGGCGTAATCGTAAACTGCAGGTCAGAGTGCGAACCAACTGCTGGTCGCTGTGTTGCTCATCGCCTCCGCTCTTCTCGCCGCAGTATCCATTTCGAATCATTGAAAGAGAAGAACCATTTAGCGAATTGCGTGTGAACCACTTCCATGGCGAGCAGCCATAATGGCTGTGTACGTCGCAGGGAGGAATCGACCTTATGCGGGAATGACAATCCGGCCAACTCCTTGTGAGTCAAACTCGACCTCAGAGGGAGTTCAAGTATCCATCGAGTCTAGAGATCGCCACTGGCAAATCACGTCGGGTCAGTCCAACGCGAATATGCAGACTGTCAGGATCAAAAATCGAACCCGGCATGAGTAGCACTTCGCAACGCGAGGCTACATCTGCGCAAAAGTCCTCTGGACTGACTGGCAAGAGGATCTTGGGGAACGCGACCGGGCCTGCCCTGGGGGGAATCCATCGAAAGACGTGGGTCCACTTTCGAAAGAACGTATGGAGAGCATCCAGATTCTCCATGATCATGGCTCGATTGCGAGTTAGCAGCTTGTCGCGTTGGCGGAGAGCCAGTTTCGCAAGAAACTCGCTGGGTGCACTGTTGCAGATGGTTGTGTAATCCTTGACGCGTTCGGCAGCGGCGAGGACTTGTCTATTCTTCGTCGCAAGCCAGCCGATCCGCAACCCCGCGAGCCCAAATGCCTTGGACATGACGCCGAGAGAAATCGCGTTTTCATATACGTCACACGCACACGGCAGGCGGTTATCGTCGCTGTACTCGAGTAGCCGAAAAACCTCGTCGAAGAAGAGCAAGATATTTCTTTCGGCGGCGACCTTTACGATCTGAGTGAATTCCTCGCGGGACAGATGGTACCCGGTGGGGTTGTGAGGGCTATTGACGACGATGGCTTTGGTGTTCGACTTCACGCTTCTGCGAAGAAAATCTAGGTCTAGCGCCCAACCTTCCTCCTCCCGAACGATCCACTTCGTGATTTCGCATCCGCTGGCCGCAGCTACTTCGTAGAGACTCTGATAGCCTGGGTAGTGCACAATCATGTGGTCACCACGACCGACGGCAGCGGCAAAAAATGAGAAGATAGCCTCTTGCGCACCGGAATGAACGAGAACCTGTTCCGGAGCAATCGTGGAGTACAAGGTGGAGATTTCACGCCGGAGATCGGGATCCCCCGTGCTCTCCGTGTAGCCTAGCCAGACGGACCGAAATTCGTCGGCCGCACCGGACTCCAAATCTAGAAGTTCTCCCGCCGTCAAGGATTCGCAATCGGAAGAGCAAAGCAAATGCGGCGTCGTGAATTCATACTTCGCAAAGAATCGCTCCAGCCTGAAGGGGGGAATTTTCATCTCTGGTTCCTTCCTTCCGGGATCCCTCTTTGGAACGAGTGAGGATTGTCCTGACTTACGATATTCCACGCTGCCTCCGCGATAGCGGCGTCCTGCGCACCGACACCTGTGAGGTCACAGACGATGAGTTCAGGGGGTTTCCTTGCCCGTTCACGGCCTGTCAGGATTTGTCCCAGTTCCACGATTGCCTTCTCCTCACCGAAGATTCTTTTTTCAAGCGCATGATGTAATTCTCCCAAAGCGGCGCACTGACCGCGATGATCGACAACGATTCTGTCCGCACGGGCCAATACACCGGACGATAGCTCCTGCTTGTCTGGGGCATCCGAACCCATGGCCACTACGGTCGCGTTCGACTTTAGCCACTCTTCTCGAACGAGGGGTGTGCGACTAGCCGTGGTGGTGACGAGCAAGTCCGCGTCTCGAACGGCGTCTTCAGGGCTGGGGGCTTGCATAAAGGGAATGTCCAACTCGCGCTCCATTTCCTTGCAGTATTTATTGACTTTCGTCGAGCTTCGCCCCCAGGCATGAGTTACGGACCACCGGCGCACTCGAGCGGCTGCCCGAAGCTGATAGCGCGCCTGCACCCCAGTCCCCAAGACCGCAACTTTATTGATTAACTTCGGAGTTAGGAGATCGATAGCGAGCGCCCCTGCAGCCGCAGTCCTGAGATCGGTCAAGTACCCGTTGTCAAAGAACAAAGCGAGCGGAAAACCCGTTTTGGCGTCAAAGACAACAAATAGGCCGGAGCCAGGGGGCAAGTCAGTCCCGCCGTTATTCGGGAAACTCGTGGCGAACTTGAACGCGTAGATCGGTGATCCAACCAAATATGCACCCTTGATATGAATCTCTCCGTCGACACCTGGAATCGTCATCCCTATGGGCGCCGGTTGGACGATCCGTTCCTCGGCCAGCGCACGAAAAGCCAAGCGTGCTGAAGCCAGCGCCTCGGGCTCCCTCAGCAATGCCCTAAGTTCGCCCTCGTCAACAATCCTGATCACTTGTCCCAGATTATCGACCGTAAGCATAAAGCTCTCCACAATCAACAGATCGTATCGATCCTTTTTCGAACGCTCTCGCGCAAATCCCCTTCGCGATCAGGACATGCGTCTTGGCCGACGCATTTCTCGGCCCTTGAGGATACAAGTCATGCCAGGCGGATCTGCTGCAAGTGTCGTCAGGCATGCCACTATGCAGCCGAGCCGCAACCACACATCTACAAGCATCCTTAGCCTCTCAAGTCGTCGGCTAAATTGCATTTCGCTCGCGGAGGGCCCGCAGTGCGATCAGCGAGATGAATTCGAATACTAGATTCGCAGCCAACAATGCCGTTATGCCGCTCAAGTCGTATGCTGGTGACACCTCCACGAGGTCGAAACCTGCGAACGCTACGTCGGTCAATCCACGAATGAGGGCAAGCGCTTCTCTGGCTGTTGCTCCTCCGACCTCCGGAGTGCCGGTCCCGGGGGCATGAGCTGGGTCGACAAAATCGATATCGAAAGACAAGTACGCCGTGGACTTTGCAACTCTCCTTTTGACGGCGGAGACAATTTCCTCTATCGAGAGCGAGTTCATGAGTGTCGAATCAATGACTTCGAAACCGAGTTCCCGAGCCTGGTCGATCTCTGAAAGGTCGGCTGTAGACCCCCGCATTCCAATTTGGATGGACTTCTGGGGATCGATGAGTCCTTCCTCAGCGCACCTTCGGAATGTAGTCCCGTGATTGATTCGTGAGCCAAATAGGACGTTTTCAGTATCAGAGTGGGCGTCAAAGTGAACGAGGGAGAGTCGCCCGCTCGCTCTAGCGAGAGCTCGCAGAATTGGCAGTGATACAGTGTGGTCCCCGCCGATTCCTATCGGGACAGTTCCGGCCAACACGAGCCCACTGACAAACTCTTCGATAGACCCAAGACTCCGCTCGAGTTCAAAAGGATAAACCGGCGCATCACCATAATCGATGCCAGCAACATGGTCGTAAATGTTTATTCTGTGGAACGCATTCGCAACCCGAATATGCCGAGAAGCCTCGCGTACTGCAGAGGGTCCAAAACGGGACCCGGAGCAGAAGCTGCTACCCAGATCGAAGGGGACTCCGAAAACAGCGAATCCGTTGCCCACCGGTTCGGAACGGTGGGGCAACCTGGCATATGTGCTAATGCCGGCAAATCGAGGCCAATTTGGCTGCGTCTTCGACAAGTAATCCATCTGACGCTTCCGCATGAGAAACGAGAATTCGAGTGCGCCGGTTAAAGATACGTCAGACGGGCAAAAACGAGCCGTCGGAACCGAACCCAACTGCTGGTCGCGGTGTTGTTCATCGCCTCCGCTCTTTCTCGCCGCAGTATTCATTTCGAATCACGGAAAGAGAAGAACCATTTATCGGATTGCGTGTGTACCACTTCCATGGCGAGCAGCCCATAATGGCTGTGTACGTCGCAGGAAGGACCATGTTTACTTGCACGGCTGAAATGATGGATTGTACAGTTCCTCTTAGATCAGTGGCTTCAAGTACGCGCGGAACTGTCTGTTGAATTCAACCTGCGGTCGAGCACCCACACAGGATTCTCAACGAATCCGGTTCGGTTCTTGCGGTTTCCGAACCGCCGAGTCATGGCGATCGCGTTCTAGTGGCCCAGCAAAGGAGGAGCGAGATGCTCAAGAAGATACGCACTTGGACGGTTCTCTCACTGGTTGGTGCCGCGCTGGCTTGCGGGCCAGCCGCCGTGGCGCAGCAGCAGCCGGACTTTTCCAAGGTTCAAATCAAAGCGACCAAGGTTTCCGGCAACATCTACATGCTGGAAGGCCAGGGCGGCAACATCGCCGCTTCCGTGGGCGAAGACGGCATCGTCATCGTGGACGATCAATTCGCTCCACTGGCGGACAAAATCCAGGCGGCGTTGAAGGAATTGAAGATTACAGACAAGCCCGTGCGCTTTGTCATCAACACCCACTATCACGGAGACCACACCGGCGGGAACGTGCCGTTCAACAACGCGGGCTCCACGCTCATCGCGCAGGATAACGTCCGCAAGCGCCTCGAATCCGGCGGCACTGCCGGCAACGGCGGCTCGATCAAGATGGAAAATAAGCCAGCGCCGAAGGAGGCGCTGCCGATTATCACTTTCGAGCACGATGTAACCATTCACCTGAACGGGGAGGACATCCGCGCACTGCATTTTCCTTCCGGCCACACCGACGGCGACTCCATCATCTTCTTCCCGAAAAACAATGTCGTACACATGGGCGACGACTTCGTGCGCTATGGCTTCCCTTTTATTGACGTTGCCAGCGGCGGCAGCGTCCAGGGCATGATCGACGCCATGGAAAAAGCCACCGCGCAGTTGCCGGCGGACGTGAAAGTTATCCCCGGCCACGGTGCGCTCTCGAATCTCGACGACGTCCGCGCGTTCACCGAAATGTTGAAGGAAACTTCGGCAGTCGTGCAGAAAGCCCTCAACGAGCACAAGACTCTGGATCAAATGAAGCAGGACAACATTCTCGCGCCATGGGAAAAGTTTTCAGGCCAGTTTGTCAACACCGATGCCTTTATCGAGACGCTCTACAACTCCTTAACTGGCCACCAAGGAAAATTCCTAAAACACAATTGAGCGGAGTTGTAGAGGCGGCTTTACGCTGCCATCTGCTGACTAGTCGGCAAATCGCGCGAAATGTGAATAGCTCGTATAGTCCCGAACGAGGAGGGGGTTCAGCTTCTCGTGGTTTCCCAACCCCCGAGTCGCGTCGATCGTGTTCTCATCGCGTAGGCACAAGCTGGTTGTGGCTTCAGAGGATTGTCGAAAACAGAGGGTCGGATCAGGAGACGCCGTTCTGGAGGAAAAATGGCCGAGAACGCATTATTACAAGTAGGATTGCTCTGCTTTCCGCGGCTCACCCCACTCGACTTGATGGGACCTTACGAAGTTCTGGTTCGGATGCCGGACACCAAGACCCACATCCTCTGGAAAGATACCGCCCCAGTGAGGACGGCGCCCGGCCTGCGCATTGTGCCCGACCTTACGATGGCTGACTCGCCAAGGTTAGATGTGCTTGTCGTGCCAGGCGGCCCAGGGACGGATGACTTGATGGAAGACGAGAAAGTGCTCGAATTCCTGGCCATTCAGGGAGCAACTGCGCGATACATCGTTTCGGTATGCACTGGCTCACTTCTTCTGGGGGCTGCGGGGCTCCTTCGCGGATATCGGGCGACGTGCCACTGGTTGTTCCTCTCATTGCTTGAGCCATTGGGCGCATATCCAACGGCTGAACGAGTTGTCGTCGATCGTAATCGTGTGACAGGAGCCGGTGTTTCCGCTGGGATCGACTGCGCTCTTCAACTCGCCTCGCTTTTGCGGGGCGAGGAAGCCGCCCAGGCCATTCAACTGCAGACGGAATACGACCCACAACCACCTTTCAACTGTGGGTCACCAAAGAAAGCACCGGACTGGCTGGTACAGAAATTAACCAAGACAGCTACGGCGGCAATTGATTCGCGTCGCAGACTGGTTGAACGGATTGCGAAGGCTCGAACGGAAGCCTCCAGTCGAGCCCAATAGGGGCCGGTGAGGCTGTAATTCCGGCGGGTCGTGGCCGGACGAGATGCCTGCCCACTCAGCAACAGCCAAATCATCCCAAACTCGCCAGCTTGCAGAACTCTCGAGACTACGACGTGAACCTGAGCTTGCCGGCATTACGGAGGAGACTGGCAGCTTGCGCAGTCATCGATTGCACGACTGATGCAGCTGTTGGCCGATCCTTAAGGAGACCCACGGCCTCTCCGCAGACGACCGCGACCGTATCCAGATCATTCTGTACGCGTGCGTGGGCGTATTTCGATGACAATGTACCGAATGCATCTAACGCCTCGCCTTCCCGGTCAGCCCATTCGTCGGTTAGCTTGTTCTTAAGAAAGCGGAATGAGTATTCCCTCGGCCAAGGAACGCCGCGCAGGGCATCCAGCGTTTTCGTCCGAATGGTCCCATCGCCGGTCACTCCGATGGCCTTGTCCGTGTGCGACTTCGGCGTGAGGGCTTCGGCCGAAGCCCAAAAACGCGTCCCGACCAACACTCCATCTGCACCCAGCATCAGAGCTGCCGCCAATCCCCTTCCGTCCACTATACCTCCGGCGGCAAGAAGCAAAGTTTCAGGCGAATGCTGCTTCAGGTAATCGGCGGCTTCCGGCACGAACGGAAACGTTGAACGGGATGCTCCGTGCCCCCCTGCTTCGGTTCCCTGTACCACGATCGCTGCAGCACCAGCCTTCAGAGCCATGTCGATCTGCGACAAGAACTGCACCTGGCAGATCAGCACGGCGCCGGCACCGTGAATCTCTGCCGCAAACGGAAGAGGATCGCCAAATGAGAGGAACACGCAGAACGGCGAGTGTCGCAACGCTTTCGTCAGCATCTTTGGCGAACGCGCCAGAGCCCACGTGATGAATCCCACGCCAAATTTGTCCGATGTCACCCGAGCAAGTTCAGTTTCCAAATCAGGTTCCTCACCCAGGGTCCCCGCATAACCTCCACCAACGATTCCGAGTCCACCGGCGCGAGACACCGCAGCAGCGAGTGCCCCGCCGGTAACGAATGCCATTGGCGCGCAGCCGATCGGGTGCCTGATGCCAAAGCGCTCCGTGAGACGTGTACTAATCATCGTGTCTTGTGAAGGAACCGCCAAGCGCTGCATCGTGTTCTTGGTCGGTCGGCGCTGCCCCATGGCCGTCACGGTAGTCGTGGAGAAACTGAATAGGCTCTTATCCATCAGACACTCCTTCCGCCTCTTCTTTGAGGACTGCGGTCATTGTGCAGCCAATCATTCTTCATCTCGAATCACTAACAAAAAAGAACCATTTTGCAGGTCGTGTGTGTACCACTTCCATAGCGAGCATCCCATAATGGCTCTGTACACGCCGACTTGAAATTGCTCACTTGGCATCACAGCCAATTGAGACTCGCGAGTTATGGAGTGGGCGATGAGAATCGAATCCGTGTCCGAAGCTTGGGAGGTGTCAGAGCAAGCCACACAGCACATGCAATGGAGTTTTCAGAAATCACAGCGACAAAAATCTGGGTGCAATTATGGTGCAATTGCAATTGCCGAGGATTTCCTTGAGTGCCACGTCGGGTGATGGTCGCAGCTCGATTTCGATCAGCCCCCCCGGCTCTTCCTCTGCTACGACACTTTCGATTCAGAGCGGGCATTCCGCTGAGGGCACCTCTTGTTGTGTCTGAAGAATACGTTGCCACGAATCGCTCTGCCGCAGTGTTCACAGGTTCGCACAACTCGAGCGTGCTTGCGAAAGGCCTCCATCCCGTGCGCCACAACCTTGCCTGCACTTGGCACCAGATCCATTGAACCAGCAAGCCAATCCCTTGTCTCTGCATCGAGAAACTCGGTTTTGATCAATGCGCCGTATCGTGCGCAGAACTTCGTCAGAGACTTTTCGGTGACCCGGGGATCATAGGGTTTCAGCACCCCAAGGAAAACGAGATGTTCGATCATCCCTGCATCTACGTTGAGTTGCCTCGCCAGATCCGCCCAAATTCGTTTGGCTCGACAAGACCGGGTCGGCTTTGAAGAGTGACATGGTGCGGCTGATATGGAATCATTCGATTGTGTGCCAGCATCCTCCTCTTCATGCGGGCTCAACACAGGTTCATCGGTCCTAGTCCGGTGGTCATCCAGCGGCCGCGTCAGGTGCCCCGTCTTGTAGGCCTCGTCGAGAGACTTCCGCGTAATGCGAGGATCTCGAACCTCCAGATACCCCAGCTTATCCCCCATGCACAGCTTATGGTCGGCTTGGAGCTTGCATCCGTGGCAGGTCCCGCAGATACACTGAAGGTTTTCCCGACGGTCGGGATTGCCAGCTCTTAGTCGCCGGATGAGCCTCGCCGGCACGATGTGGTCCACATGGCGCCTGATATCTACCTGCCTGAAATCCACTCCGCAGGTCTCTACTTCACACTTCCCCTTCAGAGCTGGGATACGCCGATTTCCCCATCCCTTCCGTAATGGGCGGGGTCCCGGCCACTTCCGATCCACGTGGCTCCAACGTACGGGCCTCTCCTGGGTACTGAAGCGTGACCCGCAGTAGAGACATCGACGGTGGCGATACGAGTTGTGGCCTCGGTACACCGTCTTGAGTACTTCTGTTCGTCGGTCTCCGCAATATGGACAACGCATCGTGTGTTTCTCCTTTCGGTGGATGCGAGGGGCGCATCCGACGCTGAAAGCTCTGGGTTGGTCGATTGGAATGTCTGGGGGGAGAGCGGCGCGCTAGTGAAAATGCAGCCGAATCTTGACGGAGGGAGATGGTGGAGGGCTATGGGGTGGAGCGCGCGAGTCACTAGCACGAAAGGACTTCGGCAGGAGTTCCTGTCAAAATACTATGAGAGTTAATTTTATGGCGCGAGTCTTTATACTCGGCGCGGGCGCCTCACGGTTCGCGGGCTATCCCCTTAGCCTTGAGTTGTGGAAATTCGTTCGCGATTTCCCCGTGATCGAGGTGATGGCGAAGAGGAGAGCGGACTCGGTCATCCAAGCAATGGAACAAGTACTGCGGGTAATTCCTCCGAGGGTCTTTGACCAACCGAACTTGGAGGAGCTTTTCACATTTCTCGACCTCGCGGCCATGGGAGCGGAACCGCTTGGCCTAAAGACTGTTAACTGGACTGAGTTGCGTCCCAAGGTAATGGGAATGATCTCTGAGGCCTTTCTAAATCATGAATACGAGTTTCAAACCCAATTGCGGAAGGATAAAACGTCCACCGCCGCCGCAGTGCTCGGAAACTGGACAAGTTTTCTGCGCGAGGGAGACACCATAATTACCTTCAACTGGGACATACTGCACGAGAGCGCACTGTGGAAGGCGGAAAAATGGCACTACGCGGACGGATACGGATTTCAGTGCGGAGATGCTCCGAGCGAAGTACATTCAAAGATAAAAATCCTAAAGCTACACGGTTCCGTCAATTGGGCTCAACGGAACGAATACGACTGCGAGCCGTCGATCGAGCATAAGACGACCTTTTTCGCGGGATCTTTTGACAACCACGACATCTATATGAAAGCCGCTGGGCAATGGAACGAAGGGAGAAATTTGATCATTCCCAGCTACCTTAAGGATATAGCTGGTAATCGCCTGCTGCTTCAACTCTGGAATCAGGCATCAGAGGCCCTGGCTAGCGCTAGCGACGTAATCGTGGTCGGATATCAACTCTATCCGGCTGATGCTCCCGCTCGGCAGCTTTTCGGAACATCGCTCTTGCGAAATAAACAGCTCTCAACAATTGTGCTCGTCACGACCAACAAAGGCTTCGACCATTGGGACGAATTTTGTTTGAACATAGGTAAGACGCGAAAGCTCGTGCCGAAAAAATTCGAAGAGTGGACATTGAGCGTGTAAGTCAGTCGCGACAGTTCGCGGGCTCATTGCAAGTGCGGAAGCCTGCCAATATTCCTGACCGAAGTGAACAATATCCGAAATAGGCTGCCTTCCGACTCTCACTTTTTGACCTCCCTACCGATTTTTGTCTCAACCGAAGCGACAGCGGCAGTCAATCGTCCGATGCGCTCCCCGTAGTCATCCACCTTCATGAAGGTGACTACGCGCTCAGTTTTTTTGCGCATCTCGACGTGGCATTTCCGAGCCACATCCATGAGTTGCTCCCAGCTTCCTTCAAGGATTGTCCCGGCGGCAGTTAATCGGTAGTCGAGGCCGCTCACGTCAATGATTCTGACAATGTCAGCGACATCCGCGCTGATTGATCGGCCACGCCCCAGAGGAATCACACTCAATTCCAGCAGCATAGTAGCCTCCATGCGATTTGCATTATAGGTCAGGTGCTCATTACCAAGCCTAAGTTGGCCACCTCCCGATCGCTTGGGTCGAGCTCGCTGTTCAACAGCAAGCTCGTTAGCACTTTCCTTTTTACCTTGTCCAGTACGTCAGCACCTAGGCTTTAGTGGCGAAACAAAGGCGAATATGCAATAATGGAGGTGGTGCGCATTTGTTCCGTCTCGTGAACTGATCGACTTACACGGACCTTGATCGCTTGGCCGACCTCGACTATCTTCCATCTTGTCAACAATGAACCCTGTTCTGCCTGAATTGATTCCCGCACTCGTCTTCTACGTGACCGAGCGCGGCGGCTATGTGACGAAAACAAAGCTTCTGAAACTCCTTTATCTCTTCGACGTGGAGTTCTATAGAGCGCACGGATCTACATTCACAGGCTTGCACTGGAAGTTTTTCCACCTGGGTCCCTGGACCAACGAATTCGATCCTCTTCTCCAAGAGCTTGTCGAAGACGAAGCAATTGTCGAAACCAAGAGTCTCAAGGCCGATTATGAAACCAAATTCTACAGGGCAAGTGAACCCTCAGACTTCGGCAAGTTATTTGAAAAATACAGTGATCAGGCAATTCTGACGACGATATTGAACATGTGGGCCGAATCGACCACTGGCGAAATCCTGGACTATGTCTATTTCCGCACGGAGCCGATGGAATACGGCATTCGGAATCAACCATTAGACTTCAGCAGAATCGTCCAGCAACCAGCGCAAAAGTACGTGAGAACTTCATCTGGGAAATCAACGAAGGAGATTGTCGCGGCACGTCGACAAATTCAAGAGATTCTGAAGAACTTGGCCGACAAAAAAGAGAGTCACTTTACGTTCACCCCGCCGAAGTACGATGAGGAGTATTTCGCAGCATTAGAGAAACTAGATAATGAAAAGTGATTCGCTTTTCATTGATGAATGGCTGGGGGATAAATTTTATAAGAAGCTGCCGTTGGGTTTTCACTCCCATTTTTCCTTCGGACAGATTTTCTGGACGCATGCCTACTACCCACATGAAAACCTAGAGCTTTGGCGACCGATCTTCGATCCTGGCGAGCAAACCAAAACGTACGCGTCGTCGTTTCAAATCGTGGCAGCTGGACAAGACGCATTTAAGAGAAGCATTCCACTCGCATCTCCAAAGCTTGAGACGAATGAGGAGCTTCTGGTTGTGCGAGCGAAAGTCCGTCCGGTGATTCTGCTAATGCCAGAGTTGCCTCCGCTGGGAGTTCAAGAACATGGCTACCGCGGAAAGGTTCAGCGGCGTCGCTGTTTGGTGGCGCAAGTGTTTGGCTTGGTCGACCAAAAGACAGGCACAGCAGAATTCCCACCGACCTTCGTTGAGCGTGTCCGCAGGATGGAATTCCCACAGCTCATGTTCTTGCCGACGACCGTCGGTCCTCTGCTGGTAGACAGCATGTTACGACTCGACGAACTTCAATCCGTTTTCACTCCGCATCTCCAACCTACTCAATACTCCCTCGGCGACGAGGCGATCGACATACTTCGAGGTCAATTTCAATACCTGATTTCCGGTGCTGGCCCGTCTACCTATACCGAACTTCGTGAGCTCTTGATGAGGGGCTGAGCCGGAGTCTGTCCATTACGTGCCTGAGTTCACGTGGATTTCACATGGATGGGTAGATCGACAAATCGACAAATGACCAAGGAACTATGAAGTATTTTGCCCTGGGCCGTGGGGTGCTTGTCCACTGCCCTTTATCTGAGTCAGGCTAGAACCGAACCACACCTTAGCACTAAGGCTCGGTCGAGTTTGCTGTCCAGCAGCAAACTGGTCAGCATTTTCCTTGAGGAAGACGCCAGCACAGACGATCGCGATAAATCGCAAGACTCACTATCCAGCAATGGTCAAACCGACAATGCGGGTTGTGCTTCTTTGGAAAGCGGCAATTCGGGGCTCGCTTCAACATCGAGCCACCCTAGGATCCCAAGGTTCCGAATTGCGGCAGCCACCTGAGTCTTGTCAAGTGGGGGAGTTCTTCGGCTCTTCCACTCCATCGTTGCATTGAGTACATCGCACTCACTTGGCTTTTTTCGATTCCGAGCCGCCAGGGTCTTGGCAGCGAAATGAACGGTCGCTGCTACTTCAGCCTGTTCGGTGCGCATTCGTACAACGAGATCAACGACTCTTTCCAAAGGCTCTTCCAGCATTCGCAGCTCAGTTTCAAACGCAGTCTTTGCGTCAGCGTAGGTCGGCCCTACGCGAACAGCGAACATCTTGCCGCGCCGGTCTTCACGAATCAGTCCGTTGTTAACCAGTTTTGTTATAAGTTGCTTCAGATCATCGGCGAACGGACCAAAGCTACCCTTCCTATATTCCAAGCCCGTTGGGATTCCCGATTCTGTCGCGAAATATGCCAGCTTTTGAAACAGAATTCGGCCCATCGGCCAGTGGTAAGGTTCTTTTTCAATTCTTGCTAGCGCTT
>Ga0209648_10003879_pt1 | contig 12641 bp, 12 predicted proteins | sample GraSoi2013_115cm_FD_185830 | JGI IMG/M metagenome (GOLD analysis project Ga0209648, IMG submission 185830) | Grasslands soil microbial communities from the Angelo Coastal Reserve, California, USA - Sample 9_17_2013_115cm (SPAdes) (version 2) | ecosystem: Environmental > Terrestrial > Soil >...
GCTCCGCGGCTGATGGGGTCATGCCCTCGGTCGCCCCTAGGGCGATCTCGTCGGAAAGTTCGGTAACCGTGGCGGTTCCGTGCTGCTCCAGCATCGCGAGCAGCGGGAAGTTGCCGATGCCATGGAAGTCCAGTGGCGCGGGATTGGCGGCCTCCGGAAGCAGGTCCTCGACGCCGTGCGCGAACAGGGCGTTGAGCGCGCCGTCCCATGCCGTGCGGATCTGGGCGTCGGTTTGTTCCGTCGCTGTGTCCAGACTCCGGTGGCGGTGGACGGTTCCGTGTTCCGTGTGGAGGTACCCCGCGTGGAAGGCGATCTCGTAGATCCAGCTGAGCCTGCGGGTGATCTCGTCGGTCAGCGTGCCGTCTTCCGCGACGAGGCCGAGCGCGCGGGCCGCATCCAGCTTGGTTTCGGGAGCCTGCCAGCCGTCTGCGATGGGGATCGGCTCGTCACCTACCCAGCCGGCCAGTGCCCGCGCCAACCGCATGACAGGCAGGGCGCGCATCGCCGCGGCGAGTTCTTCGCCGGCCGGGAACCGCACCGGGATGACCGATGGCAGGATGATCGAGTTCTTCCTCTTCACTTGCTTCCCCCGGTGTTCACTTGCTTCCTCCCGCGGCCCGGGGCATCTTCGCCTTGTCGAGGCGCTCCTGGAGGGCGGGCCTGTTCGAGTAGCGCTCCCGGATGCCGAGGACGCGCTTGCTGAACTGCTCCGCTTCGTCTTGGCGCTCGGCGACCTCTCGCAGGTCGCGCAGCAAGGAGACCGCGAGGTCGTATTCGCTGGTCTTCTTCGCAGCGATCATCTCGTCGACCCGTTTCCAGGGCGCCTCTCCCTCGGCCGCGAGGTCATCGAGACGCTTGGCGTGCGCTGCGGCCTTGGCAGCGGCCTGGCGTCTTTGCTGCTCCCGGCGGCGTTCCTCCTCGGCGCGTTTCCGTTCCAGCATGCGGGCGTCAGCCGCCTCCAGCAATTCTGCCGCTCTCCGCGTCGAGGCGGAATGATCCGCAGTGGCCGTAGTGTCGCGGAAGCGGCGGAGCAGCAGCGCTTGTGCTTGTGTTCCCTGGCCACTGGCGAGCATCGTCAGCAGCGTGTCCTTCTCTGTCGCGGGGAGAGTGAGAACCCACGCGGCCAGTGCGTCGGGCTGAGACTCTCCGGCTTGCGGGCTTGCCTCGGCGGCCACGGCCAGCAGGTCCTCATAAATCTCCAGGAACTCGGCGATCGCCTCCAGCGGTGCACTGAGTTCCCCGAGGCCGGCCGGGACGGGAGGCTCGGTCTCGTCTTCGAAGTCGTCATCCTCCTCGTCGGCCCGCCGGATGCCGAGCAGCCACGCCAGGTACAGCAGCCGCAGGTCTCCGGCGGCCAGGTCGGACCGGGCCTGGACCATGCCCGCGAGCAGGCCGCTGCCTTCCAGCCACTCATCGTCGGGGTCGCGTTCCAGGCAGAGGTCGATGATCACGTGATCGGCGGTCTCGGTCACCGACGCGGCATCGCTGTGGCAGTACCGTCTGGCGGTCTGCGCGTCGAGGACCGTCTTCGGGAGACGGAACATCAGCCGCCGCGTGCCCCAGTTCGCCAGGTAGCAGAACGCATCGAAGTAGCGTTCCATCAGCTTCTGCGGTTCGCCGCGGAAGTCGCCGTAGTTGTACTCGTTGACAAAGCTGGTCGCCGTTATCTCCGCGCGGCTCGACAGGCTCCGCAGTTCCTTCTGCTGCTGCTTGGTCAGCGGTTTGTCCAGCGCCTGGAACTCGTAGTACTGGTACTCGCTCACGCGTGACCTGCCCAGCGCCGGCAGGCGTCGGTCGTGGCCTTATGGACCAGCGCGTCCAGTTCTTCCTCGTTCAGTTCCAGCACGAGCGACAGCGTAGGCGGAAGACCGCTTTCGCAGTGTCTTATCGACTGATTCAGGCGCACGTGGTTGATGATCACCCGATCGATCATGCTGTGCTGACGGAGGGCGACGCGGTCCGTCAGTTGCGGGGGTGCGCGTGCTGGGCCGCCGCCACGATCGGAGGCTATGCCAGCGAACCGAGATGAGTTCTTCGCCAAGCTCGCGCCGTTGGACGCCGAACAGCGGGTGACCTTCAGGCGGCTGGCGACCGAGGCGCAGTCGGCGCTGCACGCGACCGATAGCGGCCCGGCCGAGGAGGCCATGGAGCTGATGATCGACCTGGCGTGTCACGTCGACGGATGCTTCCGTTCGGATGACCCGCAGGAGGCGGCGAAGTTCGTGGTGTCGCAAACGTGTCGGCGTTGGGGGAGACGGTGCTGGACGCCCGCGGCGCCGAGTTCACGGCGGGGGCGGTGCCGCAGTTGATGCGGTGGGAACGGAGTACGGGTGGGCACACGGCACGAGCTTAAGGTGCCGAAAACCTGTGCCACCTGGCCGGATGCTCCGCTGACCGCTGGCTGCTCGTCCCCGCGCCGCCTGGCTGCCAGGGCGTGGGATGATCTTCGGCTTGTGGGGTTGAAGCACCCGCCGGATCCGGGTCTTGGGCGCGAGTACGAGGACTTCTACAACACGCACCGGCCACACCGCACCTTGAACCAAGCCGCGCCACTCCGCCCGCTGCAGGATGGCGTCACCGACCTGGACCACTTCCGCGTCCGGCGCCACCGCGCCGGAGGCCTGATCCATGAATATCGCCTAGTGGCATAGGCTTTCGGCACCCACATCATTTCTCGCCGAGCTCGGAAAGGAGTGCGGCGCGCCTTTCCTCGAGGGCGGCGAACTGGGAGCGGAGCTGTTTGAGCTCGCGGTTGATGCGGGCCAGTTCGGCCTGTGCCTGCTTCTCGCGGACGTCCCGATCGCCGTGCAGGGTCCTGGCGAGGTCCTCGACCTCGCGACGCAGCAGGCGCAGCCACGGGTTTCCGTGCATCGCGGCGGGGCGGTACTGGAGCTTGCCCGCGTCGATCGCGTCGTAGATCTCGTCCTGCGTCAGCCCGTATTCCAAGCGGGCGGTCTTGTCGCTTATTGTCGCGCCCTTGCGTCCCCACTCGTTACCGTAGTAGCGGTCCATGAACGGTCTTATCTACTGGCGGAGGAGTTCGCTGAGGCGGGCGCCGAGCACGGAGATGTCGGGACGGGGCTCGTGCTCGTAGTACCAGGGCTTCCGGCGCCGTAGCAGGGCCTCTCCGTGCTCGGCCCAGGTGAAGTTCTGCTGGCGCAGGACCTTGCGGAACACCGCGTTGACGGTCTGCGGGTGGGCTGCGGCCAGGCGGCGGAAGGGCAGCGGGCCGATCGTCTCCGCCCCCAGGTATCCGCGCAGCACGTCCACGTACCGCTTGTCGGCCGCGAGAGCCGGGTCGGCGAACAGGTCGCGCAGCCTGCCGTATTCGTTGTAGAAGTTCAGCCCGTCGGTGTCGTCGTAGATGACCCCAATCGTGTCGGCGTTGGCGAGTTCGGGCGGAAGCTCGAGGGCGGGCACGTCCACGCTGACAACGTGCCGCGGCCGACGCCGGGCAGGCTGCCGGGCGAGCGCCGCCTCCTGCCGGTGCCGGTAGTAGTCGTTGAGCCGTTCTTGAGCCTTGGCGGGCGGCAGGACCAGTTCGTCGGTACCGAAGAACTCCACGAACGCCGCCCGGTCCTCCCGCATCTTCTTCCAGGCCTGCTCGATCTTCTCAGGATTGCGGTAGACCAGTTCGGGCAGCTTCGTCGCCAGTTCGAGCGCGGCCTGCGCGACGTCCGCGGCAGCGGACTTGCGGTAGGCGCGCATCGACCCCGAGGCCAGCCAGGCGTCGGGGACCGGGCGGAGGGGGATCACGCGGGCGCGGACGAACCCGTGCTTGGGCAGCGGGCGGAACGCGGCCGGGCCCGTGTTGGAGTACGTGCGGTACTCCAGGTCATCGAGCAGGTTCAGCAGGACGAGCGAGTCCCTGTCCTTGCGGCGGATCTCGAAGATCCCCTCCACCGGGTCGCGCCAGCCGCGCAGCATCTCTCGGTCCGCCGCGGTGAGATCGGGCCGACTGGCGAGGAACTGGTCCAGTACGGTCTTGCCCTTCGGCAGGGTGTGCTGAAGCGCGAACCGGTCGATGGCGTCGATGGCTTCGCCCTCGTCCGGTATCTCGTCGGAGCCGCTTTCCAGCACGAACCGTTCCATCTGCCGTTCGAACCGCGGGCTGAGCGCGAAGCCGACCAGGGCGCGTTTCAGTTCCGCGCTGCGCTCGATGAGGGAGGCGAGGGACGGCTCGTCGTGGTTCCTGGCTGGAAGCGCCACGTCATTCCCCCGCCTCGCCAAGCGCGGCCAGCCTGCGGTTGACCTCGGCCAGGTTGAACGGCTCGGGTTCTTCCGGGTCGTCCTCGGACCAGTACTCGACCGGCGAGTCGCCCTTGTACCCCACGCAGACCGGGTAGTCCTGCCCGGGGTCACGCGGCATCACCTTCTCCAGCGTGATCTCGTGTTCCCAGCAGGCCCCGAGGTCGTACGTGTAGCTGATCTTCCCGCCGGGCGCCAGCACGTCACGGACCCGGACCGCCAGTTCGTCCCCGGTCTCGTCAAGGTTCACGAACGGGTCGCTGTACTGCTCCTTCCCAGCCTGGAACACGTGCAGGTGGTCGCCGTCCCAGCCGAACAGCACCTGGATCGCGTCGTGCAGGTCGCCGAGGGTGGCGGTGAGCGGCAGGCGGACCCGCCGCCAGATAAGCGGCCGCGAACCCGGAAGGGAAACCTTCAGCTCGGCCACCTGGTCGATGCTGTTCGGCGCACCGGAGGCGGCGAACTCCGCCAGGGCCTGCGCAAGTTTCGCGGCATCCGGATGGCCGGTGGCCCAGACCTTCGCGAGGCGCGTGTCCAGGTCCGTCCCGGGCATGCTCTCCCAGACGCGGGTGAGCGCCTCGTCCGCGCCCTTGTCCTCCAGCGCGGCTGCCGCGGCCTCCACCGCCAGCCAGCGCCAGTCGGCGTCGCTGGGTTCGGGGCCCTGGTCCCAGGCGGCCAGCACCGCGCGGGCGTGCGGGCCGACGCGCGGTGCCGCCGTCAGCTCCCGCCAGGCAGGCAGCGTGTCCTGGCCCAGCCTTTCCGCCACGCCGACGGCCACGCTGCGCAGCAGCGCTGACATCCCCTCGGCGGCGGCGAGGATCTCCCGTGCCGCTTCGGCGGGCTGGCGTTCGGCCAGCCAACCCCACGCGACATGGTCCCGCTGCTCCAGGTCGCTGAACCGGGCGGCCTCGGCGATCATCTCGGCGGCCGGCAGGCCCGGATCCGCGAGGCCGGGCAGGCCTTCAGGCAGACGCCCGGCCGCCCAGCGGCCCAGCGGGGTGATCACCGGCTTGCCCGGGTCGCCGGTCACCGCGCCGAACTCGGCGAGCAGCGCCACCAGCCCGGCAAGCGGCGTTTCGGTGTCCAGGTCGTAGTACCTGTCGGCGGCGTGCAACGGCCCCCAGAACGACTTGTCGTACCGGTCGCACAGGTCACGCAGCGCCGCGTACACCGGGTCCCACAGGCGGTCCGCGCGAGGCACGCGGTCCTCGCCGAGCACCTTGAGCAGGGCCAGCACCAGCAGGCGCACACTGTCCTCCTCCTGGGGATACGACTCCGCCGCGCACACCGCGCACAGGGCGGCCAGCCATCCGGCGAGTAGGTCCACATCGGCGGGCGGCCAGTGTCCCAGCGCGGCACCGCCGGTCACCCAGCCGCCGCCGACCTGCAGCAGGCCGGTCGCGACCGCGACGCGCCAGGGCCGGTGCAGGGCCCGGATGTCGGCCATCGTGCGCGGCCGCGGCGGCACCTCCACGCCGAGAGCCGCGCCCGCCGCAGGAATGTCGGCCTTGCGCAGCACCAGCGCGGCCGTCACTGGACGGCGGCACGTACCGATCCAGCGGGCCAGCGTGACGGCGTTAGCCACGACAACGCTCTCCCGCGCGAGCCGCGCGACGTCACCGAGTTCGTTTTCAGAAGCCACTATGCCCACATTGGGACCTTACAAATCCTTGGGGATCTTTTACAGGCGCCAGGCATGCGAGTGGTAATCGTTGCCCGCGGTGTTCATGTTGCGGAACTGGGCCGTCGCGTCGCAGCAGGATCGGGATCGGTGTCGTCAATGCGCACTCCTTCAAGCAGGCCGCGGGACGGTGACGATCGCGGCAGCTCGCCTCTTACGGTGTCGCCGCGCACGGGAGCATTATCCGTGCGTGACCGCCGGATCTGCTGCCGAGGGTGCCGGTGATGCTCCGCTTGCCTCCCCGGGGGCGCGGTGGAGGCGGGAGGAAGACGAGGAGCTCGTCGCGGCGGTGCGGGCGGGCGCCGACCCCGCGGTGATCGCGGAACAGCGCGGGCGGACGCGGGTGCCATCGTGTCGCGGCTGCTCAGGATGATTCCCGCCAGGGAGGATATCCCCGAAGAGGAGCAGCTCGGCTGGATCACGGCGAGGCTGGCTGATCCCTGCTTCGACTGGCGCACGCCGCCTGCCCATCCTCGGCCCGGCAGACGAGGCTCCGGCGCACCGGCTACCCCCCGGCATCTGACGTCGGCGAGGTGCTCGACATCTGGCAGCGGATCAACGGCAGGATCCGCGCCACGCTGCGCGCGGCGCTGAACGCGGCGATCCGGCGGGGCCTGATCACCGGCAACCCGGCCGCCAGGGCGGAGCTGCCGCGGGCGCGCCGTCCCCGGGCGGTGGTGTGGACGCCGTACCGGGTCGGGCAGTGGCGTCGGTCCGGGGAGCGGCCCGCGGTCGCGGTGTGGGACCGCACGGCAGACCCCGCAGTTCCTGGACTCGATCCGGTGGCACCGGCTGTATGCCGCCTATCACCTGATCGCGCTGCGCGGCCTGCGGCGCGGTGAGGCGGCCGGGCTGCGCTGGTGTGACGTGGACCTGGACGGCAAGACCGCGGTGATCAGCCAGCAGCTGCAGCAGTACGACGGGCGGCTGGCGGTGTGCCCGCCCAAGACGCCGCACAGCACTCGCGTGATCGCGCTGGACCGGACCGCCGTCGCGGCGCTGGCCGAGCACCGGGACAGGCAGCGCGCCGAGGCCGCCGCCTACGGCCCGGGCTACCGCGACGGCGGTCCCGGGCGCATCCGGCCCGGCAGATCGGCCGCCCGCACCGCCGGCGCCGCACCCGGCTGCGATGACCAGCCCTTGCTGGTAGACCGCACTTCAGGCCGGACCCGGCACACGCGTCGCTGACCCAGACGAGAAAGCTAACCGAACAGACCCGCACCGGCGAGCACACGCAGACCGCCGGTTATCGTCGTGCCCGTACGCAAAGGATGCTCCTGAGCGGCAGAGCGCGGCCGGATGGGCAGGCATTTCGAACATCTCGCGGCCCCAGGCTGGCCTCAGCGCGGCCCCACACAAGATCAAAAACAAAAACCTGGAGCAGTGTAACCCCAGGTCAGAACGGGTGCGCCGCCAGGGACTCGAACCCCGAACCCGCGGATTAAGAGTCCGCTGCTCAGGAATTCTATTCGAGTATTCTACCAGCATCTTTGCGCTAGCATGCTGGCGAGATACCCGCAACCGGCCGAGGCGGAATACCGAACGCGGACGGCTGATACCGCGTGGTACCGGGACATCCGGGCAAACATGGAGCAAACACAGAACCCGATAGGACTAGACCAATGCGGAGAAGGTCATCACAGTCGGCGGAAGATACGCTCGCCATGGTCCGGAGTTCTGGCCGGGAACTTGCCTCAATGGTGGTCACCATCCGTAGTCTCCGCCTCCGCTGGCGACGTGATTACCCCTAGCGCAAAGGCGCCGGAAGGGGCATGACGGCTGGACCTGCGGTTTACCTGTCGTGTACCACAGATGTACCCGCCCCTCGTCAGCGGCCGCGTGGCCGGAGAGGACGTCTCCGTGTGCTGGCCGCCGCATCTCCAAATGCCCGGGCAATGCCCGGGACTTGATGAGTGCACGACCCAGTAGGTTGCGTGCATCGGTTCTCGAGCTAGCGGAGGCACCTGCTTGATATGGCAGCTCGGGTCAGGCTACGCGGCGCCAGGAGTCGGCCGAAGTCGGCGATCACTTTCAGTTCCCCGCCGAGGGCGCGGATGTAGTCGCCGAGGGTGGCGAGTTCGACCACGGCGCCGCTCTCGATGGCGGAGACGCGCTGCTGGGACACGCCCATTGCGTCGGCGACCTCGGCCTGGGGCAGGCCGGCCTTCTTGCGCATCTCGGTCAGGTACTCGGCCCGGACCTGCAGCGCCCGCCGCTGGCGGGCCTGGCGCACTTCAGCCGGACCTTCAAGCAGGCGTTCGGCGTCACCCCGAACAGCGTCCTGTCGCGCGGCCGCACCGTGGCGGCCGCTCCGGCCGGTGGACCGTCAGACAGTCACCCTGTCCGCACGTCCTTATGTCGCTGGTCGTAGACGGCCTTTGTCATGACGGGGCGGTCGCCTTGCCTGAGACGATGTCGAGGGCGATGTCGGTGATCATGTCTTCCTGGCCGCCGAAGAGAGCACGGCGCCCGGATTGACTCCGCCGGCCTGCTCCCGGCGGCGGGTGAGCTCCCGCTGCACGGCGTAGGCGGCGTCGATGTCGCTGTTGCCGAGCAGATCCCGCACCAGTGCGGCGACTCGCCTGGTGCAGGCGGCCTCGGCCAGCCGCGCCGCCGCCTCCGCGACTGAGGTGACAGACGTCTGGGCCATCGCGCTCACCGGCCCAGCGCGGTGGCGACCGCGAACCCGGCGATCCAGGCGGGAATGGCCTCGTAGAACCGGGACTTCAGCTCATACGGCCCGGTGGCGGCCAGGGACGCGAACGCGGCGATCCAGGTGCGGACCTCGTGCGCCGAGCCGCCGCCCTCACGGGCCATCCAGTGGGGTGTCCACGAGTCGAACTCGGCCAGCTCCCCCTTCTCCAGCAGGTCGTCCGCCTGGCTGGGTGGATGGCGCTGCTGGCATGCTCGTCGGCGTCGAAGGACGCCGAGCTGCTGGTGCTCCGCCACGAGGTCGCAGTGCTGCGGCGGCAGAACCCGAGACCGAGGCTGGACTGGGCAGACCGGGCGGTACTTGCCGCCCTGGCCCGGCTGCTCCCCAAGGGCGGCGAGCCGTGCCCCTTCCCGTCCCGCTCCCGGATCTCCAGCACCACCTTTACCGCGCGCTCGCTCAGCTCTTCGGGGTGTTTCCCACTGTGCCGCCATGACCCTGCATCTCCCAGGAATCAGAGCCTCCAAGAATCCCGGGGCGGTCCAGGTCATGGACCCTACAGGGTTCGGCGCCGCCGCAGTTGTGGGCAGCGTCGCCGCTGTCTAGAATGGCAGCTAGCATGGCTAGAAAGGTTGACGGCGATGGCGGTCAGCATCAAGGATCCGGACACCGATCATCTCATTCGCGAGCTCGCACGCCGGACAGGGGAGACCCAGGTTGCCGCGGTCAAGGTGGCGGTCATGGAACGGCTGGCGCGGCTGGACCGTGAGCAGGCCCGGCTGCGGCACAGCCGCAGGGACCGGCTGCAGGCGATCGCCCGGGACACCGCACCGCGGCTGGCCGGGATTAACGTGAGCACTGATATCGGCAGCTATCTGTATGACGATCGGGGGCTGCCAGGATGACGGTGGTGGACTCCTCCGCCGTCATCGCCATCCTGCGCCAGGAAACGGACGCGGACACCTACCTTGACGCGATCGACGCGGCCGAGGCGTTGCGGATGTCGGCGGCCAACCACCTGGAGGCGGCTATTGTCATCGACAGTGCCCGCGATCCCGTAGCGTCACGCCGCTTCGACCAGTTCATCGCGGAAGCCGACATCCGGGTGGAGCCTGTGACGCCATCTCAAGCGCGTATCGCCCGGGATGCTTATCGTGACTACGGGAGGGGCTCGGGGCACAAGGCTTCGCTCAATTTCGGTGACTGCTTCGCCTATGCCCTAGCCAAGGAGACCGGCGAACCGCTGCTGTTCAAAGGCGATGATTTCAGCAGCACAGACATCGCCTCAGCGCTTGACGGCCGCTGAGGCCCCATCTCACCGGCGCAACGTTCGCCACCGCGAACGGCCCATGGCATAGTGGCTTGCCGTGGGCAAACGGCTGAGTCCCCGGGAGCAGCGCGCGCGGCGGCGCGAGCGTAACGAGCGGGCGTTTCTCTTCGATTCCGAACTCAACCTCGTCGCCGAATTCGAGCTCGAGGAGTGGGAGTGGGCACTGTTGTCCCGTGGCGGCGACCCCGTGCGTGCCGCCCGCCAGTGCGGGCTCACGGACGTCCCGGCCGGGGCGAAGGCTCTATGGGGTCGCTCAGCTGACGAAGCCAGGAGCACCTATCGCCGCTGGCAAAGACGACGCTAGAGCCGCGAGCGACGGTGGTGTTGTCCTATGTTCCGGCATCTCGGCCGCACCGGACACTACAGCAGCCCTGTGCCGTGCCAAACCCTACGCAGGGGTCTGACCTGCTGCTTAACGCTCGGGTTGTGCGTGCCGAAACCTGCGCCACCTGGGCAGATGCTCTGCAGATCGCGGTTGGCTCGGTCCCGCGTTCGGGTGGCGAGCCGTGCGGCGTGCCCAGATATCGGGATGCTTGGCGGGCGCGCGGAGAGTACCTTGTGCGACGTGACTGACCTGTACATCGTTGACTTCGGCGGTGGCGAGCAGCAGCGCGCCCGCCGCGAGGCGGAGCGCGAGGTTGAGCGTCGCCGGCTGGCCGACCGATACACGCGATACCTCGCGGCCAGCGCCGGGGTGGGCGAGGCCGAAGCGCGCAGGGTCATCACGGCGCTGTTCGATGCTCGCGCCGGCGACGGCGCCGGCAACGAGTGCCCGTGCTTCTGTCATCCGCGGCTTTCGGCGGAGCACGGCGATGGCTTCGACTGCCCGTGCACCTGGAACAAGGACCGTCGCGCTGCCGAGGCGGCTGCCTGGCAGGCATGGTGGGAAGGCCCTGAGGCCGCGGAGCTGAGCGCGGCTCACGAGCGCGAGGATGCCGCGATCGGCGCCTGGCTGGCTGGCCAGCCAGGCGTGGATGCCAGGCGGACCAGCTCTTATGCGCCTGAGCAGTGGGAGGGAAGTGTCGACGGCCGCACCTTTTATTTCCGGGAGCGCGGTGGCTCGTGGCGGATCGAGCTCGACATGGCGCCGGCTGGCAGGTACGCCCAGCGCCTGCTCCGGGTCGGCGAAGACGGCGAGTTCGTCACCGAGCGGGTGCCGGTCATGGAAGGCGAGGTCATCGCGCGAGGCATCGATTCCGATCTCGGTGCCACACCGGCTGACCATATCGCGTTCATCATCCGAACGATCCGTGACCACCTGCGCGGTGCCGGCTGCGAGCACCAGGGGGCACGGCTGTTCTGCCCGGACTGCGGGCAGCGGACGGGCGAGGGGAGCTGAGATGGCGGGACCGGACCTGCCCGGGCCGCGTGAGCCGTTTACCGTAGCGCACCTAGAGCGCTGGCCCATGGGCGCCGGGCGCGTCGAGCTGCTCGATGGCCAGCTGTACTGGTCGGGTGACTTCGACGAGCGGGACGCGATGGTGGCGCGCCGGGCATTGCCTGGGAGCCGGATCCGCGTGGAGCCGGGAGTTGGCCTGATCGCAGGCTCGGTACCAGAAGACGAGCCGAAGTCGCGGGAGTGGACCGACGAGGACGGCACGCGCTGGCACGAGATGAACGGTATGACCGTGTACCAACGGCCCGGCGAGCCGAACTGGACGATGCGCCCGCCCATGCCAGAAGAACGGCGGTACAACAGCGAGCAGCTCGCCGCGTACCGCGCTGAGGGGTGGGCGAGCACGGTCGCCGCGTACGCGGCGAACCCGGCCGACCTGCTCGCGGCATGGCGCTACCTGACCGCACATCCGGCCTTCTGGACCTATCTTGTGCCGAGCGACCTGGCCGACATCCATCCGCGTGAGGTCGACGAGGCCACTTGGGCCCAGATCGAGGCCGGGGGATGGCTATCCGACAGCGACGGCCTCGCTGACCTTGACGTCAGCCTGGACCGTTCGGGGGACAGGCTCGAAGTCAGGATGGAGCACGGGCCCGTGCTGTGGCCACTGGATGTTCCGGCGCAGCACAGGACGGGACTCCGGGTCGGCGGCACCCCGTCGCATGACCCGGGCCTGGACGTGGCCGAGCCGACCTGGGAAGAGGCGATCGTGACCCTGGCCGCCAAGGTGCGCCAGCGCTACGGCGACGACCGGGCACGGGTGTCCGAGCCGCGGTCCGGCAGTGACGTTGCCCGGTAGCCCTGACCTCGTCGCGCTCGCCGCGGAATCCGCAGTGCTTCAGCGGGCGGTCGCGCTCGCCCGCTGGGCTGGGGCCGGCAAGCGGGCCGTGACCGCCACGGGAGTACTGCGCAGGCAGGACGTGCCGGCCGCTGCCGCAGTCATTGGCGTCAAATGCCCGCAGGCACTGCGGAGCGCGGCCGACCTGCCGGACCTGCAGATCACCTGGTGCGCCGCGATCGGCGCCGGGCTGCTGACCGTGGCAGGCGGCAAGGCGGCCGGCGGGCCCGCGCTCGGCGACTGGCCGCCGGACGACACGGGGCTGCTGGAAGCGTGGCTCAAAGGGCTCTTCGCGGTATCCGTGGGCGTGGGGGGCGGGCAGCGGGACATGGGCAGGGGATTCCTGGTCCTTGTCCTGGCGCTGCTGACGGTGCTGCGGGACGAGGAGGTGCCTGCCGCGCGCGGGCTGCTGCTGGAAGTCCTCGAGGAAGCCGAGGAAATCTGCGACGATCGCGACCTGGACATTGACATCTACGACGCACTGTCCGCGCTGTCCTC
>Ga0209648_10003880_pt1 | contig 12640 bp, 8 predicted proteins | sample GraSoi2013_115cm_FD_185830 | JGI IMG/M metagenome (GOLD analysis project Ga0209648, IMG submission 185830) | Grasslands soil microbial communities from the Angelo Coastal Reserve, California, USA - Sample 9_17_2013_115cm (SPAdes) (version 2) | ecosystem: Environmental > Terrestrial > Soil >...
ATACGGCCGATGTCGCCGCGACCGTGCAGCAGTGCGTGGAGCTGGCCGGCGCCGGCTCGGAGTTGGTGCGCGTCACGGTGAATGTCCCCGAAGCCGCGGCCGCCGTTCCGGAAATCAAGAAGCGAATGCTCGAGGTGGGCTGTGCGGCGCCGCTCATCGGCGACTTTCATTACAACGGGCACGTCCTCCTCACGAAGTATCCCGATTGCGCGAAAGCGCTCGATAAGTACCGCATCAATCCGGGAAACGTGGGCGCCGGCCAGCGCCGCGACGACCAGTTCGCCACCATCTGCCGCGTCGCCCGCGACAACGGCAAGCCCGTGCGCATCGGCGTCAATGGCGGCTCGCTCAATCAAGAGCTGGTCACGCGCAAGATGCAGGAGAACACGGACCGCGATCTAGGCCTCTCCTCCGAGCAAATCATCAACGACTGTATGGTGATTTCCGCTCTCGAATCCACCGAGCTCGCTCTGCAATGCGGCCTGCGCAACGACCAGATTATTATTTCGTGCAAAGTTTCTCGCCCGCGCGACCTCATCACCGTCTATCACCACCTGGCTTCCAAGACCGAGCAGCCCCTGCACCTCGGCCTCACCGAAGCCGGCATGGGAGTCAAGGGCACGGTCTGGTCGGCGGCGGCCATCGGCATTCTTCTGCACGACGGCATCGGCGACACCATCCGCGTCTCGCTCACGCCGCGTCCCGGCGGCGACCGCCGCGAAGAAGTCTATGCCGCGTGCGAACTGCTTCAGGCGCTCGGCCTGCGCTCCTTTGCGCCGAGCGTCACGGCCTGTCCCGGCTGCGGCCGCACCACCAGCACGACCTTCCAGGAACTCGCCGAAAGCATTCAGACCTATATCCGCGACAAGATGCCCGAGTGGAAGACGCAATACGACGGCGTCGAAGACATGACCCTCGCCGTGATGGGATGCATCGTGAACGGCCCCGGGGAATCGAAGGCCGCCAACATCGGCATCAGCCTTCCCGGCACGGGCGAGGCGCCCCGCTGCCCCGTCTATATTGACGGCAAGAAATATGTCACGCTCGAAGGCACCTACGACGAACTCTCAGTAGCTTTTCAAGCCCTGGTGGACAACTACATCGTCACAAAGTATCCGCTCAAGTCGGCCGCTGTAACCCAGGTCGTTGGCGGCATGCCTCGACAGCAGTAGTTTTTATTCGAGTCTTTCCTCTTCCTGGCCCACTTTCGTCAAACCAAGTCACCTGGCGCGTGTGCTAGAATCGCGGACAGATTTTCCGCGGAGAAGATGCGTTCGGAAAGAACATGAAAATCACCCGCGAAGACGTTTTGCGTGTAGCCGAACTGGCATACCTCGAGCTTTCCGAAGCCGAGGTCGCGACGTTCCAGAGCCAGCTCGACCATATCCTGGAATACGCCGGCAAGCTCAACGAATTGGACACATCCAACGTCCAGCCCATGGCGCAGGTTCTGACGGCTGAAGCCGGAGCGGCAGGCGCCACGCTTCGCGAGGACGTGGTGATTCCCTGCCAGGTCGCAGAAGAGGTTCTGGCGCAGGCGCCGGACGCCAAGGCGCATTATTTTCGCGTGCCCAAGGTGATCGAGCGATGATGGGAATCATTCACGCAGCCGCAACTCGTTTCGCATCAGAGCGTTACCAGGAATGTTTCACGTGAAACATTCTTGATCGGGGAAGAACGGAATGGCCTGGACGATTGAATCCGTGCGGGAATCCCTCGAAGCCAAGCAGATCTCCGCACGAGAGTTGGTGTCTGACTCTTACGCGCGCATTGAACGGCGCAACCCGGAGCTGAATGCGTTTCTGACGCTCTGTCCGGAGCGTGCCTATGCCCAGGCAGAGAAGATAGACCGTCTCATCACAGAAAAAGCACCCTTACCGCCTCTGGCCGGTGTCCCGGTGGCCATCAAAGACGTCATCAGCACCCGCGGCGTGCGCTCCACGTGCGGCTCGCGAATTCTGGAAACCTACACGCCGCCGTATGACGCCACCGCCGTCGAGCGGCTCGAACGTGCCGGGGCAATCCTGCTGGGCAAAACCAACTGCGACGAGTTTGCTATGGGCAGCTCGAACGAGAATTCCGCCTATGGGCCGGTTCACAATCCCGCCGCGCCCGGACGCGTCCCGGGCGGATCGAGCGGGGGCTCGGCCGCGGCGGTGGCCGACGGCCTGGCGGTTGCCGCGCTCGGCACCGACACTGGCGGCTCGATTCGCCAGCCCGGTGCAATGTGCGGAATCCCCGCGATGATGCCCAGCTACGGGCGCGTCTCACGCTATGGCCTCATCGCCTTCGCGTCTTCGCTTGACCGCATTGGCCCGCTCACTCGCACCGTTCGCGACGCGGCAAAGGTGATGCGCATAATCGCCGGGCGCGACCCCAACGATTCCACCTCCGCGGGCACCCCGGTCTCCGATTACCTGTCTGAAATGGCGAAGCCCGTGAAAGGGCTTCGCATCGGCATCCCCAAGGAATACTTCGGCCCGGGCATGGACGACGAAGTGCGCGCAAAGATTGAATCGGGGATCGCGCTGCTGAAAAAGCTTGGCTGCCAGCCGATGGAAATCCGCATGCCGCACACCGATTACGCCATCGCGACGTATTACATCATCGCCACGGCCGAGGCCAGTTCCAACTTGGCCCGCTACGACGGCGTGCGCTACGGCCCGCGCGTACCGGGAGAAACGCTGATCGAAATGTATAGGAAAACCCGCGGCCGCGGTTTTGGACCGGAAGTGAAGCGGCGCATCATGCTGGGAACGTACGTTCTTTCCGCGGGCTACTACGATGCGTATTACCTGAAAGGCCAGAAAGTCCGCTCACTCATCGCGCAGGATTTCCGCGATGCGTTCACAAAAGTGGACGCCATCGTCACGCCCACATCGCCGGTTCCGGCGTTCAAACTCGGCGAGAGGACGGAGGACCCGCTGCAGATGTATCTCTCTGATATTTATACGGTTACAGGATCCCTGGCGGGCGTGCCTGGCATTTCCGTGCCGTGCGGGAAGACGCGCGGCGGCTTGCCGGTGGGCATGCAAATACTCGGGCCGGCCTTCGCCGAGGCGGGCGTACTACAATTGGCGCAAGCGTTCGAAGACGCCGGCGGATTCACGCTCTAAGGAGTCTCCATGAACAGGCTGGACCTCATCCTGGAACAGATGAGCCGGTCGCGCGCAAGCCTTTTTGCTGCTACCGACGCTATTTCTCCCAGGACCTGGCGGTCAGCTCCGCGTCCCGAGGCTTGGTCGGTTGCGGAGGTCATCGCACACCTGACCATGGTCGAAAGCGCAGTGACCCGCGGAGCCGAGCGGATGATCCAGCAGATCCCGCCGCGTCTGCCGTTTTGGAAGAAGCTGCACGTGCCGGTGCGGATGGCCGAATGGCGCCTGGTTCGCAGAAAGTCGCCGATGCCTCTAGACCCGTCCTTGCTGTCCGATAAGGAAGCCATGCTGGCGTGTGTAAGAGAGGCACGCGCCCGAACGCTCAGCTTCGTGGACCAGAACCCTGACCATGATTTCAGCGCATACCGCTGGCCGCATCCGTTCCTGGGCAGCTTGAATCTTTACGATTGGCTTCGCTTTCTTTCCTATCACGAAATTCGGCATACGAAGCAAATACGGGAAATTGTAGATGCCCTACCAAATTAAGCACATTTCTCCCTCGCGCCCCACTGCAAATCGCACAAGTGCTTCATTCGATGAAGCATCCATATCTTATCCAGCAACTCCCTTCAAGTGCCCTTCTTCTCTGCTATTTCGAAACGGAATGCTGAATCCGGGTTTCGGGAAAAAACCAAGAAAAACACAGATTCTCGGGCCTTTTGCTCCTGGAAAAATGACACCCTTGCAGCACACCGCCTATCCTGCAAGTCCTCTTCTTTGAGATGAATAAGAGACAAGAGTACTAGCCCAGTAGTTCCTCCCCGCCAGAACGGAACGACTATTGCAGGCAGCTTCAGGCAGCGCGTAAGCTGCTCGCAGCATCATAGGTAGTGTGAGCGTGGCGAGCATCGAACAAGCGCGAAGCGAACCCAGGTCAGAAGGAAGGGCCGTCGTGACCATCAAGTCGAGCCAAAAGATCTTCACCGAGCAAGAGGTTTCCGGGCTGACCGGAATCTGCCTGGAGCACTTGCGTGCCCTGGCGCGCAGCCGCCACCTGGGATTTCTGGTCCGCGCGGCCGAAGCCGCCGGGAACCAAGCCAACCAGTGGCTTTTCACGCACTCTGACCTGATGGTATTGTCGGTCCTCTGCCCGCGCTGCCAGCACTAAACCAAATTTCTCCGGAGCACGAATCTGCCTCCGAGGGGCATACCCCTCGGGGGCATTTTCATTTCCGTTCGGCGCGGGTCTGGCTGACGACGCTCTAGAACCGGCAGCTAGTCCGCGATCTTCCCCGTTACTTCCGCCCAGGTGCGCTCAATCATAGCGGCATTGGATCTGGCAAATTGTTGAGGTGAGCCAAAGCTGCCGGCGTGCTGCGAAAGTGTGAGCGATTTCTTCGTGTCCTCGAGGGTCATCCCTTTGGCCACCGCGTCCTTGACCCCGGCAACGACATCGCGCATATACGCAATCAGCTTCTCGATTTGGGCTTTTCCCTGCTGGACATCTCCGTGCCCCGGAATGGCCTGCGTCCAATCCAGGTTGCGCAGGCCTTCGAGCGTCGTGACCCACTCGACCGGGTAAGCATCGCGCATGAAGGGAATGCCGCCGGTCAGCAGGTCGCCGGTCATCACCACTTTTTCCTTCGGCAGGTACACGACCACATCTCCGCGCGTGTGACCCTTGCCGAGGAAATAGACGTGGATGTCGCGGTCGGGCTTGTGGAGAATAAGGCTGCGGTCGAAGGTAATGGTCGGCAGCACGATCCGAATCTGCTTCAATTCTTCGAGATAGGCTTTCTGGCTGGCGAGCGCCGCGGGGAGGCCGGCCTTCTGTTGGTCGGTTAAAGGCTTTCCGTCGGGCCCGTTTCCTGTGGCAATGGCCTGCTCCAGTTGCTTGATGGCTTCCGGGACGTCCTTTGTAAGAGACTCCTGCACACTGGGAATGCCCTTGTGAATCATGTCTTCGCGCGTGTTGTGCTGCGCGAGGTATTCAACGTTGGGGCCAAATGTGCTGACGTAGGACTGGTTGCCCTGGACGTGGTCGGGGTGCCAATGGGTGTCCACGACGTAGCGCACCGGCTTGTAGGTCACCTTCTTGATTTCCGCGATCAAGTCGCGGGCCCAGCTCGGACGCAAGTGCGTATCCACGACAACCACGTCGTCCTTATTCACGATGAAGGCGCCGTTGGAATAGACGCCGTTCTTCCCGATGGCCGCATAGACGCCGTCGGCCACCTTGATGATGTCAAACGATTGCGCCCGGGCGACTCCACCGAAGCCGCCGATCGCCAGGCCCAACATAGAGACAATCACAACTCCGCGTCGCATCACGTCCCTCCTGTTCATTCCGAATTCCGCATGGCTGCCGCGCGAATTTATTGCGCTGCCGCAGAAAGCCTTGCAATCTAACACAAGCCCCGAGGACAAAGCCACACGGGCGTCCAACCAGACTCAGGTGGCCGCTTCTGGGTTGCCGCGTTCGTTTGGCGGCGTTATGCTGGCAAAGCTTGGAGGCCCTGGCAGCATCCAAACTCTGTGGAGAATCTGTCGGATCCGGTGCAGCGAATGGCTAAGGACCGCGACCGCCATACACCACGACGAACGGCTGTGTTTGCCGGACTTCTCCCGGTGGTATTCCTGTCCACTGCTCTCCTGGCATTTCCGCGCGCGCAAAGTCAGAGCCCCACTCAGAGCAATTCGCAGAACGAACCCACTCCCCAGGCAAACTCTGCCGCTGTCTTGCCTCGCGGCAAAAAGCTTTGCTTGAAGGATGGCACGTTCCAACTTGTCCGCAGCTACGAGCGCAAGGGCGACCGCGTGCGCTACTACAGTGTCGAACGCGCTGGCTGGGAAGAAATCCCTGAAGCTATGGTGGATTGGGACGCCACAAAGAAGGCCGAGGCGGAATCCGCCAAGGAGCAGGAGGCGCTGCGCGCAAAGGTACGCACCCAGGAGGCGGCCGAGCGGATTATCCCGCTCGATGTTGATGCAAGCCTGGAGATTGCCCGGGGCGTTTTCCTTCCGCCGGGAGAAGGAGTATTCGTCCTGGAAGGGGATTTCGTCAAACCTCTCGAGCAGGTCGGCGCGCAGATCAAGCTCGACAAGAAGCGTTTGGTCGAACAGATACTGGTGCCCGTGCCGGTGGTCCCGGCCAGGCATCGGGTGCAAATCCCCGGCCCGCGCGCGGCCCTGAGAATTACGACCACCCAGCCGGAATTCTACCTGCGCGAGGCCCCGCCCGACCCCGACCGCGTCTCTCCCATCGCAAAAAGCAGCCGGCCGGGCATGTCCGGGCCGGAAGTGGAATTGATTCGCGCCACCATCAAAGGCGGCTCACGCCAAATCGAAATCCTCAGCACCAATGTCGTGGGTCAGCAATCTTCCCGGCGGGATACCATCGCACTCCAGCGATGGGAAGTGGCAAAGGGCGTGTACCGTCTCACGCTGGGCCAAGCGCTCGCGCCCGGAGAATATGCTTTGGCGGAGATTCTGCCCGAAGGGCTGAACCTGTTTGTTTGGGAATTCGGCGTGGACAAAGCGGCAGCGGGGACAGGCGTTGGTAAGAACAAGCAGGCCACCGCGAATTCAACCCCTGCGAAAACCTCAAAGCCATAGGGGATTCCGCAAATCCGAATTTGCGCCGTTTATTTCTTGAGCGAATTGACCGGCGCCGGGCTCAAGACCTCTCCCAGCAAAGCCAGCAGGTCGGACACCCGGAAGGGTTTCTGGATGCAGCGGGCTTTTGCTTCGAGGGAAGGCGTCTGGGTGTCATCCACCACGGTTCCGGTCATGAAAAGGAACGTGGCCTTCGTCCCGTTGTCCGTTGATTGAACGCGATCGTAGACTTGCTCGCCGGAGAGAGTCTGGCCCGAACCGGTCAAGTTTACATCGCAAAGAATCACGTCGTACGTGTTCTGGGCGGCGAGCTGCAAGGCCCTTTCGGCGTTCAGCGCAGAATCCACTTTCAACCCTTGTGCCGCCAGCCCCGCCTGCACCATTTCCAGGATGCCTTCCTCGTCGTCAATCACCAGGACCGACCGCCCCGCGAGCCCCTCGAGATTCCGCAGACCGGACCCGGCGCGCCGCGATCCACCGTCGCGTGTCTCGGAGCTCCCCGTCTGTTGTTGGGCGATCGGAAGAATCACTTGAAACACGGAGCCACCCGTGGCGACGAGCTCGACTTCGATTGTGCCGCCGTGCTCGCGGACGATAGACATGCAGATGCTCAGCCCCAGACCGGTTCCGCCGCCAGGGCGCTTGGTGGTATAGAACGGATCGAACAGCTTCCCGAAAGCCTCCGGGCGGATTCCCACGCCGTCATCCTGCACGCGGACCGTGATATTCTTGCCGTCTTGATTGACGCCAATTTGGATTTTCCCCGACTCGCGCACCTCGTGTATGGCATGTTCCGCGTTGGTAATGAGGTTGAGGAAGACTTGGATCAACTGGTTAGCGTCTCCCAAGACGCTGGGGAGGTCGGGAGCGGCCACGAACTCCACGGTGATTTGCCCGCGCCGGAGCGGGTGTTCGTGGAGCTGCAGCGTGCGCTCCACCAGATCGTCGACCTGCAACAGTTTCTTCTGGGGGGCTGGTGGCCGCGAGAAGTCCAGAAGGTTTTGCACAATTTGCGCAGCGCGCCGAGCCTGGCGGTGGGCCAGGTCGAGCTGTTTCTTCATGGTTTCATCGGCGGTGCGGTCGCGCAATAGCTCGCTGACGCCCAGAATCGCAGTGAGCGGGTTATTCAGCTCGTGAGCCACGCCGGCAATCATCTGCCCCATGGCCGCAAGTTTTTCGGACTGCACGAGCTGCTCTTCCAGGCGCTTGAGATCGGTGACGTCCCGCAACGAGGCCACCACGCCGATGATCTTTCCCTCCGGGCCATACAGCGGCGTCGCGTTGGTGCGGAACCTCCGCCATTCCCCCACGCGGTTCTGCACGCGATGCTCTACGCTGTCGAAATTCTTCGTCCCGGTGATCAAGTTCCGAAACACCTCCATCAATGCCGGGCGATCTTCCGGATGCGTCAGCACACCAATCCTCATTCGGGACATTTCCTCAATCGTATAGCCGAGCGCCTGCTGAACCCGGGGACTGATGAAGGTGTATCCCCCTTCTCCGTCAATCACAAAGATGGGATCGGGAAATGAATCCACGAGGCGCCGGGCGAGTTCCTGTTCCTGCTGGAGTTGCACCTCCATCTTTCGGCGCAGGGTGATATCGAGCAAGGCGCCCTGGTAGCGGACGATCTGGCCCGAAGAATCCTTCACCACGGTGGAGGTATCGAGGCACAACACCGGGCTGCCGTCCTTCTTCCGCAGCCTGACTTCCCGGCCGGTGATGACCGTCTGGTTTTCGAATTCCTTCTGAAAAGCCTGCCGGTCGGCCGGATCGAAATAAAAATCTTCCGCGTTGGCGCGCAGCAGCTCCTCTTTGCTGGCGTAACCGAGCATGCGAACCATGGCGGGATTGGCATCCAGAATCGCGCCGCTGGGCGTGGTGAAATAAATGCCTTCCTGCAGCGTCTCAAACAATTCGGTAAAGCGTGCCTCACTCTCATGCTGCAGCGTGATGTCGCGCGCCAGCACGGTGGCCCCGATCACCTCGTCGTCTTTGACCAGGGCATGCATCGCGCAGTCGAAGAAGCACGCCGACGTGGCGCCCTTAAGCCGGATGCGAACCACGCCCGCCCAGTGGCGGCTTTCGAGAAATTTCGCCAGACCCTTTTCCACGTCCTTCCGCAGGGATCCGTTTGGATCGTCCAGGAATTCGTCCAGACGATGCCCGATGATTTGCGGGAAGGGCGCGTTCACGAGATCGGCAAAGCTGCGGTTTACAGCCCGGATATCGCCTTCCAGGGATAATGCGATCAGCACGTCATCGAAGGAATCAATCAGGTCGCGGTAGCCCTGCTGCGAGCGCGAGATGAGTTGAAAGAGCTGGTCCATCTGCTTTTCGTTGGGCATCTCCACGCTGCGCTGCTCCAGCCCGCGAACCAGCCCGCGCAATTCGGAGATCTCTCTCGTGCGCTTCCATGCATATACGGCGAACAAAACCACCAGAGCAACCAGGCCAATGGGGAGCGCTTCGAAGCGGAATTTCGAGAAGGAACGGACCGTGTCCCAGGCAAACCACGCAAACACCGAGGCGATAATCAGCAGCAGAAAGAAGGTGATGCGCCAGAGCTCGCTTTCCTTGCGCTCGAGCTGCTGGAGCTGCGTCGGTGATGCGGAATTCGGAGCGGCACCTGCAGGACGCCCGGTTGTGCGCCGCCGGGGATGCTCAGTCCCGCTCTCTTTGTTGAAAGGCATCGGTCGTAAACGGTGAGTCGCTTCTAAAGGCGCGCGACCCAGAAGCTCGTGTTATGTCCTCTCTGAAATTGTACGGGTCGTAAATCCCACACTGCAATGGAACCCTTCTCGGCGGTTTCCAGACCTGCAAGAATCAGGGGTCACAAAAACGAGAGCGGCGGGCCGATTCGGAATCGGCCCGCCGCCCACGAATTTCGAATGCCCCAAATCGAGGAGTCTAACCTTCGGCTGCGGCTTCGGCATCCTTGCGCAGGAAGTCGAGCGCCGCGGCCTCCTCGGGTGTCAGTTCCGCCGCGGCAGGAATGGCCTCGATGGGAGACTGAGCCGGCACTTCGGTCAGCAGCTCGATGTTGCGATAACGCTCGAGACCCGTGCCCGCGGGGATGAGGCGGCCCATGATGACGTTCTCCTTCAGGCCGCGCAGGTAGTCCACTTTGCCGGCCACGGCGGCTTCGGTGAGGACGCGGGTGGTCTCCTGGAAGCTCGCCGCGGAAATGAACGAGTCGGTGGAGAGCGACGCCTTGGTGATGCCGAGCAGCAGTGGCCGGCCGGTGGCCGGGCGCCCGCCGTCGGCGATGATGCGGTCGTTTTCCTCGCGGAAGCGGAACTTGTCAATCTGCTCTTCCAAAAGGAAGCCGGTGTCGCCGACGTCTTCCACCTTCACCCAGCGCATCATCTGACGGACGATAGTTTCGATATGCTTGTCGTTGATGTTCACGCCCTGCAGGCGGTAGACCTCCTGGATGGAGTTGACCAGGTAGGCCTGCGTGTATTTCTCGCCGAGGACCGCGAGCAGGTCGTGCGGGTTCAGCGGGCCGTCAATCAGCGGTTCGCCGGCCTTGACGTGCTCGCCTTCCTGGACGTTGATGTGCACGCCGCGCGGGATGGAGTATTCCTTCTGCGTCTTGCCATCGTCGCTTTCGACGTAGATCTTGCGCTGCCCCTTGGCGATTTCGCCGTATTTCACGACGCCGTCAATCTCGCTGATGACCGCCGGGTCGCGGGGCTTGCGGGTTTCGAACAATTCCACGACGCGCGGGAGGCCTCCGGTGATGTCCTTGGTCTTGGTGGTCTCGCGGGGAATCTTGGCGAGCACGTCGCCGGCCTGCACCTCGTCTCCGTCGGTGATCATCAGGTGGGCGCGCGAGGGCATGAGGTACTTCTTGCGCATGCGGCCGGCGGAATCGCGGACCAGAATGGTGGGCTGATGTTTCTCATCCCCCGGCGGAAGGGTCACGACAAGTTGCGCCAATCCCGTGACTTCGTCCACTTGCTCTTCGATGGTCAGCCCCGGCTGGAGGTCCTTGAACTGAATGGTGCCGCTGGTTTCCGTCAGGATGGAGAAGGTGAACGGATCCCATTCGGCAAGGATCTTCCCCTGGGCCACCGCTTCCCCTTCGGCTACCAGGAGCTTCGCGCCGTAGACGACGTGGTAGCGCTCTTTCTCGCGTCCTTTCTCGTCTACGAGGGCGATCAGTCCGGAGCGGTTCATGGAGATTAAGGCTTTGCCGCGGCCTTCGACGTACTTCAGATCGATAAACTTGACGATGCCGCTGTTGCGCGCTTCGAGCTTGGATTGCTCGGAAATGCGCGTGGCCGTGCCGCCGATGTGGAACGTGCGCATGGTGAGCTGCGTGCCCGGTTCGCCGATGGACTGCGCGGCGATGACGCCCACGGCTTCGCCGAGCTCCACCATGCGGCCGGTGGCCAGATTGCGCCCGTAGCACCGCGCGCAGGCCCCGCGCCGCGACTCGCAAGTGAGCACGGAGCGAATGTGCACGCGCTCGATGCCGGCTCCCTGAATGGCGTTGGCCAGCTCCTCGGTGATTTCCTGATTGACGTCCACGATCACGCTGCCTTCGAAGTCCTTGATCCTGTCGAGCGAAACGCGGCCCACGACGCGGTCGCGCAGCGGCTCGACTTCGACGCCGGCTTCGACGATCGGTTCGACGAAGATGCCGTCAGCGGTGCCGCAGTCAATCTCGCTGATGATGACGTCTTGCGCCACATCCACCAGGCGGCGCGTCAGGTAGCCGGAATCGGCCGTCTTGAGCGCCGTGTCGGCCAGGCCCTTGCGCGCCCCGTGCGTGGAAATGAAGTACTCCAGCACGGTGAGGCCTTCGCGGAAGTTCGAGGTGATCGGCGACTCGATGACTTCCCCGGACGGCTTGGCCATCAGGCCGCACCGTTCTGCTGCTTCGAGCCGCGCGCCCCGGAGTCGGCCATGACGTAAATGGGGTTGATGACCCCTTCTTTGTCCTGGGTCTCCATGGCCTTGAACATTTCGTCGGCAACTTTCTCGGTGACGTCGCTCCAGATGGCGATGACTTTGTTGTAGCGCTCGCCATTGGTGATGGCGCCGTCCAGGTATTGCTGCTGGACCTTGAAGACTTCCTTGTCGGCGTTTTCCACCAGTTTGGATTTATCGCCGGGTATGACCATGTCGTCAATTCCGATGGAGAACCCGGCGCGCGTCGCGTAGGTGAAGCCCAGGACCTTGAGCCCGTCGAGCAGCGGAACGGTGCGGTCCTGCCCGAATCGCAGGTAGCAGTAGTGCACCAGCTGTTGCACGCCCTTCTTCTTCAGCAAGCCGTTGATAAAAGGCATGTCCGAGGGCAGGTGATCGTTCAGGATGACGCGGCCCACAGTGGTCTGAATGAACTGCCGCTTGAGCATGATCGGCTCGGTGTGCGGCACGTCTTGATCGTCATACGCGGTGGTCAGGTCAATCAATTCGCCGGAGTAACGCAGGCGAATGGGCGTGAGCAATTCCACTTCGCCGGCTTCGAGAGCCAGCAGCACTTCCTCCACCGCGCCGAAGGAGCGGCCTTCGCCCTTGGCGCCGGGCTTCGATTTGGTCAGGTAGTAGATGCCCAGCACCATGTCCTGCGAGGGCACGGCCAGGGGCAAGCCGTTCGCGGGAGAAAGAATGTTGTGGGAGCTGAGCATGAGCACAGTCGCTTCCACCTGCGCTTCGGGCGAGAGCGGGATGTGCACGGCCATCTGGTCGCCGTCGAAATCGGCGTTGAACGCCGTGCAGACCAGCGGATGGATGCGGATGGCCTTGCCTTCCACCAGCACCGGCTCAAACGCCTGAATGCCCAGGCGGTGCAGCGTGGGGGCGCGGTTGAGCAACACGGGATGCTCGCGGATGACGTCTTCGAGAATGTCCCAGACAATGGGCTCCTGCTGCTCCACCATTTCCTTGGCCTGCTTGATCGTAGTGCATTGTCC
>Ga0209648_10003883_pt1 | contig 12636 bp, 11 predicted proteins | sample GraSoi2013_115cm_FD_185830 | JGI IMG/M metagenome (GOLD analysis project Ga0209648, IMG submission 185830) | Grasslands soil microbial communities from the Angelo Coastal Reserve, California, USA - Sample 9_17_2013_115cm (SPAdes) (version 2) | ecosystem: Environmental > Terrestrial > Soil >...
CCTGCCGCATCCCGCGGTGCTGGCGGCCTGCGCGCTGCTCGGGGTCACCGAGGTGCACGCGGCCGGCGGCGCCCAGGCGATCGCGATGTTCGGCTACGGCACCGCCGACTGCCCGCCAGCGGACATCGTCAGCGGGCCCGGCAACGTCTACGTGGCCGCGGCCAAGCGGCTGCTGCAGGGCAGGATCGGGACCGACGCGGAGGCCGGCCCGACCGAGATCGCGATCATCGCGGATCACTCGGCGGACCCGGTGCTGGTCGCGGCCGACCTGGTCGCGCAGGCCGAGCATGACCCGCTGGCCGCGTGCCTGCTGATCACCACCGATCCGGGGCTCGCCGATCGCACCGACGGCGAGCTTGGCCGGCAGGTCGCCGGCGCGCGGCACCGGGAGCGGGTCGAGGCGGCCCTGGCCGGCCAGTCCGCCTGCGTGCTGGTGGACGACTTGGACGCCGCGCTGGCGGTCGCGGATGCGTGGGCCCCCGAGCATCTCGAGATCCAGGCGGAGCGCGCCGCCGAGCTTGCCTCCCGGGTCCGCAACGCGGGTGCGGTGTTCGTCGGCCCGTTCGCCCCGGTGTCGCTCGGCGACTACCTGGCGGGCTCCAACCACGTGCTGCCCACCGGCGGGACCTCCCGGCATTCCGGGGGACTGTCGGTGCTGACCTTCCTGCGCGGCATCCACGTGGTGGAATACGACGCCGCGGCGCTCGCCGAGGTCGCCCCGCACATCGACGCGCTCGGCGGAGCCGAGGACCTCGCCGCGCACGTGAGCGCGGTCCGGGCCCGCGTGGCCGCGGCCGGATCTGCGCCGCGGCGCTGAGCCGCGCGCCTGGTGAGCTGGCGCTGCCCGCGGAGCCTGCTCAGCGGGGCTTGAAGGGGGGTCGTGACCCCGAGGGCTGAAAATGTCACCGACAGTTATCCATGTTGTCATCGCGTAGAGGCCATTTTCGGACAACTGCTCGTTCACCGTGTGATCGTGCAGATCGCGATTATCACCGAGTCGTTCCCGCCCGACGTGAACGGCGTCGCTCACTGCGTGCTGCGCGTGGCCGAGCACCTGGCCCGCCGAGGTCACCGCCCGATGGTCATCGCACCCGAGCCAGCCCGCTCGCTGCCACGACCGGATCGCGACCTGGAGTACCCGGTCGTGCGGGTGGCGTCGCTGCCGATGCCCGGGTACCCGGGGTTCCGGGTCGCGGTGCCGGGCTCGCGGCTGCGTGCCGCGCTGGCCGGCCACAGGACCGAGCTCGTGCACCTGGCCAGCCCGTTCGTCCTGGGCACCAACGGCTCGGTGGCGGCCAGCCGGCTGAGGCTGCCGGCGGTTGCCGTTTACCAGACCGACATGCCCGCCTACGCTCGCGCCTACCGCTTCGGCCCGCTCGGCCAGGCCGCCGCGTGGCGCCGCCTGCTCCGGATCCACAACGCCGCCGCCCGGACCCTCGCCCCGTCCACCGCCGCGGCCGCGAACCTGCATGCGCACGGCGTCGAGCGCGTCTGGCTCTGGGGGCGGGGCGTGGACACCGTCCGGTTCGACCCGGCCAAGCGCAGTGATCGGCTGCGGGCCGAGCTGGCGCCGGGCGGGGAGGTGCTGGCCGGGTACATCGGCCGACTGGCACCCGAGAAGCGCGTCGACCTGCTGAGCGAAGTGGCGACGCTGCCCGGAGTGCGGCTGGTGATCGTCGGCTCGGGCCCGGCCGAGGCCGCGGCCCGCCGGGCCATGCCCGCGGCCGTCTTCCTGGGGCAGCATCACGGGGAGCAGCTCGCCAGCATCTACGCCAGCCTTGATACCTTCGTGCACAGCGGGCCGCACGAAACCTTCGGTCAGACGCTCCAGGAGGCCGCGGCGAGTGGCCTGCCCGTGGTCGCGCCCGCCGCCGGCGGGCCGCTCGACCTGGTCGACGACGGCGTCACCGGGTTCCTGGTGCCGCCCGGCGACTCCGGCGCGCTGGCCGGCGCCGTAGCCAAGCTGGCCGCTGACCCCGGCCTGCGCGCCGCCCAGGGCCGCGCGGCCAGGCAGAAGGTGCTCGGCCGGACCTGGCAGGCCCTGGGCGACGAGCTGATCGACCATTACGAGTCGGTTTTCGAGACGGCAACCGCCGTGGAGGTGCCCGCATGAGGCGAGCAGGAGACAGAGCATGACCACGTTCGCGGCCCTGGGCGACTCGATCACGCTGGGCGTCGGCGACCCGGTGCGCCTGCCCGGCGGCTGGGCCTGGCGGGGCTGGCCGGCGCTGCTCGCCGAGGGCATGCGCGAGCCGAGCCTGCACGTTCTCGCGTCGTGCGGGGCCAGGATCGCAGATGTGGAGCGTGACCAGCTGCCCTCGGCGCTGCGCCTGCGCCCGGATATCGCCAGCGTCGTCGTCGGGGTCAACGACACGCTGCGTGCCAGTTTCGACGTGGCTCAGATCACCGCGGCCACGGCGCACACGGTGGGCGCGCTGCGCGCCGCGGGCGCCGAGGTGCTGACCATGCGGCTGCCCGACCCGGGCCGGATGCTCGGCCTGCCTGGCGCTCTGGCCCGGCCGCTGGCCCGGCGGATGCACGAGGTGAACGCGGCGATGGACGCGGTGGCGGCGCGGTTCGGCACGCTGCACTATGACGCCGCCGGGGACGCCGAATGCGACGACCCGCGGATGTGGGCCGTCGACCGGCTGCACCCCAGCGAGCGCGGCCACCGGCTGATCGCCTGCCGGTTCCACGACCAGCTCGCCGCCTCCGGCCTGCTGACCGGGCCCCGGCCCGATCCCGAGCCGTCCAGCCCGCCGCCGACCCGCCTGGCCGAGATCGGGTGGCTGGCCACCAAGGGGACGGCGTGGGTATTGCGCCGCTCCATCGACCTGGTGCCCGGCCTGCTGGCGCTGGCGATCAGGGAGTGGTGGTCCGGCGAGCCCCCGGACCCCGGCGTAGCCGGCCCTGGCGCCGCGCTGGACGTGATCGGCCCTGGCGCCGCGCTGGACGTTATGGGCCCTAGCGCCACCACGGAACGCGTCGCTGTTCGGCCGCGTGCTCGGCAGGCACGATGATCGCCGGCGCGTGCTGGCCGAGATGACGCAGATGCTCGAGGACCCAGACCACATGCGGATGGAAATGCGCGCGCGCGGCCTGGTCGCTGCCCGCTCCGTCCGGCCCGTCCATGCCGCGGAACTCGGGGGCACCGACTCCCGCGGGCTCATCGTGGTGTGGCGGCCCGACCTCGACCGCCACGCGCTGGTAGAAGCCGGCCAGGTCGGCCGCGAGGCGGGTCACCGCCGCTAGCACCGGATCGGCGGGGTCGTGCGCGCCCGCGTGCGCAGGCAGGCCGGACCGCGCGGCGACCGTGCCGGGCAGCGGGGTCCGCCCGGCGCGCGGGTCCTGGTCGCGGCGCGCGGCGGCTCCGTCATGCGCCGGATGGCGACCCAGGGCCGCCAGCGAATGCGCCGTGAGCCGCAGTCGCATGGTGGCCATGACCAGGCTCCACAGCTCTTCCTTCTTCAGGCGCTTGGTTCCCTGCTCGGCGAGGTACCCGCGGAGCGCCTCGTCGAGGCGAAGCCCGGCGGTGACCGCAGCGGCCGCCGTATCCGGCGGCTGCGGGCGCAGGCCGAGGCACCAGTCCACCGCCTGGATGAGGTACGCGGCGCCGCGGCGGAAGGCATCGGCGAGGTCGTCGCCGACCACCGCGCCCGCGCCGCGCGGCCAGAACAGCGCTCCGACCACGAGGCTGACCGCGCAGCCGATGGCCACGTCCTGGATCCGCAGCAGGCCGACCTTCCAGCCCGCCGGGACCAGCAGGTTGAACAGCACGACGACGGTGACCGTGAACGCGGCCTGGCCTACGGTGAAGGGCGCCGTCCCCGGCGCGTAGGCGGCCACGAGGACGGCGATGGGCAGGGCGACCCACAAGGCGGTCGTCCCGGTGCCGATGGCCAGCATCAGCGCGGCCCCGATAGCGAACCCGACGACGGTGCCGGCCAGCGCCCGCATGACCGTCGACCCCGTGGACGCGGCGCTGGTACGCAGGACCGACAGGGTGCCGAGTACCACCCAGAAGCCGTGCTGCACGCCGCTGACGTCGGCGACGGCCACCGCGGCGGCGAGCGCCACCGCGCCGCGCGCGCTGCCGCGGAACCAGACCGAGCGGAGGCTGGCGTGCCGGGCGGCGAAGCCCGCGGCGCCGGCCAGGGCGGCGAACCTCCCCTCGTCTGGCGGCGGGCCGTCCTCCTGCCCTCCGTACCAGCTGCGGCGCTGGGCCGCGACCGTCTCAGGGCTGGCCCGCCGGGCGGCGATCAAGGCGTCCGCGGCGGCGGTCCGCGCGGCAACGGCGATCGACTGCGCGTCGACCGCATGCGCGGCGGATTCCGCGTCGCTGGCCAGGTCACCGGCCAGCTCCCGCTGATGCGCAGCGCTGGCGGCGCGGGCATGTTCCAGCCGGCCGATGTCGCGCGTGACGTCGTTTTCCGCGATGTCCTGCCCGCTGAGCAGGAAGCCCACGTCCTCGAGCAGTCCGGCGGCCACGTCGAGCAGCTCGCGGTCGACCGGTGCCGCCTGCTTCAGATCCAGTTCCCCGTCCAGGGCGTCGGAGCTCAGCGTGGTGCACCACTCGAGCACCTCGACGACGCTAGCCAGCCCCTGGTCGGCGGTGGCCAGCCCGGTGGGCCGGTACGGCGTGGCCGCGAACAGGTCCATCAGCTCATGCTTGGCCGCGATGGCCGCCTCGCGGTCGGCGGGCGTCGCCTCGCCGCGCACCGCGGCGTCAAGGTGGCTGGCCAGCGCGGCCGCTGAAGCCGCCGCGGCCGCCCGCAGCCGGTCTCCCGCCGATCGCGGCGACAGCATTAGTACCGCCGCCGTGCTCACCGCCGCGGCCAGCCACCAGCCCGCGAGGCGGGACGGGATAGTGGCGGCGGTTCCGGCCGAGGCCACCGGCAGCACGTAGGCCAGCAGCGCGGCCGTGGTGCCGGAAGCCGCGTTCGGTCCGGCCACCCCCGCGAAGAAGATGGCGAACGCCACCGGGATGGTGACGATCGCCGCCAGCCACGTCGTCCCGCTGACCGCCGTGCCGATGATCAGCGCGACGCTGCCGATCACGGCGAGCCCGAGGTGCGCGATGGCCTTGTCCCGCCTGGTTCCTCCGAACGAGGCCATGACCAGCGAGGCGAAGCCCCCGAACACCGCGAACAGGGCCATCTGCAGGTCGCCGATGACCTTGAACGTCAGCGCGAACAGGCCCGGGACGACGATCGTCGCGCGCAGCGCCCGCATGGCGGCGGGAGCCGACCACGTCGGGCGCCAGACCGACTGGCCGGAAACGCCGGGCGACCGGCGCGGCAGCCGGAAGAGGGCACGGAGAGCCAGCGCGGAATCAGACACTCACAAAGCCTACAAAGAGCGGCGACGCTCCCGCCCTGGCGAGCGGGAACGGCCAGGGTGAGCCTCTCCCTTGCCGCTCGCGGGCAACGCCGTCGGCGAGAACGCAAGGCTAGGCTAGCCGGGTGACAACCAGCCAGGCCCTGCCGCTGCGTGCCGACCTCGCGGGCCGCGAGCCCTACGGGGCGCCGCAGCTGGACGTGCCGATCCGGCTCAACACGAACGAGAACCCCTACCCGCCCTCGCCCGCCCTGGTGCGCGCGGTCACCGACGCCGTGGCGGCCGTGGCGGGAACGCTCAACCGGTACCCAGACCGGGACGCCGTCGACCTGCGCGACGACCTGGCCGGCTATCTCGGGCACGGGCTGACGGGCCGGCAGGTCTGGGCCGCCAACGGCTCCAACGAGATCATCCAGCAGCTGCTGCAGGCCTTCGGAGGGCCGGGGCGCACCGCGCTCGGCTTCGAGCCGTCGTACTCGATGCATCCCCTCATCGCGCAGACCACCGGCACCGGCTGGGTCCCGGCCTCCAGGGACGACGACTTCGGGCTCGATCCCGGCCGGGCGGCGGCCACTGTCCGCGAGGTGCAGCCGGACCTGGTGTTCCTCACCTCGCCGAACAACCCGACCGGGACCGCGCTGCCGCCCGCGGTGGTCGAGGCGGTGTGCGCGGCTGCCCCAGGCATGGTCGTCGTCGACGAGGCGTACGCGGAGTTCGCGCGCGACCGAGAGGGGACCGCGCTCAGCCTGCTGCGGCGGCACGAGCGCCTGGTGATCACCCGGACGATGTCCAAGGCGTTCGCGATGGCCGGGACCCGGCTCGGCTACCTCGCCGGCTCGCCCGCGGTCGTGGAGGCGCTGCTGATCGTCCGGCTGCCCTACCACCTGTCCGCGATCACCCAGGCCGTGGCCCGGGCGGCGCTGCGGCACTCCGGCGAGCTGCTGGCCACGGTGGCCGTACTGCGGTCCGAACGCGATGACCTCGTGGGCTGGCTGCGCGGCCGCAGCCTGGCCGCGGCGGAATCGGATGCCAACTTCGTGCTGTTCGGCGAGTTCGCCGACCGGCACGCGATCTGGCAGGGACTGCTGGACCGCGGGGTCCTGATCCGCGAGGTGGGCCCCCCGGGCTGGCTCCGGGTGAGCGTCGGCACCGCCCTGGAGATGGCCGCGTTCCGGATGGCGCTGGACGAGGTGCTGGCGCGATGAGCCGCACCGCGCGGGTCGAGCGCGTCACCAAGGAAACCCAGGTGCTGGTCGAGCTGGACCTCGACGGCACCGGCGTGACCGAGGCGGAGACCGGCGTGCCGTTCTTCGACCACATGCTCGCCCAGCTCGGCAAGCACGGCTGCATCGACCTGACGGTGCGGACGCGGGGCGACACCGAGATCGACGCGCACCACACCGTGGAGGACACCGCGCTGGCGCTCGGGCAGGCGCTGCGCGAGGCGCTCGGCGACAAGGCGGGCATCTCCCGGTTCGGCGACGCGCTGGTGCCGCTGGACGAGACCCTGGCCCGGGCCGCGGTGGACCTGTCCGGCCGGCCGTACGCCGTGCATGCGGAGCCGGAGCCGATGGCGCCCACGATCGGCACCTACGACACGACGCTGACCCGCCATTTCTTTGAGTCCCTCGCGATCACCGCGGGAATCTGCGTGCACCTGACCGTGCTGGCCGGACGCAACCCGCACCACATCGTGGAGGCCCAGTTCAAGGCGTTCGCGCGGGCGCTGCGCGCGGCCGCGGCCCCGGATCCGCGTGCGGGCGGCATCCCGAGCACCAAGGGCGTGCTCTGAGTACCGGCTGGCGTGTCGCTGTGGAGACGGCACGGGCGTGCGCGCTCATCGATGCCGCCCTGGTCGTTCGTCACGGCCTGCGGGAACTTCCGAAACACGACCGGCCGCTGGTGGCCGGCCTGGTGGCCTGACCCGAGGTGCGCGTTACGGGCAGGGCGGACGCTGGCCGTTAGGCTGGATGCGTGACGTGCAGGGTTGTGGTGCTGGACTATGGCTTCGGCAATATCCGGTCGGCGCAGCGGGCGCTGCAGCGGGCGGGGGCCGACGTCGAGGTGACCGCCGACCCGCACGCGGCGCTGAACGCCGACGGGCTGGTGGTGCCGGGCGTGGGCGCGTTCGCCGCCTGCATGGCCGGGCTGCGGGCGGTCCACGGCGAGGTGGTGATCGGCAAGCGCCTGGCCGGGTCCCGGCCGGTCCTCGGCATCTGCGTCGGGATGCAGGTGCTGTTCGCCGAGGGGGTCGAGCACGGGGAGCGGACCGAGGGCTGCGGCGAGTGGCCCGGGGTCGTGCGGCGGCTGGATGCCCCGGTGCTGCCGCACATGGGCTGGAACACGGTCCGCGCCGCCGCCGGGTCGCGGCTGTTCGCCGGGATCGCCGAGGACGCCAGGTTCTACTTCGTGCACTCCTACGCGGCCACGTCGCTGCCGCTGCCCGAGAGCGACCGGATGACGGCGCCGCTGGTCACCTGGGCCACGCATGGGGAGCCTTTCGTCGCCGCGGTGGAGAACGGGCCGCTGTCCGCCACCCAGTTCCACCCGGAGAAGTCCGGTGACGCCGGGGCGGCGCTGCTGGCGAACTGGCTAGAGTCGATCGGGTGACGGAGTTTCCCCGCCCGCCCGGCCCTCGCCCGCCCGGCCCTCGCCCGCCCGGCCCTCGCCCGCCCGGTCCCTTGACCCTGCTGCCGGCCGTCGACGTGGCCGGCGGCCAGGCGGTCCGGCTGGTTCAGGGCGCGGCCGGGACCGAGACGGGATACGGGAATCCGCTGGACGCGGCCCTGGCCTGGCAGGACGCCGGAGCCCGCTGGATCCACCTGGTCGACCTCGATGCCGCTTTCGGCCGCGGTTCCAATTCCGCGCTGCTCGCGTCAATCGTGCGGAAGCTCGACGTGGCGGTCGAGCTGTCCGGGGGCATCCGCGATGACGCCTCGCTGGCGGCCGCCCTGGCGACCGGGTGCGCCCGGGTGGTCATCGGCACCGCGGCGCTGGAAAGTCCCGACTGGGTGCGCAGCGCGATCGCGGCGCACGGGGATCGGATCGCCGTCGGGCTGGACGTGCGCGGAACCCGGCTGGCGGCGCGCGGCTGGACGACTGAGGGCGGGGAGCTGGACGAGGCTCTGGAACGGCTCGAATCCGACGGCTGTCGGCGTTATGTAGTCACCGACATCATGAAGGACGGCATGCTGCGCGGGCCCAACCTCGACCTGCTGCGCCGGGTCTGCGCGCGCACGGACCGGCCCGTGATCGCCAGCGGCGGGGTGTCCAGCCTGGCTGACCTGCTGGCGATCGCCGGGCTACGGGCGGCGGGCGTGGAGGGCGCGATCGTCGGCAAGGCCCTGTACGCGGGGGCGTTCACCCTGGAGCAGGCCCTGAACGCGGCGGCCGTGGCAGTGGCCTGATGCCCGTCGCCATCCGGGTCATCCCGTGCCTGGACGTCGACGGCGGGCGGGTGGTCAAGGGCGTGAACTTCCTCGGGCTGCGTGACGCGGGCGATCCGGTGGAACTAGCCGCCGCCTATGAGGCCCAGGGCGCCGACGAGCTCGTGTTCCTCGACATAACGGCGTCCGCCCACGGCCGGGACACGTTGGTTGACGTGGTCGCGTGGACGGCGGACCAGGTGTTCATCCCGCTGACCGTGGGCGGGGGAGTGCGCAGCGTGGAAGACGTGGACCGGCTGCTGCGGGCCGGGGCGGACAAGGTGTCGCTCAACACCGCCGCGATCGCCCGGCCGGAACTGCTCACCGAGGTGGCAGGCCGGTTCGGCGCGCAGTGCGTGGTGGTGTCGGTGGACGCCCGCCGCGTCCAGCCACCCGGCGGCCCGCCCGCCGACGCCGCCGGCCAGGCGGGCGACGGCGCCGGCCAGGCGGCCGGGCTGGCCAGCGGATTTGAGGTGACCACCCACGGCGGACGGCGCGGCACTGGCCTGGACGCGGTCGAGTGGGCGCGGCGGGCGGCCGAGCTTGGCGCCGGGGAGGTGCTGCTGAACTCGATGGACGCCGACGGTACCCGCGCCGGGTTCGACCTGGAGCTGATCGGGGCGGTGCGGGCCGCGGTGGATGTCCCGGTGATCGCGAGCGGCGGCGCGGGCCAGGTCGCGGACTTCGCCCCGGCCGTCGCGGCGGGCGCCGACGCGGTGCTCGCCGCCAGCGTGTTCCACTTCGGCGCGCTCCGGATCGGCGAGGTAAAGGAATCGCTGCGGGCGGCGGGCCACCCGGTCCGCTGACCCACGAGGCCGGCCGGCGTGCGAGGCTATGACCCATGGGCACGAGTGACGCCGCGACCCGGGTCGGGGTCGGCCAGTCCGCGCTGGACCCGAAGATCTCGGCCCGGCTGAAGCGCAACGAGGACGGGCTGATCCCGGCCATAGCGCAGCAGTACGACACCGGCGAGGTGCTGATGCTGGGCTGGATGGACGACGAGGCGCTGCACCGCACGCTGACCACCGGCCGGTGCACCTACTGGTCGCGCAGCCGGCAGGAGTACTGGGTGAAGGGGGAGACCTCCGGTCACGCTCAGTGGGTGAAGTCGGTCGCACTCGACTGCGACGCCGACGTCATCCTGGTCCGGGTGGACCAGATCGGAAGCGCCTGCCACACCGGCGACCGGACCTGCTTCGACGCCGACCTGCTCGAGGCCTACCGCGCGGACCCGGCCGAGGCGGGCTAGCCATCATCACCGACCGGGGTCACGGCGCCGGGTGGCCCCGAATTGCTAGACGAACTCCGTCCGTATTAAGCTGGCGAGCACCACGACGGATCGGAGGGCACTGGGATGACCGGGAGCCAGCGTGCCCCGGTGATCGCCAGCGACGGGGGATCGGTCATCGTCACCGGGCAGGCGCAGCAGCGCGCGTGGCGGGCGCAGGAGTTCCCGCCCATCGAGCAGGTCACGCCCGGCGTGTGGTCCGTGCCGGTGATGATGCCGGACAACCCGCTGCGCTACACGCTCTCCTACCTGCTGCTCGCCGACACCGGCGCCGTGGTAGTGGACCCGGGCTGGGAGTCGGACGCGGGCTGGGAGGACCTGCTGCGCGGTATGCGGACGGCGGGCCTGGCGCCGGACCGGGTCACCGGCATCGTCGTCACCCATGTGCATCTCGACCACCACGGCCTGAGCCGGCGTCTCAGCGAGGCGTCGGGCGCGTGGATCGCGATGCACGCCGCCGAGGTGCAGAACCTCCCTGCGCGGATGAGGGACGCGGTCGGCTGGGCCGACGGCGCCCGTTCCTGGCTGACCCGGTGCGGGGTGCCTCACGACATCGTGGCCGAGCTCACCCCCGAGCATGACGGGGCGCTCGGCCTCTTCCGCATGGCCGAGCCCGACCTGCTCCTGAACGACGGCGACCACCTGGGCCTGCCGGGCCGGCGGATCAGGGTCGTATGGACTCCGGGACACACGCCCGGTCACATCTGCCTGCACGACTCCGACTACGACCTGCTGCTCACCGGGGACCACCTGCTGCCGCGGATCTCGCCCAACATCGGGCTCTCGCCCGGCCTGGACTCGCCGCTGACCAGCTACCTCGAGTCGCTGCACACGATGCACGGCTACGGCGGCGCCGAGGCGCTGCCCGCCCACGAGTACCGGTTCCGGGGGATCGCCGAGCGCTCGGACGCCATAGCCCGGCACCACGATGCCCGCGCCCGCGAGGTGCTGGACATCGTCGCCGCGGCCGACCGGCCCACGCTCTGGGAGGTGACCCAGAAGCTGACCTGGTCCCGGGGCTGGGAGCAGATCACGGGCTTCATGCGCCGGGCCGCCCTCGGCGAGACGGCCGCCCACGTCGAGTACCTCGTGCGGCAGGGGAAACTGATCATGCGCAGCACCTCCGAGCAGGAGCCGTACCGGCTGCTCGTGGTGCCTGAGCGCGATACGTAGTCGCGTTCACGCGCGCGCTGCGGCGGGCGCGGGGCGGGCTCCCGGGCCGGGCGCGCTATGAGTGTTCCCCGCGACGACCTCGCCGTGGCAGTGCGGGACCGTAACCTGGTCGGCGGAGATCCTCTAGTACCTGGCCTATCACCCGCTCCAGGCAGGCGAAGTCCTCGTCGATGACGCTGCGCGGGTGGTCGCGAAAGCGCCCGGCGGCCTCGCTGGCGGCAAAGCCCAGGACGACGGTGCTCAGCAGTCTCTCCGCCCGGCGGGCCTGCTCGGCGCCGAGGCCCGTCTCCTCCAGGGCCGCGCGGACGGCGTCGCGCACCCGCCGGGATCCCGGAGTGGCGGCAGGCCGCTGCAGCAGCAGCGGGAACAGGCTGGGATGGCGGCGGGCCACCTCGCGGACGCCGCGCCCCAGGGCGCGCAGCCGTTCGCCGGGCGGCAGGTCGCCTTCGAGCAGGGGGAACTCGGTGAGGAGGCCCTCGACCAGCGCGTCGAGGAGGTCGGTCTTGCCGGCGACATGGCGGTAGAGGGCCATCGGGGTGACGCCCAGGCGCCGGGCCACCGCCTGCATCGTGACCGCGTCCAGCCCGGCGGAGTCGGCGATGGCCAGGCTGGCCCGCAGCACAGCGTCGCGGCTGATCTGCGCGGGGCGTCCCATGCTGCCCATTATAAATCTAGCTCGTACGCATATGTTGTATACTAACGATATGAAGATCTTGCTCTCCGACGGCTCCGGCCTGACCGCGCGCCAGGTCGCCCCCCGGCTGTCGGAATCCGGGCACGACGTGGAGGTCCTGTCGCCGGACCGGATGTGCCTGTGCCGGTTCACGCGCCATGTCCGCCGGGTGCACCTGGTGCCCAGCTACGGGGCCGATCCGCTTGGGTGGCTCGACGCCGCGCTCGCGGTGTACCGCACGGGCGGGTTCGACCTGCTCTTCCCCACGCAAGAGCAGGTGGCGGTGCTGTCGCACTCGGCCGGGCGGCTGGCGGCCGGCGGGATCCGGACGGCGGTTCCGCCCTTCGAGGCGTTGCGGGCGCTGCAGGACAAGGTCTCCGCGGCCGCGACCCTCGGCGCTCTCGGAATTCCTCAGCCCAAGACCGCCTTTCTCCGCTCGGCCGACGATCTCCGCGCGTGGCAGTCCCTGCCGGTCTTCGTCAAGACCCCCATCGGCACCGCTACCAGCGGCGTGCGGCGCATCGACTCCGCCGCGGCGCTCCGCGGCTGCGCGGCCGAGTTCGAGGCGGCCGGGGTCTTTGGAGGCGGGGTTCTTGGGGCCGGGGGTCTCGCGAGCGGGGGCCTTTCGGGCGGGGGTCTCGCGGGCGGCGGCGTCATCGCCCAGGAGCCCGCCGCCGGGCCGCTGGTGATGGTCCAGTCCGTGTTTGCGCGCGGCGAGATGGTGGCAGCGCACGCCAGCC
>Ga0209648_10003884_pt1 | contig 12633 bp, 9 predicted proteins | sample GraSoi2013_115cm_FD_185830 | JGI IMG/M metagenome (GOLD analysis project Ga0209648, IMG submission 185830) | Grasslands soil microbial communities from the Angelo Coastal Reserve, California, USA - Sample 9_17_2013_115cm (SPAdes) (version 2) | ecosystem: Environmental > Terrestrial > Soil >...
CAGATTAAATCGCGCTGCGAGATTTTGGCCGAGCACGAATGATAAAGCGGTCGGAAAGCGCATTCCGTAACCAAAGAACTTGCCGTCATGTTGTTTCACGGTGAAACCGGCGGCGGCAAGCTGCGCCTCCCGTTTCAGAAGTGACATGCCTTTCTCCAACGGTTCGGGATTTATCAGGCAATTGTCCGTTTCATAAAGCAAAAGCCAGCGACACTGTGGAAAGCGCGCAATCGCCTCGGCGCACCCGATGTTCACGCCATCGCTAAACGAGCGACGATCCGGGGAAGCTTTGATCACGAAAAAATTCTCCCCAGAATGATTTTCGCGCCACGCGTTGAGAAATTCGGAGCTGCCGTCGTTCGAACCGGCTTCAAAAACAATGATCGCCGAAGGAAATCGTGCGTTCCGCAGCGCCTCCGTGAGCGAGCCGAGCGCGCGCTCCAAGAGTGATCGTCGATTAAACGAATTGATGATTGCGACCAATTCGATCGGCCGTTCGGAATTCTGATTCATTGAGCGCCGTTCAAACCAAATATGCTCGCGATGGTTTGGACGAGGGATTCCGAAGAAGAGTGCCGTTGGTACCAATCATAAATGTCAGAAGCGATTTCCGCGCGCCCCTGCGCGTCAGGAATTTCGGAGCGATCTGGCTCAACAAAAAATGGACCTGGCAAGCGATCGCTGCCGAGCGAGATCGCTGAGCCACGATACGGAAAAACCGGAATCACGGCGTGCGCGCAAGCCGCCGCGAAAGCGCTCGATTTCAAAATAACCGAGGTCTCGACGTTAGGGCGGTGAAAATAATCGAACCAGGCGAAGGAACAGGTCCGGAGAATTTCCGATGCCTCGATCGCGGCGATGCGAGGACGGTAATCCGATTGAACTGCAAGATCGACCAGCAACGAGCGTGTGACCGGATTTTCGTGGCCACCGAGGACAAACAAGGTGCGCGGAGCAATCGAATCAGGAATGCGATGGATGAGTCGACGAAACGATCGCAGTGAACGTTGAACCAGCGCTGTGCCGCCAACGATCGCCCACCGATGCGGATCGCGATGAACAATTTGATTCGGAGAAAGGGATGGCTCTTCCAATCCCGACGGCACAGGATGCAGCTGAACGCGCGCATCGGGAACCATGCGCTTCAGTTCAGAGAAGAAATTTTCGCTGCTGACAATGCATTCGTCCGACAAGCAAGCGACCGATTTTGCCAGATGGATTTGGACCGGCCGCAACCAAAACGCGCTCGTCCAGGGCGATCCCGACGCGTAGAGCTCGTGAAAAACCGTCACCAATTTTCCGCGATGCTGTTTGCGTAACGCTCGCAAGATCGACAATAGACGAAACGGAATGCCACGCTTTTGGAATCCGTAATTCACGTAATGCAGAAGCACGTGCTCGTATTTTTGCTCCGGCTCATCAAGCAAACGATCGAGAGATAAAACATCGAAACCGGCTATAGAAGGACTGGTTGACCCCGGTTCTCGGTCGAACCGTTTGCTCGCGAAAACCGTTTCATAACCGAACTGGTCGTAGAGTTTCTTTGCGACGGTCAGGGCGTAATCTCCGACGCCGTCGATTCCGCCGGGAAAGTTGGGAACAATTTGGAGAAGCGTGCTCAAACGGAAACGGTTTGCGCTGTGCGCGCGTGATTTCCCGATTTTTGCCGGGCAAGCGCGATGGTGTACTCCCGAATAGTATCAGAGGCGATCTGCTCCCAGCGGAATTGTTGGGCTATTTGGCGGCATTTGCCGGAAAGCGCGCTGTAATCACTCTCGTTCATCCGCAAAATTTCCAACGCGCGATCTGTCATCGCGTTCACGTTTCCGACCGGAACCAAAAGCTCAGCGGCGCTGGTCTTCAAAATGTGTCGGGGGCCAGGCACATCGTAGGCGATCGTAGGAATACCGCAGGCGAGTTGCTCGAGTACCGAGAGACCGAATCCTTCAATGTAACTTGGAAAAAGTCCCACCGCGCAGTTGGCGATCAAATGTGGAAGTTCCTTAGGATCGTAGCTTGTTAGACAGCGAATCGATTCATTCGACGAAATCCGCAGATCATGGAGGACTGTTTGTTCATCTGTCATGGTGCCGAGGAATGCGAATCGCGCGGATGGCACCGAATCCAAGATGCCGCGCACAGTTTCCGGCCAATCGCGTGAACCTTTCCGCACGCTCCACATTCCCAAGAAGCAAATTTCTTTTCGGGCCAAACGTTCCGATGCTGATCGGGCAGCGTCAGCGAGGCCGGCGCGCTCGGTTTCGTTTAAGCCATAAGGCAGAACAATGACCTGCGCGGAAGTGGAACATTGTTCGAGGGATCGCTTTTCTTTCTCGTTCGGAACATTCAACAAATCGCAATGAACCACCGCGCGGTCAGCGTGGCGCCGGAGCAGCCAAGACGTAAACGTGTAAAAGAGCCGGCCAAGAAATTTTCCGCGCGGCTGGTCCGGCCATTGACGCCGACTAAACCGGATGAATTCATCGTAAGCCAGATACAATCCGATCGAGCGTCCGACCAAAAGGCCATTGAAGCGGAGGGAATTTTTCGAGAACGGAAGCGTGCCGATCAAACAATCGATCACATCGTATTTTCGGGCATGGCGCCGAACGTAACGAGCGGCCCGATATGGAAAGATCGCTTGCCGCCAGACCGAAAGAGCGCGCGAACGCGTCGGCTTCGGAAACGCGTCGCTGAGACAAAATTTATCAATTTTGTGGCCGGCTTTTTTCCATTGCTCGGACAGTTCCAGCCAAACCCGAGCAGCGCCCAACCGCGGGTCCCACGGAAGATTCACAATGCCGAGAATGCGAAGCGATTTTTCCACGATTTGTTTACTGAGAAGATCGATGGGCCAAGGCAGTCCAAAATTTATGTCGCACCGGATTGACGTAATGCCGGATAGCGAGCGACTGACTGGCATATCGATCGCGGTAAATAAATTGATCATCCAATTGCAAAACGAACTTCCCCGGGTCGAGCGCGACCGCGCCGTTCGCGTGCATACATAAATGGGTCACAGTTTGATTGGTGAAAAAATTTGGCGGACCGCTCAACATTCGTAATCGCTCCAAGCCAAGCGACCAATCCAGTTTTCGAAACAAGAGAACAAAGCCGGTGTTGGTTGGATTTTGTTTTTCTGCCGGATCGAGAAGGAGACGTTCATCGCCGGAGAAGCGATAATCGGCCAGATAAAATGCAGGAACCGCCGCGCTTTCGGACAGATTTGCGAGCTCACGCGCTCCCGGAAAAAAAAGAACATCAGAATCGGTGTAAAGAGTCGGGCCATTTGTTGGAAGCGACATTAGAAGGGCAAGTTGTTTACCGGTGGGATGCTCCCTGAGATAAGATTGAATCGTATCTGGCAATCCTGACGGCAAAATTGGCGGCGTTTTCTTGACACGCACGCAGCGGTCGATGTTTTCCAATAACTCGATGCTCGCAGCAGTATAAGATCCGTCGGAAACGACGGTGAATTGTTTCGGCCGGCCGGCCTGCGCAAGAAACGAGCGAATCGAAGCAACCTGTTCTGGAAGCGTGTTCTCTCCAGAATAGGCAAATACGTCCAGGGGGAGTTCGCGGACAACGTGCGCGGGGTACCGGACGATTAGCGGCAGCGCCGCGCAATAGAGGGTACGGGCGATTTTTCCTTCGAGCCGCGCGGAATGGTAGGGCACGTTCATCCCGTCACTGGAGCGAAAGTGCGGAAGCCGCGGTAACTCAGAGCCAGGTTGAGAAGCACACTCGGCGCCGCCGATATCAGATTAAAGATGAGAACGCCCGAGACACTGGAAAAATCGGTGAACGGAATGAGGGCGACCTGCGTGGCCAAAGTTAAAGGAATATAAAGCCACGCTCCGGTGATCCATGCTTTGGAAGCATTGAGTAGCCAAAGGGTCCCGCTCAACGCCGAAATTACGGCGACGCCAACCATTAAGAGAAGTTCGCGATGCAAATGCGCGTAACGATTGCCGAGAACAAAAAGAAATTGTTCTGGAAAGAAGGCCGCACCAGCGAGCACAGCCAGGCTGAAGAGAACCACTCCGCCGACAATCCCAATATAAAGCCAATGCAATTTGCGCTTGTCCTGGCACCGGGCGAATGCGGGCACGAAAATATTTGTCAGTAGATTCATCAGCACGGTAAAAATCATGGCGAGACGTCCGAGCGCTCCGATTTCCGCGACCGAAGCCGCGTGACGCCCGAAAAAACTGATCAGGAACACTGTGATCTGTCCCTGAAAACAATAGAACAGCGAATTCGCGGCGAGCTTTTTGATTAGTCGCACGATTTCGCGTCGATCGTCGGCATTCTCATTCGCCTTGAGATCGACGACTTTCGCGGCGTAGGCGCGGAGCACAAAATATTGCAAGAGAAAAGCGGCACTGGCGATGGCAACAGCGAGTCCGGCGATGGCGAACAAATAAACCAATCCCAGAATCAGCAGGAGGCGGGCGACGGCGCAGATGAAATCGATTTTTTGAATCCGGCCGATATCCGAGTGGAGACGCGGCACGACGCTATAGATGTCCAGCGCAAGTTGAATGGAGAATCCGGCCAGAACGACGGCGATCAGGAGAAACGTGTAGCTCGCGGAGGCGCCGTTTTTAGTGAGCATCGCGTACAAAATCGGCGCGACGATGATGGCGGCGGCACCGGCAAGTTTTCTCCGGACGGCCAGGCCGGTGTTGATCAATTCGCCGAAACGATGTCGATCTTGCCAAACGCGGCCACCGATGGAGACCAAACCAACGCTGATGCCGATATCGGCGAGCAACATGAGTGTGGCCTGCATCGCGTTGGCGATGGTATAAAAGGCGTACTCCTGTTGGGGCAGCCATCGGACGAGCAGAATTCCACTCGAGAAAGCGATGATTTGAACGACCGCCTGCACGAGCACGTAATTGCCGATGCGGCGGGCGTGATCGAACGCTCGCCTTAAAATCGGAGTCGAGCTTTCGTCCAACAAAGGCGGGGAGACCGGGACGAAGAAGCTCATAGCCGAATTACGGGTTCAAGAGAGCAATGAGCTATCCAAGTGCCAAGAGGAATCTGCACGCCAGTTCGTTTCCGTCGAAACGCTGGATGCCGATCTAACTCCCCAAACGCGGCGACGTAATCGAACGATGCCGCCTATGTTGTCTCGATCGGCTTGGGTCGCTGCCGACGGACGGGGGCGACTGCTTCGCCGTCGGGAACGCTCGTCGGTGTCGAGTAATATTCGGAGTATTGATAGTAATAGTACTCCGGCAGCGAAGTATCGACGAAATTCAAAATGACTCCGGGAATATTGACTTGCCGGCCGTAGAGAAGCTCGAGCGCTTTTTTAGTGATACGAGCCGAAGTATAGGAAAGCCGAACGACAAAGATGGTAGCATCGATTTTCGGCGCGAGGCTGGTGGTGTCGTCCGCCGCGAGAACGGGCGAGCTATCGATGATGATGTAATCGTAATGCTGATAGATTTCCTTTAAGAGCGCTTCGGTCGAATCGCGCAAGAGATGTTCGCTCGGCTGGGACAAAGTCTTCCCGCGCGGCAACACGAAAAGTGTTTCATAGGCGGTCGGCACGACGACTTCGCGCCAATTTACTTCCTGCTTCAGGACTTCGGAGAAACCAATCTTTGACGAAATTCCGAATGCCTCGCGCAATGCCCCCCGGCGCAGATCGCAATCGATCAACAATGTGCGGGCACCGGAGAGCGCCATGGTAATGGCAAGATTAGCCGAAACAGTTGACTTGCCTTCGCTCGGGACTGCGCTTGTGACCAAAAAGCTTTTTGGCCGCGGGCCGTCGTAAGGCATGAAGAAAATGGACGAGCGAATATTCCGATACGACTCAGCAAAGACATGGCGCGCGTCGTCCGGTTGAAGCAGGTCCACTTTGCCCGTCGTTTTTTCCTTGGGAATCTGGCCAAGAATGTTCTCGGAAAAGTGATGTTGAAATTCGCTGAAGGAGGCCATCCGGTCATCGATGCGATCGAGCAGAATGAGAATGGCCAGTCCCGCGAGCGCGCCAATGCCGAAGCCGATGAGCAGGCTCTTGATCAATCCGGGACGGACCGAAATCGGTGGGGTTGCCATTTCCATTATCGATACCTGATCTTCGCTACCGGTTACCTGGGAAACGTCGATGTCCTTGAGATTAGTGGTGAGCCGATCGTATAGCGTTTTCAGGCGATCCACTTTTCCCTTGATCCGATTAAACTGGGCAAGCCGCTGACTGAGATCGAGTGCCTTCGCCTCCCATTCCTTGATGTTGGCCTGGAGGTTTTCCATCTGCTTGCCAATGGATTCGCGGCGCGTCTTTAATTTTTCAAGAGCGTCAGTACGGAAAAGCTGGATTAGCTTGTCCTGTTTCGTGATTTCATCGTTGAGCTTGAGGATCTTGGGATGATTCGGCCGCAAATCTTTAGCCAAGATTTCGCGTTCGGCTTTCAGAAGCTGGATCTGTTGCTTCGCCTTTAAGTAATCGCCCTCCGGTCCAACGTCCGAAAACGGCATACCCTGATTGTCAGAACCTTGACCAGATGCCGCCTCGGTTTTGTTTTGGGCGCGGTCGAGGTTTTGGTCGAGATCGAGCAGGTTGAGCAAGTCGTACTCAGTTTTAAGCTGAGCGTACTGCTGATTCAATTTGACCAAATACTGGGCGGCGCTGTTCCCCTGTTCTTGAATGAAGCCGATGTTGTTTTGCTTCTGGAACTCGAGCATCTCATCTTCGCCGTTCCGCAAATCTTTTTCGACCTGAATGAGCTGCTCGGTGATTCCGGTCGTAATTTCGTGGCCGCGGTCCTCGCGCATTCCGCGTTTGAAATCGAGATACTTCTGCATGACTGCATTCAGATAGGCCTGGGTGTACTCGGGCGCGCTGCCAACCGCAGCCAGGTCAAAAATGGAAGTGCGCGGCTTTTGCAAGACCGTGATTTCAACCGGAACCGGCTGCAATTCAGGGTGCGCGGAACGAACGAGCGATTCAGCGCTATGTCTCACTTCCGCGCTCTGCATCAATTGAATTTGTGTCCCGTAAAAATTGACGCTGTCCTCGCTGTAAACCGCGCCCTGCGCGATGTTCAACTTTCCTGCCAGCATCATTTTACTGGCCGAAAGGTAGGAAGGCGGCATCTGGTAAATGAGAAACGCCTCAACAAATAATCCGAGGCAGGTGGTTAGGACCGGAATCCACCAGCGCCGTAGAAAAAGTGCCTTGTAGCGGTGCAGCCGCGTGATAAAAGCGGTAGACCAAGAAGTAGAAAGATTTTTACCGGCTGTCGCGGCCTGCATATTACATGTTAATCAAGCGCTGCGGCACGTAGATCTGGTCGTCGGGCCCAAGCTCCAAGTCTTCATCAGTGTGCCCTTCTTCGATGACGCGCTTAAGATCGACAGTGGACTCCTGGCCGGTTTTGCGAGTCAGCTTTACCTTGCGCTTGTTGGCGAAGTCACCAAATCCGCCGGCCTTAATAATCGCTTTGCTCACCGTGTAACTCTCGTCTTGCGGAATTTCCTGCGGTCCTTGCGCTTTGACTGAGCCATAGACATAAATCCGGCCGCGGGATTTTTCGCTCACCCGATCTACCGCCAGGATGACCGTCGCGTGATAATAATATTCTTTTTCCAGCAACGATTTAATCGTGTAGGCTAGTTCTTTACACGATTTACCTCGAGCCGGCACGAGTCCGACATAAGGGACCTCTAGCTCGCCGTTATCGTTGACGCGCAATCGCTGGGATTCGTTATCCCGATCTTCGACGACTCGGAAGCTCACGTAGTCGTTCGATCCAAGTTTCTTTTTGTCATCCAGCACGGTCATCGAGTTTGTCCGCATCACCGTACTGGTCGCAGTTGAGGGCCCGTCGGATGAAGGCGGCTTTGGCGCCGCCGGCGCTGGACTGGTCGCGTCTTGAGCGAATATCGGGTTAGTCAGAAAAAGGCAGACGGCGCCGACGAATGGATACAACCAGACTCTCATGTTAACCCCTAATTTACCCCTTTTGCGCCTTTTAGAAACTGTAAGTGCCGTCGACAGAAACGCGGTTTTGGTTGTAATCGCGCAGCAACAAGTTGGAGTCTTTGCTCGTGCGCTGATAGCGGACGCCGAGAGTGACGTGCGGCGTCAACTGATAGCCGAGAGTAATTGCGCCGCCGACGCGATGAAAATGCTCGCCCGTGCCCAGTGGAACTGGACTAAAAACACCGGCAAAACCGCCCGATTCTTCGGCGTCTTCAAAAAAGAACTCGGTCGAAAGCAGGGTGTTGCGGATCAGATTCCAAGTCAGGGTATGCCGAACGTAATTGAGCGTGATGTAGTTTGAGTTGATACCGAGCTGATTTTCGTGACCAGCACTCACCGTTTGGCTGAGAGTGGCGTTGATCCGATGCGCAATCAGTCCGTTCACATAATAGTCCTCGAGATTCTTGTGGTCGGGCACCATGAAAATGAATGGGCCGAAGGTAAAATTGACAAATTTGTGGTCGAAATCGATCCACTGATAGCCGCCGGCCGCGCGCACTTTCAGATTATTGGTCAACGCAAGCTCAACGAATCCACCCACGCCGTAGTCTTTATTGTCATTGAGAACGGTTTGCTCATAGCGGGTAAAGACAGCGTTGCCTTCTGCACCGACAGTAACTGTCGGAGTTACGACAAAGGCGGCTGAGCCCTGCACGATTTCTGAATTGCGATTCAGATAATCAAAGGCCGACGTAGTCGAGACGAAATTGTAGTGATCATAGCCGAGCTGCAAGAGCAGTTTGTTCAGATCCCAAAGGACCGAAACGCCGGCGGTGTTTTCAAAACGGCCGTAATTCACCACGTTGCTCAGCGCCCCTTCCTGGATCGGATCCTGTTGCAGTTGCATCCGGTCATGAATGTTGATGCGGAAGTCGCTCACGAAAATGTCGAACGCGATCTGCGACTTCGGCGCGACCAGGATATAATCGGTATCGTTGTTTGAATGATCGAGATAAAAGGCGTAGCCGATACCGAGATCGAGACGCAAGGTGTTCAGTTGGGTTACGGGCCAGATGGCGTCGAGTGTCAGATTAGGAGTAACGATGACATCATCTTGCGAATGAGTTGTTATCGTGATGAAACCAGGACCACTCGGGTTGGGGATCACAGCGGTGCCATCGTCGGCATAGTTGATGTTGTCGTTGTACTCGACGCCAACGGTTGCACCCACTCGAAATCGAACTGGGCCCAACAGCAGATTATACGGGATGCGGGAAACATCCTGCTCCCGGGCATCCGAAGCCTCCTGGCCGGCCAATGACGGGCGCACCGCGTCCTGCGCATAAACACCCGTAGTCGCCACCAACATCGACGTCACGAACAAAAGCGTGACCGATTTCCGCAACTGACCGCGGTGTAAGGAGATAAGACGACGACTCATAGGCAGGTTGATCAGATTAAAGGCTCAAGCAGTTGTAGTACCATCGAAATCCCAAGCGGGTAACGCAACGCTTCTTAAACGCTCGCCCTCCGTCCAAGATTCTATCTTGTTATCTCGTTATCCGTTCTTTTCGGTCGCATGTTTTACGAGAAAATACCCCGCTGAAGCAAGAGAAATCGGAGTTTTTACGGGGGTTCGTTGAAAACACCCGGGCAAAACCTCACCCAGGGTCATGGCGTGGGTTTAACCGCAAATTTCCGCCCTTGGCCCGCTCTAAGCTGTTATTGCTCACATGCGTTGCGCTCGCCGGCGAATTAAACCTCTGTGGGCCAGGATCTTCCGGCGTCTTCCCGCCCTCGCTTTTCTCGGATTTCTGGCTGCAAATCACTCTGGCTACGCGGGCGGCGGCCCGGCGAAGAACGGCGCCCAAATCGAATATATCGCACCGGCCGGGCAATTTTCTTCCTTAACCGCGGCGCATCCCGCGCATTACAAACAAACCGCGGCCTTCGTCGATACTGACACTATCAGCTGTGTTCTAAAAGAAGGCGAAACGACGTTCATCATCGAACTGCCAAACAATGCACCGCGGGATCGTTTCACCTTCCTGAACGAAAACGCAGATGCCTGCGGCGAACTCCGAATCGCAGTTTCCGATTCACAGCTGCCCGCGGACAGCCCCAAGTGGACTGAAGTGGACGGCATCGTCCCGTTTGCTCACAAGCGTCTCTTTAAATTATCGATGTTAGGCGTGGAAACAAAATTCGTCCGGCTCTCATTCAAGGTCGATGGACGGCGCCAGGATTCCGCGCAGATCTCTCATCCATTTCGAACCTCCGTTCTCGCGGCGGCGATCAACTCAAATTTTAGCAGATTGGATGAACCCGGCCACGATCTGAGCGTCGCCGCGGTCTCGGTCGCGCCACTTCCGGCGAGGCAGAAATAGATAATTTTTCGTCCTCACCGCGACTTGATAAAAGGCCGCGCACACAATCACGGGCGAAAATTTCAGAGGCATGGAACTAGCTCTTAAAAATCACGGCTTGATTGTTGTGACGCATGCGATTGGACAAAGAAGATCAGACCACAAAAACGCCGATTCAATCGCCTTTGCTCGATCTGGTCGTCGCACCTCATCTCGAGCACATCTCTCATGAAAACCAAACCGCTCACTCCATATCTGAAAGTCATTCGCCATCGTGCGATGATTATTTTGCGATTGTTGCCCGGGCTACGAACGATGCCGTTCGGGATTGGGATGTAAGAAGCAACGGCCTCTCGTGGCCGCAGGGCTTAGAACGTCTCCTCGGGTACGACCCGTCAACCACTGAGTGCAACGACATCGGTTTCTGGCAAAAGAATCTTCACCCCGCTGATCGCGCTCGCATCGCTTCCTCGATTCGCGACACGTTTGCCAGCTCGTCCGACCACTGGAGCGGCGAATATCGCTTCCGCCGCGTGGATGGCGATTACATCAATGTCCTGGAACGCGCGCTGATTTTACGTGCCCACGACGGCACAGCCCAGCGTCTGATCGGTTCGCTCATGGATGTCACCGCCCGCAAACAATTGCAGGATCAGCTCTGCCGCTCTCAAAAAATGGAAGCGTTCGGCCAACTTGCCGCCGGGCTCGCCCACGATTTCAACAATTTTCTCACCACCATTCTCGGTTATGGCGATTTGCTTCTGCACGAGCGCCAGATCAAGGGCACCCTCGCTGATCACGTCACGGAAATTCGCGCCGCCGCCGCCCGTGCGTCCGCTTTGACTCAGCAACTTCTCGCTTTCAGTCGCAGGCAGCCGCTCGAACCCGTGGTGGTGGAAGTGAATTCGATCATCACCAATCTCGAACGCTCATTACTCCGGCTGATCGGGGAAAATATTTCCGTCGTTTGCCATCTTCACCACGAGAAGGAAGGCGCGCACATCAAAGCCGATCCGAGCCAGATCACGCAAATCATTCTAAATCTTGCGGTAAACGCGCGCGACGCAATGCCCAAGGGCGGCCAGCTCACGCTCGAGACCGCGATTGTCGATCTCACAAAGGAAATGGAATCGCCTTTCCTTTGCGGCGACTTTGTTTCAGGCCACTATGTTCTGATCAAAATCGCCGACAACGGAATTGGAATGAGTGAAGAGGTCAAAGCTCATCTCTTCGAACCGTTTTTCACCACCAAGACCGACCAGGAGAGAAGCGGCCTTGGCCTCGCAACTTGTTATGGCATCGTTCATCAGAGCGGCGGACATCTCCGGGTCGAGAGCGATCTAGGCAAAGGTACTGTCGTCCAAATTTATATCCCTCGCGTCCCGGCGCCGCCTCCGCCTTCGTACAAAAAGCCAAATAACAAGAAACCGCTAGGCGGCACCGAAACCATTCTCGTTCTCGAAGATGACATTAGCGTCCGCCACATTTCGGTGCGCACACTTCGCGGTTTTGGTTATCAAGTTATGGAAGCGGCCAATGGCGGTGATGCACGGCGTTTACTCAGCGAAAACCGTGGACAAAAGATCGACCTTCTTCTGACCGATCTAATCATGCCAGAAATGAGCGGACGCCGTTTTGCCGATTCACTGCGCGCGGCTCATCCCAACATCAAAGTTCTTTTCATCTCCGGATATCTTGAAGAATCGCTTCAACCGAGCGATCGATGCGAGCCGGAAATGTTTTTCCTGCCAAAGCCATTCGATTCAGAGCAACTCGCCACCAAAGTTCGAGAAGCGCTGGACGGGTAGGGACGTCGCGTCGCGGTGCGCCGTCCGGACATCGCAGCGCGATGTCCCTACCAAGTTGTCCGTGGTCGCTTGGCCGCCATAGCTTGGCGAAGGCAGAATCTTGCCCGAAGCTTTAAGCGCGTGATCACGTTCAAAGAGATCCAGGCCGCGCGCGATCGCATTGCCGGCGCCGTTTTTTATTCGCCTTGTCTTGCATCGATTCCGCTCAGCGAAATCACCGGCATGCAAATTGTCTGCAAGCTCGACAACTTGCAGCGCACCGGAAGTTTTAAAGAACGCGGCGCCCGCAACGCGCTCGCCCAGCTTTCAGCCGATCAAAAAAAACGGGGCGTGATCGCTGCTTCCGCCGGCAACCACGCTCAGGCGCTCGCGTATCAAGGAAAACTGCTCGGCATTCCGGCGACAGTGGTCATGCCCCAATACGCGCCGCTCATCAAAGTAAGCAATTGCCAGAAACTGGGCGCGAATGTTGTTTTGCAGGGCAAGGATTTCGCGGAGGCAAAAGCGCACG
>Ga0209648_10003885_pt1 | contig 12633 bp, 10 predicted proteins | sample GraSoi2013_115cm_FD_185830 | JGI IMG/M metagenome (GOLD analysis project Ga0209648, IMG submission 185830) | Grasslands soil microbial communities from the Angelo Coastal Reserve, California, USA - Sample 9_17_2013_115cm (SPAdes) (version 2) | ecosystem: Environmental > Terrestrial > Soil >...
GGCAACACGCTCTTTTCCTCTTTTTTGGGGCGGGGAGGGGAAGAGGAAAAAGATGTTTGCGGAGCCCTGTTTCACAGCTTTATCGCCCTTGCGATTAAGTTGGCCCATAGGTATAATGGGCATAAGCAGAGGGCCGGAAAACAGAGCATACATAATAGGAGATACTCTTGCTATGAGAGATCCTTACGAGCAACTACACCGCATTCAGAATGCCATCACAAAAATCGGCGCATATGCCAGCAAGGGACGGCTCACGTTCGACAGGGAAGAGGAGGTGCGGCTCTCAGTTATCCATTACCTTCATATCATTGGCGAGGCTGCATATGCCATGCCGCAAGACTTCAAAGATAACCACCCGGTAATACCCTGGAAACAAATGATTAGTTTCCGGAACTTCCTTACCTTCTACTATGTTGAAATTGATCGAGATGCGGTATGGAAAATAGTCGAGCAAGACCTTCCTAATCTGAAGCCTAAAATTGACGCGGAGTTAGAAAGGATAGCCAGGAGAGTAGAACGCCGTAAGAACATCAACTCCAGAGTCGGAAAGAGCAAAACAGCGGCAGCCTATAGAGAACTTTTGCAGGTAAAACGAGAAGATATTCTCCGTACAGCAATCAGACATGGTGCATTCAATGTGCGTGTTTTTGGATCTGTTGCACGAGGGGAAGCTGACGCGGAAAGCGATATCGATCTACTGGTAGATGTGGAGCCTGGCCGTACCCTTTTCGACCTCAGTGAACTCTTACTGGATCTCCAAGAATTGCTTGGACGCAACGTGGACATTGTGACAGAGAAAGGATTGCATAGTCGCATCCGGCAGCGTGTCCTTAAAGAGGCGGTACCTCTATGACAGACTCACTTGACCGGATACACCACATTCATGAAGCTATCAGCAAAATTATATATTATACAAAGCGGGGACGACGTAAGTTTGATAGAGAGGAGCAGACACAAAATTCAATCATTTACTATCTTCAGATTGTTGGTGAGGCAGCAAGTGCTATACCCCAAGATTTCAGAGATCGCCATCCAGAGATTCCATGGAGACCGATGATTAGTATGCGAAACAAGCTTATTCATCATTACGACGGAATTGATCTAGATGTTGTCTGGGAGACAGCCACTGTGAGCATTACTGATCTGAAACCTAAAATCGATGCAATCCTGGATGAAGAGGCATAAGGAGAATTAAGCGTGGGAACATATTCTATCGCAGTCCTACCGGGCGACGGTATCGGCCCGGAGGTCATTGAGCAAGCTGTGCGCGTCCTCCAAAGCGTGGGCGATCACTTTGGGCATACCTTCAACACGCAGTACGCGCTGGTGGGCGTTGCTGCCATCGATGCCGAGGGCGATGCTATTTCTGATGCTACTATGGAACTCTGCCAGCGAAGTGATGCCGTATTATTTGGCGCGGTGGGCGGCACGCGCGCTCTTCCGGCTGCGCAAAGAACTGGCACTCTTTGCCAATTTACGCCCGGTTAAACCATTCAATGCCCTGCTGAACGCTTCTACCATCAAGCCAGAAGTCCTGCAAGGAACGGATTTACTGGTGGTACGCGAATTGACAGGCGGTCTCTATTTTGGCAAACCGAGTGAAATTCGCGCGACGCCCCGGGGCTTAGAAGCCATCGACACACTGATCTACACCGAGTCCGAGATCGAGAGAATTGTACGTACAGCTTTCGAGCTGGCCCGTAACAGGCGTAAAAAGGTGACCTCGGTAGATAAAGCGAATGTGCTCAGTTCATCGCGCCTCTGGCGGCGCACGGCAGATCGCGTTGCCGCAGATTATCCAGGTGTGGCTCTTGAACATCTCTTAGTGGATACCTGCGCTATGCAGCTCGTACGGCAGCCCACCAGCTTCGATGTCGTCGTCACTGAGAATATGTTTGGAGATATACTTACCGATGAGGCTTCAATGCTGGCAGGCTCTATGGGTATGCTTCCTTCTGCCAGCCTGGGTAGACATCAGACAGCACACGGCTTATTCGGCCTTTATGAACCAATTCACGGCTCTGCCCCCGATATCACCGGACAAGGGAAAGCCAACCCCGTTGCGGCAATATTGACCGTCGCATTGATGCTACGTTATTCTTTCGGCCTGGAGCGCGAGGCTCAGGTCATCGAGGCGGCTGTGGAGCGTGTCATCGAAGCAGGTTATCGCACCGTAGATTTGCGCGAAGCAGACAAAGAAGTGGTGGGGACGAAAGAGATGGGTAGATTGATAGAGGAAGCTATAACGGCTTAAGAGGCCGGGCAACTTCAGAATTTAGCGACAGTTGAGGCGCTATGTCTATCCCATCATTGGTTTAGGGCAGGGACCTAAAGTACGCAACCGGGCCTGCAAACTCGCAAGTTGCTGCTCGATCTCCGCGCGTCCCTGGCCTTCGGATTCCTGTTCTTGTTCCCCTGCCTGCATTCGAGCAAGCTTTGCTTCTAATGCAGCAATCTCGTCGATTAGGGCCTGGCGCCGTGCATACCAGCGCGTAACAGCACGTTCAACTCCCACGCGCAACTCCTCTCAGATTAAGCCTAGCGCACAGTTGCACCATAGACAAGCGAGTTGAGGATATTGATCAGTTCTTCATCCTGGTACGGCTTGACCAAATACGCGCTCGCACCAAGTTGCATGGCATGCTGTTGATGTTTGGTAGCAGCACGCGAGGTTAGTATAACCAGGGGAAGCGTCCTATATTGCTCCTGTGCGCGCACTGTAGCCATCAATTCATATCCATCCATACGTGGCATTTCGATATCTAGCAATACTGCGGCTGGCGTCTCATGCGTGATCATTTCGAGTGCTTCAACACCATCGCGAGCAACCTGCACTTCCCAACCATGTTGCTTGAGCATGTTACCCACTACACGGCGCACACTTGGGCTATCATCTACAACGAGAACGTGCTTTCCATGTGGCTGCCTGGTAGCTGGCTTAACTGCTGGTATGGTAGGCATAGTGGTAGTACGGCTCCCCCTGGGTACCTCTACAGTCGCTCGAGCACTTGCTTGAAGCGCCGATCTAACCGCGCTCTCACTACGCGCCAGGCTGCTTGCTGCCACTGGCATATTACTAATGGCACCACTGCGCGAAGACAACAGCTCAATCAATTCAAGGATCAGTACGACACGTCCATTACCTAGCACCGTTCCACCTGCAACGCCATGTACATGGCGCAGGTGTGGGCCAAGGTTCTTCATTACGACATCCATCCTGCCTTTGATCTCGTCTACTACCAGAGCCACGCGGTGACGATCAGTATGCACCAGCAGTATAGGAGCCTTCTCGTCAGGTTCGCTCAACGACAGTCCTAAGAGATTTGAGAGGAAATTCAATGGGTAGAGTTCATTCTGCACAATGATTGCCGGCCTTCCGCCCAACATCGAGTGCTTGAAGTTGTCCAGACGGCCTATGGCTTCAATCATCACTGTAGGGATGGCAAACTGCTGTTCACCGACAAGCACCAGTGTAGCGTTTTGGATAGCCAGGCTAGTTGGGAACTTCATGGTAAATGCCGTTCCCTGACCTGGCATGGATTCGACCTCAAGGGTGCCTCTGAGACGTGAAACGCTATCACGTACCACATCCAGGCCTACACCACGACCACTCTCTTCGCTCAAGACTTCGGCAGTTGAAAAACCGGGACGGAAAATCAATTCTATGATATCGCTATCATGGAGCACATGATCCGGACGAATCAGGTTACGCACAATAGCTGCATTACGCACGCGTTCTGGATCTATACCGGTGCCATCGTCACGCACAGTAATGACCACCTGGTTACCTTCATAGGCAGCGGAAAGCCGTATCTGTCCCGCTGGCGGTTTGCCCTGTCGCAGTCGAACCTCCGGTGTCTCAATAGCGTGATTTACCGCGTTGCGCATGAGATGCAGCAGCGGTCCAGCTATTTCCTCAATCACAGTCCGATCGACTTCCGTCTCCTGGCCCTCCAGTACAAACTCGAATTCCTTATGTTGCTTGAGGGCTACCGCACGCGCAGCGCGATAGAGGCGCGGGATCATGGTCGAGAGTGGCACCAGGCGTGCCTTCATTAGTCGATCCTGGAAGGTCGTGCTTAAACGAGTCTCTCGCCCAAAAACAGCTTCACAGTCACGAATAATGGCATCCATTTCACTGCTGAGCGTTGTCATATCCGAGATGCCTTCACTCAGACCACGCGCAAGCTGATGGAATTCGGTGTACCGATCAAGTTCCAGTTCGTCGAATTCAGCCAGGTGCAAGGGCTCAGCTCGATTATTGGAACTCTTACCATTACCGCCAAGTCTATATCCCTTACTCTGATCGCCCTGACCTGGCATGACCTGAACTGAACGCCCGCTTGGCAACGTGGCAGCTTCAAAACGGCTCTCCAGCCTTTGACCCACATCACGCAAGCGGGCACTACTTACGTCAGCATCTGAGACAAGCCTCGTCAGGCGTTGCAGGCGTTCTTCCAGGACACTGCGGTTCACGAGCAGTTCACCGAAGAGATTCACCAACTCGTCGAGCTTCAGGAGAGGTACACGCACACTGAGGTCAGTGCGAACAGCCTGTTGCCCAGCCTCGGTGGATTGATTATCGGCAACTACACTCGTAACTGCTGCATTCTCCATAATTGCAGCAGAGTTCTCTTCAATATCGGCCTCAATTTCCTCCTCAACCGCATGCGGCAGAGAAGTCTGCTCGCCAAGTAATCCTATATAGCGAGTGCGTAGGGCCTGTATCATTGCCGCATATGCTTCACCGCTTCCCTTGCGATTGATAAGCGCATCCAGAGCTTCGGCGGTATCCAGGATGAGGCTGAGAACGGCTGGCGCAACAATGATGGCTCCCTCCATCACACTATCAAGCAAATCTTCCGAAATGTGACAGAGCTCAGCAATAGTACGGAATCCCATCATGCCAGCCGCGCCCTTAAGCGTGTGGGTAGCGCGCCGTATGCCCTGTATGGGATCGTGATTGGTGGGATTGTTTTCCAGAGCAGCCACATGCATACTGATCGTTTGCAGGTGTTCCTCTGCTTCCATACGGAAGATTTCATTAGCCTCTTCGCCGAGATCACTAACCAACGATGGCATCGCCATGTTTGATTGGCGCGAAGCTACAGGACTTGCCGGCCAAGGCGGTGGCGGAGAAGCCACAGACCGGGGAGCCGCTAAGGTAGCCGATTGCGATTGATTAGCAGATGCTAGACTTTCCTCGATGTCTCCAGTAAGTTGATTGAGGAACTCACGCCGCACTTCAATCTCTATTTCATTGCGCAATCGGGCTTCGATCTCGTTCAGCGATTCCCGCTGCTCCGAACCTGAGACACTCAACTGCAACTGTCGCTTCGCCTCAAACTCCTCCAGGAGTTCATTTCGTATCTGTCGCTCTAATTCAGCGCGAGCTGCGAGCGTGAACGGACGATTCTCGTATTCGTGCCGTAACTCCTCACGCACCTTGGCTTCTATCTCGGAACGCAAAGCAGTTGGATCACCCCGGCGCTCAAAAGTCACACGCTCACGCACAGCACCTGCCCTCATCTCCCACGGCGTCCAACCGGGATCATCCGTAAACAGCTGTGCAGAGGGATCAGATTGGATCTGCTCTAACACATCACCACACGTTGCTATGGTAGTATGCAACTGACGCAATGTCGTATGCACCTGCTCATCAGTCAATTCCATGCTACTGGTCATCTGGGTAAGCAATTCGAGCACCTTTTTGAGTTTGGTATTTGCTACCCACATGACCGATAATGGGAGATAGCGCCTCACCTGTTCGGGACTATTGCGCAAATTGAGGCCCATGGCCCTACCGGCCCATTCCTCCATGCGATTAAGTGCATCTTTGGAACCATCAAGGAAACTCTTGAACTCAGTACGTTGTCCCTCGATCACAGAGACTGCCAGGCGCAATTGCGTAAGCGTTCGCTTCAAGGATGAGGCCTGGTCCTCCAACACCTGGGATTCTCCTTGCAATTCGCTGTAGACCTGCACCAGTGCGCGCTGGTCTTCGTGAGGAACAAGCCCTGCTGAGGCCACTTCAGGTTGTATTATTTCATCCTCGCCCATAGTTTGCGCACCAGCGGCAACGCCTTCGTTTCGTTTTATAGCCGGAGGCGTACCCGTAGGAGTTTCTCGTGGAGGTTGATGGCGCGCCGTGGCAGCAAGCATCTCCAAAGCACTTGGCTGGACCGGTTCGGCTGGCGCAGGCACTTCGGGTTTGACAGATGGGTGGGGTAGAGTATCTTGAGCGGACGGAGATGTCAGGCCACCATTTGTAGCCTTCCCTAGTTCTTCCGGCCAGGAAATCTCTTCACCCGCAGCTACACCAGGTGTACGGAACGAAGCTATCATCTCATCGAGAGAAGCTATAGCAGATTCGGGTTCTTCCGGCCAGGAAATCTCTTCACCCGCAGCTACACCAGGTGTGCGGAACGAAGCTATCATCTCATCGAGAGAAGCTATAGCAGATTCGGGGGAAAACGATGCAGCTGCATCCCCCAGAACCCTACTGTCATCAACAGGGGGCCGGCCATCCTGATTGCGCGCAGCCGATTCCAGCATTACACGATACTGGGAATAGTCAGCGTCATCTTCTGCTATTACAGCATCCTCGTTGATACCATTGCGAATACCGTCAACAAGCCGATGCATACGAGCAAGAGAGCGCTGCAAAAGCCCGATGGTAGGTGAATCGAGTGTAGCCATATCATCCATGACATCACCCAGGATATCTTCCATACCATGAGCGACGTGTGCAAGGCCGGGAAAATCCATCATTGAGGCAGAGCCACCAATGGTATGAGTACGACGATACGTCTCTTCGAGCGCCTCCATATCACCAGGCGTGTGCGCTAAACGACCGAGATTTGCCTCGATTTCCGGCAAATAACTATTTACCTCCTCGATAAACGAATCGAGGACTGATAGTTTATCAAATGAATTCGACATGTTCCGCGCACCCACTCATTCTAGTTTCGCAGCCTGTGAAGCTTTGCTTCACCAGGTTGAAACTTACTGTCCCTGATACCCATTATTCGGGAAAGGCACCTGCTCTTGTCCAAACGAAGGCTGATTCTGCTGGGGGCCTCTCCAACGCTGGCGAGGCGCCATAGGCTGCCCTTGCTGCGGTCCAAAGCTTTGTTGCGGACCTCCCACCAACCCTTGTGGCTGATTTGCAATGGGGAGCGTCGATTGATTCGAACTTCCAAACCCGGCTTCAGGCATAGAACCGAATGGTTGCTGCCCTTCAAAGCTTTGCTGGCCTCCGAATCCAGCCATTTCACCGAAAGATGGTTGACCACTGAATTGCTGCCCATCGAATCCCGGCTGATTTCCATATTGTGGCCCGTTAAAGCCTGTCTGATTCCCAAACTGCTGCCCGTCGAATCCCGCCGGGTTCCCACTCCCATATTGCTGACCTCCAAAGGGTTGTTGACCTGCATATTGAGGCTTGCCAGCAAAGTTCTGCTGCTGTGCTCCAAAATCTTGCTGGTTGCTGAACGAAAACTGGAGAGAACCGGAATTACTTGACTCCTGAGGTTGGGGCAGCGAGAGAAAATCAGACGAGAAGCCCTGGTTCCAACCAGCGTTCATGCCCATTTCTTGCTGCTGGAAGAAATCTTCAGCACCACCGGGCAAGGCTGGCACACCTGCCATGTTATTGGGCAGTGCATCCATCATCTCATTGGCGCGTTCGGGCAAACGGAAGGTGGATACAGAGGCGCGCAGTTGATCCGCAAGCTCGGCAAGGTAGCTTACACTCATAGCCGCTTCTTGTGTTCCTGCATTGGTCTGACTGGTAATCTCCGAGATCTGGCCCATTGCAACCGCAACATTTTCTGAAACTTGCGCCTGCTCATTCGCAGCGCGAGCGATGGACTCAATCATTTGGGCCTGCCGTTCCACGGCAGTATAGATGGAGTTAAGGGCACGGCCAGCCTCGTCAGCAAGCTGCGAACCTTTCACAACTTCCTGTGTGCTGTCTTCCATAGCAACCACTGCTTCAAACGTATCGCCCTGGATGCTCTTGACCAGGGTAGCGATACGTTTTGTTGACTCGGTCGAACGTTCTGCAAGGAGACGGATCTCATCGGCCACCACAGCGAATCCTCGCCCATGCTCTCCGGCCATTGCAGACTGGATAGCAGCATTGAGCGCCAGCAGGTTTGTCTGATCTGCTATGTCTTCAATAATACGCACAATTTCGCCAATCTCATTGGAACGCTCACCCAGGCGCTTGATCTTCTTTGATGTTTCCTGGACGTTCTCACGAATGACCATCATACCATCAATGGACTGGCGCACTGCCTGCTGCCCGGCATTAGCGTTACGTAACGCCTCTTGCGCTGCCTCGGCACTCAGTTGAGCATTACGCGCAACGTTTTGAATGAAGATAGCTAATGCCTCAACAGCCTCGGTCGTCCGCTGAATCTGCTGTACCTGCGTGGCAGAGGCCTGAGCAAGTTCATCAGAGCGGTCAAGAATGCGGCGTGTCGCGTTCGTCACTTGCACCGCAGTGGCTTGCACACGACCGACAACCTTGGCAAGCTCTTCAATCATATAGTTGAAAGAGTCTGCCAGGACCCCAAGCGTGTCCGGCGTCACCTCCGCCTGAACGCGCAGATCACCATCACCGACAGCACTTACCTCTTGCAGGAGCTTTTCGATTTGCGCCTGTAGAGCGGCTGCATCGCTGCCACTACCCGATATCGCCCCGGCGCCCGCGAATCCCTGGCCATCAAGTAGTGTATTGAGAGACATAGACAGCATGGCAAAATCATCATCGCCTGTAACCGTTGCGCGAACAGCGCGATCTCCCCCTGCAAAGTTTCGACACACATCAACCAGTCCCAGCAGCCGATCCTGGATTTTGCGTCGCACAAAATAATTAACCGTTAAAACTCCAAGTAATACAATCAGGGCGCACACCCCCACAGCGTACACAAACGCCGTTTGATCGACAGAACCTCTTAAAATACCAAGAACAATAATAGCGATGACAGGAATGGCTACTGACGCAGTAAGTCCCGTCACCAACAGTGAACTTACCGTCATTCCGCCTCTATCAGTATCATTCATCCACCAGGCCTCCTCTCGTGTGAAGTAGCGATGTAATGGCATCTCTGAGATACCCACATCTAACTTTTTCTAAGCATAGTGTTGCATCTTGTCTGAGAACAGCAAACGAGCCGCATCCAACAAGGTGATAATTCGAGTCCCCACCAGTGCGCTCCCAGAAACATAGGGAGCCAACCATCGTGGAATATTGGCCTGGCGCAAATTCTCATTAATAGTATTTGGAGGGATAGGAATCATTTCACTGACGCTGTCAACGACCAGGCAGATCACCATTTCATTGTATTGCACCGATAGTAACCGGGTTCTTGGGTTAAAAGGCAGGCGTTCCAAATCCAGGAAAGCCCGCAGGTCGACTACTGAAGCAATGGAGCCACGCAAGTTAATGACGCCACTGATCCACGGAGCAACATTTGGAACAGGAGTCACATCTGCAAGACGCTCTACGCCCTGTATATACTCAGCTTTGAGGGCGAGCTCACGACCAAGCAGTGAAAAGACCAGGTACTGCTCACCGACGACAACCGCTTCTAGCGATGCATTCGCGATATCCCTTGCAGAGAGAACGTTCGCAGGATAATTACGCGAGTTACCCTGTGGATCACCTCCGTAGGAAGTAGTAGCAGCGGCTTCGTTTTGGCGTCGCAGCCCACCAGGAGTGGACTGCGACGGTTGTCTTGTATTACGTTGCACCATTTGCAACTCCTAAATCTACACGAGACGACGAACGTTGTTCACTAGCTCATCCTCGTTAAAGGGCTTTGTCATGTACATATCGGCACCTTGCCGTAGTCCCCAGGATTTGTCTAGTGGAGTATTTTTGTTTGTCAACAAGATAATTGGTATATCCTTACTTGCATCCAGGCTTTTGAGCCTGCGACACAATTGAAACCCGTTCTGTTTGGGTAAAACCACATCAAGAACGATGCACTGTGGATGCTCCCTGAAGACTTTCTCAAGAGCTTCGTCGCCGTCCACAGCAGTTACCACATCAAAGCCATAATTACGTAATGGTGTGGCAATCATGGTTAATTCTGTCCAACTATCATCAACTACGAGCACCTTCTGCACTGGCATAACAGTATACCTCTCCTTATTAGGGGCGCAACACAACACGCCCGGTTAATGGGAAAGATTGGCTATAGCCATAGGTTATTGAGTTCTCTGTGCGGTAATTATTTGCCGAAAAACAGTAGTTAACGCGCATCTCTTATTAACCAGCTCGACAGAAACTATCCACGACGTCGCAGGCGTGTGCGCATACTCTCATACTGAGGTGGCATGCGCTGTTGCCAACCTACCAGATGCTTTTTGACCGTCTGGATCAGTTCCGCCGAGTCGAATGGTTTCGTCAAGTACTCAGTTGATCCCGCAAGTCTTCCCCGCATCTTGTCAAATAATCCATCCTTCCCACTGAGCATAATAATAGGTATTGTACGAAACTGCAAGTTTTTGCGTATTATCTGGCAAATATGGTACCCATCCATACGAGGCAACTGAATATCTAAGAGGATAAGGGCAGGCATTTCATCGGCCACCGAGGTGAGAGCACTGAGACCATCTCCAGCAGTAATTACTCTGATCCGCTCACGTTGTAGGGTCATTTGAACAATTTTCCGTACGGTGGGGCTATCGTCTACAACTAGAACCGTTGGTATTGGTTCGATCATCTAGATTGACCTCCTTTGCGTCTCAGGCGACCAGTAAGGGTTACCTTCATTGTGAGGGACACTACTCCAACTTGGCCCATTTGGGAACGTTACTTCACCATACCGATTACGTTGCTGCGTGTTCTGATGCGCACGGTAGAGTTGGTACTGTTGAATCTCCTGGTCAATTTCTGTAAGGAAAGCTTTCCAGACGTAGCTGAGCTGGCGACCTATGTGCGAATCACCCACTTCATCGTTCAACAAGGTCGCAAAAACAGCACGTAAGAACGTTGCAAGCCCCAGTACAGCCTCCCAATAAAACTCCTCCAGTTTCTCTCCTTTCACCAACTTATCCAGGTTTATGATTTCCATACAGTCGAGTTGACCATTCGCGAATATTGCCGTTTCCAGAATAGAATACTGCTGCTTTGCTATTAAATGCAATGGCTGAGCGAAACGTCGCTCTAAATAGCGCACGATCTCTGCGACAGGAAGCTGTCCTCGCCCGCGCAGGCTTTTTGCATAGGTACCGTGATGGATAAGCAGTCCATTAATACACTGTGACAGTGTTTTTATCAGTCTCAGGAGATGCTGTTCAGGGGCGAGATTTTGTTGCTGTTGAGCCAACATATGCTGGGACATGATGATGATGTTCGAGAGATCCTGTTGCAATTTGGCCTCTAATGTCGTATCAACTACCTCGATCAGGCGAAGCTCCAGCAGGCGCTTCATAATATGAGCAACGCGTGCCTCTGGAATCATGAGTACCATCGCCATCGCTTGCAACGGTACTTCACCGTTAGCAAGGCACAGGATTTCGATATGTTCCTGGCTTAACCCCAGGCTGCGCACATCATTACTCACCTCTGGAAGCCAGCGAGCAACTGTCGTGCGCGTCAGTTGTGTCTCCCCCATTTCCTCCCATTCATCAGCCTGGCGCAGCGCCTCAAGGAGTACGCTATCGATATCCAGCGGCTGCATGCGACTTTCCATAGCAACTAATTGCCGATGGAAGGAGAAATACCCGTCCACCCAGCGCAGCGCATGACTAATTGATTGGGTGACGGCAAATTCGAGACGTTGCTGCATTTCTGCGGCGCTCATCCAGTTACGATCAACTAGCGTTGCCAACTCAACCTGCATATTTCCCTGCGCAACCTCGCGTACGAGGTGTGCACGTGGCGGATCGAGCTTATTGATCAGGCAGAGCATGCCGAGCAAATCTGGCTGGATGAGACCTTTTTCACGCAGCGCCACGACCTGGCCTTTGCGCAGGCTGATAGAGAGCGATTCCGGCCCCGAATGTACAAATAACGTCCCAGTTTTTCCACTTAACGCGAGCATTTTCAGGATGGACTGGAGACCCAGCGTTTGTAAGTCCCCATCCATAATGCTGTCTTGCGGCTCCATTGTTTTCTATTTCCTTTACCTTGCGGAAAATAGCATCCCTTTGCCGTCTCATCCCCACACTATTACTGCTATAAAGAACCCCGGAGATCACAATATTGCAGTGTACGACAAAACAAGTAGATCACAATATTGCAGTGTACGACAAAACAAGTTAGGCATACATAAAAAAACAGGCTAAACCCATTAAAATTTCGTTAAAGTTCTCACCAGGTAGGAGGTACCTTAGCAAAAACTCACTTGGCCTCCGTTTCAAGGATTGTAGGTGAGGCAAGCGATTGTGTTGCACCATTATTTTCTATTCGAACCTGGGGGTGAAAAACATAGCCCACACCCGGTTCGGTTAGAATATACCTGGGCTGCGAGGGCTCAACTTCGATTTTCAGGCGAAGCTGTCGCACATACACCCGCAAGTAATCAGCTTCTTCACCATATTCAGGCCCCCAAACCGCCCTTAGCAGAGCACGATGGGTCAGCACTTTACCAGCATGCAACATCAACTGCCGTA
>Ga0209648_10003886_pt1 | contig 12631 bp, 8 predicted proteins | sample GraSoi2013_115cm_FD_185830 | JGI IMG/M metagenome (GOLD analysis project Ga0209648, IMG submission 185830) | Grasslands soil microbial communities from the Angelo Coastal Reserve, California, USA - Sample 9_17_2013_115cm (SPAdes) (version 2) | ecosystem: Environmental > Terrestrial > Soil >...
CTCCCGCAGGAACTCCGGGTTCCACGCGAGTTCCACGTCCGCCCCCGCGGGCGCGAGGCGCGCCAGTTCCCCGGCCAGCCGCGCCGCAGTCCCCGCAGGCACGGTGGACTTGCCGACGACCACGCACGGCCGCTCCAGCAACGGGGCCAGGGTGGTGACGCAGCGGTTCAGCTGGGACAGGTCCGCCCGCTGGCGGCCGCGCAGCTGGGGGGTGCCAACACAGATGAAGTGCACCTCACCGTGCTCGGCGCCGTGCCGGTAGGACGTGGTGAACGCCAGCCGCCCCGAATTCAGGCCGTCACGCAGCAGGTCCGAGAGGCCCGGTTCGTGGATGGGCACACGCCCAGCGTTCAGCAAGCTGACCCGGCCAGGGTCGGTGTCCACGCCGAGCACATCGTGCCCAAGGTGAGCCATGCACGCGGCGTGCGTGAGGCCCAGGTACCCGGCGCCGAGCACGGTAAGGCGCGCGGTCATGAGGGATGTCCTTTCATGTATGCTGCCGCGCCGGTTCGGAGCGCAGCCACCGCCGCCGGGTCGCCACTGATACGCCAGTCCCGCTGCGTGACAGCGTCAAACCAGACGAGTCCAAGCAGCCCGTAGGCGTGCACCCCGGCGAACAGATCGGCGATCTTGGCTGGTTTGCCCGCGGCAGGCGCGACGCCGGTCTCGGCGATGAGCACGGGGTCACTGGTGAGGGCGCGGGTTGCGGTGATGGTCGGGCCGAACAGGGTGCCGAACGTCTGGGACGGCCGGTAGTAATAGCCGTCCAGACCCACCCACGTGACGTAGGCATCACCCGGCCACCACGGTGCGATGGCGGCGACATGGCTGGGCCAGTTGGTGACGTTCACGGTCCACAACCAGCTCACGTTGCTAGCGCCCGCCGCGTGGAACAGCATGACAATGTGCCGCCAGGCCGCCACGAACGCCGCCGGGGAGGCGTGCGTGAAGCCCCATGAGTACCAGGACGCGTTCATCTCATGCCCGAAACTCAGGATGACCCGCCGGCCAGCGGAGCAGACGGCGACCGCGTAGCTGCGCAGGTACGTGTCGTAGGTTCCGGTGGCGATCGCCGCGAGGTCGATGCCCGTGGGATTGATCTGCACCAGCGTCACAGCGCCGTGCCGGGCGGCATCCGCCGCGAATTCGGCGTGGAACGGCTCATACCAGCCGCTGTAGTAGACATCCAGGTTCGGCCGCACGCCGGAAGCGGAGCTGAAATCAGCGACCGGGGTGTACGACTCCGGCACGCCTGGCTCGAAGAGGCCAAGCTCCGATATCTTCCCGTCGGCCATCGGTGACGTGACGGCGCACGCGGCCAGCGCCATCAACAGCGCAACTGCCGGCGCTACTGGGCGGACTCTCATCCCGGCTCACCCGCCATGACGCGGCTGCGGGTCGCCAGGGGCGAGCCAGCCTCCTCGCGCTCCTCCCCGCGCTCCTCCCCGCGCTGCCGCACGCCCTTGCCTCGGGTCATCAGCGGCATGAGCATGTACAACTGCAAAGCGCCCAGCGCGAACGTCGCCCAGTACGGCCGCCACCCGAATTCGTGCACCCGCAGCGCTATCGACGACCACAGGACCACCTGCTCGACCACGATCCACGTGCGCAGGATGCGGCTCACCATCCTGGGGACCAGATCCTTGCCTCCGGACGCACCGGTCGGCACCCAATCCGCGACCCGACCACGGATCGCGAACCAGATCGCATACAGGTGACAGCACGAATTTATGAGGCAGACCCGGTAGATGGTGAGCCGCCAGCCGCTGGTCAGCATCGGGAAGGCGAACAGGGCCGCCGCGAGGGCGGGCAGCATCGCTATGTAGTTGTGCGGGTAGACCCCCCGCGGATAGAACCACATCATGGTCAGCGTCGGGAACGGTCCGGTGAGCAGCAGGGCCGCCGACGACATGTAGTACAGGAACGCGGCCCAGAATGCGGCCCGCTGCTTCCAGGTGAATGGCGCCTCCTGGAAGTGCTTCTCGACCATCAGCAGCATCGACGAACGGCACCAGCGGGTCTGCTGGTTGGCCAGCGACGCGAAGTCGGACGGCGCGACACCCTTGGCCAGGCAGAGCGGCACGTACCGGGTCTCGTAGCCAGCCCACCACAGTTTTACGCCCGAGTGGACGTCCTCGCCTATCGGCACCCGCGCGAAGCCACCGGCCGCCTCCACCGCGCTACGCCGGTAGACGAGATTCGTCCCGGCGCAGATCGCCGCCTTGTAACGGTCCCGAGCCGGCTGGATGAACCGGAAGAAGATTTCCTGGAGAGCTCCGGCGTAACGCTGGATGTAGGAGAACGACCGGTCGCGCGTGTCGAAGAACTGGGCGGTCTGGACGATGCCGACCTGCGGGTCCGCGAAGTATGGCATCGTTTCATACAGGAAATCGCGGCGCACCGCGAAATCGGCATCGAGCACAACGATGAACTCACCGCTGCTCAGGTCGAACCCGTTGATGAGGTTCCCCGCCTTCTTGAACTCGCCCCGATTGGCGCGCACGACGTAGCGGTAGCCGTACTGATCGGCCAGGCTGCGCACCTCCTCGCGCGCCGAGTCGTCGAGCACGTACACGGTCATAGCTGCCCGCCACCGCATGAGGCTCACGTGCTTGAACGTGTTGTCCAGCACCTCCAATGGCTCGCCACAGCTGGGCAGGAACACGTCAACTGTTTCGCCGGCGGGCTGGTATTCAAGGGTGGCCGTGAGGTGCCCCGCCAGGGTCAGCCTCGGCTTGCCGATACGCAGCCAGAAATTGACCACGGCTGGCGGCACCATGATCGCCAGCAGCAGCCACATCACCGGCTCGATCGCCCACGCCCGGGCGGCTACGCGCACGTACCCGTACAGAACCCCGCCGGAAGCGATAAGTATCCACCCGAACACCCAGGGACGGTGCTTGCCGAAGTACTGGTACTTTTCACGCCGAGTAGGCGGCGACGGCAGATACAGCTTGCCGCGATCAGCCTGCGACATGGTGCTTCCTCTCCGAATGTCCGGACGGCCGCGTGCACTTCCAGACTCTGAAAGTCAACCGCACATACAGCTGGACATATGGCTCATTGAGAATTTCTCGGCAATTACCGGATGTCTGCGCTGCCTGGGTAATAACACGATCCACCGCCGGATGCCCGCCCGCATAGTCAAGCACCACGAAGCGGAAATAACCGTGCCGGATAGCATCCGCAAACGATGCGGGCATGCCGATTCGCCTATGGGTCCGAGGGTCAACGTAGGTAAACAAATAGGTAGTGCTGAGCTGGCGGAATGACACGTCATTTCCCAGATAGTAAGGAATGACGGAAAACTCGTCGCCCTCGGCCAGGACTCGCCCGTTGCTGTGCTTGAGCACCGGGCGTATGGCGCTGATTAATGATGCCGCGTTGGGCCACACTCGATAAAGGCTGGCGGCCTGGCCGACTGCGCTGAATGCCGTGCAGGCGACGATCGGCAAGGCGAGAACGGGGGCCCAACCGGTCCCCCTGTTCATCCGGCTAATACGGGCCATCGCATATCCGGCGGCAATGACAGCGAACCACGCGCCGAAGTCCACATGCTTTTGGAGGCTGACAATCGTATGCACCCGGACCTGCTCGGCGGGCACCAGCAGATCCGTCAGGGCGAGTGTGGCTATTAGCGTTCTCACGATGCGGCCGTCCTGCCGCGCCAGTATTATCCCGAGCGCAGAAAGGACTATGACGAGAGAAGTCCATACGTACGAACGTTCAAGGATCACGGAGGTGGGCGAAGAAGCCGCCGGGCGGTTCAGGGTTGTCGATGTTATGCCATGCCAGTAGGCCGATCCGCCCACTGCGAGCCCGCCCGCGAGCAATGTGAGCAGCGCCCCGGACATAATCAGCCCGGCGGTCAGGCTGGCTCTCCAGCCACGAAGCCGCCGGCCCGCCAGGATCACGACAATAAGCACGACCGGGTCAAATAGCGTGGCCGCGTACTTGGTCGCATCGGCGAGAGCCAGAGCACTTGCTGCCGCGATGAGCAGCGTCATCTGCGGTCGAGGGCCAGGCGAGATCGAACGTACCGCGAGCCAGGTCGCCAGCGCTATCAGCATGAGCGCCATAGGGTCATAGGTCGCGAATGCTCCCAGGAACTGGGTATTGGCGAGCGTTGCGAACAGAGCGGCAGCGAACAGAGCCGCGCGCTTGCCGAACAACCTCGACGTCGTACCCCACAGCAACGTGGTGGCGGTGAGCATGAATATGAGCGACAAGGATCTCGCGGCCGCAAGTCCGCCGACGGCGCCTGCCAGCGCGGCGAGCGGCGGATAGATGACTGGTGTTCCTGAGAACCAGGTGGCAAAGACCGGGGTTGGCGCTCCATGCAACCAGTGCGCCCATTCCAGCCGTCCCGCCCATAGATACAGCGCCTCATCTTGGAAAGCCGTGTTTGACCACACCAATCGCAGCGAAAGCGCGGCCTGGACGGTCACGATCACGAGCAGTGGCCACGGCAGGGTTCTCACTCGGGCCAGATCATGAGGCCGCCTGGCGGCGTCGCTGGGATGATCTCTTGCCGGGGCCGGCCGATCGGCAACCGGCATGGCCCGGGTGGGTGTGGGGTCGACGGCGAGCGCGGTCAAGCCGTTAAACCCGGCTTGCTGTTCTACCGGCATCCCGCGCCAGGGTCGCCTGATGGCAGGATTTTGGGCGCTATCGTAGCTGGTCAGGGTTTCCCCCCAGGTCGCATAAGGTCAGGCTGAAGGCGCGACTCGCATGACCGTTCGGAACGGTGCCGGGAAGGCGCGGTCGAGCTGGTTTTAGCTGGGTGTGTCCCGCAAAGGAGCCTGGGGCTACTGACCTCCGGCAATGATCTGGTTACATCGGCCTTACCGGTACGCGGAGCGGCCCCCAATAGGTGCGGGATTTGATCCTGCTGGGGGCGCCATGCCAGCCGGTGGAAGTAACTTCGCTGAATACTTCGGCGAGCACTTCCGGCTGGCTTCTGCGGTCCAGTGTATGCCGTCGGCGGGAAATTGAGTGAGTGAAACGCAGAATTGAGGAGCACAAAATGAGAAAGTAGCTTTGGCTTTTGGGGAGTTATTTCGGAATCAGCCCGCTCATCTTCTCTTTTGCGGCATGTTATGGCCGTTAACACGCCGAGGCGGACATAGACCTTGACGGGGTTCACCTTCGGGGCTCAGACCAGCGAGGATTCGCTGACCGCCGCGCAACGCTCGATCGCCGCGAGCATCCTCCCGTGCTCGGCGTTCAGGCTGCCGCGGTGCGGGGCGGTCAGCCGCACGGCGCGAACCAGCGCACGGTGCGGTACGGCCTTCAGGGTGGCGTCGAGCAGCGTCCACGACAGTTCGTCGAGCGCCGCCCGTACCCGCGCGGGCTCCTGTGTTCGCGCGCAGACATCGCCTAGGGCCAGCATCCGCTCGTCCAGCCCGGGGTCGGCTGCGACCTCCAGCGGGAAGGCGTCGGCGGCCGGGCACGACGACCGCTCGGCGCGGGCCGCCTCAAAGGCACTGAGCAGCGGGCTGATATCGCCCGCGGTCAGCGGGTCATACAGCCCGGGAAACGGCGCGGCCTCGTAACCGCGGTCATAGCCGCTGAAATAGACCGGCGTGGCCGACCTGGTCCGCACCAGGACGCCAAGCGCCACATCGAGCAGGCTCACCGGCCAGCCGAGGTCGGTGATGGCGTGCACCTGCAGTGCGCCGGGGCGCGCGCCGAGCCCGGCTCCCAGCAGCAACTGGGCCGACTCGAGCCCCGACTGGGCGTAGAACGCGATGTCGGCGCTGTGCAGGCGGATCACCCCGCCCTCGCACCAGTCCAGCAGCCTGGCATGGATGATCGAGTTGTCGACCACGTGCGTGTACCTCGCGGCCGAGTAACTGGCCCCGCCGCGCGCCGCGGCCTGCGATAGCAGCCACTCGGCGACCCGTTTGGACGCCGTGTACACGTCCGGGGAGTAGGGACGCAGCGCCTTGCCGGTCGAAGCACAGACGACCTGCGGAACATCGAACTCGGCGGCGACGTCGATCACGTTACGGGTGCCGAGCACGTTCGTGGTCACGGTGCGGTGCACCTCGTGTTCGGCCAGACCTGGATTGCGCTGCGCGGCCACATGGAAGACGACATCGGGCTTGACGCCACCGAACACGGACGAGAGCCGGCTCCGGTCCCGGACATCGGCCCGGGCGTATTCAACCTGCGGAAGCCGCGGCCCCTTGGTGGATCCGCGGCTCACGCTGACCAGCCGGGCCGGGCCGAAGCCCGCCAGCTGGGTCAGCAACGCCGACCCGATGCATCCCGTTCCGCCGGTGACCAGCATTCTCTTGCCGTGCAACCAGGCCGCTAGCTCGGCGCCCGGCAGGCCGATGCTCCGCTGGCCTATCGCGAGGAAGCGGCCGTACTCCCGCTGCGCGTCGGGCTTGCTCGCGACGAGTGCCCGCGTCAGGTCGCGCAGGGACCGCAACTCCACACGGTCCAGGTGCTGCCTGCCCGCTGGTACCGCGTTACGCATCCTCACGATGATCTCGGGGGCGGTCGGCACCGCATGGACCTCCATTAGCTTCATAAACCATTGCCGCGAACGTGCGGCATCCATGGCGGACAGCGGGTTGGCACAGCATGTCAGAAGCGGATGACCATATGCATCCGCTACAGAGATTTATCGGCTGTGCTTTCTCTCAGGGCCCTGCATGGAGGGGCCTTAATAGACCGTTTCGCTCATCAGTGCCGCTATATTCGCACGGCGGAGCAGAATTAGGTGAATACCCACAAGCTATCTTTCTAGCCACTAATTCTGTAATGCACCATATTCTCGGCCAGGATGTGCGGGGGCGGCAGGACACGTGGGCGGGCCGACGGATGTGCGGATGCGGCACGGGTGGGCGGGCCGACGGCCAGGGCGTCTGAGTGGGCTTCCACCTGGGCCGCGACGAGCTGCCTGGACCGCGACGGGCTGCCTGGCCCACGGGTCGAGGACCTGACGGCCGTATCCGGTTCATTGCTTCGCCCTGGCCCACAAGTCGAGGACCTGACGGCCGTATCCGGTTCATTGCTTCGCCGTCGCGACATGGACCGGTGACCCCAGCGGGCTACTAACCGCACCGAGCCCGAGCGAACGCGCGCACGCGGCCCGGCCGCGCTGATCGCGCCTTTCTGCTGGCCACTTCCGCTGCTGCCCTTTCGGCCGCCTGCGGGCCCGGAGAGGGCTAGCGGGCCGGAAGGCCCGGGCTGGATGGCCCCGGCCGTAAAGACGGGGCTGAATTGTCCGGGTCGAATTGCCCGGGAAAATTTCCGGTCAAATCCAGGGATTCTGCCTCTGGGGACCACACCGCAAATTACAGAGAGTGGTGATTACGTAACGGATTGAATGTGAAAGCAGGAAGCGTCATGGCATTCGGGAGAAAGCACAACAACACCAGACCGGACAGCACCGCACCGGCGCGGCCCACACCTTCAACGTTCGGCGGCGGGCCGTCTGCCCGCCACCGCAACCGGCGCGCCGCCGCGGTCATAGCCACTGCTGTCGCCGCCGGCGGGGCTTTGGCGCTCACCGTGACCTTCGCAGGCGCGGCCTCAGCGAGCACCACGCACGCCGCCGTCCCGGGCAAGGCTGGCGCCAAAGCCGCAGCGGCCGGGACCAGTTCCGGCCTGCCCTGGCCCAGCGGCGCCTATCTACCGGACAACACCCCGGCCGCGGCCGCCGCCTTCGCCGCCTGGCGTGGTCACCCGCTGGACGTCGTGACTGCCTGGGGGAACCGGGGAACCTGGCAGGACATCGTGGATCCGGGCTTTTTGTACCAGCGCTTCCGCGGATCGCCATACACCATGGCCTTCGGCGTGGCGATGCTGCCCGAGAAGGTTTCCGGGGTCTCCCTCCAGGCGTGCGCGGACGGCACGTACAACACATACTGGCGCCAGTTCGGCAGCGTGATCACGTCTTACGGCCTGGGTGACTCGATCATCAGGCTGGGCTGGGAATTCAACGGCGGCTGGTACTTCTGGAAGGCCACCCAGCCGGCCACATGGGCCGCATGCTGGCGGCAGATCGTCACCTCGGCGCGGTCCACCGCCCCGGGCCTCCAGTGGAACTGGAACGTCAACCGCGGGGTCACCTCGGGGCTGGCAGATCCCGCACAGGCGTATCCAGGAAACGCGTACGTGAACATGATCGGGGTCGACAGCTACGACATGTGGCCATCGGCGAGCACGGCCGCGGGCTGGCAGGCACAGCTCGACGGCGTCCAGGGGCTGAAATACTGGCTCGCGTTCGCGGAAACGCACGGCAAGCCGTTCTCAGTGCCAGAGTGGGGAAACGTCACCACCGGATCCTCGGCCGGGGGGGACAGCCCGCAGTACGTGCAGGACATGAGGGGATTCTTCGAAGCGAACGCCTCCCACCTGGCCTACGAGTCCACCTTCCAGGGCACCACCGTGGGCGGGAGCTACGGCATCGGCACCCCCGTGCCTAACGGGCAGGGTTCTGACCCGCCGGACTCGACCAGGTCGCAGCGGTCCATCGCCGAGCAGCGAACGCCGGGAACTGCGTTCGCTCCTCGGCGTTACCCGGTTACCCGGCCGCCGCACGCCAGAGCCATCTGGTCGGTAGGCACCACGTCTTTTCTTACTCTCAGTAATATTCCGCTCACGCCATGTACGCTTCGGCTCTATGTCGAAACTCTTAGTAAGCAATGACGACAGTGAGTCGCCGCAGATGTTTCCTTGTGCGGCTAGCACCGAACATGTACGGATTACGCCTCCGGCTTCCGGCCGCATGCACCACGCCCGCGGCCGCAGGCGGCTCGCCGCTGCGGTCAGCGTCGTCACGGCTGTCGGCGCCAGCGGGGCCTTGGCGCTCAGCGTGGCCTTCGCGGGAGCAGCCTCAGCGAGCATGCACGCCGCCCCGCAGGCCGGCGTAGCCGCCGCGGCCGGGCCCCGCTCCGGCCTGCCCTGGGCCAGCGGGGCCTACGTGGCTACCGCCACCCCGGCGGCAGCGCGCGCCTTCGGCGCCTGGCGCCATCGCTCTTTGGACGTGGTTGAGGACTACTCAGCCAGGGCAACCTGGCGGGACATCGTGGATCCGTGGTGGATGTACCAGCGCTGGCGCGGAACGCCGTATACCAAAGTCTTCGGGGTGGCCATACTGCCAGAGCATGTTCGGGGTGTCTCCCTCCGAGCGTGCGCGCACGGCGCATACAACTCACACTGGCGCCGCTTCGGCAGCGTGATCTCGTCCTACGGGCTCGGCCACTCGATCATCCGGCTGGGCTGGGAATTCAACGGCGGCTGGTACATCTGGAAGGCCACCCAGCCGGCCACCTGGGCGGCATGCTGGCGGCAGATCGTCACCGCGGCCCGCACCACGGCACCGGGGCTGCAGTGGGACTGGAACGTCAACCGCGGGGTCGCCTCCGCGCTGCCGAATCCCATCCAGGCGTACCCCGGTAACCGCTACGTCAGCATGGTCGGGATCGACACCTACGACTGGTGGCCATCCGCGAGGACCGCCGCAGGCTGGCAGAAGCAGCTCAACGGCGCCCAGGGCCTGAACTACTGGCTGACGTTCGCGAAAGCGCACGGCAAGCGGCTGTCGGTGCCAGAGTGGGGAAGCATCCGTTCCCGCCCCACCGCCGGCGGGGACGACGCGCGGTACGTGCATGACATGAGGGCATTCTTCGCCAGGAACGCCAGCCACCTGGCCTTCGAGGCCAACTTCCAGGGCGTACGGGGGCCGACCGACGGTCGTTACGGCCCCGGCACCGCGGTGCCGCACGCCTCGGCGGCCTACCGGGCTGAATTCTGAAGGGTGACCACCAGAGCTCCCCAGGTGCAGGCAGCGCCGCCGTCCCCGACCATACTCATTCGCCGACGGGGTCGCGGGTTCCGCGCACCATGAGGATTACTGTCCCGGCCGCGAATACCAGGCCCGCGCAGATCGCGGCGCCAACGTCGTGCGGCGGCCGGGCCGGCCAGATCCATGGCGTGGTCAGAGCCGGGCCGTGCCAGTCCGTGTACAGCCCGTACGCGGCGACCACCATATAGGCGGTTGGGCCGACCCAGGCCCGCGCGCCGCCGAGCGCGGCGGCACACAAGAGGCCTATGCCGGTCAGCCCGGCGACGTTGCGCAGCACGTCCAGGGAGCCACCGGCCAGGTGCGCACCAGTTCCCGCGGCGGCCAGCGCGCCGACTGCCGCCGCGGTCAGCACCAGCGCGACGCCCAGCCGCAGGAACGGCAGCCACCGACCGGTAGCGCGTTCCGGGTCGCCGAACGGGCTGGCGGTGCTGATAGCGATGGCCGTGGCGCACCCGGTCTCGAACACCAGCGGCAGTTGCAGCGCACCATAGCTGTCCCAGTGCCAGTGCAGTGCGATCCGCAGCGCGACGGCGCAGGCCACTACCCCCGCCAGGGCCGTGGGGACCCGGCGGCCGACCGCGTGCAGGCACACCAGGCGCAATCCCGGCAGGCGCGGCCGCGCCTCGCTGTCCGGCACCGCCTCGTGCGGCGGCTTGCGGGCCGCGCCGACGGTCATGGCAACTGCGCCAGGCTGACCCGGCCGGCCCGCAGCGCAGCCAGGTGCTGCGTGAGCCAGGCGTGCCGGACGGCCGCCGGCAGCGCGGCGAATCGCCGGGCGGCGGAACGAACGGGCGCCGGCAACTGCGATGCTGTGTTCGGCTGCCGCGTTCCGGGCGCGGATGAGGCTGACTGCGGCACGGCCGCCCCTTTCAGCAAGGCCGCCATGACGGCCTGCTGCGCCGGGCTGGCGCCGGGGCCGACGCCGATGACGTCGGCGAGGATATCCTGCCCCACGTTCGATCGTATCTCGGCGGCGAGTTCGCTGGTGGTCATGGTCGGGCCCAGTAGCTGATCGGGGAGGACCAGATGGAACCTCGGCGGTCTGCCGCTCATGGACGGGCCTGCCATACCAGAACTAATGTCGTTGCCTGATCCCTGCCGATAGGTCGTGGCGGCCTGGCTGATGCGGACCGGCGCGCCGGGCAGGCCGGCCACCTGGCTGAGCGCTGGTTCGAGGGCGGCCGTCACGGGCGGCAGGTAGGACGTGTAGGCCGGGTTCAGGCAGACCGGGATCGCGGCATGGCTGCAGACGGGGGTGTAGCGGATCGGACTGTCGTTGGCCGCATCATGCAGGGCCGGGATGGCGATCATGCCGTGCGCGTCCAGCCGACCGGTGCCGGCCAGCCCGGCGGCGGTCCCGGCCGCCAGCAGGCCGGCGGCGGTGATGGCCGCGGCGGACCGGCGCAGCCACCGCCCGCCGGAGCCCGCGCGCAGGCCCAGGCCGCCCAGCACCACCGCGGTGAGCCCGGCCATGAACATCACCTGGGCGATGGGCAGGTCAGGGAGGTAGTGATAGAAGGTCCCCACCCCCCCGTTGGCCCCAAAGTCCCAGGCGCCGGCGACGACCGGCGAGACCTGCCAGTACGACTGGCTGCCACGGATCGGTAGGGTGCTGAACGCGAGCCCGACGAACGCGGCCACCGCGACCAGCGGCGCGGTGAACCGGCTCGGGAAGACCGTCCCGGCGACGAACCCGACCGCAGAGAATGCGGGCAGGCTCGCGGCGCCGACCGCGGCCGGCCACCACAGCGGGCCGCCCCAGGCCGCTTGCCGCGCGGTGACCGCGTACAGGACGCCCACGCAGCCCACATAGGCCACCATCGCCCAGCAGGTGGTCGCGGCCCAGGTGGCCAACTGGCGGGCCCAGCGCGGCCGGGCAGTGCCCTCCCGCGAGCCCATCCACGCCGCCGCGCCGACCGTCGGCGACACGAAAACCGCCAGGGCACTGCTTTGCATACTCATGGCGCGGACGTTCCACAACGGCGGCAACGCCATGCTCTTGCGGTACGTGATGAGCCAGAACAGCGCGGCGGCCACCGGCAGTACCCACAGCATCGCGTTGCGGCGCAGTTCCAGGCGCAGCAGCCGCCCCGGCAGCACCGGGCGAGGGCGTCCGGCCCGCAGTGGCCGGGCCGGTGCCTGGGCGGGCGCGGCGGTCATGCCCGTGCCGCCGGGATGGATCGCGCCGCCGCGAGCACCGCGCTGTACCCGCGCTCCAGCGGGGCATCGCCCGCCGCGGAGGTTCCCTCACCGCGTGCCGTCAGCTCGTCTGGTGTGCCGTAGAAGACGATCTTTCCCTGGTCCATCAGGGCCACCTGAGTGCAGGCGGCACCGACATCCTCGACCAGGTGCGTGCTGACGATCACGGTGGACCGCTGGCCGAAGTCGCGCATCAGCTCGCGGAACGTCACCCGCTGCTCGGGGTCCAGCCCCGCCGTCGGCTCATCCAGCAACAGCAACTCGGGCTCGTTGACGATCGCCTGCGCGATCCCGGCCCGGCGCAGCATCCCCCCCGACAGGGTGCGCAGCTTCGCCTTCGCCTTGCCCCCCAGGCCGACCCGCTCGACCGCGGCCGCCACCGCGGCGGGTACCCGCGCCGCCGGCATCTCCTTCAGCAGCGCGAAGTACTCGACGAACTCCACGACCGTGAAGCCCGGGTAGTAGCCCAGGTTCTGGGGCAGGTAGCCGAGCCTGCGGCGGATCTCCTTCCGCGGGCCATAGCCGCCGGGATCGCGGCCGAGCAGCCGCAGCGTGCCCGACGTCGGCGGGATCACGGTGGCCATCATGCGCAGCAGCGAGGTCTTG
>Ga0209648_10003887_pt1 | contig 12631 bp, 9 predicted proteins | sample GraSoi2013_115cm_FD_185830 | JGI IMG/M metagenome (GOLD analysis project Ga0209648, IMG submission 185830) | Grasslands soil microbial communities from the Angelo Coastal Reserve, California, USA - Sample 9_17_2013_115cm (SPAdes) (version 2) | ecosystem: Environmental > Terrestrial > Soil >...
CGATCGGCCGCCCGCCACAGCAGCGCCGGGTCGCCGGTGGGCTCGGTCGCGGCCAGCAGGAGCAGCCGCTGGGTCACCTCCGGGAGCCGCGCGATCCGCCACAGGAAGCTTCGCTCGATCCGGCCGGCGGCCGGCTGTGGGTCGGCTACGCCGAATCCGCCGGCCAGCTCCGCAGGCGCTACCCCGTGGGGCAGCTCGAGCAGGGCCAGCGGGTTACCGGCGGACTCGGCGATGATCCGGTCCCGGACCCGCTCATCCAGCCGCCCGGGGATAACCGAGGCCAGCAGCGCCCGGGCATCGGCATCGGCCAGTCCCGCCACCGCCAGCCCGGGCAGGCCCGCCAGGGCGCCGCCCGCGTCGGGATCACGGGTACCGAAGAGCAGGGCGACCGACTGGGCGTCCAGCCGGCGGGCGGCGAACGCCAGCGCCTGCGCCGAGGCCCGGTCCAGCCACTGCGCATCATCGACCAGGCACAGCAGCGGCTGGCCGGCGGCCACCTCGGACAGCAGGCCGAGCACGGCCAGGCCGACCAGGAAACGATCCGGCGCGCTGCCCGGGCGCAAGCCGAACGCCACCCCCAGCGCGTCGCGCTGCGGGCCCGGCAGCCGGCCCAGCCGACCTAGCACCGGGCCGCAGAGCTGGTGCAGCGCCGCGAACGGCAGCTCCATCTCTGACTCGACGCCCTCCGCCCGTGCCACCCGGAAATCCGGCGCGGTCTCGGCCGCGTAATCCAGCAGCGCGGTCTTGCCGATACCCGGCTCGCCGCGGACGACCAGCGCCCGGCTGCGCCCCGCCCGCACGTCCGCGAGCAGCCCGTCCAGGGCCCTGCACTGCTGCTTACGGCCCCGCAATGTCACACGGCGCCCCCACCATCTCCTCCAGCCGCCGGATCTGCTGGCTCAGCGTCGGCTGCGCGATGAACATCCGTTCCGCCGCCTGCGTGAACGTCCCGGCGTCGACCAGCGCCACGAAGTGGCGCAAGTGTCGCAGCTCCACGCCCTGCGGCGTCACGCCGCCAGAATCCGGCCGCTCCGCCGATCCCGCCCGTGCCTCATCCATCGTGGTCATCGTGCACCTTCCTTCAGTCGAGACTGGTCAAAGCAACGGCCGATCGGGCGTGACGATGCTGGCCAAAGTGCGGCATCCTTCAAGCAAACCCCACCTGACGGGTCGTGAATATCGGTCGGGTGACGCCAGTTGCGGCGGCGGCCGTCGATGCTCCTGACCTGGCCGGAAGCAGGCGCGAACGGGCTGGCGGCTGGAGCGCGAACGTCATCGGCGTGCGCCTGGGCGCTTTGATGCGGCTGACCGCACGCCGCGGAGGAGTGGGCTACGTCAGCTGACGTATGTCGTCGCGGCAGTCGCCGCTACGCGGAGATGCCCTGGCGCAGCGCCTCGCGGACGATATCGACCCGGCCCTTCGCGCCGAGCTTGGTGAGGATGTGCGAGATGTGGGTCTGCACGGTGCGCCGGGACAAGAACATGCCCCGGGCGATGTCCGGCGTTGCCGCGCCCCCGGCTACCATGGTGGCGATCCTGACCTCGGTCGGGGTGAGCGCCTCCCAGCCCGAGGTGGCGCGCGGCGCGCGCCGGCTGCGGACGCCGCGCCTGATGCCGTAGGGACGAAGACGGCTGTCGGCGCGGCGGATGTCCCAGGCCGCCTGCAGGCCGTCGTAGAGGCCGACCGCCTCGTGCAGGGTGACCCTGGCCTCGTCGCTGCGGCCGTGCTCGGCCAAGACGACCGCCAGGTCCTCCAGGGCGGCCGGCAGCTCCACCGCAGGCCCGGCCGACCGGTAGTGCGCGACCGCGTTTCGCAGCGGACCCGGATCAGATCTGAGCAGTCCCCGGCACCGCAGGCTGGCCGCAGCCGCCCGGGCCGGCCGGGTCTCCGCAGCCGCCTCCGCCTGGCAGGCCTGCGCCGCGGCCTGCGCCATCTGCCTGTCCCCGGCGGCGAGCGCGAGCCGGACCAGGTCGGGCAGCCACTGGTGGGTCAGGGTCATCTCGCCGTCGCGCCGCGGCAGCATCGCGGCCAGCCTCAGCATGGCCTGGCGGGTTTCCCCGCTCTGTTCCAGCGCGAGCGCGTGCGAGGCGACCAGGAAGTCCTGGTTCTCCCGGTCGCCGACAGCCTGGACGGGAAGAGCCAGGCCCAGGCGAAGGTGCTGGCCGGCCGTGGCGCGCTGGTCCCGGCGCCCGGCGATGAGCGCGGCCACGCCGTGCACCAGCAGCGCAGCCCAGCGTTCGCGCAGGAAGGTAGCCGTCAGCGCGGGGACATCGTCGCCCTCATCCGAGCTCAGCTCGGCCAGCGCGTCATCCCACTGGCCGAGCCAATACCGCAACACCGCCGCGGTGACCCAGGTGCTGCGATCGGGACTCCCGCTGCGCTGGGCGAACTCACGAGCGTGGTGGAGGGTCAGCTCGGCTTCTGGCCAGCGGTCGAGATTCTGCAGCGTGAAGATCCGGACCTCAAGGGCGTACGAGCGCAGGTCCGCGTGGCCGGCATCGTCGCCCAGCACGCGCAGCGCCCGTTCGACGTAGTCAAGCGCGGCCGCATGGTCGCGCCTGACGCCATGGCTCAGCCACAGATCCGTCAGGGCGTGAGCGGTCGCGAACACGTCGCCGACTTCCTCGGCGACGGTGAGGGCCCGGCGGGCGGTCACGTCCGCCGCGTCCAGGTCGCCGGTGCCCGCCCGCTCGAGCATCGCGAGCAAGGCCAGCATCCGGGCCTGCCAGGTGCGGGGCAGATCGGTGGACGCCAGCGCCTGCCGCACAGTGGTGATCGCCTCATCGTAGTCGCCCGCGCTGGCCTGGGCGCGCGCCAGCACCGAGTACGTCTCGGCCCGCCGCACCGGATCGGTCATCACCGGCAGCGCCCGGCTGGCCCGCCTGGCCGCCTCCGCATAGGACCCGGCGGCGAACAGAGCCCAGACCAGGCTGGCCGCGAGTCCGTCCAAGGCCTCCTCGTCGGCAGGCGTCTCATCCAGTTCCCGGCGCAACAGGTCGGCCGCCAGCTGCGGTGCCCGGATGACGAGCGCAGGTGCGGATTCGATGAGCCACGTCCGAGCCCAGCCCTCACCCGGCTGGTTCGCGGCGGACAGTTGCTGCGCGACGCTCAGCGCATCCGCGCCCGCAACCGCGAGTTCCCGTGCCGCCTCGGCGTGCAGCGCCGTGCGCAGCGCCGCCGGCATGCTCCCGTACAGCGCCTGCTGGATCAGCAGATGCCGGAACGCCAGCTCCGGGCCGGAGCCGACCAGGATACCCGCCGCTACCGCCTCCTGCAGGCCGTCTGCCAGGTCGGACACCGGCCGACGCAGCACCACGGCCAAGTCGGTGACCGCGAACCTCCCGCCCAGCAGCGCGGCTGTCCGCAGCATCCGCGCCGTCTCGGCCGGTACGGAGCTGAGCCGGTCACTCAGCACAGCCGTCAGCGAGGCTGACAACTGCTCCCGGGCCACGGAAACCTCGGCGGTCGGTCTTATCTCTACCGCCTGCTCACGCACTAGGGCGTCGACCAGCTCGCGCACGTACAGCGGATTGCCGGCCGCCCGAGCAGTCAGCCGCCGCAGCGCGTCCCCGGGCGGCGCTCCGACCATCGCCGTTACCAAGGCGGCCACGTCCGTTTCGGGCAGCGGCCCGAGCGTGATCACCGCACCGCCGCGGCGGACGACGGCCGCGCGCACCTGCTGGACCTCCGGCCGGCGCGGAGTCGGCCGGCAGGTCGCGATCAGCAGGAGCCGCAGCTGGTCGATGGAGGCGGCGAGCTGGTGCCAGACCAGCAGCGACGCGTCGTCGGCCCACTGCAGGTCGTCGATGACCATCACCGTCGGGGCGGCCGCGCACAGCTCCTCGGCCAGCGACATCAGCACCTCGACGCCGTTAACCGACGCGTCGCCGTCGGCGAACAGCCCGAGCCGCTGGCTGCGGAGCAGGCCGGCGGCGTGCGCCCGCCGCGGGTCCGGCGAACTCGGCCGGACCCGCAGGCAGTCCTGCATCACGCTCAGCGGCAGCCGCTCGGCGAGCTGGTCCGCGAACCCCCACCCGATATCCCACCCCAGCTCGCTCACTCCCGCCAGGGCCTCGACGACCAGGGACGACTTCCCGATGCCGGGCTCGCCCTCGACCCAGACCACCGCTCCCTCGTCACGGCGGAGGGCCTCGACACCCGCACGCAGGGTAGCGAGCTCCTGTCCACGGCCCACCCACTGCGGCGGCCGGTCAATGGGCCACATGGCAGTAAACGTAGCCTCGCCCAGAGCCGATGCCTAGCCGGCACCGGCCGCCGGATCGGCAGCGACCACGGCGGGCAGGTCGAGTGCGATGGCCGGGTCCCGCGAGCAGTGGCCGGTCGGGATAATCGCTCTTCTTTTACCGATACGGGCGGGACCGGTTGAGCAGCCGTGGCCAGGTCAAAGGGTGATGCCGTCGGCGGCGTCGAAGAGCACCTGCTGCAGCGGCCGAGACAGGTCACCATGCCACGTCAGGGCCGCCGCGGCGGTCAGGGGGGATCCTTCGACCCGGGTGCGAACCATGCCGGCGGAGTCGGCCGCCGGATCCGCCGGTCTGGGCCAGCCCCCGATGCGACGGCATGGTTGTCCCGCAGGGGCGTTCCGACGGGACAACCATCCTGGTCTTGTGCTGTTGGTCAGTGAAGCGAGCAGATCGCCGCTGCGATGACGGCGGTAACCGCGTCCGGGTGGGAGATCGTCCCCGGCCGCGGCCGGGGAGCTTGACCCGACTCGCCAGCTCCCTGGGCCGGCACCCGGGCGCCGGCTTGCCGACTATCCGGTACACCGCCCACCCGTCCACTGCGCCTGCCGATAGGGTCCCTTCGAGCGCGACGACACGCAGTAAGCCGGCCAGATCAGCTCCCCAGCGCCGCGAGCCCGATCGCCAGGCCATCCTCCACCAGCGCCACCGCGGGGTCGGGGAGGCGGCGGGCGAGTGCACGGCGGCTGTCGTGGCCGATCTTGGCCGCGGCCAGGGCGGCGGCCGCAGCGATCACCATGGCCGGGATCGGGCGCCGGTGCCCGGAACGTGCCAGGACGACGGCCGCCAGGCTGGCGGAGATCAGCCGGACGGCCAGTCCCCGCGGGCTAAGGCGCGACGGCGTCGTTGGGAGCTTGTCGGCGACGAGTTCGCCTGCGTCGGCGATGACGGCGGCCGTCCGGGCCGCCGGATGCCCCAAGGCAGTGGGCAGGCCATCGCTGCGCCGCACGATGAGGGCGGCCAGCGCGACGGTCGACCGCAGTCCCGTCGCGGCGCCCAGGGCGGCCGCGCGCCCGAGCATTGCAGCGGCCGGGGCCGCACTGGGGTCAGCCAGGTCACCAGCGGCGATTGCATCCTGAAGCGCCTTCCTGAGCTTCCCGCTCAGTTGATCACGGCGCCCGGGTCGACGCCTCCGCGCCGCGGCGGTGATGAACGCGACCTTTCCTTCCACTCGTCGTCCTGGCACCACGTCTCCCTGTTCTAGCTGATCAATCTGTTCGGTCGATTTAGGTATGCCCTGGCCGCGTCGCCGGTCACCGCGCCCACCTTGTTGCCAACTGTCATCGTGGTTCCCTTGATCCGTCCCCGATGGCGGCCTCGGAGTTTGATCCGGCATGTGGAGCGATCGCCAGCTCCCTGGGCCGGTGCCCGGGCGCCGGCTTGCCGACTATCCGGTACACCGCCGACCCGTCCACCGTCTCCTGCTCCAGCAGGAGGTCGACAAGCTGCCCGAGCTCGGACCGATGTGAGCGGATGAGCTCCATGGCGGTTTGCTCTGCCTCGCGCAGCAGCCGGGCCACCTCATTGTCGACCTTGGCCTGGGTGGCCTCGGCGAATGGGCGGCTGGACATCCCGGGCCCGGCGTCGCCGAGGGGGTGCGGTCGGGACGGGCCCCATCCGCTCCGGGATCAGGCTCCGCACGATTCTGGGCGAAACATTAGGCTCTGTGCGCATTTCTCATCCCATCGCCGGACGGCCCCGGTGCCTGGGGGTGTCAGCGGCTTTGCCTATGCCAGAACTCTCCGCCTGGCACGAGCGCGTTCGCGTCTGTGGGATCCCTAGTCAGCCCCCGGCCTCCCAGCCTGGACTCCCGGGGCTATAAGCGCGCTCGGGGGTATCCGGGTAAGAAGGTGCTCACCGGCATCGCGGTGGAGGTCAGGGAGCCGAAGGGGATCGGCCGGTGCCGCATGGCGGTGCTGGCCGACGGGTCCTCGGCCTCGCTGCATCCCTTCGTCACCGGCCACGTCCAGCCGGGCGCGACGGTCATCACCGACGCCTGGATGGGCTACCACGGGCTGGCCGGGCTCGGCTATGTCCACCAGCGGCGCAGCCAGCGGGCTGCCCGCGCCCGCGGCGAGGACCCGGGCGAGCTGCTGCCCGCCGTGCACCGGGTCGCCTCGCTGGCCAAGCGGTGGCTGCTGGGCACCCACCAGGGCTCGGTCGACGCGGCGCACCTGCCCGGCTACCTCAACGAGTTCGCGTTCCGCTTCAACCGCCGCCGATCGGCCAGCCGCGGCCTGGTGTTCTACCGGCTGCTGGAACTCGCCGCCGGTCATGACCCGGTCCGCTACCGCGACCTGATCGTCCGCCAGCGATCCAAGGCACCGCCCGCGCCGCCAGGCACCCGAGGTCATCCGCCCAGCCTGGAGCGGCCAGGCGCGAACCGCCCGTGGCGGGCAGCAGAGATGCAGCTACGGCTGCCCTACTCCGGTTAAATGGATACCCCAAAGCGCGCTTACTTAAGGTAGTCGTGCGCCAGGCGGATGGCGATCGACCCGTCGCCGACCGCTGATGCGACGCGTTTCACCGAGCCGTGCCGGACGTCGCCGACGGCGAACACACCAGGTGTGCTGGTTTCGAGCAGGTAGGGTTCCCGCTCCAGGGTCCAGCGTTCAGCCAGGTCCGGGCCGGTGAGGATGTAGCCCCATGGGTCGCGCCCGACCGCCCCGGACAGCCATTCGGTGAAGGGCTGCGCGCCGATCAGGACGAACAGCCCGTCGGCCGGCTCTGTCTTGGTATCGCCGGTGTCCCGGTGCCGGAGTCTGAGCTGCTCCAGGCGTCCATCGCCGTCGCCGCGCGCGACCTCGGTGCGGTAGCGAACGTCGATGTTGGGAGCGGCTTCGATCTCACGGATCAGGTACTGGGACATGCTCGCGGCCAGGGACGCCGAGCGGACGAGGATCGTGACGTGCTGCGCATACTTCGACAAGTGCAGCGCCGCCTGCCCGGCCGAGTTACCGCCGCCGACCACGAAAGCCCGCTTCCCGGCCAGAGCCTGGGCCTCTGTCGTGGCGGCTCCGTAGAACACGCCGGCCCCTGCCAGCGACTCCAGTCCGGGCACCATGAGCCGGCGGTAGGAGACGCCGGTCGCGATGATCACGGCGCGGCTGTTGACCGCGCTTCCGTCCTGGAGCCCGACGATACGCAGATCGCCGTCGATAGCCAGCGAGGTTGCCGGGTTGCCATAGACGAACTTGGTTCCGAACATCCAGGCCTGCTCATAGGCCCGCCACGAAAGTTCCGCGCCGCTTATCCCGCCGGGAAAACCGAGATAGTTCCTGATCAGCGAGCTCGTCCCAGCCTGGCCGCCGAAAGCCTCCCGCTCCAGCAACGCCGTGCGCAGCCCCTCCGAAGCCCCGTACACCGCGGCGGCCAGACCCGCCGGCCCGGCTCCCACCACGACCACGTCGTAGGTTGTCTCTGCGGGTCGGATATCCACCCCCAGCGCCTCGGCCACCTCCGTGTTCGCCGGATCGGCCAGCACCACGCCGGTGTGGAACGCGACCACGGGCCCGGAGGACGGATCCAGACCGAGCCGCTGCAAGGCTGCGCTGCCCGCCTCGGAGTCGGAGCGCTGGAACCCGAACGGGACACTGTTACGGGTCAGGAGGTCGCGGAGTTCGTAAACCCGAGCCGACTGCTCCTTCCCGATCACGGTAACCGCCGCGAACTGCCCGCCCTGCTGGCGCCACCACTCCCCGAGCGACTCGGTAACTGTCCGGTGGAACTGCTCATCGGGCGACCACACGGGCTTGGGCAAGTAGAAGTCGATCTGGCCTAGCGCCGCCGCCTCCACGATGGCCGCCATGGCCGACTGGTCACCCCAGGAGATCAGCAGGCCTCGCCGGGCGGTGGGATACAGTTCACGCACCCGTGCCAGGAATTGCGCGCCGGTCATCTCCGGCATCCACTGGTCAGCCAGGACCAGCGGCACATCGGCGCCTTCGCTCCGAAGCTGCTCCAGCCCGGCCAGCCCCTCCTCCGGCGACGCGGCTGACATGATCCGGTAATGCGCCCCGTACCGGCCTTCCAGCTCCTGCACCAGAGCCCGGCGGCTAGCTTCCTCATCATCGACAACCACGACCACCGGCCTGGCCATGGCGACCATCCTAGGTCACCGCATCCCCCGCCTACGGCGGCGCACGACTTGCTCGGGCAGTCCGGCCGTGGGCGCCGCGACCGGCGCTCCGGTGGGCGCGTACGTCGTCAGCTTGAGCGTCACCGCAGACCGCGACACCATCTCTCGCCATCGGCCGGCGTACGTCGAATGGTTCAGCCAGTGGTGCCAGAACAGCGATGTTGTGTCGAACATGCGAGCCAGCTAGCTGGGCGCCAGGCGGCGCGGCTGGCCGCCCATCGACTCGAGCACCACGCCGGTGGTCTCGCCCTGCCGTAGCGTCCAGGTGGCCTGCAAGCCATTGCCCTCATTGTGCACCTGGACCCCTTGGCCATCGCCGTGGCCGACGCTACCCTGGCCGACCGTATGCAAGGTCAGGTGCATGCGGCTGGAGGTCCGTCCATAGCGAACCGCATGGTGCCGCGTGGCACCGTCGGGAGCCGGACGAGCCGGTGCCGTTTGGCCGCCTTCCCGGCGATGACCGGCATGAAGTCGCGCACCTCCCCAACCCCGTCCGGGGTCATGAACCGGGTGATCAGGATCGCCGTGCCCGGAAGGTAGAGCTGCCTGCTCACAAAGTCGTCGCGGTCGGGCGCGATGCGGAAGTGACCGCCCTTGTCCGCGTTGAGCAGGAAGGCGAAAACGCTGGCCGAGTCGAACCGCGGACAGCAGAGCCAGTCCACCGTGCCGTCAGTGGTCACCAGCGCCGCGGTCTGCAGGTCACCGATCAGGCCGTGGTCGCTGATGCTGGGATAGCACTCCATGTCCTCTCCTTTCGGTCGATCCTCGTCTTCCGGACCGGCCAAACCAGCGCCAGGCGGCCCGGACCGCAGACCAGGGCCCGGCCCGGGCTCGGCCGACCGCCCGGAGCGCGACCGTGGATGCCCAGCCTTGTGCGGACAGGGCCGGCCATAGCTGGGTGGCACAGTGCCCGCAGAGGTAAAGCTCGCCGTCTCGGGTCACGCGGTACACCGCACGGACCTCAGGTCCGCACCGATCGCATGTCTCGTTCATCATCAGCACCGCCCAGGGGATTCACTCATCGGCCGTTGCCGCAGGCACGGCCCATACCAGAACACTCAGCCTGTGACGAGCGTGCTCGCGTCTGTGGGATCCCTAGCCGACACCCCGGCGTGCGGGTCCGGTCTCCGGGGGTGCGGAGCGGAGAGCCCGTTCTACGATGGCGGGGGATCCGCCGGGAGGGCGCCGCGTGATGTTGTGAGGCCGCAGGCCGCGGTGCAAGACCTTGGACGGGCTGCTCGCGGAGGTCCGGGCGGACCGCAGCCGGGTCTGTCCAACCGGCTCCGCGTTCCAGCACGCCACTGGGCGGTCCCTGGCGGGGAGCCGGGGTGTCGGCTAGGGATCCCACAGACGCGAGCACGCTCGTCCCAGACGGATGGTGCTGGCATGGGCAATCCGCCTGCCCCCGGGGCCGGAGATCACCTGCTGGCCCGGCGCTGATGACACGGAGGCCGTGATGATATTGCTGTTCAGCGTCCGCGCCGCAATCGCTACCCGCTGGCACGCTAGTCGAGCTGTGCGACCTGCACAGCGACCGTCCATCGCTGCGTGATCTGTTCCCGCCCGAGTCCGAGTTCGCCGGCGAGCCGATCCTCGACTCGGCCCTCTGACAACATCCCCGATCTACACCGCCGATCCTGAATAAAGGAGCGTCATGCATGAGACCAGACGCACCGGTGTCCGCTTCGTCCTTACCAACCCAGCCGACCCCAGCCGGCTGGATGATCTCAGCGACTGGTACGACACCTACGCCGCGGCGCTTACCGTCCCCGGCTACCTCGCCGACGCCTTCCGCTTCGAGAACCCCGACGCCAGCCCCGGGCCGGACAGCCCGCGCTACGCGACGATCTACGACATCGTCACCTCCGACCCCGCAACGGCCTGGCCTGACACCGAGCACTCGCCCGACTACCCGACCCACCTGTTCAGCGACCCGCGCGCCAAGCTGGTCGCGCCAGTCCTCCGCGCTTCCTACGCCTTCGTCGGATCCCAGGCGCGGCCGGGCGAGGACGGCCCGCTCACCGGCATCCATGTCGTCTTGTCCAACGGCGGCGACGACACCGGGCGGCCTGTTCTACTCCGCCTCACGATTCCGGCTCATCGAAGGCTTTCCCGAGCCCGCCGAATGGCTCGAGGTATTCGAGACCGATGCCCGCGACCCCCTCGGCACGTACGCGCGGGCGATCAACCCCATGCCGTCCGCTGCTTCAGAGCTCCAACCGGAACTGAGCCGGTCGTTCCGCCTGGCTCATGCCCACAGAGCAAGCCCGGGTATCGGCTAGGGGATTGCCAGCGTAGTTGTCCGGAGATTTGTGGCAGTCGTTCTTTTCCGGTGGCTGGCCAGGACGGCGTGGAGCTGGTTGCGGGAGCTGATGTCGAGCTTGATGAAGACCTTGTGCAGGTGGTACTCGACCGTGCGCGGGCTCATGAAGAGGCGGACAGCGATCGCAGGGTTGGACAGGCCATCGCCGGCCAGCCGGGCGATCTGGACTTCCCGGGCGGTGAGCTCGGTAGGCACATCGGTCGTGCGTTTACGTACTCGCTCGCCGGTCGCGAGCAGCTCGCGCGCGGCTCGTTCGGCGAACCCGTCAGCTCCCATGGTGGCGAACATGTCGTACGCGGTGCGCAGCTGCTCGCGGGCATCGATCCGCCGGTTCTCCCGGCGCAGCCACTCCCCGAATAGGAGGTGGGCGCGGGCGAGCGGCACGCGGACGCGGGTGCGGGCGAGGCGGTCGATTCCCTCGCGGTACCGGCGCTCGGCGGTCTCGCCCTCGCTGAGCAGCGCCCGCGCACACGCCTCGACGCCGAGCGCCCAATCGGTGCCGCTGGCGCGGGCGCTGTCCGACAGCCGCTCGAGGGCGCCGGCGGCGTGCCCGGGCAGCCCGCTGCGGGTCGCTGCCTCGATCAGCTCGGCCGCCGCCCAGGTTGAGAACACCTGCTCGTGCGGGGCGTCGCCAGTCTGCTGCGCTGCGGCCAGCGCGTGCTGGTAGCGGCCGAGGCCGTTGCCGAGCACCGCGGTGGCCCACTGAACGAAGTTGAGCCCCCGTCCCTCTCCGCGACGCACCGTATCCTTCGTGCTGGTCTCGATCAGCTCGAAGGCCTGAAGTTCCCGGCCGCGGAATGCGGCCAGCCCCAGGGGAGCGTAGGGCGGGAGCTGGCTGCCGGTCGCCTCGCTGATCGCCGACGCCTCGTCGATCAGCGCAGCGGCCGCGGCGAAGTCGCCCTGGTAGAGGTGCAGCCCGGTACGTTGTGCGAGGGCGAAAAGTAGCACGCCGAGGGCGCCGGCATCCCGGGCGAGCTGGACGTGGCGGGTGGAGAGCAGGTCCCAGCTCCGCTCGTCCCACAGTATCTGGGCGGCGGGGCAGGCGAGCCAGAGCCAGCGCAGCTCTTCGTCGGTGGAGATGTCTTCGCTGGAGAAGGCGCTCAGCGCCCGCTTGAGCGTCGGCGCCGCGGCCGCGTAGCCCTCTGTGATCAGCAGCGCCAGCCCATCCAGCAGCAGATTGGGCGCGCTCGGCGGCTCCGGCACCGCAGGCGCGGCCCGGGCGGCCTCAGCTGCCTTGCGCAGACCGCCGCCTGCCACGGAACGGCCCGCACATACGGCGCCGGAGAGCGCTTGCAGGTAGGTCTCCCGCGCCAGCCTGGCGTCGAGCGGTTCGAGGCGTCTCGCGGCCTTGAGCAGCTGCGGTGGAACCTCGCTGCCGCGGCTGGAGGCAAACGCGATCTGCCCGCTCAGCAGGCCGGCCCGGGCTCGCTGGAACTCATCAAGCGGTCCGGCCTCCGCCGTGGCCAGCAGCCGCAGGGCCGCATCGAACGCGCCGGCCTGGGCCATTGCCCGCGCGGCGGCCAGCGCGCGCTCCGCCCGCCGGGCCGGCTCGAGCGTCAGCGCCGCGGCACGTTCGAGGAACGCGGCCGCCGCGGCCAGGCCGCCGCGCGCCTGGGCGCGGCTGGCGGATCGCTCGAGCTCGGCTGCGACGTCCGCATCGGGCGCGGACGTCGCCTGGGCGCGGTGCCACGCGCGTCGATCGGGATCGGTGCGCGGATCGGCCGCCTCGGCGATGGCACGGTGGGCGCGGCGCCGTTCGGCGATTGACGCCGCCCGGTAGATGGCCGAGCGGACCAGCGGGTGCCGGAAGATGACCCGGGCACCAACGGTGACCAGCCCGTCGGCCTCGGCCGGGGCGGCAGCGTCCTCGGCGCTGATGCCGAGATTCCCGGCCGCCCGCCACAGCA
>Ga0209648_10003888_pt1 | contig 12631 bp, 15 predicted proteins | sample GraSoi2013_115cm_FD_185830 | JGI IMG/M metagenome (GOLD analysis project Ga0209648, IMG submission 185830) | Grasslands soil microbial communities from the Angelo Coastal Reserve, California, USA - Sample 9_17_2013_115cm (SPAdes) (version 2) | ecosystem: Environmental > Terrestrial > Soil >...
CGGCCACCCTCGCGCCCTCGCGGGCGAACGCGAGCGCGATGGCCTCGCCGATGCCGCGTCCAGCGCCCGTGACGAGCGCCACCTGGCCTTTGAGCCTCATGCGGTTCTCCTGTTGTAGCGGGGTCCGCGAGGACGGAATACTTCGGGGGTGGCCTGACAAAGAAGCGTGCTGGCTCCGTTCATCTAATGCGCACTGAGGACGAAGTTAGTCTGCAATGAGGACGAAGTCGGTTTGCATGTCGGTCTGGCCGTCTCTCGGGTAGAGCTGGGTGACGAGCGTGCGGTGGCCGGGCGCGCTCACGCGCACGTGCACGTGCGGCGGCCGGCCGGGATAGCGGCCCGGGGCGCTCGTCTCGTAGCGATAGCGGCCCTCGGCGCCCGCGCGCTGGGTTGCGCGGTGCGCGCCGTCGTACTCGCCCGAGGCGTTCGCGGACCACCACTCGAGCCGCGCGCCGAGCAGGCCCGCGCAGCCCTTGGCGGAGCGGACGGCGCCGCTCACGACGAGCCCGCGCCCCGTCGTCGCGCGCTCGGGCGCGCCGGGCTCGTAGAACGGGCCGAGCATGTCGGCGCGGGTCGGCGAACACGCGGGCTGCGGGGCGGCGGTTTCCGGAAGGCCGAGGAGCAGCGCGACAAGAGCCAGCGCGCGGAGCACGCGCCAATGCTATCATTCCCGACGCCGAGACGCATGAGCGACACCGATCGCACGCCGACGGCCGACACCGATCCCGCCGCCGCCATCGCGCGGCTCGCGGCGGAGCTCTTGCTCACCGACGAGCCGTCGGGGTTCGTCGCGGCGCTCGACAACGATCCCGACGTCCGCGACGCCCGCGAGCACAGTGACTGACTGGTCGCTCGCACCGCTCTCCCGCGCGATCGCCGCGCGCCGGGTCTCGCCCGTCGAGGTGACGCGCGAGTGCCTGGCGCGGGTCGAGCGGCTCGACCCCTCGATCCGGAGCTTCATCACGGTGGACGCGGAGGGCGCGCTCGCGACCGCGCGCGAGCTCGAGGCGGAGCTCGCCGCGGGCCTCTCGCGCGGGCCGCTGCACGGGATCCCGCTCGCCTACAAGGACCTCTTCCACGTCCGCGGGCTCCCGACCTCCTGCGGGACGAAGACCCGCGAGTACTTCGCGCCCGACGCGGAGTCCACCGTGGTGGCCCGCCTGCGGGAGGCGGGCGCCGTGACGCTCGGCAAGCTCAACATGACCGAGCTGGCGCTCGGGCCCTTCGGGGACAACGCGCACCACGGCGACGTGCAGAACCCGTGGAAGCGCGGCCACGCGGCGGGGGGCTCCTCGAGCGGCTCCGCGGCGGCCGTCGCCGCGGGCTTCGTCGTCGGCGCCCTCGGGAGCGACACGGGCGGGTCGATCCGGCTCCCCGCCGCGTGCTGCGGCGTCGTGGGGCTCAAGCCGACGTACGGGCGCGTGAGCCGCGCGGGGGCGATGCCGCTCTCGTGGTCCCTGGACCACGTGGGTCCCCTCACGCGCACGGTCGCGGACGCGGCGCTCCTCCTCGGCGCGATCGCCGGCTACGACCCGCTCGACGCCACGTCGAGCCGGCGGGGCGTGCCGTACTACGAGCGCGTCCTCGAGACGCCGGTCGAGGGCCTCCGCGTCGGCGTCCCCGAGAATTACTACTTCGACGGGCTCGACGCCGAGATGGACGCGGCGGTCCGCGCCGCCGCGAAGGTCCTCGCGGAGCTCGGCGCCGAGGTGGTCGCGGTGCGGCTGCCCGATCCCGCGCCGCTCGCCGACCTGTGCAACGTGATCGCGCGCGCCGAGTCCGCGGCGATCCACGCGAAGCTCCTCCGCGAGCGGCCGCACGAGCTCCAGCCCGCGGTCCGGTCCCGCCTCGAGGTCGGCCTCCGCATCTCCGCGCACGACTATCTCCAGGCGCTGCGGCTGCGCGCCCGCTGCGCGCGCGAATTCGTCGCCCGGGTGTTCGCCGGGGCGCAGGCGCTGGTGATGCCGGTGATTCCCGAGCCCGCCCCGGCGCTCGACGCGGTGAAGGCGGGGACGCCCGAGGAGGTCGTCCGCCGCATGGGACGCTTCTCCCGCCTGACCCGGCCGTTCAACGGGCTTGGCCTGCCGGCGCTCGCGGTGCCCTGCGGGTTCGCGCGCGACGGGCGCCCGCTCGCGCTCCAGGTCGTGGGCCGCCCGTTCGACGAGGCGACGACGCTCCGGCTCGGTCACGCCTACGAGCGGGCGGCCGGCTGGGTCACGCGCCGTCCGGCGCTCGACTGATCTCCGCGGACGCGCCCGCACCGCCGCCGCCCCTCGGTCCGCCGCGGCTGTGGACCGTCTTCGCGGCCTACGCGATCGCCTTCGCCGGCATCGTGGCCCTGTCGCTCGTCGCCGCGAGCGTCCTCAAGAGCCTCTACCCCGACACCCCCGACCGGGCGCTCTTCGATGGCTTGCCGGGACTCATCGCCGGCGGGACCGCGTCGTCCGCGGCGCTCGTCCTCACGGTCCTCGCGTTCAACCGTCCGTTCGAGCCGCTCCTTCTCCGCCTCACGCCGGGCTGGGAGTCCGGCCGCATGCTGTTCGTGACGGTCGTCGGCATGCTGGGGCTCGGCCAGGCGCTCGACTCACTGACGCTCCTCGTCGGCCTGGGGCAGCAGAGCGCGATAGTCGCGATCCGGAACGCGCTGACCGGCGCCGTGGGGCCCGAGCTCTTCCTGGCCGTCCTGGTGATCGGCGTGCTCGCCGCGAGCGCGGAGGAGATCTTCTTCCGCGGCTACATGCAGACGCGGCTCGGCCAGCGCCTCCCGCCGCCCGCCGCCGTGCTCGTGACGAGCCTCGCCTTCGGGCTCATGCACCTCGAGTGGATCCACGCCGCGCTCGCGTTCGTCCTCGGGCTCTACCTCGGCTGGATCACCGAGCTCGCGGGGAGCGCGCTCCCCGCGATCACCTGCCACGTGATCAACAACACGGTCTTCACGATCCTCACGGCGTTCCTCGGCGCCACGGACGCGGCCGGGCCGAACGCCGTCCTCCTCGCGGCGTCCGGCGTGGTCTTCCTCTGGTCGCTCGTCTGGTTGCGCCGCGCCCGACTCCGGCTGTAGGCTGCGCGCGTGAGCGACCACCTCGTGGCCGAGCTGCTCGCGGCGCGCGAGCACCACCGCGCGCTCCCGCCGCCGAGCGCGCGGCGGGCCCTCACGGCCGTCGAGGCGTATGCCGTCCAGGACCGCCTGCGCGAGGCGCTCGTGGCGCGCGGCGAGCGCGTCGTCGGCTGGAAGGCGGGCTTCACCAACAAGGCGGCGCAGGCCGCCTTCGGCACGGACGAGCCCGTGTGCGCGTTCCTCCTGGCGTCCGGCGTCCTGCCGAGCCCCGCCGAGGTCCCGGCCTCCCGCTTCGTGACCCTCGTCGTCGAGGCCGAGGTGTGCTTCGTCATGCGGGAGGACCTCGCGGGCCCCGGCGTGACGGCGGCGCGGGCGCGCGCGGCGGTGCAGGGTGCCACGCCCGCCCTCGAGCTGGTGGACTTCCGCTACAGCGGCAAGCCCGTCAGCACGGACCTGATCGCCGACGGCGTCTACGCCAACGCGATCGTCGTCGGCGCGCCGGTGACCGATGTCGCCCGGCTCGACCTCGCCGTCGAGGGCCTCGTCTACGAGCTGAACGGCGCGATCGCCGCCACCAACGCCGCGGCCGAGGTGATGGGCGACCCGCTCAACTCGCTCGCGTGGATCGCCAACCACCTGGGCGCGCGCGGCCTCGGGCTCAGGGCGGGCGACCTCGTCATGTCGGGCTCGGTCTCGCTCCTCCTCCGCCCCAAGGCCGGCGACACGGTGCGCGCGACCTTCACGCGCCTCGGCTCGGTCGGCGTCCGCGTCGCCTGAGGCCGCGGTGGATTTTCGGGACGATGCGGTCGTCATCACCGGCGCCGGGGGCGGCATCGGCCGCGCGATCGCGCTCGCGTTCGCGGCGGAGGGCGCGGCGCTCGTGCTGGGGGACCTCGCCGACTCGGTCGAGCGCGTCGCCGACGAGGCGCGCGGCGCCGGCGGGCGCGCCGTCGCCCAGCGGGGCGACGTGGGGCGCTCGGCGGACATGCAGGCACTCGCCGCGCGCGCGGTCAAGGAGTTCGGCGGGCTCCACGTGCTCGTGACGTGCGCGGGCCTCGGCGCGTCCGGGCTCCTCGCGGAGCAGGACGAGGGCGCGTGGACGCGCGTCATCGACGTGAATCTCAACGGCACCTACCGGGCGATCCGCGCCGCGCTCCCGCAGATGATGGCGCAGAAGCGCGGCCGGATTGTCACGATCGCGTCGGTCCTTGGGCGGATGGGCGGCTCCGGCTTCGTCACCGCGTACGCGGCCTCGAAGCACGGCGTCATCGGCCTGACGCGCGCCCTCGCCGCCGAGCTCGGCAGCCAAGGCTACCCCGGCATCACCGTCAACGCGATCTGCCCGGGGTACGTCCGGGCGGGCATGGGCGTCGCGGTGCAGTCCACGAAAGCCGGCCCGATGCCCGGCGAGGAGATCTTCGACCGGTACTACAAGCGCCAGGTGCCGCAGCGCCGCATGATGGAGGCGGGCGAGATCGCGCACGCCGCCCTGTTCCTGGCCCTCCCGGCCTCGGCCGGGATCACCGGCCAGGCGCTCAACGTGGACGGCGGCTTCGTCATGTCGTGATGACCCTGGAGGCGCTGGTCGCCCGCACCCGCGAGCGCCTGGCGGGACGCCGCCGGCGCGTCGTGCCGCACGGGCCCCTCGTGCGCGCGGCGGTCCTCGTCCCGCTGCTCGACCGCGACGGGCCCTGCCTCGTCTTCGCCAAGCGCACCGAGCGCGTCGGCACCCACAGGGGTCAGATCTCGTTCCCGGGGGGCGCCCTCGATCCCGCCGATCCCTCGCTCCTGGACACAGCACTCCGCGAGTCCGAGGAGGAGGTCGGCCTGCCGCGGCGGGCGGTGGAGCCGCTGGGCGCGCTCGACGACACCGAGACCGTCGCGACCCAGTTCGTCATCACGCCCTGGGTCGGCGTGGTCTGCGAGCCCGTCGTCTGGCGGCCGGACGGTGAGGAGATCGAGAAGGTCATCGAGGTGCCCTTCGCCGCGCTCGTGGAGCCCGCCAACGCGCGGGTCGAGCGCCGGGAGCGCGGGGGCGTCGTGCGCGAGGTGTACTTCTACGACTACGGGGGCGAGACGATCTGGGGCGCCACGGCGCGGATCGTCAAGGATTACCTCGACCTCGTGACGGGGGCGCCGTGAGCCACGGCACGCCGCCGACCTCGGCCGGGCTCTGCGCCCGTTGCCGCCACGCCAGGGCCGTCGCGTCCGCGAGAGGATCGACGTTCGTGCTGTGCGACCTCCACGCCACGGACGCTCGCTTCCCGAAGTATCCGCGCCTGCCGGTGGTTCGCTGCAGCGGGTTTGCCGAGCGGTCGACGTCGTCCGACGCGCCGCGCGGGGGCGGGACCGAGGCTCAGGGCCACCAGAGGTAGAGAAAGCGCGGACCCGCCCCGAGCATCGTCGCGAGCTGCAGGAGCGCCGCGTCGGGCCCCGACGCGGGCGCCTGCGCGCTCGCGTAGTAGGTCGCCCGGTACTCGCGCGGGCGGTGGTAGACGATGACACGCGCCTCGCCCACGCCGGCCGCGCGCCGCGCGGCCTCGATCGCGTCGGGCATGTAGCCCACGCGGTCCAGGAGCCCAAGCTCGAGCGCCTGCTGGGCGGTGTAGATGCGCCCGTCGGCGATCGCCCTCGCGGTCTCCGGCGCCAGGCGGCGGCTCGCCACGAGCTTGGCGACGAACTGCGCGTGGAGGCTGTCGATCACCGACTGGAAGATCTTCCGCTCCTCGACGGTGAGCGCGCGCAGCGGGCTCCCCATGTCCTTGCGCTCGCCCGACTTGATCGTCGCCGCCGCGAGGCCGATCTTCTGCATGAGCCCCTCGGCGTTCAGGCTGACCATGATGACGCCGATCGAGCCCGTCACCGAGGTCGGGTGGGCGACGATCGTGTCCGCGGCGAGCGCGACGTAGTACCCGCCCGACGCCGCCACGTCGAGCATGACCGCGACGACCGGGCGTCCGGTCTCGCGCTTCCAGGTCTCGAGCTCCCGGCAGATGATGTCGGCCGCCGTCACCGTGCCGCCGGGGCTGTTGATGCGCACGAGCAGCGCGCGGACGTCGGCGTCCGCCGCCGCCTTCGTGAGCTCCTCGCGCAGCCGCACGAGCAGCGGCACCCGCGGGGGCGCCGCGCCGATGACGAGGCCCGGCGAAGCGCCCTCCTCGGAGAGGAACCCCGAGACGTCGACGAGCAGGATCTTCGCCCGGCCCGCGCCCTCGACCGTCTGCTCCTCGAGGGGGCGGATCCGTGGCGTGAAATCGAGCGTGATGAGCGAGCAGCCGGCGAGCGCGAGCGCGAGCAGGACGGCCAGGGGCTTCTTCATGGCTTGAGTATATAATCTCCGCCGTCGTGTCAACCGCCAGCCCGCTGACGATCGACGCCATCCAGACCGCCGCGCGCCGGCTCCTCGGCCGGATCCACCGCACGCCCGTGATCGCCTCGCAGTCGTTCGACGACGCCAGCGGCCACAGCGTCTTCTTCAAGTGCGAGAACCTCCAGCGCGCCGGGGCGTTCAAGATCCGCGGCGCGCTGAACAAGCTCCTCACGCTCTCGCCCGCGGAGCGCGCGCGGGGCGTCGTCGCCTATTCCTCGGGCAATCACGCGCAGGGCGTCGCGCTCGCGGCGCGGATGACGGGGACGACCGCGATCATCTGCATGCCGAAAGACGCGCCCGCGCTCAAGCTCGAGGCCACGCGCAACTACGGGGCCGAGGTCGTCTTCTACGACCGCCTGCGCGACGACCGCGCCGCCGTGGCCCAGCGGATCGTGGAGGAGACGGGGCGCGTTCTCGTGCCGCCCTACGACGACTACGCGGTCATGGCGGGGCAGGGGACGGCCGCGCTCGAGCTCTTCCAGGAGGTGCCCTCGCTCGACGCGCTCGTCACGCCCGTCGGCGGCGGCGGGCTCATCGCGGGCTGCAGCACGGTCGCGAAGAGCCTCTTCCCCGGCGTCGCCGTCTTCGGCGTCGAGGCGGACACGGCGGACGATACCTACCGCTCCCTCCGGAAGGGCGAGCGCGTCACGATCCCGCCGCCGGCGACGATCGCCGACGGGATCCGCGTGACGAGCCCCGGCGCGCTCACGTTCCCGATCCTCCAGAAGAACCTGACCGACGTGTGCCTCGTGACCGACGCGGAGATCGTCGCCACGGTCCGCTTCCTGGCGGTCCGCGGGCGCGTCGTCGTCGAGCCCACGGGCGCGGTCGGCGCCGCGGCCGTGCTCCACGGGAAGGTCCCGCTGGCGCGCGGGGCGCGCGTGGGCGTGGTGCTCTCCGGGGGCAACGTCGAGCCGGAGCTGCTGATCGAGATCCTCCGCGCGAAGTAGGGCGGGAGCCGCGCAGAGCGCGGCTCGCTCAGCGGCGGTGGAAGGGCGGGATCACCTCGGCGGCCAGGCGCTCGAGCTGCTCGAGCATCCGCTCGGGCGGTCCCATCGGCCGCAGGACGAACTTCGACCCGCCGCCCGCGACGTACTGCTCCAGGCGCTCGCGCACGACCTCCGCGGGTCCGAACGCGGTGCACGCCGCGAGCGTCGCGTCGTCCACGCGGCCGCGCGGGATGAAGGGCGCGGCGGCCGCGCGCGCCCGCGCGGGATCGTCGTCGAGCCAGAAGGTGACGAGCGCGCCGAAGTGGTCGCCCGGCACCTCGCGCCCGGCCTCGGCGGCGAAGGCGCACGTCTTCTCGACGCCCGCGCGGAACCCGTCGGGCGCGATGAACGACGGGATCCAGCCGTCGCCCAGGCGTCCCGCCCGGCGCATCGCCGCCTCGCTGTTGCCGCCGATCCAGAGCGGCAGGGGCCGCTGCACGGGACGCGGCAGGACCGTGACGCGCTCGAGCTTCCAGAACTCGCCGTCGAAGGAGACCTCGTCCTCGCTCCAGCACCGGCGCATGATCCGGATCGCCTCGTCGGTCCTGCGGCCGCGCTCCGTGAACGGGACGCCCGCCGCCCTGAACTCGCGCTCCTGCTCAACGCCGATGCCGACGGCCGGCAGCACGCGTCCGCCCGAGAGGTAGTCGAGCATCGCGAGCTGGCGCGCCGCGAGGACGGGCGCGCGGAAGGGCGCGATCAGGACGCTCGGGCCGAACTTGAGCCGCCGGGTGCGCGCCGCCACCGCGGCCATCGTCGTAATGGGCTCGAGCACCGGGAGGGGCGAGGAGAGGCGGTCAGAGAACCAGACCGAGTCGATCTCAGTGCGCTCGCAGAGGTCCAGGAGCTTCCAGAAGAGGTCGGCGCCCTCCGGGCCGGCGGCCCAGGGGCCGGGCATCACGCCGATGCGGAACTTGACGTCCATGGTGAGAACACCCTCCGGGCTCGGGCATCCCCGGGCTCCAGGAGATGCCCCGGGGTGCCACGGGCCCGGATCCTACCACGAGATCGAGCGCGATAGGGAGGCGCCGCGCGGCGGCGGCCCGGATCTCGGACCGCCGTCGCGCGGCGGGAAACGACGCGCTTCGTGCGCGACTTAGTCGAACTTCAGCTCGAGGCGCACAGGCGACAATCCGAGCACACGCTCGTTATCCCTGACCTCGATCAGGCGCCCGTCGTCCCCGAGATAAAAGACATCTCGCTCGCCGTCTTCCGCCTCTTTGGCCTGGCCGTTGGCGTCGAACGCAAAGGGCATCCGAAACGTTCCCGAAAACGGCACGACCTGCCCCGTTTGGTCGAACGTGAAGACACCGCGGATGAAGCCCAGAGGAACGCCATGGAGGACCGCCAGCGAGAGATCGTTTGTCCCCGTGAACGTTCCCGTGAGGATCGGGAGATCGGGAATGTGCACCGAGCTATTCCCCGGCGCGTTGACGACGACACTGAACGTGCCCGAGACAGGGCCTATGCCCGTAGCGAAGGGCACGACATCCGTCCCCATGGCGGTGATCGTGCATCTCTGCGTCGCCGGATCCACCAGGGGCGGCAACGGGGGCGGCAGAGGGATGCCGGCGGGGCAGAGCGGCGTACCGACCTTCGCCGAGCCTAGGAGCACGGCGACGGCGTCTCGCGATGTCGTCACACCGCTACCGGTGAATTTCACGGTCTCCGTGATTTCGTAGAGAGTCGTGCCAGCCTTTGGCGTGGCGCCGCGCGCCCCATCGCGATCCTGCCCGTCCTCGTTTTCGGCCAAGGCCGGGCCCGGGCCCAGCGTCAGCGCCAGCGTCACGAGCAACGCCAGGCCCAGCACCCACAGGAACATATGCTTCAGGTCCTGCTTCACTGCGCCGTTCGTTCCAATCATGGCTCGCGCCCTCCTGAGCACCGGGTCCCGCCTTTCCTACGGCGGCCGTCACAACTCCTCGAGTCCACACTCACGACGGCAGTAACAAGCAGGACTCGTACCAAACGCGAGGAATATTCGGAACTTGCGAGGATTCGCGCGCTTACCTGACGGTGCCGGAAACGCCTCATCCCCGGGATCGGCTGATTCCTGGCCGCGTGCTCAGTATCTACGTGACAAATTGGACTTTTTCCGGAATCGGTGGCGGTCCTCCGGGACATGCGCTCGATCGGGATCAAAGGCGGGAACGGGAAGGGGGGCACGGACCAGCGATGCCCCCCGGAGCGTGTTTGAGGAGACTACTGGAAGTAGATGTCGAAACGAGCGGCCGGATAACCGATCGCGAACTCGTATGCCTTCACCGGCGTCGCGCCAGTCAGCTGCACACCCGCCGATTCCGCGCTCAGCAGCTCGTAGGTGAGATAGACGTCGGCACCACCCGCACTCAACGGGGCCCGCGGAAGCTCCCGCGCATGACGACGGTCTCCGGCGCGTCGACCGCGGGGAACACGTCGGGCGTCACGACCGTGAATCGGCCACTGATCGGACCGAGACCTGTGATCAGGCTGACCCGATCCGGAGCGAGTCGATCTCGCTGCGCTCGCAGAGGTCCACGAGCTTCCAGAAGAGGTCGGCGCCCTCCGGGCCGGCGGCCCAGGGGCCCGGCATCACGCCGATGCGGAACTTGACCTCCATGCGGGGAAAAACCTCCGGGCTCGCGGCGGTCCCCGGATGATCGGGCCCGGGGCGCCGCGAGCCCGGATCGTACCACGATCCCGACCGCGACGGGGAGAGACGCGGCCTTAGTTCGTGAAGGTGATCTCGAAGCGCACCGTGGGCCAGCCCACCGCGCGCTCGTCCTGGCGAACACGCTGCTGGCGGCCGTTGTCGAGCAGATAGAACGCGTCTTCGCCGCGCCGAGGCTTCTGGTGCTCACCCCTCGCGCTCACCGCGAAGGGCTGCCTGAACTTACCAGTGAAAGGCACGCAGAACGTCGGCCCCGCGGCGGCGCAGGCTTGCTGAAACCACACCGCGAACGACGCAGGATCCTGTTGCTGCACGCTAGGCGGCACCTGAACGCCGATCAGGAACGAAGCGGTAGCGGACCCGATGGGCACCCCGGGATTGCCGAAGGTGATGGTGCCGTAGAACGCGCCTGGCACCAGCGGCCACTCGGGGCTGTCGACCGGGTTGTCGAGCTGGATGACCACGGCCGAAGTGCCCCAGACCGCCCCACCAGCTGGGACGAACGTTGTTGGGTTGAGCTCGACACTGTCGTAACCGGTCACCGTCACGGTGCACGTGTCCGACTTCGGGTTGGTGACGAGCCCAGGGCACAAGGGTGAGTTGAGCGCTGACACGCCCTGGAGCGCGGAGACGGCGTTACGAAATACCCCGGCCGACAGGCTCTGGACCGCGCAAGCGCCCGAGGGAACCAGCTTCCCACCAAGACCGGGAACGAGCGCGACCCCGTTAACGCAAAGTTGCGCGTCCTCCGACATCTCGTACAGGAACGCTTGGTTGGGTCCCGGCGCGGGGCTGCCCTGCGCAAAGGCCGCGCTCGGGCCCAGGGCCAGGGCCAGCGTCAGGAGTAACGCCAACCCCAATGACCACAGGACCGCCTGTTTCAGGTCCTGTCTCATCTCGCCTTTCCTCCCCGTCATGGTCGTGTCCTCTCCGTCGCGCGGCCTTGGGCGACGTCGCAGTCCAAGCCTGATGCTCCGACCCAGAAAGAAGCACGACTCGTACCAAGGTGAGGAATATTCGGAACTTATGCGGCGGCGGGACTTTACCGGCGGCTTCCGGATGTCGTGCGGCGGCGGCGGCCACTTCCTGACCGTGGCTCGTGGCACGACGACACGAAACTTATCGCCTTTCCGGAATCCGGCGCGGCGGGACGTCGGGGTTGATTCCGGGCGCGCTCGTCCGTAGAATGAACCGCGGTTCAGTCACCCGCGATGCGTGAATCGGACAAGCCACAGCAGATCATCGACGCCGCGATCCGCGTGTTCGCGCGCAACGGCTACTACAATTCGCGCGTCTCCGACATCGCCCGTGAGGCGGGGATCGCGAGCGGCACCATCTACCTCTATTTCAAGACCAAGGACGACATCCTCGTCACGCTCTTCCGCCAGAAGATGGCCGAGTGGGTCGCCCTGGTACGCAAGGAGATCGCGGGGGAGCAGGATCCCATCGCGAAGATCCGGCAGATCGTCCGGCTCCACTTCCACGTCATCGAGGCGAACCCCGAGTTGGCCGAGGTCGTCCAGGTGGAGCTCCGCCAGGGCCAGAAGTTCTTCCGCGGCGCGTCCGCCCGCGAGGTCTCGGCGTACTTCGACGTGATCCAGGCGGTGCTGGAGGAAGGCATCGCCGCGGGCCGGGTCCGACGCGACCTGCCCGTGAAGGTCGCCACGAAGATGCTGTTCGGCGCGATGGACCAGCTGGCGACCTCGTGGGTCCTCGGCAAGCGCGCCTACCGCCTCACCGACGCCGCCGAGCCCGTGGCCACCATCTTCCTCAAAGGAGTCTCGACCGATGCCGTATGAGACGCTCCTGTTCGAGCGCGAGGAGGGGTTCGTGGTCGTCACGCTGAACCGCCCGCCGGCCAACGCGATCAACGAGAAGGTCGTGACCGAGCTGAACGACGCGCTCAATGCCGTCGAGCACGACGACACGGTGCGCGCCGTCATCATCACCGGCGCGGGCGACCGGATCTTCTGCGGCGGCGCCGACCTGGGCTCGGCGTTCTCGGGCGGCAGCGTGGACGTGTTCATCCGCTTCGGCAACAGCGTCATGCGGAAGCTCGAGCGCTTCCCGAAGCCGGTGATCGCCGCGGTCAACGGCCACGCGACCGGCGGCGGCTGCGAGATCGCCATGGCCTGCCACTTCCGGCTCCTCAAGGAGACGGCGAAGATGGGGCAGACCGAGTCGAACCTCGGCATCATCCCGGGCTACGGCGGCACGCAGCGGCTGCCGCGCCTGATCGGGCGGACCAAGGCGCTCGAGTTCCTCATCCTCGGCACCCTCATTCCCGCGCCGGAGTGCCTCGCGCTCGGCCTCGTCAACCGGCTCTCGAAGGAGGGCGAGACGCTCAACGACGCCAAGGCGCTGGCGCGCCAGCTCGCGCGGCGCGCGCCGATCGCCACGCGGCTCCTCATCGAGGTGGTGGACGACGGCCTCGAGGCGCCGATCGACAAGGCGAGCGACATCGAGGTGCGCGCGTTCCTCAAGACGCTCAGGACCGAGGACGCCGCGGAGGGGATCCAGGCCTTCTTCGGCAAGCGCGAACCCAACTTCAAGGGGAAGTAGCG
>Ga0209648_10003890_pt1 | contig 12626 bp, 15 predicted proteins | sample GraSoi2013_115cm_FD_185830 | JGI IMG/M metagenome (GOLD analysis project Ga0209648, IMG submission 185830) | Grasslands soil microbial communities from the Angelo Coastal Reserve, California, USA - Sample 9_17_2013_115cm (SPAdes) (version 2) | ecosystem: Environmental > Terrestrial > Soil >...
CGCCTCGATGCGGGCGAGGGGTGCCCTGACGCAGTGGTGGATGCCGCGCCTGAACGCCAGGTGCAGGCGCGGCACCTGCCGTTCCAGGTCGAACTCGTCGGATCGTTCGAACTCGGCGTCGTCGCGGTTGGCGGCGCCGAAGAGCAGCAGGAGCGTGGCGTCGGCCGGGATGTCGACGCCACCTAGGGTGGTGTCCTTTCGTCATGGCCGCTGCACCGGCGCTGGGTCACATCGGCGGCGCGTTGCTGTCGCCCTGGCCGTATCGCCGGCGCGTTGATGTCGTAGGCGGGCGGCGCGGGTGTACGGGCTGTCATGGGTGATCCTCCCTGGGGGGGTTCGCCGGGCGAGGGCGGGGCGAAGATGTCTGGGTAGCGCATGAGGTGGGTGCCACCGTCGACGAGCTGCAGCGTGCCGGTGATGAGCGACGCCTCGTCCGAGACCAGGAGCGCGACCAGGGCCGCGATCTCTACGGGCTGCGACCACCATCCGAGCGGCGTGTTGTCCGTGAACTGGTCGATGAGTCCGGGCATCGCCCACAGCAGGTCGGTCAGCTGGGTCTCGACCAGCCCGGGGCGACCGCGTTGACGCGGATGCCGGTCGCGCCGAGCTCGAGCGCGGCAACCTCGGTCAGCATCTTCACGCCGCCCTTCGCCGCGCAGTACGTGGCCATACCTCGGGCCGCCTGGACCGCGTTGAGGCTGGCGGTGGCGACCATCGACCCGCCGCCGCGGGCCGCGATGGCCCGCCCCGCGTGCTTGTAGGTCAGGAACACGCCGGTGAGGCAGATGTCGATGACCCGCTGCCGCGCGAGCTCGTCGCCCGCTACGAGCAGGATGCGCGGAGCGACTTTCCGTAACGGAGTGGCCGAGCGCCCCGGACCTGCCGGGCCTGGCCGGCGGCCGCGGTCACCGGCGCACCTGCGAGGCGACGACGCCGGCGTCGTGCAGCCCGCCGATCTCGCGGGCGGACAGGCCCAGCACCCCTGCCAGGATCTCGTCCGTGTGCTCCCCAACCAGGGGCGGCCGCAGGTGGTCGGCCCGCTCCAGCCCGGTGAACACCAGGGGCGAGCCGGGGGTGCGCAGCGGTCCGAGACCGGCGTGCTCGACGTCGGCGAACAGGGGGTTGGCGGTAGACACCCTGGGGTCCTGTTCCAGCGCCTCGGCGAACGTCTGATAGGGCCCCCAGCACACTCCGGCCGCGGCGAGCTCGGCGCCCGCCTCGGCGGCGGTGCGCGCGGCGAACCAGGGGGCCAGCAGCGCCCCGATCGCGTCCCGGGCGATGTACCGGTCCCCCTCGCGGTCGAGCCGGACGCCGAAGGCCTTCTCGACCACGGGCAGGTACTCCTCGATGCCGGTGGCCGCGACCAGCGACCGCCACTGTCTCGCCGTGATGGCGACGACCATGATCCGGCGCCCATCGGCGGTCGCCGAAGGCGCCGTAGAGGTCGTTGCCGAGAGCGGGACGCTCCCCGCCGACCTGGGCCTGGGCCAGGTAGCCCAGGTCGGCCATGACCGCGAAGGCCACGTCGGCGAGCGAGACCGTGACGTGACGTCCCTGGCCGGTGCGGCCGCGGTGCCGCTCGGCGGCCAGCAGCCCCACCGCGAGCGTCAGGCCGGCGGCGACGTCCCAGGCGGGCAGCACGTGGTTGACCGGCCGGGCGCCGTCGCCGGTGACCGCCGGGAAGCCGGTGGCGGGGTTGATGGTGTAGTCGACGGCGGTGCTGCCGTCGGGGTTCCCGGTCAGGCTGAGCATGATCAGGTCGTCGCGGCCCGCGCTCAGCCGCTCGTAGGACAGCCAGCCGGCGGCCGGGAAGTTGGTCAGGAACAGGCCGGCGTCCGGGCCCGGTGCGGCAATCAGCGCGGTGACCAGCTCGCGGCCCTCGGGGCGGCGCAGGTCGACGGCGATCGACCGCTTGCCCTTGTTCATGCCCCGCCAGAACAGGCTGGTGCCGTCCGGGGCGACCGGCCACCGGTCGTGATCGATCCCGCCGCGCACGTCGTCGAAACGGATCACGTCCGCCCCGAGCTGGGCCAAAGTCATCCCGCCCAGCGGGGCCGCGACAAAGGCGGACCCCTCGACGATCCTGAGCCCCTCCAGCACTCCGGCCATCAGGGCAGTCCGGCGCCCGGAACAGTCACGGTCACCCGCTCGACCTTAGCCGACCCCACGGAACGGGAGCGCTCGGCCTCGCCGAGGGTGGCCGCTGTCGTGGATAACATATACACTCCGGCCCTGGGACTGCGCCGGAGGAGCTACGGCGGGACCCGGCGGCCACCGAGGCCGCGCTGCGCCCCGGGCGCTGGTACCGCACCGGCGATTTCGGCCGCATCGTCGACGGCGTGCTCTACCTGGAGAGCCGGATGCGCGACCTGATCATCCGGGGCGGCGAGAACATCTACCCGATAGAGATCGAGAACCGGCTGGTCGAGCACCCGGACATCGACGACGCCGCGGTCGTCGGGGTCGCCGACACCGTGCTCGGCCAGGAGGTCAAGGCCTTCGTGGTCACCCGGCCCGGCGCGGAGCTGGCCGCCCAGGACGTCCGGGACTGGGTAGCGGCCGGGCTGGCGGCGTTCAAGGTTCCCGCGCACGTCGAGTTCTGCGACGCGGTCCCGTACAGCGAGACCGGCAAGGTGCTCAAGCGCGAGCTCGAGGAGCCCGCACAGGTGACGACCTGACCGTACGCGCCGGGGCAGCCTCGACCAGGTGAAGATCGACAAGATTGCCCGGGGTAATGCGATCCGGCTGCTGGCCCTTGAGCACGCCTGTTGACTTTATCCTTGATATCTTTAACGAACACTAAACCGTGAGCCATGAGGGGGTGAGAACCATCGCGCGTCAGGGAGCTGCAACGGAGCTGCCCGAGCTGCCGGATTCCGCGCCCGAATCCCCGGCGGATTCGTCCCGTCATCCACTGCGCACGCTGCCGGGTGAGGGCCTGTCCCGGCTGAGCAGCGGCGAGCAGGTGCGGCTGTACGTGCGTCGGCTCATCTTCGACGGCGTGCTCCGGCAGGGCCAGCGGATGCCCCAGGACGCCATCGCCCGGACACTCGGGGTATCCCGGATCCCGGTACGCGAGGCGATGATCGCGCTAGAGCGCGAGGGCTGGGTCACGAGCATCGCGCACCGCGGCGTCTTCGTGAACGCAATCGATGAGTCCGCCGTTCATGATCACTATGAGCTGTACGGCCTGCTCTACGGGTTCGCGGTCCGGCGGGCCACGGAGCGGCAGGGCGCGCCGCTGGCCTCGAAGCTCGCGCCGATACAGAAGCGGATCGGCGCGGCCGAGGACGACGCCGCCGAGATGTACGACGCCGCCCTCGCCTTTCACCGGACGGTGGTCGCCGCCGCGAACTCGCCCCGGCTGGCCAGCATGCTGCGCCCGCTGACCGGCATCGTCCCCGGCAACTTCTTCGAGCTGGTACCCGGGGCAAGCAAGATCGAGAAGCGGGGGACCGCGGCCATCGTGCGGGCGGTCCGCCGCGAGGACGGCGAGGCTGCCGCCGAGGAGTACGCCGTCATGCTGCGGAAGCAGAGTGACCTGGTCGTGGAGCTCTTCCGGAACCGCGGCCTGTTCGAGACCGCGTCCTCCGCCTGACGCCAGAGCGGCCCAACCGCGGCCGATGCCATCATTTAAGACCCAAACCGGACGCGTCCACCGATGACCCGGCGCCATACGGCCACGGTTGACTCCAGGCTCTCCAGGCGTGGCCCATCTGTGTCCCCGAGGGTCAGGGCCGAGGCCCCGGTGTGCAGCCAAGGACAGACGGCACTCGCAGATTGTAAATTTTATATCTAAGTTCTGGCTCAGAAGTTATATGCTCACTAAGATATAAATAATATATCCGCGCTGGCTGGATGGCACCGAGGAGTCCGACGGAGCCCGGCCCGGCCGCCCGGGCACGCCCGTCACCGAACGCGAGCGCGAGGACCCGGTGGGCGGACGCCCACTCCCGCCCCTGCCGCCACGCTTATCCGGCTCTCGTTGATGCCAGGAGCTGCCATGTCCGACGAGCTCTTCCTGCCCGAACCGCTCCCGCGCAACGTCAGGTACACGGTCATCTCGGTCGACGACCACGTCGTCGAGCCGGCCCATACTTTCGAGGGTCGTCTGCCGGCCGCCCGGCAGGACCGGGCGCCGCGCATCGTCGAGACCCCGGAGATCATGAAAAAATTCGTCCACATGTTCGCTGACGCCTCAGAAATGTCAGACCCTCGCGATAGCGTCGAACTAACAATCGAGGATCACAGAACGAGCTCCCGCTGAACCGGCCCGCCACGCCCGAGGAGGCACCGAGGATGTGTTTAGCTGGCCAGCCGCCCGCCCCGCCGGCCACCGCCGCAGAGGCGATGGCCATGGCGCAGGCCGCGCTGGGCTGGCTGGCGGGCGCGGATGCAGCGTCGCTGACCTCCGCCGAGCAGGCGGACACACTGCGCGCGCTGGAGCGGGCGCAGTCACTGCACACTGCGGCGCGAGCCCGGGTGCTGCGCGCGTTCGACGCCCAGGGCGGGTACGAAGACGACGGCCACGGCTCGGCCCGGAACTGGCTGAAGTGGCAGACCGGGATCACCGGCGGAGCGGCTGCGGCAGCGCTGGCCTGGATGCGGCGGCTGCCGGCCCACCCGGCCGTGGCCGACGCGCTGGCCGCTGCGAAGATCTCCGAGTCGTGGGGGCGGCAGATCTGCGAGTGGACCGACCTGCTGCCCCGAGAGCACCGCGGCGCCGGCGATCAGATCCTGCTCGCCGCGGCCGCCGGCCGGGCGGGGCGGCGTGACCTGGAGGAGTTGTTCGATCAGATCCGCGAGCTCACCGCCCGCCCGGATGATGACGGTGATGACGGGTTCGACGACCGGAGCCTGCAGCTGGCCCGGACCTTCCGGGGCGCGGGGAAGCTGAATGGTGACCTGACCCCGCAGTGCGCCGCGGCGCTGGCCGCGGTGCTGGAGGCGCTGGGCAAGCGGGTCGGCCCCGAGGACCTGCGCAGCAAGAGGCAGCGTGACCATGACGCGCTGGAGGAGGCGATGCGGCGGCTGATCGCCTCCGGCTGCCTGCCCGAGCGAGCCGGCCAGCCAACCCAGATACAGCTGCACTTGGGGCTCGATCAGCTGCGCGGGCAGCCCGGCGCCGCGGATGCCGAGGCCGCCTGGGCCGGGCCCGCGGCCGCGCCCGGCGCCGACTGCGACGCCACCATCGTGCCCATTGTGACCGGCCACGTCGACCCTGACGTCCTAGACCAGCTTGCCGCCGCGTTGCTGCGCGGGCGGGACGGACACGCCGAGGACGACGAGGCGGCTGCCACAGCAGAACAGCGGCGCCAGTGTGACGAGCGGGCCATGCGGCAGATCCTGATCGCCCGCGCCGCGGACCTGATGTCCGGCCCCGCCGGGCTGGCCGCCTACCTGCGCACCGGCCTGCTCGGCGGCCCCGCCGCGTCGGTAAGCCTGCCTCTGGATACCGGCGCCGCCACCGAGACCATCCCCGCCCACCTGCGCCGCCTGGTCATCACCCGGGACCGGCACTGCCGCTTCCCCGGCTGCGAACAGCCCCCGCCGACATGCCAGCCGCATCACATCCTGCCGAGGTCGCAGGGCGGCCGCACCTGCCTGAATAATCTTTTGATGCTCTGCACCTTCCACCACCTCATCGCGGTCCACCGCTGGGGGTGGGGGATCGTCCTGCTCCCCGACGGGACCGTGACCGCCACCAGCCCCGACGGCCGGCGCATCCTGCGCACCCACAGCCCGCCCGCCCACGCCGCCTGACTTGGGCACGGCCAGGCGGTGCTGCACGGCGAACATGCGGGGCCGGGTGGCGGAGGATGCCCGCCCGCTCACCTCCGGGGCGCCTTAAGGCGCCGCCTTCCCTCGTCGCTCGTCCCTCGATCCTCAGTCCAGGCGACGCCGCGCCCCCGCGGCTCGCTCACGCTGCCACGCGCTCGAACACGGCGGCCAGGCCCTGGCCGCCGCCGATGCACATGGTCTCCAGACCGTACCTGCCGCCGCGGCGGTCCAGCTCGCGCAGCAGCGTGGTGAGGATCCGGCAGCCGGTGGCGCCGACCGGGTGGCCGAGCGAGATGCCCGAGCCGTTGACGTTGGTCCGCTCCCAGTCCGCCTCGGCGAAGCCCCACTCCCGGGTGCAGGCCAGCACCTGCGTGGCGAAGGCCTCGTTGAGCTCGATCAGGTCGATGTCGCTCAGCTTGAGCCCGGCCCGCTCCAGGGCCCGGGCCGTGGCCGGGACCGGGCCGATGCCCATGGTTCGCGGCGGCACCCCGGCCACCGCCCAGGACACCAGCCGGGCCAGCGGCCGCAGGCCCAGCCGCTCGGCCGCGTCGGTGTGGGTGACCACGCAGACCGCGGCGCCGTCGTTCTGGCCGCTGGCGTTGCCCGCGGTCACTGTGGCGTCCGGGTCGCTCCCGCCCAGGACCGGCCGCAGGCTGCCCAGTGCGTCGAGGGAGGCGTCGGGCCGCGGATGCTCGTCGGAATCCACCCGGGTCGTGCCCTTGCGGGTCCGGACCTCTACCGGGACGATTTCCTCGGCGAACGCCCCGGAACGCTGGGCGGCGACGGCCCGGTGGTGCGAGCGGAGCGCCAGCTCGTCCTGCTCCAGCCGCGGGATGTCGTACTCCAGGCGCAGGTTCTCGGCCGTCTCCAGCATGCCGCCCGGCACGGGGTGGAAGTAGCCGCCGGCGGTGACCCGGCCGCGGGCGAGCCCGTCGCGGAGCATCACCCCCTCGCCGGTGACGCCCCATCGCATGCTCGTGGAGTAGAACGCCGCCGAGCTCATGCTCTCCGCGCCGCCCGCGACGACCAGGTCGCTCACCTCGGTCTGCACTTGCATGGCCGCGTTCAGAACGGCCTGCAGGCCGGAGCCGCACCGGCGGTCCAGCTGCATTCCCGTCACCGAGACGTCCAGCCCGGCGTCCAGCGCCGCGACTCGTCCGATGGCGGGCGCGTCGGAGTTGGGATAGCACTGGCCGAGGAGCACGTCGTCGATGTCCGCCGAGGTCAGCCCGGTGCGCTCGACCAGCTCACGCAGCACCGTGGCAGCGAGCTCGGCAGGCGGGACATCTCGCAGGGCCCCGCCGTAGCGGCCCACCGGGGTCCGCACCGGCTCGCAGATGACGGCCTCACGCATGGTCGGCTCCCTTCGCGTTCACGACGGCCCTCCTTGACCTATGGTCCACCCGGCGTCAGTGCACGGCCAGGCCGCCGTCGGCACTGATGCACTGGCCGGTGATGTACCTGCCCGCGTCGGAGGCAAGCAGGAAGGCGCCGCGACGGCGTGCAGCACCGTCGCCCCGGCGGCGCGGGCCCCGCGCACCAGCCGTCCAACGGCGGCGAGCATGCCCGAATCCGCCGCCGCGGCGGCCAGCGCGGGCAGGGCACTGTCGGGGCCGACGATGCCGCGCTGGTACTCCTGAGTCAGGATCACGGTCGTCGCCGGTTCCAGCAGTGCCTCGAGATTGACCCGCACGTGTCGAGAACCCTGTTCTTACGAAGAGTATTCAAGTCCATTGCAAGGCACTTGTAAGGGGCTATTGACAAGAACCGTGTTTTCAAAGAGGCTACGATCGTTGATCCGTGCCGGCTGGACGCGGGATCTCCCTGGCACGCTGCCGTCTGGCCAGAGAACAGGAGCGGCTGATCATGGGTTTTCCTAGCGACGTCGGGATCATTGACTGCATGATCGGGTTCCCCGCCGCGGATCCGCACGAGCAGTACCGCTTCATCACCGAGCAGACCAAGGACCGCCAGTCCAAGGAGGAGATGAGGTTCCCGGTCGAGTACATGTTCAAGGACGTTCCGGACCTCGGAAAGGTCGACGACCCGGTCGCCGTGACCCTGCGCGAGATGGATCGCTTCGGAATCGAGAAGGGCCTGGTCGGCGTGGCTGGCGAGGTCGGCAAGAAGGCAGTCAAGGGCCACCCGGACCGCTTCATCCCGCACGCCAGCGCCGACCCGAACGCCGGGATGGAGGGCATCCGCCAGCTGGTGCGGGACTACGAGGAGTTCGGCATCCGCTCGGTGCACGTGTTCCCGGCGGGAACGTTCCCGCAGGTGCCGATCAGCGACAAGAAGATGTACCCGATCTACGCGAAGGCCGTCGAGCTGGGCATTTCGGCGTGGGTCAACGCCGGGGTGCCCGGGCCCCGGCTGCGCTACGAGTGCCAGTACGTGGGCCTGATCGACGAGGTGATGTTCGACTTCCCCGACCTGGTGTTCGTGACCATGCACGGATGCGATCCGTGGACCGACCTCGCGGTCAAGCTGATGCTCAAGTGGCCGGGCCTGCACTACGCCACCTCCGCGTTTGCGCCGAAGTACTACCCGAAACCGATCATCGACTACGCGAACACCCGGGGCGCGGACAAGGTGATCTACGCCGGGTACTTCCCGATGGGGCTGTCGCTGGAGCGGATCATGTCCGAGATGCCGTCGGTGCCGTTCAAGGACGAGGTGTGGCCCAAGTTCCTCCGCCATAACGCGGCCCGGGTCCTCGGGCTCGGCGAGTAGCGCGAGGCGACGGCTCCGCACCGAGCAGACGCCGGACGGACAGGGACGCAGCCCGGACAGGCGGGACACCGATGACGATTGGCATCACCGAGGACCACGCGGCGCTGGCCGCTGCGACCGCCGCGTTCCTGGCCCGGGTGGCCCCGGTCACCGACACCCGCGGCCGGGCCGCCGACATCGCCCGGGGCATGGTGCCGCCCTCGTGGAAGGCGGTCGCCGATCAGGGCCTGGCCGGCATCCACCTGCCGGAAGCCGCCGGCGGGGGCGGCGGCGGCCCGGTCGAGCTGGCGGTGGTGCTGGAGGAGGCCGGGCGCCATCTGCTGCCCGGGCCGCTGCTGCCCACCGCGACGGTGGGCGCGGTCCTGGCCGGCCCGCGGCTGGCCGGCGAGACCGCCCCGGCGCTGCGGGCGCTGGCCGGCGGCACGACGGCCGCGACCATGCTCACGTCCGCGGCCGTCACTGCCGAGCCAGAACGCGACGGCTGGGCCCTCACCGGCACCGCGAGGCCGGTCCTCGGGCTGACGCAGCTCCTCGGCCGCTGCGCCAGGCGACCGGGAGCGCGGAGTTCAATGAGGTGTTCTTCGACGACGTGCTCGTGCCCGACGACTGCCTCGTCGGGGCCGAGAACGCCGGGTGGCGCCTGGCCCGGACCACCCTGGCCAACGAGCGGGTGCAGATGGGCGGCATGCTCGGCCTCGGTGCCGACCTTCCCGCGGCCCTGCGGTCCCGGCCGGAGCTGACCGCCGACCCCTGGCGCTCCCCGCCCAGCTGATCGGCGGCGGGACGGCCGAGGTTCAGCTCAACGTCATCGCCGAACGCGTCCTGGGTCTCCCGCGGGGCTGACCCCGTCGTTCAGTCGCCGCGGGCCAGCTGCGGCCGGATCCGCTCGGAGTCGGCGAAGCGGCTGGCCTCGGCGGAGCGCACCAGCAGGCGGATCGATCGCTCCATGGCGCGGTACACCTGGTCGATGTCAATGTGCCCGAGAGTCCACGATCTGAGCAGCTGATTCATGACCGCGTCGCAGACCAGCATGATGTCGCCGACCGTCTCGGGATCCACGCCGACCAGGGCGGAAGCATAGATGGCATGCGTCTGAACCGACACCTGCCGGATGAGCTCGCGAGCCTCCGGGTCGGCGCACGTCTCGACCACCTGAAACGCCGAGAAGAACTGCGGTATCCGCTGAAAGGCCCGGATGGCCCGGGTAAACACCTCAACCAGGCGATCTTCGTTGGTCAGCCCCCGCACCGGCCGGTTCTGCACTCGGGAACCGAACCGGTCTACCCAGCGGACGAGCACGTGAGCAAACAAGAGCTCCTTGGACTTGAAGTAACGGTAGACGGTCGCCACGGCCACGCCGGACTCTTCCGACACCTCTCGCATCTGAACCCGCTCGTACGGCATCGTGGTGAGCAGGTCGTAGGCAGCATCAATAACCCGCTCCCGCCGTGCCAATTGACTGGCGGAAAGCCGTGAGCCTGGCGCCCCAGATTCCAGATTGTCAAGAGATACCGTCATGATATGTGCGAAAAGGCCGTTCCCTTGAGTGAGCGGACAGCAGATCTAAGCAGTCAGGATAGCAGCAATCAGGACGGGGCCGCCCAAGCCTCACACGCCGTGCGGTCCACCTGCCTGGTGGCTTTGGCCGGGTCAGGCGGCGGCTTTCTCCAGGATGTGCAGGCCGCAGGCCGAGCCGAGTCCGATGACGTGGGCGAGGCCGACTTTTGCCCCGTCGATCTGCCGAGGGCCGGCCTCGCCGCGCAGGTGGTGGCACACTTCCCAGATATTGGCGATGCCGGTGGCCGCGATCGGGTGCCCCTTGGATTCGAGTCCTCCGGATACGTTCACTGGCATAGAGCCGTCGCGCCAGGTGGCACCCGACGCAAAGAAATCGGCCGCATTTCCTTCTTTGCAGAGCATGAGATTGTCGTAATGCACGAGCTCGGCGGTCGCGAAGCAGTCGTGCAATTCGACGAGGTCGAGATCCTCCGGGGACACGCCCGCCTGCTCGTAGGCCGTGGTGGCGGCGTTGCGGGTGAGCGTGTTGACGTCCGGCAGCACCTGGCAGGCCTCCTGCCACGGGTCAGTGGTGAGCACCGACGCGGCCACCTTCACGGCCCGGCGCCGCTGGTCCGGATCGAGCGTACGCAGCCTGGCGTCGCTGACGACCACGGCCGCCGCCGCCCCGTCGCAGTTGGCCGAGCACATGGATCGCGTGTTCGGGTAGGCGATCATGACGTCGTTCATGATCTCCTCGAGCGTCATCTTCCTGGTGTACGTGGCCAGCGGGTTGAGGGTGGAGTGAGCGTGGTTCTTCTCTGCGATCCGGGCGAACAGGCCGAAGCTGACACCGCCGTAACGATGCCCGTACTCCATCCCGACCTGGGCGAAGACCCCGGGCATTGTCTCGGTGCCCACCCGGCCGTCCAGGCCGGCGACGGCCCCGTACCGGCCCGACGGGGTCCAGCCGCGGCCGGAGTCGTCGGCGGCGCGGGAGCCGCCGGCCAGCAGGCCCGCCCCGGACAGCTTCTCCGCGCCGACGGCCAGGCCCAGGTCACACTCGCCCGCCTTCACCGCCATGATCGCGGTACGCAGCGCGGTCGCCCCGGTGGCGCAGGCGTTCGCCACGTTGTAGACCGGGATGCCGGTCTGGCCGATCTGCTTCTGGAGTTGCTGGCCGAGGCCGGCCGACGCGTTCATCAGGTTCCCGGCGGCGAGCACGCCGATGTCCTTCATGGTCACCCCGCCGTCGGCCAGCGCGGCCTGGGCGGCCTCGGCCGCCAGGTCGACGATGTCCTGGTCTGGGTGCTTGCCGAACTTGGTCATGTGGATACCGAGGATCCAGACGTCGCTGCTGGCCATCAGGGCCCCTCCTGTGGCTCGAATCCGAAGCCGATCGCCTCGACGCCGTTGCTGTCGGTGCCGATCGGGAACGTGGTCAGGCGGACCTTCATCCCGAGCGACACGTGGTCGGGATCGGGCTCGACGTTGACGAGGTTGGTCCGCACGCTGGTGCCGTCGCAGTCGACGACCGCGGGCACGAACGGCACCGGGATGCCGGGCGCCGCGCGGGAGACGATGGTGAACGATCGCACCTCTCCCTCGGTGGCCACGGGCACCCGCGCGAAGCTGGTACCGCTGCATGAGGCGCAGGCATTGCGCCGGTTGAAGAACCTCGCGCCGCACTCCGTGCACTGGCTGGCCTCGAGGTGGGGCGCGGGCCCCAGGACGAGATAATCGACCAGCGGAACCTGCCCGCTCGCTGCTGTCACGTGCTCCCGACTTTCCCGGCCCTAGCTTCGATAACGTGGTTCTTGATTCTGGTATTTAATATACTAAACTTGCCTTTCGGGCGCGTCAAGAAAGCGCGACGCCGGGCCAGGAGCGACGCAGGGACCGGGACCGGCAGCTAGGCGGCGAAGGGACGGCCATGGGAGCTCTCGAGGGCAGGGTCGCGATCATCACCGGCGCCGGTCGCGGGCTGGGCCGCGAGCACGCGCTGCTGTTCGCAGCCGAGGGCGCGAAGGTCGTGGTCAACGACCTCGGCAGCGGCGTCGATGGCTCGGGGTCCGACGTCACACCTGCCCAGCAGGTCGCGGACGAGGTCAAGGCCGCCGGCGGCGAGGCCGTCGCGAACACCGACGACGTGGCCGACTGGGAGGGTGCCAGGCGGCTTGTCGGCCAGGCCATCGAGACGTTCGGGGACCTGCACGTCCTGGTGAACAACGCGGGAATCCTCCGCGACCGGACGCTCGTCAACATGACCGAGCAGGAATGGGACGACGTCATCAGGGTCCACCTTAGGGGCCACTTCTGCCCCACGCGATGGGCGGCCGGGCACTGGCGGGCCCGGGCCAAGGCCGGCCACAGCGTGAACGCCGCCGTCATCAACACGTCGTCGGGCTCGGGGCTGCACGGTAACTCCGGCCAGGCGAACTACTCTGCGGCGAAAGCCGGTATCGCGGCGATGTCTGTGGTCGCCGCCCGTGAGCTGGGGCGTTATGGCGTCCGCGTCAACGCCATCGCGCCCATCGCCCGCACCCGCCTGATGGCGACCGTCGCCGGGATGGGAGATCGCATCGAGCAGCCGGACGATCTGGGCGAATTCGACG
>Ga0209648_10003891_pt1 | contig 12624 bp, 14 predicted proteins | sample GraSoi2013_115cm_FD_185830 | JGI IMG/M metagenome (GOLD analysis project Ga0209648, IMG submission 185830) | Grasslands soil microbial communities from the Angelo Coastal Reserve, California, USA - Sample 9_17_2013_115cm (SPAdes) (version 2) | ecosystem: Environmental > Terrestrial > Soil >...
TCGTCAGAGCTCGGGCGAGTACCCGGTGGTCGAGCTGACCCCGGCGGGACGGGAGGCGGTCGGGCGCGGGATTCCGCCGGCCCTCACGCTGCCCGCGACTCCCAACCGGAGTGCGGCATCGAGCGGGGATGTTTCGGTCGAGACGGTCGACCGCCTCAAACGATGGCGGCTGGAAACCGCGCGTGCCGCGGGCGTTCCAGCGTACGTGATCTTCCACGATGCAACGCTCAATGCGATCGCCTCGGCCAAACCGGCGAGCCTGGCCGATCTGCTCCAGGTGCCGGGCGTCGGGGAGTCGAAGCTGGGCAAGTACGGCGAAGAGGTGCTGGAGGTCTTGCGGCACTAGGACGGTGGGACTGGGCTGTCGAGAACGATGCTGCCGTTGAACCTCATGTGAACGCGCCCGCCATCGTCGAGTAACTCGTAGCGAGCTCCGAACCTCGTGGTTCGGGGCCACAATCTCCCCTCGATGGGTCGGACCGGGTGGGCGATCAGGACGTTGGAGCTCGGTGTCTCCGCGCTGGTTCTCGGGGGCCTCACGTATGTCGCCTCTCGCGGTCTGGGTGGAGTCTGGCCGGGGATCCTGGTCTCCGGAGTGTTCTCGTGGTTGGGGTTCCAGCTCGTGCTGTCCTTCGTGCGTGGAGTTGAGGGGCTCGAAACGAGGGTCAAGCCACGACACGCGATCCTCGCCGGCTGCCTCTCGCTGGTGGCGGCGTGTGGGGCGCTGGGCCTGTTGTTCTCCTTCGGCCAGCAGCTGGTCATCGGCGTGATCATCGCCGGGGTTGCGGTCGTGGGCACCCGCATGACGAGGACCCAGCTCGGAGGTCTCGAGCCCACGCTGCCGCAAGCATTGCGACCGGCGGCGGTGGTAGTCGGTGTGCTCTTCTTGCTGGTGGGAGTCGCCTTCGGTGGAAGTGGAGCGTTTCGGATTATGGAGGCCGGCACATACGCGATCGATGCCGGGTGCGAGCATCCCTGCGCGATGGTGAAGGGTCTGTGGGTGCGGGTCCTGCCCAACTCGGATGGCGATTTCGTGGCCAGGTTGGACCCGGTTTCGGTCGTGGTCAGGCTGCGGTTCTGGGACGAGGTGGCAGGGGACAGGGTCGCGAGCCCGCTCGTCTTCACCGTCTCCAACCCGCCCGCTGTGTACCAGAACGTGACGGATCGGCCCGGCTGCGAGCCCTGGGGTTCGCGAGTCCTCCACAACGGTGACGTCACTCAGGACCTCTCGCTTTGCTTTGCGGTGCCCCAATCGCAGGAGGCGGACCTGGCCCAGCTCGTCCTCGAGTGGGCCCAAGCAGATGTGACGGCGTCGATCGGGCTTGGCAAGAAGTCCAGTTGGGGCGTGGGCATCGATTTCAGCACGGGCTGAAGTGGCGGGCGTATATAGATAGAGGGGATGCGCGCAGCAGTCTTCAATGGGCCGCACTCGATAGAGGTCGCAGAAAGGCCCGACCCGGTGGTCACCGCGCCGACGGATGCCGTGGTCCGTGTCGCGCTGTCGTGCGTTTGCGGCTCCGACCTCTGGTACTACCGAGGAGAGTCGCCGCACGGTCTCGGCCCGATCGGCCACGAGTTCATCGGCTTCGTCGAGGAGGTCGGGGGCGCGGTGAACGGTGTCGCTCCCGGCGACTTTGTCATCGCGCCTTTCCTCTACTCCGACGGCACCTGCGCGCACTGCCGCGCCGGGGTTACATCTCAGTGCGTCGCCGGACGCGGGTTCGGGAACCACGGAATCGATGGCGGACAGGGTGAGGCTGTGCGCGTGCCCCTGGCGGGCAGCACGCTTGTGGCGGTGCCCGGGGCGGGCCATTCGGACGAGACGATGCGGTCGCTGCTCGCGCTGTCCGACGTGATGTGCACCGGCCATCACGCGGCGGTGAGCGCGGGCGTGCGGGAGGGCAGCGTGGTCGCCGTCGTCGGGGATGGCGCCGTGGGCCTGTGCGCGGTCCTGGCTGCCCATCGCCTCGGCGCGGGCCGCATCATCGCCCTCAGCCGGCATCCGGCCCGCCAGGCGCTGGCGCGTGCATTCGGTGCGACGGATATCGTTGCCGAGCGCGGCGACGCCGCCATCTCGGCACTCCTGGAGCTGACTGACGGGGTAGGTGTCGACGCAGCCCTCGAGTGCGTGGGCACAGGCGAATCGATGGCGACAACCCTGGGTATCGCGCGGCCCGGCTCGGTCGTCGGCGTCGTCGGGGTTCCGCACGGGGTCGAGAACCCGATCCAGATCGTCGTCTTCCGCAACATCGGGCTGCGCGGCGGTGTCGCGCCGGCACGGGCATACATCCCCGAACTGCTCGACGACGTCCTCGGGGGCCGCATCAATCCCGGGCGTGTCTTCGACTTCGAGACCGACCTCGACCACATCGCCGAGGCCTACAAGGCAATGGACGAGCGACGGGCAATCAAGTCGCTCGTGCGGATCCGCTGATTACCGCATGGACGCGCGACGAGCTGGCCAGGATCGGAGCAGCGGAAGAAGTGCAGGTCGCACCGCTTGGGCGCGACGGAACGCTCCGGAAACCGGTGACCGTCTGGCTCGTGCGCGATAGGGATGATCTCTACATCCGATCCGCGGTGAGGGGGCGCAACGCGGCATGGTTCCGGGGCGTCCAGGAGACGCGCCAGGGTCGGATCTGGGCCGGCCGCATCGAGAAGGACGTGAATTTCGGGGACGCCGAGCCCGACGTTTACGAGCATGTCGATGCCGCCTACCGGACCAAGTACCGCCGATATGCCGGCCGCATCCTCGACAGCTGCCTGACGCCCGAGGCGCGGTCGACCACGCTCAGAGTCGTGTCACCTTGAAGGAGGACCAGATGACCACCAACGAACGTGCGGGCATGCGCATCCTGGGCAGCCTGCGATCGACAGACGACAAAGGCGTCGTGCGCATCGAGGACCGCTACGACACCGGTATCGACGATCTGTGGTCGGCGCTCACGGATCCCGGCCGGCTGGCCCGCTGGTATGGCCAGGTTGAGGGCGACCTTGGCGCCGGCGGAGAGTTCCGCCTACACATCGAATCCGATGGATGGGACGGCACCGGGCGCGTGGAAGCGTGCGAGCCACCGCGGCGGCTGCTTGTGACGACCAGAGAGACGGACGAGTCGTGGCGGAAGGGTCGGGGCGCGAAGCCGTTCGACGAGGTGATTGAGGCCACGCTGACCGCTGACGGCGACCACACCGTCCTGGTCATCGAGGTCCAGGGCATGCCACTGGACGCGATCGCCGCCTACGGGGCCGGGTGGCAGATCCACGCCGAAAATCTCGCCGCCTACCTCGCCGGGCGTGAGCGCGGCGACAGCGAGGCGCGGTGGCACGAGCTCGTTCCTGCGTATCAGGACCTGGCCGCCAAAGTCAGCTAGACGTTGCTTGTCCGACGCCCAAAACCGGCTCGACGACGCTCAGCCTGGTCCCGCGGTCAGCTCGTTGAGCTTGCGCATCGTGTTGGCGCTGCGGATGGTGATCAGCTTGTAGTTGGGCGTGCCGATGATCCGGTTCATGCGGCTTTTCGCGATGTCCTTGCGGTCGACCTGCCAGATCACGGCCCCAGGCGCGTACAGGACGTTGTCGACTCCCGGCCTGACCGGCAGCCACTCGAGGATCTTGTGGTCGTCCAGCTCCTTCCACAACAGAAGGACGTAGGTGCGCATGGTCTTGTCGTCGACCCAGTTGCGTGGGATCGCGTCGATCAGCTTCTTCAGGGCCTTGTGATCCATGACCAGCACCTTGATCGGCATGCCGATGCGCAATTCGAGTGCCTCCTCGATCCTGGTTCCGAGCTTCTGGGTGGCTGACGCCCGGGTCGAGAACATGACGTTGCCTGAGTTGATATAGGTCCGCACGTCTGACAGACCAAGGTCGGCGAGGGCTTCCTTGATGGCCACCATCGAGACGATTGCCTTCCCTCCCACGTTGATGCCCCTCAGAAAAGCGACGTAGACCATCCAGCCGCCAGTTTGACCGGGACCGGAGGCGTCTCAGATCAGGACGGGCGCCTTTCCTTTACGACCGGCTTCAGATTGCCCTTCAGTGCATCCTCATACGCGGCCCACAGCACCCCATACGCCGCCACCAGGCCTTCAGGCCGGGGCTGGCTAAGGGCCACTTCGAAACGCTTCGTGTATGCATGGTCGCCCAGCTCATCTCGCAGCAGGGCCTGAGTCTGCGCCTCCCATTTCGACGCCGAAGCGAGGTCCTTGCGCTTCTCAATCATCAGGCGGCCCCGGTTCATCATCTCCTCGAGGCGCGCGATGAAACCGTGCCGGTCGAATCCCTTGGGCGCGCGGGGCGGCCCCTCGCGGCTCACCGTCTTCCATTGGACCGGGCGGCTGTATGACGGGGCCGACGCGGAGGGGCGCCAGCCAGCGGCTGACCGCTGCCGGTCGTATACCGCGCGCTTGCTGCTGTTGGTCAGAACGTCGTGCGCCAAGTTGATCAACTTCGCGTGCTCGAGTGCGTCCGGATGGTTGCCGCGGTCAGGGTGCCAGTATTTGAGCTGGCGGCGCCAGGCGGCGTGCAACTCCGTCTCCGTTGCGTCAGGGGGGACGCCGAGCACGAAGTAGTAGTCGACTAGGGCACGGCGGTCGTAAGGCGAGGCCGCACCTCCTTCGTCAAACACGCGGAACTGGGCTGTCCAAAGCGCAGTCTTGCACGGCGGGCCGGGCTTGTGGCAAGCCCCCTCGCCACTGGGATAATTGTTGTGAAGACAGCCGTTTTCCGCAACGGTGTGCGCGACCTTGTCACTGCATGGGTGTTCTGCTCTAGCACACTGATCTCCCTCATGCGCGAGAGCGTGACAAGTCAGCCGAAGTAGCTGTGACACATCAACCGAAGGTGTGTGACCCGTCAGCCGAAGGCCTGTTGCGACATGTCAGCCGAACTTACACAACACGTTGGTGCTCGCGCAGGGAATCGAACCCTGAACCTTGGGATTAAGAGTCCCCTGCTCTGCCAGTTGAGCTACGCGAGCGCGTGATTAGGGGTCGCGAGTCGATTTTAGTGGCCCAGGGAGGTTAACAACCGGGGTTCCGTTGCGATGTGGCGCTGCGTAGGTTGGAGGCATGCCCGCGCGGATCCCGCTCGACGTCGACATGGAGGACAAGCTTCTTTATGGATTGACCCCCACGAGGCTCGCCTATCTCGTGGTCGCATTGCTCGCCGGATTCTCCACCTGGTCTACGCACTGGGCGCCCCCACCGGCTCGCGCCTCTGCCGGCGTAGCCATCGCGCTGGTCGGTGCAGCCGCCGCGTGGGGCAGGTGGCGGGGACGCGCCGTCGACAGCTGGCTTGTGGACGTCGTTCGCTTCTTTCTGGCCACCTACTGCGTCCAGTGGCGAGTGCCCAGGCTCAGGTGGCGGCGTTGATTCGAGTCGCGCGTCGCGAAGCTGCTGCAGTCTGGACCGCCGAACCGACCCTCGTGGTGATCGAGACCGGCTCGATCGGCTTCGCCGGTGCGGCCGAAGACGACCGGCAGCGCTGGCTCACCGCTTTCCGCCGACTGGTCGATGGCATCGATGCGCCCATCCAGGTTGTGATCGAGGTGGAGCCTGGTGCTGAAGACGATGCACCCGCCAGCCCCAGTCCGGCGCGAGCAGACATCGACGACATGCGCGCAGCTGATCTCTGCTTCGCCGAGCAGGTCCGGCGTGCCTCGTCATCGCACCGCCTGACAACTTCTCTGGTCACCGGTCCCAAACACACGGCGCGCATCGAGGCCGCCCTGATGGAGATGGGAATCGCATTCGCGGAATCGGTCAAGCGCGACGATCCATTCGGCAAAGAGCTGGCGACGCGCGTTCAACATGTGCGCGGTTTCAGCCGGAGTTGGTGCATCGAGCGTTTGCCTGGCACAGAGATCGAGGCGGGATGGCTCTTCCGCCTACTGCCGCCAGGCCTCGCCATCAGCCTCTCGTGGCACGCAACCCCGCTGCCTGCCGCGTGGATCGTCGGCTACCTGCAGCGTCAACTGATCAACATGCGCGCCTCGCGGCTCATCGACGCCAACGCCGGTTCCTCGGATCCGACGCTCGCGGGAGCGTTACCCAACACCGAAGACCTGCAGCGCCGTCTTGCCTCGAGCCAGGACAAAGCCTTCCATGTGTCGGTGTATCTCACGCTGACATCGGCGACGCTTGAAGCATTAGAACTCGGGTCGCGGAGGATCGAAGCATCAGCGCGAGCAATCCTCTGTGAGCTGCGACCGTGCACGTTCAGGATGCTCGACGGCTACCTCGCGACCCGGCCGGGCGGACCCGACCGATTGCAGCGCAAGCGCGTGCTCGACTCGAGCGCGCTCGTCACCTTCTTTCCCTGGCACGAGCCGGACCTGCAGCAACCAGGCGGCCTGTTCATCGGACGCAATGCGGCGACCGGAGCTCCCGTGCTCGTCGATCCATTTGATCAAAACCATTACGCGAACGCCAACATCGGCGTTTTCGGCCATTCGGGAGCGGGCAAGACCTACCTGCTGTCGACCATCCTCATGGGCGCCGTCGGCCGAGGCACCAGCGTCTACATCATCGATCCCGAGCATGAGTACGGTGGTCTGGCGCGCGAGCTTGGCGGCGTCGACGTGCCACTCGCGCTGGGTTCAGGCCATTCCCTCAACGTCCTCGACCTGAGACCGGCCGATCGCCACGACGAAGCCTGGCTCGGGCCAGCCGCCGCGGACGCCGTGGATCTCTGCGCATGCGTGTGCGGCGGCCTCGATGAATCCGAGCGTGCGTTGCTCGAGGGCGCGGTCCGCCTCGCCTACGACGATGTGGCCCAGCCCGTGCTACGCGACGTCGCAGAGCGTCTCCCGGCCGGCTCGCGCGTGGCGGTGATCCTGCACCGGTGGGTCCACGGCAGCCTCGGCCACATGTTCAGCTCGCCCACCAACGTCGACCTCGAGGCGCCGATAGTCGTTTTCGGCATGCGCGAGCTTCGCGACGAGATGATCGCCCCCGTGCACTTTCTGCTCGCCGAAGCGCTGTGGACCCGCATCAAGCGCCGGGACCGGCGCCGCATGCTGGTGATCGACGAGCTGGGACTGCTTTTCGAGGACGCGACGATCCGACGCTTCGTCGTCAGCCTGGCCCGGCGAATCCGCAAATACCAGGGTTCGCTGGTCTTCGCGACCCAGAATCCGGGTGACCTTCTCGGCTCGGACCAGGGCTCGGTCGTGGCCACCAATCCCGCGCTCGTCTTCTTCGGCGTCCAGCGCCCTGGCGAAGCCGCCAAGCTCCAGGACGCATTCCATCTCAGCCCCCACCAGAGGACCTTCCTCGAGACCGCTCATCGCGGCGACTTCCTCCTGTCCGCCGGCGCCCACCGCCTCGCGGTCCAGGTCAAGGCGCCGCCGTGGCAGGAGGAGGTGATGCGCGTGGCCCGAACGCCGGCCTGACCGGTAGGCTTACGTCGAAATGCCGCGAGTCCTCCACTACACCTTGCACGGGCTTGCCGAGCACAGACTGGAACGCGTTCACGAGGAGTTCGAAGCGCTCGCGGCCGCACGCGCCTGGCGATGTGGCTCGCCGTGGGTGGCCAGCTCGCAGTCGCGCGGGCTGTTCGAGATGGAGTACTTCCGGCACCTGAAGAATGACGAGGGCAACGAGCTGAGCGCCGCGGGATTCGTGAAGATGGCGGGCGACGAAACCGACGCCTTGATCATCGCGATCTTCATGCGCGACCTGAGTGCGGAGTACGACGTTGGAGCCTCGATTCGGGACGATGACCACCCGCTCGCCAAGCTGCGACACCTCGATTTCGAACGTGGGCGCCTTCCCGGCGGCCAGTCGCTCGAGGACGTGCTCGCCAAGCGACCAGTGATCAAGAAGGTCGAGGGCGAGCGCATTTTCTTTTACCCACCCACTTTCCGGCTGCACTCCCAGGGCCCACCCAGCCCGGAATGGGCGTATGCGTTGTGCGGGATCCGCGCTTACGCGCCGACCCTGCTCGAAGCGGAGCAGGAGGCGCTCAAGATCCTCCGCGGATTCGGCCACCTTGGCGCCTGACACGGCGGCGGCCGCCAAGGGGTTCATCAACTCGCCGGACGGAACCAGGCTGGCGTACAGAGCCTGGCCAGTGCAAGATGCGAGGCTCACCCTCGCGGTGGTCCACGGTCTGGGCGAACACAGCGGACGCTACGAGCGATTCGCGCGGGGCATGGCGGAGTTCGGATTGGCGACCTGGGCCGTCGACCTGCGCGGTCATGGCGAGAGCGCCGGACAGCGCGGCCATGTCGATTCCTGGTCGCAGTGGATCGACGACACCGCGACGTTTATGCGCCACGTCGAAGGCCAATCAGCGGCCGAGGTCGTGCCGGTCGGTCACTCGTTCGGCGGCGTCGTGATGCTGAGCGCGGTCCGGTCGGGCAAGCTGCAGAACGCTCGGAGGTTCGTCCTATCGAGTCCCGCGCTCAAGCTCAAGGCCGCGGTCCCTGCATGGAAGTCAGGACTCGGCAAGGTGATGTCGAACATCGCACCGCGGCTCGCCATGAGCAATGAGGTGGACGCGGGCACAGTGTCGCGAATCCCTGAAGTGGTCACGGCCTACCGTACCGATCCCCTCGTGCACAACAAGATCTCGAGTCGCCTGTACGCGGAGTGGCAGCATGAAGCTGCTGAAAACCTCGCAAGGGCAAGCGAAATAGCGATTCCTTTTCTGATCCTGGCCGGGACCGCCGACCGTCTGATCGATCCCGAGGGCAGCCGGCGGCTGCACGCCGCCGCGCCGGCGAAGAGCGAGCTGCGGATGCTCGACGGCCGATACCATGAGCCATTCAACGACCAGGACAGTGAGGAGGTCTTTGCGTTGATCGCCAAGTGGCTGGGGAAATGATCGCGGCGGGTTTGCTTGCCGGACGCTTGAACCTAGACCCTGGTTCGTGGCTCGCATGGATCGTGGTCGGACTCATCGCGGGTGCGATCGCCGCCCGCGTCGTGGCCGGACGCGGTTTCGGTTGCGTCGCCGACATCGTCGTCGGCGTGGCCGGGGCCATCATCGGCGGCTTTCTGCTGAGCGCAGTCTTCGGCGCGACCGGCACGGTCGGCTTCTGGGGCAGCCTTGTGGTCGCGTTCATCGGGGCCGCTGTCCTGCTCGCGGTGTTGAAGGCTGTGTCGGGAGGACGCCTCTGAGCTAGCCGGCGGCGGCTCGGACCTCTTCCGCAGGCTGCTCGACGGCGGCCTGCCGGGCGCGTCGCTTGATCAAGAGCGTGGTCAGCGCCGTGAAGGCCAGGAACACGATCGGGACGACGAAAGTGTGCTTCATCGCGTCGATGTATCCGCTGACGAACACTTCGCGAGCGATCGCCGACAGTTGCCGCGCCACCGCCGGCGGGACGTTGCTCGGCAGGCGCGCCCCGGTCTGGCCTGCGCCGATCTCGAATCCTTTCGACGACACGTTGCTGAACGCCGCGATGAACTGGTCGCGGAAGCTTGCTGGCAGCGCCGCGGCATGGCTCACCGCCTGGTCGTGAAGCGTCGTGGCCAGCTGGTTCTGGAGAAGCGCCCCGATGACCGCGCTGCCAATCACCGCTCCGAGCTGCCGAATCGTGTTGAGCACCGCCGATGCGGAACCGGCGATACGTGGCTCGATGTTCCGCATCGCGACCGTGGTCATCGGCGCGAACGTCATCCCGATTCCAGCGCCCGCGATGATCGCGGGGACCAGGAAGTTGGTCCATGTCGAGTCTGGTCCGGCGACCCATGCGAGGCTGCCCATTCCGATCGTGAACAGGACGATTCCCGTGAGCAGGATGTACTTGCCGCCGACCTTGTCGGCGAAGCGACCGGCGAACGGGGCGGTGAACATCGAGGTCAGCGACATTGGTGCCAGAGTCAGGCCGGCGACCAGCGCGGAAAACCCACGCGCCGACTGCAGATAGATGGTGAAAGGTAGGAACATGCTCAGCATTCCGAAGCTGACCGCCGCGGAGATCCAGTTGGCCACGGCGAAGTTGCGGTCGGCGAACAGCGACAGGGGAAGCAAAGGCTCCTTCTGGAATCGCTCCCAGATGAGGAACAAAACGATCAGCACGACTCCGGCGGCGATCACCTCTGGGATGGTCACGCCGTAGGACTCGATCAGGCCCCAGTTGTAGCGCTGGCCCTCGATCAGTCCGAAGACGATCGCGAAAAGGCCGGCTGTGGCGAGCACGATTCCGACGACGTCCCAACCGTGTTGGCGCCCTGGACGCAGGTCGGGAATGACGAGAAAGGTCGCGACGAAGGCGGCGATGCCGACCGGCACGTTGATGTAGAAAATCCACCGCCAGTCGATGTAGGTGATGATCGCCCCGCCGAGGGTCGGTCCGGCCAGCGTCGCGAGGCCCGCCACGCCGCCCCAGATCCCAAACGCCGCGCCTCGCCGCTCCGGCGGGAAGATCGAGGTCAGGATGGCCAGCGTCTGCGGCGTCAGCAACGCGCCGCCGACACCTTGGAGCACGCGCGCGGCGATAAGCTCGCCCGCGTTCTGAGCAAAACCGCACAGCGCCGAAGCGACCGTGAACACCGCAAGTCCGATGGCGAACAGGCTGCGCTGCCCGTAGAGGTCGCCAAGACGTCCGGCGGTGATGAGGAGGACCGCATAGACGAGGACGTAAGCATTGAGCACCCACAGGATCTGGTCGAACGTGGTGTTCAACCCGGTGCTCATCGCGGGGATGGCCACGTTCACGATCGTGGTGTCGAGCATGATCATGAAGAACCCCGTGGTCAGTACCAGGAGCACCAGCCAGGGGTTAGTGGGGCGTGCTTGAGACATGTCTCCTCCTCAATGCTTCAGCGCCGGGCGCCATTCCGGCCTTCCACTCCAGCGTGCCTTCCGAGATTTCCTTTTCGAGATCGGTGACCCACCTGCGCTCAGCGTCGAGCATCGCGATCTTGTGCTCGAGCTCGATGAGCGCGAGCCGCCGCAAGCCATTCCCGTGCAGCTCCGACAGGATCGCGCTCAACTTTGTGGTCAAGGCTTTCAATGCAAGCGCACGGTTGCGGAGATGTTGTGAGGCTTCAGTGGAGGTCAGGTGATGCATGAACATCAGTCCGGCCGAGAAGTGGGGGTACTCGCGGCTGGGCTGGGCAATGATGTCGCTGACCACGCGAAGGAACACCTCGCGGCCTGAGTCGGTGAGCTTGTAGATCGTGCGCTCCGGCCGCCGTCCTTCCTTCTCGCGCTCGGACGGCACGAGCCAGCCGTTCCGCTCGAGCACTTCGACAGTGTGGTAAAGCGAGCCGAAGTTGAGGCGGATGAACTCGTCCTGGTGGCGATCGCGCATCGTCGACGCCAGCTCGTACGGGTGCATCGGACGCTCATCAAGCAGCTCCAGGATGCTGAGCGCGAGGGGCGAGATCTCCGGGGTGTCTGACATACTCCACACGGAATATATCACGTCAGATATACGAACGCAAGTACTACGGGCGGGACACCTTAACACGCACGGTTGTCGCGCCCTTCGAATCCAAACTACGCTGCCTGGCAGGTGCGCCGGTTGGGGGAGGGGCCGGAAGCAGAAGGGAGGGCCCCACCCCGCACCATTCCCAGCTCCCGGCCCGCAACCCCGAATTCCAAGCATGTGTAACTACGGTTTGATGCATGCCAGGGCAGGGATCGAGGCGCTCCCCATGAGCGACGCGCGCGCAACCGCCGCGCTCCCCGCCTCCCAGCTCGTCCGCCAGGCGGCGGGCGGCGACCTCGACGCCTTCGAGGAGCTGATCCGAAAGCTCCAGCGCCGCGTCTACGGCTTCGCCTACCAGCACCTGAGAGACCCGGACGAGGCCCACGACCTCGCCCAGGAGATCTTCGTCAAGTTCTATCGCAACCTCGCCCGCTACGACGCAGAGCGGCCCTTCGATCCCTGGTTCTGGAAGCTCGCCGCCAACACCGCCATCAACTACCGCCGCAAGCGCGTGCCGATCCCCGCCGAACCGACCGATGAGACGGCCGGCCCCGAGCAACAGCTGCCGATCCACGACCCCACCCTCGTCGAAGCGCTGAGCCAGCTTGACCCGGCCTACCGCATGCCCATCCTCCTCCACTACTACGCCGACCTCTCCCTCGAGCAGGTCGGCCTGAGCCTCAACCTCTCCATCCCCGCGATCAAGTCGCGCCTGCATCGCGCGCGGGCGCAGCTCCGCAACTCGCTCGCCGAAGCTGAGGAAAAGGCAGAACCCAGGTGACCGAGTCCCCCCTCGCGTGCGCGCGCGTGCGCGTCCTACTCGAGTCGTATGTCGACGGAGATCTGGAACGCGACGACCGGACAAAAGCCGGCGCCGTCAGAGAACACCTCGCCGGATGCGCCGACTGCCGCCGCCAGCATCACCAGGCCGTCTCGGTCCCATTTCGTCTCAAGGCCCTGGCGTCGCCGCCGCCAAGAGACTCGCTGGTCGGCGACGTGATGCAAGCGATCGCCCCATCGAGGGCGGGTTACCGCCGCGCCTGGACCCTGATCGCACCCGAGGCGATCCTCGCGACCTTCATCCTCTGGTACCTCTCCGGGCTCGATGGACTGAGCTCGATCGCGTCCGGCATCTTCGGCGACCTGCAGGGTCTCGCGGGGTGGGGCTCCGGCACGGGCCCGCTGCCAAGCGTGCCGCGCGTCGACGTCGTCCTCCTGATCGCGCTGATCACGCTCGCCGC
>Ga0209648_10003894_pt1 | contig 12622 bp, 7 predicted proteins | sample GraSoi2013_115cm_FD_185830 | JGI IMG/M metagenome (GOLD analysis project Ga0209648, IMG submission 185830) | Grasslands soil microbial communities from the Angelo Coastal Reserve, California, USA - Sample 9_17_2013_115cm (SPAdes) (version 2) | ecosystem: Environmental > Terrestrial > Soil >...
CCTGACCGCCAAACCAAAACCATCCACTCTAGTAGAAAAAAGCGATAATCCATCACATATTGTCCGGTAGGATATCGCACATCTGGCTCGGTTACTGGTCACAAGGTCGTTTGAAGATACCGATTTATTCTGGATAGCAGCAGAAAGCAGAAAAGCGACTCGGAGAGTCAGCAAAATCAATGGTTACTACGACGATTGAAGCACGCTGCAACGCGCGGCCGACGCGCTTGGCTTTTATCCTGCCCAATCCCGATCACAATCTTCTCCTCAGCGTCATCGCGCGCGCCACGAGCTTATGGGGAGGCATTTTCAACCCAATCGTCATCTTGGATGATTCGACGCGGAAGACCAGTGGTGTGCACTATACAATGTTGCCGCCCGACCCCTACATGCAAATTCAGGCAGATATGCTCAGGGCATTCGACCCGGACCTTCTCGTCAACTATTCGAATGACCCGCTGCCGCCTGAACTGAAACCATGGCAGCATCGGACGTTTCCGGCCAGCAGCCTCGACTGGAGGCCGCTCAATAGGGACGTTATGCCCTACTTTGTGGATGTTTTTCCCATTTTTGATGAGCTATGGAACAAGGAGTTTAAGGGGATAACGAATCCCCGGTTCAAGATCAAATTCGTTGAAAAGGCAGAATCGGAGAAGTCACTTTTCCTGGCGGCGCGGTTCGGGCTTTACCCCAGTGACGATTACTACGAATTCCTTCGCAAGAACTTCAACGCGGAAACGCTCGCGTATGATTCTGCTTTCAAATCGTCGCGATGGCCTGGTGATTTTCAGAGCATATTGGGTTTCACAGGTTCACATTGCCGCCCAACACGCCAGCACGTTCATTCGCACGCCTATTTTCTCCTGAATCCCGCTGATCCTTTTGATGTGGTTGATTACTGGAACTTGCGCGCCTCGGGCACTTATCTCTTTCCTCTAACGCTGCAAGACTATCAGGAATGCGAAAATCCCATCCGTGACTTCGGTTCGGCCGCTGCTTATCCCATCAATGAGTCGATCACAAACCACGTCGTCATAATCAAGGCACCGAGCATTACAGATGAAGAGCAGAAAGCCGTGACGACTTGGATAGGGCTCAAGGGCTTAGCCAAAGACCTGTCCATGATGGGCTGGGTACCGCACTACTACGCGAATCATTATGGCGTGGTTCCCCAACTGGAAATTGAACCTATACGCGGCTTCGAATCAAACGCAATAGGCGTGCTGGTCGACGGGTATGGGACAATCCAGGGACCAAAACCAGCTTTCCTAACGCGGGACAACGTTTTCCAGCACTGGTCAATGGATATATCATTTTTCACTTTCCGCAGTCCCGATACTTGCTACAAGCTGCCTTGGCTTAACTCAGGCTGCGATGCACTGGTGGGCAGACAAATCGGTTTGTCCACGGACATGGACGCAAGCCGCGTTTCGCAGGACGGAATCGTTACGCGGCATGATGGGGAGTCGGGTGATTTGCGGATCGCGCCCATCACAGCGATCAATGCTGTGTCTGCCTTTCTGGAAGGGAAAGAAATTGAGTACATGCGCACAAGCTCACCTGGGCTCGCGCTCACGCGGATCATCGAAATGCTGGATGGGTTCCACAAATGTGAAGTGTTCCAGAATCCTGCCATCCGCGAGGTATTGGAGGACCTAGCGACAGGCAAGCATCGCTTGGGAAGAGAGGTGAGGGGCGCGGTCAAGAAGTCGTTGAAGAATTATAAGATTTACACTCAGCCAGCTACGCCCGAGCAGATTTCAGAACGTGCTGAGCGCCTGATTAGCCGCGCGATTGAGGCAACAGTGTTCCGTGTGGGCCTGGAGTTCCAATGCTCACGCTGCAAACGCCACCACTGGTATGCGGTGACCGAATTCAATGACGGGTATAACTGTAAATCCTGCTTCTCACGCGAAGAGACGCCCCGGTTAGACACGACCCAATGGTATTACGCATCCGATGGTCTCTTCCGCAGCGCCAACAAACTTGATGGAAACATGACGATCCTGTTGGCCTTGGCTTTTTTCGATCACATTCTGGACCATGAGCTCAAATATGCGCCTTCCTTCGATTACAAAATCAACGGTGAGCAGCATGAGATGGACTTCTCAATAATTAGCAGCAAAATGCTGAGGCCAGACGTTGATATGATCTTCGGCGAATCAAAGTCTGGAACCGCGCTCAAAGATGAAGAACGCAAAAAACTGAAGACGTTTGGAGAAAAGACAGACTCTTACCTTTGCTTTTGCACGCTTGCGGATGATTTCAGCGACACCGATAAGGATTTTTTTCGGGAGCTCTACGAAGCTGGTATCAAAGTCATCATGCTCACGCGGTCTCTTCTGGAAATGGAGCCGTTCGAGCTTTCAAAATTCCGGTTAGAGAAAAACCCTGGTCGCAGTAGAACTGTGCCTGATTGGCTCATGCGCCTGACGGTAATCAGGACGCTCGGCGATGCGTTTGCTAAAAAGCATCACATCTGGCTCTGAATATAGCCTCGCCCTTAAGGACGACCATCTGATCGCCTTTCAGGTACACTTCCTTCCGTACTCGCATCGATAAGAGAATACCCATTTTGGCCAACTTGGCGAATCTATCGACTGTCTCGGGTGCCGTCCTGCTCTTGCCCACTGCTGCGACTCTTTGGTTTCGCTGGGCTGCGCTCCGCGCCGACGAAGCAAAACAGAGGGTTATCTGGGCCAGTTTTCGTAGTTTCGGACGATTCATTCTGACCGCCATCGTGGCGGTTTGGTGGGTGCTCTGGGATTTAGCTGGCAAGTCTCGATCTTCCGTCGAGAGCTGGCGTTTCTGGCTGCCGCCCGTTGTGAGCTTAGGTCTCTTTTTGCTTCTGTGTTCCGAAGTCGATAAGACTGTGCTCAGACTAAAGTGGACAGCCGCAGACTCAGTGCGGCAAGCATGGTGGAGACTCGTAAGCTTTGTCATTCCGTTGTTGATGCTCGCTGCTGGCTTCGAGCTCATCCTAGATAGAGAGATACGTGGAATAGCATGGCTTCTTGCTGCTGGACTTGTCTCGAAAATCGGAACCGGATTTCTGAGACGGGCAGAGGGCCTGAAATTTAATACGCTGAAATCAGGAGAATATCGTAACCGAGCGCTTAGGGTTGCCCGCGGAATGGAGGTAACCCTCCGTAAGGTTTTCGTTGTGCCCGCCGGGAAAGGTCATCCGACGAATGCATATGGAATGTCAAACGCAATCGCTCTGACCGACAGCTTAGGGCAGCATCTAAACGACAGGCAAATGGATTTCGTAGTTGCTCATGAAGTGGCCCACGTCAAACTGAAGCATGGGCGTAAACACTTACTGCTGGTCGTCACGGTTTTCACAATTACAGCCCTCTCCCTTTTTTTCTTTTCGTTCCAAACGAAAAATCTTCACCCGCTCTTTCAGCTACTCGCCATATTCGGGCCGCTCATCGCGCTTTATTACTGCTCGCGTCGATTCGAGTATTCGGCAGACCGCGAAGCGATTAAATTTACTCATGCCCCAGAGATTGGCGTTCAAGCTTTGGCCAAGCTTCATCAATCTCGTGAATTACCCGCCGCATCTGACGCTTTTACCGAATTGTTCCTGACACATCCGACGTTCGCACATCGGGTTGGAGCCATCGTGAAGTACGGTCAAATGCCAGCAGACCGCCTGCCTCTCGTTCTGGAAGAGGCACGGTCGCGGCTATCGACTCGATGACCGGGAAGAGGAGTGAAACCCAGCCACTATTAGCGCGGCCGGGGTGGAGGGTCACGGTTGTTCTCCAGAGTGCTGCGAAAGCTTACGAACTTTACCGCGAAGGTCAACCCGATACCGCAGAGTGAAGGCTCCCGGAGGTAACCCGTCATTGTGCCCTGTCAACACGACGAGCAACTCGTGGGGATTAAGCCATCGTTTCGCTCTAAGGTATGAGTGTCCTACATCCAAGAATTGCCCAGCGTCAGGGTCTCCAGCTACCACCAATTTTGCGAGGTCTGTCTCTTTCAAAGACACAGCCTCATACACATAGCACCGAGCATCAGTGCTACCGGAATTGTCATTAACGAAGAATAAGTGGCTGTCTGGCGCCCAAGAGATATCCAAGCTTCTTTCATATTCTTTCACCAGTTTTCTCGGATGTTTTGAGGTCTCCTCGATCCACAGCTTCCTCTCGGAGCAATTGTTCGGGCATTCGAAAGTCAGCGTCCACTTTCCATCAGGCGAAGGTATACGGCTGACCTCTCCCTGCGGCACGGAAATGACTTTTGGTTGAGTAGACCCAGTTTGGCTCGCTACGACCGCAACCCATGCGTTCAAAAACAAGACAAGAACTAAAGGCACGCGCCATCCTCTGGGTGCCTGATCAACCGAAACTAGAACGATTCGCATCGAAAGCCCTTGGATCGTCACGCGATCCATGCAAACCAGACTCCTACCACTTTCCACTCACCGTTCTTTTTGGCTAAAACTAGGTCGTATCCCCGCGCAGATTTCGGGTTCTGGTAGATCTCCAAAGAAACAAGAACTTTGTTTCGCAAACGATTGAAAGTCACTTGCTCCACTGAAGTCGCATCCCGCTCTTCTTCCGCAAAGAAAGTGGCGTCCAGCACGATCTTCTTAATCTGTTCTTCATCGCTCAGTGACGGGCCGGCTGTCACCGCTCTTGGGATAGATTTTTTTTCCATCCAGCGGATTGCCTTTCCAATTTCTTCCATGTCATCCGGTTTCGCGGCTTTGCGTAAAAGCAAGAGTGAATCGGTTCCTCCCCTCATACCCAATGCGAGCGCCGCACAAAAGCCCGGGAAGTCCCAATCATCGTCGTCGGCATGGTGAGCACTTTCGACCGAGTTTTTCAGGAAATTCAGGTCGGTCCCTGATTCGGTCTCCACCAGCCCGCCTGCCAGGAAGCAGGAGATACCAGACTTCGCTTCTTCATCCTTCTCGACATTGATGGCGTTTCGGAGTGCTTGCATTCCCTGTGGATTGCCGATGTAAGCGAGCCCCTTTGCCGCTGCGACCCTTTTTCCCTGGTCAGAGTTGGAGAGGAAGTTAATTAACGGAGAGACTGCTTCGTCGCCGAGGAGAAACAATTGTCTGGCCCCATCCTCGTCGTCTTCCAGAACCTTCGTAAGATTTTGTTGAACGCTGTCTTGTAGGGAACGGCGCGCCGGGCCTTTTTGTTCCCGAGTTTCAGCTTGGAAGACTCCCAAAAGGATTGCAGAGCCAAGGAAAAGCAGAACCAGCGCTTTGTTGGTAACCACGGTGGATAGCTCCCGATCTGGGTACCGTCAGGCTAAATGTTCGGATAAGAGTAAGGCTAGCATTCGCAATTTTATTGGGGAAGCCTTCTACGGTTCAGTTGCGTCTTCGTGGTCAACTCCTGAAAGTGCGCTGACCGGAAACTGACCGACTGTCAACTCGCTGTCGATGGCGTTCCGAATGATTCTCTGTTTTCAAACCTAACAAGGCCGTAAGTGCAGTGATTTGATGAGGAGTTATTGGCCACCTGGGTTGGCAGGTGCCGGCCGTTTCTGACGACTGTAAGCGCGCATTGACGGTGCGAAACGGGATATGCATTTACCGAGAAGCTGACTTGAAAAAATGCGGGTCCGATTAGGGTCCAATAAGTCGTCCCAAAGGATTCCTTAGAATACCAATGACGGGCTGTCAGCGCCGTTGAGTATCACTAAGTTTCAGCAAACTGCCACTCTGTCACAGCAGCAAATTCCGATTGTGGCGGCACCTTCCGAAATGCTGCCTAGTCGGCCACGAGCCAGAAAGATAGGAAGGTCCCATTTCGGAAAGGGAAGAAGCCTCTCAGAATATTCCGTGTACCTGCCATGTACCTAGGTTAGGCGTTTTTGTAGTTTTTCTGCATTTTGCCGTTTCGTAGAATCAATAACTTACGCGTCTTCAACGCCCTTAGTAGTTCGATCCCCACCGCCCCTACCAACCATCCCATTTGCTTCGAATAATTTAGCAGTTTCGCGAGGCGGCAAAAGGCGGCAATAAGAAAAAGAGCCTCAAGGGTGGCACCGAAAGCTCTAGCCTTCGAGACGTTTCATGGTTTTTGCGGTTGTGGATTTCTCTGTCGCACGCGACCAACCGTCCTTCTGATTGGTCGGGACTTAACAAAACTGCGCCGGGCAAATAACCCCAGAGATCCGGTTCGTGCAAGAATTCTCAGCGGCACGAGTGACAACCGGTTTACCGGGTTTGCGCAGGGTCGTAGTTCAGATTCGGTCCGAGCCACCGCTCGACTTCGGCGACGCTCATCCCTTTGCGTTTGTGGTAGTCGTCCACCTGGTCGCGGTCGATCTTTCCAAGGCTAAAATACCGCGCCTCCGGGTGGGCGAAGTAGAGTCCGCTGACACTCGAACCGGGCCACATTGCAAACGACTCCGTGATCAGCATTCCTGTGTTCTTTTGCACGTCAAGTAATTGCCACAGTGGGCCCTTCTCGGTGTGATCCGGGCACGCCGGGTAGCCCGCGGCGGGCCGGATGCCTCGATACTTTTCTTGGATCAAATCCGCATTGCTCAAGCCTTCCTCGCGGCCGTAGCCCCATTCATCGCGAACGCGTTTGTGCAGGCATTCGGCGAACGCTTCGGCGAGCCGGTCCGCGATGGCTTCCGCCATGATCGCGTTGTAGTCGTCGTTTTCTGATCGGAAACGGTCGCACAGTTCTTTCAGGCCGATTCCACTGGTCACCGCGAAAGCACCGATGTAGTCGGCCAGCGCCGCCTCCTTCGGTGCAATGAAGTCCGAGAGAGAACGGCACGGCTCGTTACCTTCGCGGTTCGCTTGCTGGCGCAGAAAGTGAAATTGTTTCAGAACATTCTGCCGTTTACAGTCGGCATAAAGCTCGACATCGTCGCCCACTGCGTTTGCGGGAAAGAATCCGTATACGCCACGCGCGGTGATCGATTTTTTCTCAATCATGCGATCGAGCAGCGCGTTGCCTTCCGCGAATAGCTGTTTGGCCTGTATACCGCGATCCCCTTCTTCCAGAATGCGTGGGTAAACGCCTTTTAGTCCCCATGTATGGAAAAACGGCGTCCAGTCGATGAACTCACGCAACGTCGCCAGGGGAAATTCGTCGAGCACGCGGACTCCGGTAAATTCCGGAACCGCCAAATCTTCCTTGCGCCAGCTAATTGGAGTGCGCCGTGTGCGAGCGATTTCAAGCGACACAACCTGTTGGCGCGGCGCGGCGTGAGACTTACGGACCGCTTCGTACTCGGCACGATGCTGCGCAACGAATTCCGCTTTGCCATCCTCACTGAGCAGACTTGTAGTGACGGGAACGGCGCGACTTGCGTCCAGGACGTGCACCACTGGTTCGCTGTACTGCGGCGCGATCTTAACCGCCGTATGCGCGCGGCTTGTGGTTGCGCCGCCGATAAGCAACGGCAATTTGAAACCTTGTCTCTCCATCTCGCGAGCCACATGCACCATCTCGTCAAGAGACGGAGTAATTAGGCCACTGAGCCCGATCATGTCGGCTTTCTCCGCCTTGGCGCGTTCAAGGATTTTTTCGCACGGAACCATGACGCCCATGTCGATCACTTCGTAGTTGTTGCAGGCGAGCACGACGCCGACAATATTTTTTCCGATGTCGTGCACGTCCCCTTTGACCGTCGCCAGGACAATTTTCCCCTGCGCCTTGACGGTTTGCCCAGCCGCGGTCATGGCCGCTTTCTCGGCCTCCATAAACGGCGTCAGGTGTGCGACGGCTTTCTTCATCACGCGCGCCGACTTCACTACCTGCGGCAGGAACATTTTTCCTGCGCCGAATAGGTCTCCGACGACGCTCATGCCGGCCATCAATGGACCTTCAATTACCAGAAGCGGACGGCCCAGCTTGACCCGAGCTTCCTCCGCGTCCAGTTCAATGTAGGTATCAATGCCTTTTACGAGAGCGTGCGAAAGACGCTCCTCTACCGTTCCGTTTCGCCACTCTTCGGCCTTTTTTTCGCTTACTACGGCGCCGACGTTCTTCAGCTTCTCTCCGAAATCCACCAGGCGTTCGGTGGCGTCTGGGCGGCGATTCAGCAACACGTCTTCGACAAGCTCTTTCAGCTCGGGTTCGATCTCTTCATAGACCTCGAGCATTCCCGCGTTCACGATGCCCATGTCCATACCCGCGGCAATGGCGTGGTACAGAAACGCCGAGTGCATGGCTTCGCGAACTTTGTTGTTACCTCGAAAGCTGAAGGAAATATTCGATACGCCACCACTTACCTTCGCGTGCGGCAGGTTTGCCTTGATCCAGCGCATGGCGTCGATGTAATCCACGGCGTAGTTGTTGTGCTCCTCCATACCGGTGGCGACGGTAAGGATGTTTGGGTCAAAAATGATGTCTTCGGGTGGGAAACCGACTTCGTCGACGAGAATCCGGTAAGCGCGTTCGCAAATGCGAATTTTCTCGTCGTAAGTCGCTGCCTGACCCTTTTCGTCGAAGGCCATCACTACTACGGCCGCGCCGTATTTCAAAATAGTTGCGGCGTTCTGACGAAACTTCTCTTCGCCTTCTTTGAGCGAAATGGAATTGACGATGCCTTTGCCCTGGATGCACTTGAGTCCCGCTTGAATGACCTCCCATTTTGAGGAGTCCACCATGAATGGAACTTTGGCCACTTCGGGCTCGCTCGCCAGCAACAAAAGGAAGCGCGTCATCGCGGACACGCCGTCGATCATGCCTTCGTCCATGCAGATGTCGATGACGTTTGCGCCGTTCTCTACTTGCTGCCGGGCCACGCTGACGGCTTCTTCGAACTTGCCCTCTTTGACCAATTTCGCGAACTTCGGCGAGCCGGCGACATTCGTCCGTTCGCCGATCATGATGAACACACCGCGTTGTTGCGTGAAGGGCTGCGATCCGGAAAGATGAAGGAGCTTTGTCTCCGGAGCCTCAAGCCCGTTGTTGGTTTCGGTCACGCTCACGCCGCAAACTCTCTTTCGTGGCGCGCCGCGCCCCACTTCCGTGGTGGCTGGCCTTCGAGCGCTTTCGCAATCGCCGCGATGTGCTCCGGTGTGTTCCCGCAGCAACCGCCGGCAATGTTGACCAGTCCGTCTTTCGCAAAACTCCCCAGGAAACGGGCCATGTCGTGCGGTCCGAGATCGAAGCCGGTTTCCGAGAGCGGATTCGGCAATCCAGCATTTGGATAGCAGGAGATCGCTACGTCCGCCTTCTCTGACAGGTCACTAAGGAACGGATACATCAGGTCTGGACCCAGCGAGCAGTTCAGTCCCACGGACAGGGGTTTGACATGCTTTACCGCATTCCAAAATGCTTCCGTCGTTTGCGCCGAAATGAGCGTTTCTCCGCCGCGCCCAACCGCTGCAGAGATCATCACTGGCAACTCTTTTTTGTCCTCGTCGAAGACTTCACGAATCGCAACGAGCGCCGCCTTCGCGTTGAGTGAATCAAAAATTGTCTCTACAAGCAGTAAGTCGACTCCACCGGCGATAAGAGCACGCACTTCCTCGGCATAAGCAGTTTTGACTTGATCGAAGGTGACGACGCGGAATCCGGCATCGTCGGCATCGGGTGAATTCGAAAGAGATACGGTCAGCGGACCAATTGCTCCCGCAACGAATCGCTGCCGCCCGGTTTCATTTCCAACTCGGTCGGCCCATTCCCGGCATTGCCGCGCCGATTGCTCGTTAATCTCCCACGCCAGGTTGCGAAGAAACGGATCGTGAATAATCTTTTCGTAGAAGTCGGGATCCTTTCGCCCGCCCTTTTCGCGTGGATCGTCTACAAAGAATTCACTCTGTGTAATGCTCGTCGCGCCGAACGTGTTCGTCTCGATGATGTCCGCGCCGGCTTCCAAGAACCGGCGATGAATGTCGCCGATCATCTTTGGTTGAGTCAAGGAAAAGAGATCGCCGTTATTTAAAAGGTCCTTCGTCGAATCCTTGAACCGATCGCCTCGGATGTCCGCTTCCTTCATCCCGTAGGTGCGGATGGTCGTACCCATGGCGCCGTCGATAATCGCGATGCGCTTTTCGAGAATCTTTTCCAAAGGATGCAAGGGGCGTTTCGTCATGGTATTCGGTACAATCCGCACCTTCTCATTATAGCGACTTAGCAATACAGATGGCGGTGTAGCGAAGGTTTGGTATTCCAGAGATACTATTGAGACGATACCGCGGAGACGGCACGCGTTTTATGGAGAAGGAAAAGTGCAATCCGTAGCAAAGCGAAGTCACACCGTTAGAAAGCCGTTCGTCTCGGCCGGCGCGGTGACGGGAATTGGCAGTCTGCCCCTTACCTCCGTCTCTTCGGCAATCCAGGCGGTCGCCCAATTCTCGCCGGAAGTCCCGTTCTGGCCTCAACTGCCGCAACTCTCACTATCTGAAAGTGCGATCGGTCAGGGACTCGGTTGTCTTGCAGGTTTAATTGAGCCGCGCAAGGAAGGCTACGGCTATCAGGTCAAATCCGGACAAATCGATTCCGTTCTCGAAGCCCTTCACGGCAGCAGCGGTGCGCTTACCTCAGCAAACGCGGCTGGTTTCGGCGCGTTCGAAAACGCGCTAGCCTCCGGCCTCTTCAAATCAGCAGTCGCCGTGAAAGGCCAAATCGAAGGACCGATCACGCTTTCGGCTTACCTGTTTCATCAGGGCAGACCTTTTCTCTCCGATCCGACTCTCTTTGCCGCCATTGCCTTCCATGTTTCGCAAATGCTTTCCTGGCAGATTGAGCGTCTGAATTCGTCCGGCCTGCCTGTCGTGCTCTTCGTAGACGAACCGGCTTTGTGCCTCGAGGATTCGGCGGACTCCGTTTCAGAAGAGCAGCGAATTGACGCTCTGGCGGCTACGCTCGAAAATGCGCGAACGCGCGGAGCGTATGCCGGGCTACATTGCTGTGCGGCGCGGCCGTTTGAACGAATGTGCCGCGCGAAGCCCGATATTCTTTCCTTCGATGCGGATGAGGGGCTAGATTTATTTTTCACCGACTGGCATGCGCTCGACTTCGTACAACAGGGAGGCACAGTTGCATACGGGCTGGTACCTACCCGGCCTGGCGTGAACGCGGCCGATGCGGCGAGTATTTTTATTCGTTGGCTGAAAGTCGCATCGCTTGCTGGCGACCCGCGGACATTCGCGCAGCGCGCCATGATCACCGCAACGTGCGGCCTGGGACTACTCGAGGAAACCTCCATCGAAGAGTCCTTTGGCGTCGCGCACAGCATCAGCAAACTGGTCAAAACGCTGGTGGGTTCAGAAACCGAAGTGGACGAAATTTACGGGTAGACAGTTCGAACTAAAGAGAACCGAGCGACTCACCCATGCTCCGCAAGTAGGGGTTGACAGATCCCGCCCTTCCCCAATTTGATCGAGTTTGATGCAATCCGATCGCAGAACCTCGGCGATGGCTCGCGCTCGGCCCAATGCCTTGTTGGCGGGTTCCGTATCAATCGCCAGAACCTTAGACCGAATTTTTCCTGCCGGCGCGTCCGAGGGCTCCGCATCAAAGTTGAGTGTTCATGGAAAAACCGCAACATTTGGGTTGACACGGAAAGCCCAACCCTCTATCTTGTGGTTCGTTTGCTGGTGACGTTCCCATGGGAACGTTAAAGGGATTCCGGTGCGAATCCGGAACTGCCCCGCAGCGGTAAGCAGGATCGAACACCCAAATACCACTGGTTTTCTCTGAACCGGGAAGATGGGCCAGTAGAAACTCCGGTCATGTTGATCGGGCACGCCTGCAAGTCCGAAGACCTGCCAGTAACCACGCCAAACCCGGCGTGAAAATCGTGCAAGCCTCCGAGGGGAGGTTGGCGATGAACTGGCGTCTTTCGATTTCCCATTTCATCTCCTTTCCCTTTTGTGCGGCAGAAAAGGTATTCATGGCAACTTCCGTTCGCGTCGCCACCCAGCAGCAGGTGGTCCCGTTTCTCGTTTCGTCCAATGGTTCGCAGATGCAGGTTCGCAAGCGCAACGGCTCACTGGAGCCGGCGGATGTGAACAAGATCGTCCGCGCCGTGGAACGCTGCTGCGACGGTCTCCATTCCGTCGACCCGATCCGCATCGCGAGCAAAACTATCGGCGGCCTCTTCAACGGAGCCACGACGAAGGAACTCGACCTGTTATCGATTCAGACCGCCGCCTCGCTCATCGCCGAAGAGCCCGAATATTCGAAGCTCGCCGCTCGTCTGCTCGATGGTTTCATCGCCAAGGAAGTCGCGAACCAAGACATTCATTCTTTTTCGCAATCGATCGCCACGGGCAGACAGCACGGCCTCGTTTCGAAAGGCACCGCGGCGTTTGTCGCCTTGAATTCCCGCAAGTTGAACGATGCGATTGATGATAGCCGCGGCGAGCTCTTCGAATATTTCGGTCTGCGCACGCTCTACGACCGCTATCTGCTGCGCCATCCGGAAACACGCGAAGCCCTCGAAACGCCCCAACAGTTCTTCCTGCGCGTAGCCTGCGGTCTTTCGCAGACCGTTCAGGAAGCAGTTGAGTTCTACCGTGTCATCTCCGCGCACGATTACATGCCGAGTTCGCCCACGCTGTTCAACTCGGGGACCCAGCACGCACAGATGTCTTCCTGCTATCTGCTGGATTCGCCGGCCGACAATCTCGAAGCGATCTACGAAAAATACAAGGACGTTGCGCTGCTCT
>Ga0209648_10003896_pt1 | contig 12616 bp, 13 predicted proteins | sample GraSoi2013_115cm_FD_185830 | JGI IMG/M metagenome (GOLD analysis project Ga0209648, IMG submission 185830) | Grasslands soil microbial communities from the Angelo Coastal Reserve, California, USA - Sample 9_17_2013_115cm (SPAdes) (version 2) | ecosystem: Environmental > Terrestrial > Soil >...
CCGCGCTCCTGCATCATTGCATGTACTGGAGGTGTCCCGACAAACAAACTCTCGGTCGCGCTCTAGCAAGCACCACATTCGGCCGGCCCAATTTTCATTTTGGTTTTTTCGCAGCGGACTTTACCGCTCACACCACCGTCCGCCTCTTTGACGCGATGCCGGAACTTTCGAACTTCGTTGCGCCAGAGCGGGCCAACCCCAAGTGGAAAAAGATTTCGCCGGCCGACGCCGAAGTCTATGTCGACGAAACAACCGGCGATGTTTGTGTCCGCAAGATTGATAATCACGAACATCTCGGATCCTTTGCCCGCGCCTGGGTCATTCCGCTCGGCTTCCATCCGTTCCAATTTGGAGTCGCGCCGCACACGCCTCGTTTGCGTTGCGGAAAAGTCATTGTGCAACGCCAGAGCTGGACCGTGAGAGCGAATGAATTGATTCCCGGCAATTACACCGGTGTCTCGCCTAACTTGGTACTGGCAATCGAGAAATTGCGGGCCGAGAAGAATTTACCGCGCTTTGTTTATATTCGGCCGACCGAACAAGCGTTGCGCCGTAGTGGTGCGGAAGGTCGCGATAAAGATACGAAACCGGTGTTTGTCGATCTCGAGAGCTATTTGTTTCTGGAGATTTTTCACCGTTGGCTGATCAAGGCGGGCGAGATTGAGGTTACTGAAATGCTGCCTGACCCCGAGCATTTATTTTGGAAAGAACCAGATGGCCGTCACAGCTTTGAGCTGCGCACATTAGTTGTTCCGCTCTCATGAGAATTGTCGCGATCGCTAACCAAAAAGGCGGAGTGGGCAAGACGACGACTGCCGTGAATCTCGGCGTAGCGTTAGCGGAAAAGAAACTGCGCGTTCTCTTGATTGATCTCGATCCTCAGGCGAATGCGACCAGCGCGCTCGGCATGCAGGAAGTGGAAGGCGAGAGCATTTACGGACCGCTTCTGGGCGGAGCGTCCCTTGCCAACAAAATATTACCGACTCGAGTCGATAATTTATTCATCATTCCGGCCGATCTCGATCTGGCCGGCGCGGAAGTTGAAATTGCGCGAATGCCGGACCACCTCACGCGTTTGGCCAGAACATTATCAACCTTTCGCTCGGATGAAACGTTTGATCTCGTCCTTCTGGACTGTCCGCCTTCGTTAGGCATTCTCATGACCAACGCGCTCGCCGCGGCCGACGAAATCCTGACTCCAATCCAGTGCGAATATTTCGCCCTCGAAGGCTTGGTCAAAATTGTTCGCGTGGTCGAGCAAGTGCGGGATTCAGGCGCGAACGATCAAGTCGAGATCGGCGGCATTGTCATGACCATGTTCGACAGCCGGACCAATCTGAGCGGGCAAGTGGTCGACGAAGTGCGACAACATTTTGGCAGGCGCGTTTACAATACGGTCATTCCGCGCACGGTCCGGTTGAGCGAAGCGCCCAGCTTCGGGAAATCGATTCTCGAGTACGACCCGAGCGGCGCCGGCGCCAGCGCTTATCGCGCTCTCGCGCGTGAATTCATCAGGCGACATGCTCCTGCAGCCATTGCTCGCGAGACAGAGAGAACACATTTGTTGGAAAGCCTCGATAAATAGTTTGCTTCGCCAGCGCCATCCCGATTTTTTCGGCAACGCGCCGGGAAGCGATGTTCTCGGGGTGAATTAACGAAATGACCCGCGGCAGTTTCAAATCGCGGAAAGCGTGATCGCGCACGGCGCCGGCAGCTTCGGTTATGAGACCCTGGTTCCAATAATTGGGATGGAGCCGGTAACCGATTTCGATTTCATTTTTCTCGTCGACTACTTGATGAAAAAAGCCGCAGTAGCCGATCAATTTACCACCTGTTTGGATAACAACTGCAAACTGAGACGGTAGGCCGGCGCGATTCCAAGAAAGAATTTTATCTAGCACGGCCTGCGTCTGTTCCCTCGTATAAACGCCGAGCGAAAAGCGCATGAAGTCCTGGTTCGCCATTAACCCGGACAAAACATCGACATCGTCTTCGCGAAATGGCCGTAAAGTTAAGCGTGACGTTTCCAGAATCGCCATCGCGATCAATAAAGACGAACCGCGCGCGAGTTGCGATTTATTACGGAGAGATGTCGACGAAAAAGGACGAGTACGCGCGACCGGCCACGCCGCCGGACTCATCCAATCTGTCGACTGTGCGGGAGGCGGCGGAGAATTGCACGGCTTGTCATTTGTACCAGCGGGCGACTCAAACAGTTTTTGGCGAGGGACCTAAGAAAGCGCCAATTATGCTCGTCGGCGAACAGCCCGGCGATTACGAAGACGTTGCTGGAAAACCATTTGTCGGCCCCGCCGGAAAAATCATGGACCGCGCGCTGGAAGAAGCGGGGCTCGATCGCAAAGAAGTTTACGTCACCAATGCGGTGAAACATTTCAAATGGGAGCCGCGCGGGAAACGTCGCATCCACCAAAAGCCGAACTCGCGCGAAGTCGCGGCTTGTCGTCCGTGGCTTGAAGCCGAGTTGCGAATCGTTAGGCCGAAGTTGCTTGTCGTTCTTGGCTCAACTGCGGGCCAGGCAATTTTCGGACCATCATTTCGCGTTACGCGCGAGCGCGGAAAAGTTCTTTCATCGAAGTTCGCGCCAAAAGTCGTGGCCACGGTCCATCCTTCGTCGCTGTTGCGCCAGCCGGATGAAGAATCGCGACACCGCGAATACAAAAACTTCGTCGCCGATCTCCGGGTCGCGATCACTGCGGCGGACGCCGACTAAGACTTCGGCGTCGCCGACGCTTTCGGCGCCGGGCTCGCAGTTTTCTTTTCCATCGGCCCAAGCTTTACAAATTTTGCCTCAAGCGTGCCGTCTGAATTTTTCCAATAAGCGCCGCTCACTTCTTCATTATCGGCAATGTCCTTCATTGTTCCGGCGGCCTCGCCCTTCATGATGCTTGTTTTATCTGTGACCTTGAAAACCCGGGTCGCCTCTTTGCCACTAATCGTGAACGTTTTGCTCTTCTGATCGATTGCCGAAACCATTCCGTGAAATGGAATTGGTCGCGCTGGCTGTTTGCTTGCAGACACTGACGGCGTTGGCGAAGGTGAACTCGATTTTGCCGTCTGTGCCGCCAGCGATAAGGAAAAGACGAGGGAAGCAATAATAGCGGGAGCGAGAGAAGTCGTGGATTTCATAAGTTCGCAATTAATTGACCGGCTTTGCCAAGCTAAATGCAGAGGTAACGGACTGCGAGTGAAGACTGTGAAAGGATTATCTCCTCTACGCTGCGAGCGAAGACTGGAGGTAAGGGGATTATGCTCCCGCTAGTGCATCCAATAATGAAACCCCTTTCAATAGAATTCACCTGCACGCTTGGAAGCTTTGGAGGTAAGGGGATTCGAACCCCTGACCTTCTCATTGCGAACGAGACGCTCTACCAACTGAGCTATACCCCCGAAATCTTTCAACGACCGCCGCTTAACGTGCAGAATTTGGATTGGATTTCAACCCGAGGTCCACCCGTTTTGCCCCCCTGATGCAGAACATCAAGCGCTAACACGGTAAACAATTTGCAACGCCACGTGAAGCTGGTTTGCGGGATTTTGCTTTATAAGCGTTTCGCAGATAGCTACAAAGTTCGCGCGACAAAGCGGTCGCAAGGATGAAGTCTTTTTTCGCCGAGCTGCAGCGGCGCCGTGTCTATAAAGTTGGTCCCGCCTATGCCGTGGCCGGCTGGTTGCTCGTGCAGATTGTCACGCAGGTTTTTCCGATCTTCGAAGTGTCTCTTTGGCGCAGCGACATCGTGCTGGTGATCGTCGCCGGATTTCCAGTGGCACTCGTGTTGGCGTGGCTTTTCGATATCACTGCGCACGGAATCGTGCGGACGGGCAAGCTGCCACCGACTGGCGAAGCGAGACCCCTTCGCCCACTGCGTTCCTAACGTAGATAAACCAACCGATGGCGCTGCTGCGCGAATTTTAGTTGTCGAGGATCACGGAGATACTCTGCCGCCGATGTCGAGATCGAAAAAATGTGCGGGTTCGACTACCATCTGACCAAGCCGTTCGATTGTCACGCGCTGCGAACGATTCTGCGCGAATTCAGCGGAAGTGGCACGCCACGAGCCGGCGAAGATCAAACGAGCTTTGGCAGTGACGGCGCGGCTGCGTGAGAGATTTCGTCGCTGATCTTGTCGATTACCGCTTTCAATTCCGCCCAGTTCACTGGTTTCGTGATGTGATACGAGAAGCCCGCTTGCATGCTTCCATCGACATCTTCTTTCATGCCATGGCCGCTAATCGCGATTCCGTGAATCGGATACCGTTGAGCCAGGTTTCGCATGAGTTCGCGGCCGCTGCCATCCGGCAAATCCAAATCGCTAATTAGAATGTCGAATGCGCAGGCGCGATTTTGGTCCGACGCGACCAACGCGTAGGTTTGCGCTTCCTTGATGCTTCCAGCGCAGATGACTTCGTGTCCCGCGCGTCTCAGCAGTCTGGCAAATTGTTCCGCCGTGTCGTGATGATCTTCTACAACAAGAACGCGCATTGATCGTCTCGCGACTGCATCAGACACCGCGGCTATCGGCCGATCTGTCTCCGCCGTCAGCACCGGTTTTACGCAATGCAAGCGTACGGTAAACGACGCGCCTTTGCCTTTCCCTTCACTAGCCGCGCTGATCGATCCACCATGAAGTTCGATAATCGCCCGACTGATGGCCAGCCCAAGACCGAGTCCACCAAAACCCTGACCTCGCGACCGCTCGCCTTGTTCGAAAGCGTTGAAAATCTTCGGCAAAGTTTCCGGACTGATTCCCATTCCGGTGTCCGAGACTTCAACAACGAGCTGGCACAAGCGATCGTTGTCACCGTTGGGTGATATGACATTGGGCGACTGAAGCTGGCGATATTCGTTGTAAACGCAAACATCGATCGATCCCCCTGTCGCAGTAAACTTGCAGGCGTTTTGGAGAAGGTTCCAGAACACCTGAGTCATTCGCGAGCTGTCGACAAGAACGTGGGATTGGGCCGCCGTTATTTTCATCGAGACACGAATTTGTTTTTTCGCGGCGGCGTCGAGACAATAGTTCTGCATCGCGTGCTCGAGGAGAGAGCGAACATCGACAACCTGACGGCGCAGTTCCAACTTGCCGCGGACAATCCGGGTGATGTCGAGAAGGTCGTCGATCAATCGCGCCTCCACCTCGATGTTGCGCCGGATCACGGACACGTCCTGCCGAATTTGCGGCGAAACCGTTCCGTCGCTTTCGAGCATCGCCGCCGCGGCCAGCGCGGGCGTCAGCGGAGTGCGAAGCTCATGACTGACAATCGCAAGGAATTGATCTTTCTCTTTGTTTGCCGCTTCGGCTGCTTCTTTTGCTCGACTCAGCGCTTTCTCAATCTGCTTGCTCGCAGTGACATCCATGCTGACGCCGGTCATTCGCACAGACCGTCCGGCATCGTCGAAAAACACACGGCCTCTAGATTCCATGTAACGAATCGCGCCGTCAGGATCGATCACTCGAAAATCAATGTTCAAGTCCTGCTTGGTTTTGGCGGCATTGCGCAACGCCTGCTTGAGTTTCGTGCGGTCATCGGGGTGAACGACCGGCAAAACGGATTCAATGGTTCCGTCGAATTGGTTCTTGGTCCGCGCGAAGAGCGGATACATGTAATCGTCCCAAGTGGCGCGATTGGTTAGAAGATTCCAATCCCAGGTGCCGGTTCGAGATCCTTCCAGTGCCAATCTCAACCGCTCTTCGCTCGCGGCGAGCGCCGCGTTGCTTTCGCCGATTCGCGCGAGCATTTGGTTGAACGAGTCGGTGAGGTACCCGATCTCGTCCGTGCCGTGTTTGGCGGCCCGCACCGAATAGTCGTTACGATCCGACACCGCCGTCGCCACTTTGGCCAGTTCAAGAATTGGCAAGGAAATTCCGTGTTGAAGCGCGGCGGACAATGCCATGGCGCCAAGAAACGAACAGACGCTGACAACGAAGAGTAGAATGCCATAGACCGTGAGGCGCCGATACATCTGGCCGAGATCGGCCTGGAGATAAATCGTCCCGAGTCGTGCACCTTCCTGGAAGATCGGCTGTACCATGACGAGCTGAGATCGGTTAAATCGATGACCGTCCGGGCCGGGCACCGGCGGTAATTGCGTCGGCGTGATCGATTCCGGAAAGCTGGCGAACAATCGGCCGTTTCGATCATAGATCGCGGCTGCAGTGATCTGGTTCTCGGCCGCGAGCGCCCTCAGAATTTCGTTGGCGTTTTCCCGGTCGTCGAAAGCGAGCGCGGCCGTACTGTTGGAGCCGATGATTTGCGCCAAGACTTCGATGTTGTTCGTAAGCGCGCTTCGAAATGTGACTAGCTCGTAGGTGATAAGCGCACCGCCCATCAGGAGAATGGCAAATCCGCTGGTCAGCAGAATGACCAGCATCAGTTTGCGCTTGATGGGAATGTTGCGCAGCGAGAATGCCATATCAGTGCTTCACTTCGGCGACACGAAGCAGTTTTGAGCTCACTTTCAGGTTGGCAGCTCTCACTGCTTCCAGGTTAATTCGCATACGGATCTTATCTTTCTCTGTGAAAAGTTCGATCATTCCGCCCAAATTGGCAAAGCCGTCGATGTCGCTGACTGTTAGCACGCTGCGGCCTTTCAAGCTCGAAACAATCTGAGCAGCTCGATCGCGCTCGGACCGACTGATGAAAAGGATATTGCAGTTACGCGGGTCGCGCCCTCGACGGAAACGCTGGGTAGTTAACGAACGATTATTCACTTTCTCGCCGCGCACTGTTTCATCCAAATAAGAGTCGAACGGGTCATCGCCCACAATTCCGATCACAAAAGGAGTGTCCGAAGGTTGGGGTGACGGCCAACTGACGAATTGAGCGAAATTGAACAGGAACACAGCTTTGACCTGATATTCCGGTCCGCGCAATTCTTCGACGCTGAGTCTTTTCAGTTCTTCGGGCGAATGATACGGGTAGAGATCTTGGCCTCGGGCCTCAACCGCTGTGATCAGCACTGCGACTGTCACCGCGCAAACGCGTCGAAAGTTGAACTGCGAACTCGATAGGCCTGGAATGCGCACTTTGTAAGGCGCCCGATGTTAACAAGCCCGGCTGCTCACCACAACCCTCTCCATGCCACGGTATTCATATACTGCGACTTTACTTTACCTTGACCGGTTTTTTTGCCTCCTCGACGAGTTTATCAAACCGCGGATCCTCCCGAATTGCGTCCCACCACGGGTGCAAACGTAACTGTCCATACGTTATGTGACCCGGCCCCTGCAAAGCAGCAGCGATTTGATTAAGCGCCAGTTCTTTCTCTCCGGTCCAGGCGTAAATGAGCGCGAGGTTTCGCAGTAATTCGGAGCCAGTCATGACGTCTTTCGTTACCGGCAATAATTCAACAGCCCGGCGGCCCTCCCGTAATGCGTCTTCCTTTCTGCCCAGGGCGGCGTCGATCATCCCGATTACAGACATCGCCTCGGCATAATCGGGCTGTTTCTGCAGCACCGTTTCCATTTCCTCACGAGCCTCCGCAAACGCATTCATCGCCGCCTCGTTGTCCCCGAACACGCGAGCGGCCAAGCCTTCGCAAAAGCTCCGGGGGGTACGGACATTGGCGCCCCATGTAATTCCTTCCTGCAGCATCGAAGCCAAAGCGCGTTTTGCATCGTTCGCATCACGAGCGCAGAGGGCAATGTTAAACCATCGATCGACGATTTTTACAGCGTCGCCCGCGTCGTTAGCGAGCACTTCCTGAATCGCCACTTGCCCCGGTCGAACAGTTGCGTTCGAATCCAGTTCAGCCAACCCCCTGGCGACCCGAGCAACGGCATCGTTAGGCGTGACCGCCAGCGCCCGGTCGAATGTCGCCACGAGATTATTGTAACGGCGCAGTACCTGATAAGTACCGGCTACCTGGTGAAGGATAAAAACATTACGCGGATCAAGCTCGAGAGCTCGGTTCACATTGCGCAAGTGGTCCTGCCACCGGCCCTGCCGCCGGTCGATCCAGCCGAGGGTCGCAAAGACCAACGGTTCGTTAGGGAGCAGACGGCGAGCAATCGCCAGTTCGGAGCGAGCCCGGTCGTAATCGCGATAACAGTAATAGTACAACAACCCCGCAGCCAGATGCGGTTCGCCCCGGTCTGGGCCAAGCCGAAGTGCGGCCTCCACCGCTTCAGTTGCCCGGGCTAATCGCAGCGGAGTGTGGTCATAGCCATTGAAATATAGTCCTTGGTGCACGAAGCCGAGGCGACAATAGGCCAGCAGAAATTTTGAATCTTGAGCTACGGCAAGCTCAAGTAGATGCACAGCTTCGTATCGAAGTTCTGCGGAACGCGCATCCAACGCGATACCGTCGAGAAGAATTCCCGCGCGAATATAGCGCTCATACGCCAGGCGCTGATCGGTGGGTTTTTCCTCAATCATCTCTTTTTCCGCTGCCGAGAACCTCGCCCCAAGCTGATCTGCGACGGCTTTGGCGATCTTGCTTTGAATCGCAAACACGTCGTCGAGCGCCCCGTCATAACGTTTTCGCCAAATGTGAGTGCCTGTCCTCGCATTAATCAGTTGCGCACGCACCCGGACGCGGTCGGCCGCGCGTTGAACGCTACCCTCCACGACATGAGCAACTCCGAGAGCATCCGCAATCTCGCGAAGATTGCGTTTCACCCCTGGCTTGTATTGCATCACCGAGTTGCCGCTGATCACTTTCAAATCCGTGACCTTGGCCAAGTCATTCCGGATTTCATCTTGAATGCCCCTGGCGAAGAACGCCTCCTCGGGATCGGCGCTCAGCCTTTCGAAGGGCAAAACGGCGACGCTCCTTTCTGCAACTCCTCCAATGGGCGCGTTATTGCCAAGCCAAACCCCAAACCCAACGGCAATTACCGCAAACAGGACGCCCCCGGCTATGAAGGAGGCATTAACCGCGCGTTTCAGTAGAATTTCCCGCGCAGCTGCTTCCTGACTTACTTTGATCTGTCCCGGCATAATCCGCGTCTACAACGTCTCGGACACCTAGAGATTCGGACGATAATTGAGCCGTAACGAAAATCCAAGCTCATCGAAAATGCCGATGGCGTCGAATTATTCTCTTAGCGCGCTTCCCCCACTAGCGTTTTTGTCGCTGAAAACGTAGCGGGCAGCAGCCAGTCAATTTTGTCGCCAACGAGAACTGGTTGTTTCGCGCCTTGATCCGCTGACCGCTACTCCAGTGACTTCTCAGGACGAGAAAAAGCTTTCTGGTGTCGACGTGGCCGTTTCGGCTACGCTGCCGTTGGTTCGACTTGGACATTTTTTCGTTGCCGAGAACGTTTCCGGCGCTTTTTACACCGCTTTGTACACCGACTGCGATTTTTGAGCGCATTTGGGAAAACGTGAGATCGCTGCGAATTGCCGATTTACCTTCGGTTGAGCAGATAAAAGCACGTAAGAAAAAGTGAGCGTATTCGTTAGGGCATTGTTGCGACCGAGACGCTGTATATTCAGCCGCTAGCTTTTGCAGCGTCAATCGACTGCAGGTGCGGCCCCTTCCCTCTGCAACAGTGCGGCAAAAAGAAGGTCCGTGAGGTGTTAACGCATCCAGATCCTCTGATCAGGAAGTCATGAGACATCTGTCTCGCTCGCAGATCATTGCAACAATTTTCCGTAAACGTGGAATACGCGAGTGAAACCGCCCACAAACTCCTGATCTTTTTGAAATTCGAAGGCGCGTTTCGCCGGGATCCACTTCAGCTCGCGCGGCCCGTCGGGATGATTCGAATCGTAGGAGAGGTAGCGATCGGTTCCATCTGGTGCGCGAGCTTCTTTGTGCGCATAAACGACCACGGAGTGATTGATATGCAGCGTGGGATAATCGGAGAGAAAGGCAACGAAAAAGTCGCCGCGGCCGAGAGTACGCTCGAGTTCCTCGTGCGTCTTTTCCTGATAGCTTTTGCTGTGCAGATAGAACATTCGGCAATTGCCGGGCCGCAGATATGCCGTCCAGCCGAGCCCGATATTTCTTTGCATTAGTCGCGTGCGCGCCTGGCTTATGTCGCGCAAATCGTGGTAACCGGGAAAAACGATGCGTTGTTCCGGTGGCAACGTCGGATGCCACGGCGGTTTGCGGGTCACCGCGCGGATCCGTTTGGCCAGCTCTTTGTCGTCCAGCGGCGAAGCGTGGGGATCAAACTGGGCGAACTTGTAAAACTGGACGACGGTGCGGCTCATCACAAAGCAGCGCCGCGTGTAGCGCTTCGGTTTTCCCTTCGGATTAGGATCACCGTGCGAAACAATCTTTCCTTGCTGGTAAGCAAAGACGGTGGAATTGGCGAACGCGAGCGTGTCGCGATGGAAATTAAATCTCGAAGCGTCGCCGGCCCAAGTGAGAGAAGCGGCAAAGAAAATCGCTGCAAAACAACCGCAAGATCGACAGTCCCCCAATCTCATGATGCAATTACGAACGCGCAGCAGTGCTAGTCGCTTTCCCCTCGGCGAAATTTCTCAGTGCGCGGAACTTTTTGTAACGTTTCTTGAGCAGTTCCTCGACCGGAGTGTTCATGCCGCGCTCCAAATTTTGGCGAAGCACAGCGCCGAGATTAGTCGCGGCTGTCTCATAATCGCAATGTGCGCCGCCCGATCCACCTTCGCCGATCACCGCGGCGATAATCGGCACGCGCAGCCTCATCATCTCGCGATGATTTACCATGTGCGGAACGAAAGCAACCTCGACACCTCGACATTGTGTCATACCGGGTTGTTCTCGGGCAAGTGCCCGAGTCGATTGCAGGCAGTCAGTAGACGGCTGCCTCGCCGAGTTGCTGGATCTAGTGGCATAAGTGAAACTTCGCCACATGAACTTTGAAGTTCGCCGCACGATCGGCGCTGATCATCCCAGCTTGCTCGGGCATTTCCCCGGCGCCCCTGTCGTGCCGGGCGTAGTGATCCTCGATGAAATCCTCGCAGCTTTGACCGAGTGGCGCGAAGATTCTCACCTTACCGTCATACGCGCAGTCAAGTTTCTCGTGCCCTTGAAGCCTGAGCAGCCGTTCACTATCTGTCTTTCCGCGAGTCAGGACGCTGAGAGCGAAGTTGATTTTTGCTGTCGTGTCGAAGACCGCGTGATAGTTGAAGGTCGACTTCAGGTCTGTTGCGGGGCAAGCTGGCCTCGTGAACGCGGCATCATCTGACGCGCCTACGTTCAAAGCTCGGCCGTGCGACCCGCGCTTAGCGCATTGGCTCAAAGATTACCCGCCGTCGGTGTTGAGCGAACGCTTGTATCAAAGCATCGAACTGATGGAACGATATAGCATCGAACTAGCTATCGATCTGTTACGCCGGTTGGATGTGATTGATCAACTCGGCGAGTGGCGATCGGCGGATGAGCTTTGTCACGTGCTTTCTTTTCAGCCGCGTTTCAGTTTCGCTTTGGGTTGGATTTTGGAGCGCCTGGTCGAGACCGGCTGCATGGAGGCACGAACCGACAATGATACCCACTTTTATCGTATGCGACATGCGCCGTGGCAACCCGAGCTCGAGCGCTTGCGTGCTGTGGGGCTTAATATTGATCCCGCCAATGCAGCGACTTTGGATTTATTAGATCACGCAGCAAGCCTCTATCCAGCCGTCGCCCGCGGCGAGCAGAGCGGTGATCACAGCCTATTCGGACCGCAAGGAATACTGCTGTGGTTGAATTATTTTCACAACGACAATTTAACTTACGCGGTGAATAACTGGGTCAGTGCGATACTCGCCGCTGATCGGCTGTCCACTCGACCTAGGCTGCGGATTTTAGAACTCGGCGCCGGCGCCGGCAGCGCCAGTAAAATCTTGGTGCGTTGGTTTGATGAACGCGGGCTCCTGCCGCAGATAGAACGCTACCTCATCACAGAGCCGAACGCATTCTTCCGGCGGCGCGGTCAACGCGACCTGGCAAAGCAGCATCCCGATCTGGCGCTGGAATGGGGCGCGCTCGACGTCAATTTGCCATGGGATACTCAAGGCATCGCCTCGGGCGAGTTCAATCTCGTATATGCCGTCAACGTGCTGCATATCTCGAAGGATCTTTTGTTTAGCTTGAATCAGGCTCGCTCTGCTCTGACGGGCAATGGCTGGCTGGTGATCGGCGAATGCCTGCGACCCTATGTCAATCAGCCGATCTACCCGGAACTGATGTTTCAGATTCTGGAGAGTTTTACCGACGTCCAGACAGATCCCGAAATTCGCCCCAATCCGGGCTTTCTGACTGCAGATCACTGGCGCCGCGCATTTACGCGCGCAGGCTTTGAGCGCGTCGAAGTCGCGCCGGATATCGATAGCATTCGCGAGATATATCCGCATTTTTTTACCGGTGCCATTTGCGGACAAAACACGGCCGCCAGCAAATGACGTCGGCTAAAGCCTTGCACGCGGATCGTTGGGCGGCCTTGCCGGAGCGCGGCACACCCGCTTTGCTGTGGCTGATCGCTTGGATCGCCATGCACATCGGGCGCTGGGCGGCAAGGCTTCTGCTGTATCCGATCACGCTTTATTTCGTAAGCAGCGCACATGCAGCCCGGCGAGTATCGTACGAATACTTAAAACGCGTGCGCGGCCGTCCGCCTTACTGGTGGCATGTCTTCCGCCATTTTCATTGTTTTGCCGCTACGATTTTAGATCGCGTTTA
>Ga0209648_10003897_pt1 | contig 12615 bp, 14 predicted proteins | sample GraSoi2013_115cm_FD_185830 | JGI IMG/M metagenome (GOLD analysis project Ga0209648, IMG submission 185830) | Grasslands soil microbial communities from the Angelo Coastal Reserve, California, USA - Sample 9_17_2013_115cm (SPAdes) (version 2) | ecosystem: Environmental > Terrestrial > Soil >...
TCAAACGGGCGGTGGCCGAGCTCACGGGCGGCGTGCAGGTGGACGAGCAACGGCTGGCGCAGGAGCTGGCGCTGCTCGCCGACCGCCTGGACATCCACGAGGAGCTCGTCCGGTTCCGCACGCATCTGGCGGCGTGCCGCGAGGCGCTCGCGGGCGACGGCGCGGCGGGCAAGCAGCTGGGGTTCCTCGCGCAGGAGCTGTTGCGCGAGACGAACACGATGGGCTCGAAAGCGAACGACGCCCCGATCACGCAGGCGGTGATCGTGATGAAGGGCGAACTCGAGAAATTCCGGGAGCAGCTGGAGAATCTCGAGTGACGCCGCGGCTCGTCGTGCTGTCGGCGCCTTCGGGCGGCGGCAAGACGACCATCACGAAGGACATTCTGGCGCGGCGCAAAGACGTGGGCTATTCCGTGTCGGCCACCACGCGCGCGCCGCGGCCGGGAGAACGCGACGGCGAGGCGTATCATTTTCTCACCCCCGCGCGCTTCGCCGAGCTGGAAAAGCAGGGCGCGTTCCTCGAAGCTGCCGAGTACGCGGGGGCGCGCTACGGGACCTTGAAGGCCGAGGTGGACAAGGTTCTCGCGTCGGGCCGGCACGTGGTGCTGGATATCGAGATCGCCGGCGCCAAGAGGGTGCGTGAGCTGTACCCGTGGCCCCGATCGGTGGAGATTTTCGTGCTGCCGCCCTCGGTCGCGGTGCTGTTGGAACGGCTGCGGGGGCGCAAAACGGAATCCGACCAGGCCATCGCGCCGCGGATCGTGCAGGCGCTCCAGGAGTTGGCGGAGTCGCAAGGCTTCGACTACCGGATCGTGAACGACGATCTCGCTCGCGCGGTGCGCGAGGTGGAGTTGATCATCGAGGGCGGCCGGCAACGGCAGCCGGTGAGCCCGGCGGACGAGCAGCACATTAAGCGGTTGATCGACGGCTTGACGCAATACACCGCAACCCTGAAGCTGGCGTAAGAGGAGCAGGCATGCGCATCATCACCCCGAGTGAAGTCGCCTCCCAGACGCAGAACAAGTACCTGGGAGTGCTGGTGGCGGCGAAGTTCGCCCGCTACGTCAATGAGTTTCCCCGCGACCGGTCGGTGACGTTCGAGCAGAAGCTGACCACCCGCGCGTTCGAGGAGCTGGTGCGGGGCAAGCTGCAATTCAAGCTGGTGCGGCGGCGGCGGCAGGAGGCCTGATGCCGTTCGCCGGCCGTCACGTCGTCCTCGGCGTGTCGGGCGGGATCGCCTGTTACAAGAGCTGCACCCTGGCGCGGCGCCTCACGGAAGCGGGCGCCGCCGTGGATGTGGTCCTCACTGCAGCGGCCGCCGAATTCGTGCGGCCCGTCACGTTCGAGGCGCTCACCGGGCGCCCGGTGCTCAGCTCCCTCTGGGATCGCGGCCGGGCGCTCGCGCACATCGGCCTCGCCAAACACCCTGATCTCGTGATCCTCGCGCCGGCGACGGCGAATCTGCTGGCGCGCGCGGCGGCGGGGCTCGCCGAAGACGTGCTCAGCGCCATCGTCCTCGCGCGCCAGGGGCCCATCCTCTGCGCGCCGGCGATGAACGATCAGATGTACGCCCATCCCGCGACCGTCGAGAACCTGAAAACGCTGCGCCAGCGCGGCTGGATCTTCGTGGGTCCCGAGACGGGGGCGCTGGCCGAAGGGCCGAGCGAACGCCCCGGCCGGATGAGCGAGCCGGAGACGATCGTGGCCGCGGCTGCGCGCATCCTGGGTACGCGCGCGCCGTGGGCGGGGAAGAAGGTCGTGGTCACCGCGGGCGCCACGCGCGAGCATCTCGACCCGGTGCGCATCATCACCAATCCGTCGAGCGGCCGCATGGGCTACGCGCTGGCCGAGGCCGCGGCCCTGCGTGGGGCGGACGTCGTGCTCGTCACCGGGCCCAGCGAATTGCCACTGCCCTATGGCGTCGTCGCGCACCGCATCGAGACCACCGCCGACTTGCTCACGGCGCTTGAATCCCTGGTGAAACAGGCCGACGCGCTGCTCATGGCCGCGGCACCGGCCGACTTTCGCCCGCGCACCACCGCGAAGGGCAAGCGGCCGCGCGCGGCGGGGGCGCTGAGCATCGAGCTGGAACCGACGCCCGACATCCTCGCGGCGCTCAAGACCCCGGCCAAGTGCCTGCGCGTGGGCTTCGCGCTCGAGACGGGCGACGGTCGCGCGCATGCCCAGGCCAAGTTGCGAGAGAAGCGTTTGGACTACATCATCCTGAACGACGCGCTCGAGCCCGGCGCGGGGTTTGAAGTCGCCACCAATCGTGTGACCATCATCGGCAAGCGCGGCGAGCCCATCGAGCTGCCGCTCCTGCCGAAGCGCGACGTGGCGGAACGCATCCTCGACGCAGTGGAGCGGGAGCTCGCGTGACCGACCCCCGGGCCCTGGCACGGGCCTACCTGGAACAACAGCAGTCGCTGGGGACCGACGCGGTGATCATCGAGGGCGCTCAGGCGTCCGGGCGCGCGAGCGCCAGCGATGCGAGCGCCAGTCCGCCCGACCGAGCGAGCGCCACGCTTCCCCCTCCCGGGCTTTCCTTCGATCCGCCCGCGGCCGATTTGTTCGCCGCCGACCCGCTGCAGCAGGCCCACACCCTCACCGCTGTCGCCGAGCTCGTGGCCGAGTGTCGCAAGTGTCGCTTGTGCGAGAGCCGCGCGCACACCGTGCCGGGTGAGGGACCCGCCGCGGCCCGCCTGGTGGTGATCGGCGAGGGGCCCGGCCGCACCGAAGACGCGACCGGCCGCCCGTTCGTGGGGCAGGCGGGTGACCTGCTCACGAAAATCCTGGCGGCGATAGATTTGCCGAGGGAACAGGTGTACATCTGCAATGTGGTGAAGTGCCGGCCGCCGGAGAACCGGACGCCGCAGTACGACGAAGTGGCGGCGTGCCTCCCGTACTTGCACCGGCAAGTGGAGCTGATCAAGCCGAAGGTGATTCTCGCGATGGGGGGCACGGCAGCCCAGTCGCTGCTCGCAACCAAGCAATCGCTCGGCGCGCTGCGCAACCACGTGCACCGCTATCGCGGCATCCCGGTGATCGTCACGTATCACCCGGCCGCGCTGCTGCGCAACCCGAACTGGAAGAGACCGACCTGGGATGACGTCCGCATCGCCCGCCGCATCCTCGACGACTGAGCGCGAGTTCGCCGGCCGCCAGGCCCCCTGGAGCAACGAGGCCGAGCAAGCTGTCCTCGGCGCCATGCTGCTCGATCAGGACGCCGCCCTGAAAGCGGCGGAGTTCCTCGACGATACGATGTTCTATCGCGAGGGACACCGTCTCCTGTTCCGCGCGATGATCGCGCTGACCGAGCGCGGCGACGTGATCGACCCCGTCACGCTGCGCGACGAGCTGGCGCGCCGCGGCGACCTCGACCGCGCCGGCGGCATCGAGTACGTCTCCACGCTCATCGACGTCGTCCCCACCGCCGCCAACGTCGAGTATCACGCACGCATCGTGCGCGACAAGGCTGTGCTGCGGCGCCTGGTGGAAGCCGCGACCGGCATCATCCAGGACGTCTACGAAGGTCACACCGCCGCGGGTGAGGTGCTCGATAATGCCGAGCACCGGGTCTTTCAGGTGGCGCAGTTCCGGCGCGCCGAGGAGTTCACACGCATCAAGGAGCTGATCTGGCCCACGATGGAGCGCATCGAGCAGCTCCAGGCTGGCGCCGGCTCCGTGACGGGCGTCCCCAGCGGCTTCACCGACTTGGACCGGCTCACGGCGGGATTCCAACGCGCCGACCTCGTCATCCTGGCCGGACGACCGTCCATGGGGAAGACGGCGTTCGCGCTCAACGTGGTGCAGCACGCCGCCATCGAGCACAACGTGAAGGTCGCGATCTTCTCGCTGGAAATGTCCAAGGACGCCCTGGTGCAGCGCCTGCTGTGCTCCGAGGGGCTGGTGGACGCGCAGCGGCTGCGGCGCGGCCAACTGCGCGACGATGACTATCCCCGCTTGGCCCGCGCCGCGGGGCTCCTCGGCCAGGCGCCGATCTGGATCGACGACTCGGCCTCGCTCACACCGCTCGCCATGCGCTCCAAAGCCCGCCGCCTCAAGGCGGAGCACGACATCGGCCTCGTGATCGTCGATTACCTGCAGCTGATGCAGGGTCCCAGCGATTCCGAGAACCGCCAGCAGGAGATTTCCTACATCTCGCGCTCGCTCAAGGCGCTGGCCAAGGAGCTCGACATCCCGGTGGTGGCGCTGTCGCAGCTGTCGCGCGCGCCGGAGCAGCGCGGCGGCGAGCACCGCCGGCCGCAGCTCTCGGACCTGCGCGAATCGGGCGCTATCGAGCAGGACGCCGACGTCGTCTGTTTCATCTATCGCCAGGAGTTCTACGACGGCCCGGTCGACCCCAAGACCAACGAGAGCATCGAGGGCGTCGCCGAGGTGATCCTCGGCAAGCAGCGCAACGGCCCCACCGGCACCGCGAAGCTCTATTTCAAGAAGGAATTCACCCGCTTCGACAACTACACGCCGCGCGAGGCGCCGCCCGAGGCCGTCAGTGTCTAAGGCACGCTCGGTATTCCGCTGCACCGAGTGCGGCGCCGAGCAACCCAAGTGGGCGGGCCGCTGCGACGCGTGCGGGACGTGGAACACCCTGGTGGAAGAGGCGGTCGGACGCACCGGCGCTCGGGCGGGCAAGGCGTCCGATGCCTCCGCCCGTCCGCCGGTCCGCCTGTCCGCCGTGGGGAGCGGCGCGCTCGGTCGCTGGCCGACGGGGCTCAACGAGTTCGACTTCGTGTTGGGCGGCGGCATCGTGCCGGGGTCGGTCGTGCTGGTGGGCGGCGAACCCGGCATCGGGAAGTCTACGCTGCTGCTGCAGTGCGCCACGCGGCTCGAGCATGCCGGCGTGCCCACGTTGTACGTCTCGGGCGAAGAGTCGCCGGAGCAGATCCGCATGCGGGCCGACCGCCTGGCCGACGACGCCGGCCTGGTGCACGTGCTCGGCGAGACGCGCCTCGAGGCGATCATGCACCACGCGGCGGCACTCAAGGCGCGCGTCGTCTTCGTCGACTCGATCCAGACCACGTACACCGACGAGCTCGAGGGCGCCCCCGGCAACGTGGGGCAGGTGCGCGAGTGCGCGGCCCGGCTGATGCGCTTCGCCAAGGAAGCGGGGCCCGCCGTGGTGCTGGTGGGCCACGTGACCAAGGGCGGCGGCATCGCCGGGCCGCGCACGCTCGAACACATCGTCGACACCGTGCTCTATTTCGAGGGCGAAGCGACGCTGGATCACCGCATCCTCCGGGCCGTGAAGAACCGCTTCGGCTCGGTGGACGAGATCGGCGTCTTCCGCATGACGGGGCAGGGGCTCGAGCCCGTGCCGGATCCCGCGGCTGCGTTCCTCGCGGGCCGGCATACCGGCGTCGCCGGTTCCGCCGTGACCGCGCTGATGGAAGGCACGCGGCCGATGCTGGTCGAAGTCCAGGCGCTCGCCGCCAAGGCGGGCTTCGGCACGCCGCAGCGTGTGGCCACGGGGCTCGACCAGCGGCGTCTCGCGGTGCTGCTCGCCGTCCTGGAGCGGCGCGGCGGGCTGCCGGTGTCGGGACTCGACGTCTTCGTGAACGTGACCGGCGGCGTGCGGCTGCTCGAGCCGTCGACCGACTTGGCCGTCGTGGCGGCACTGGTCTCGAGCGTGCACGACCGCCCGGTGCCGGCCGACGCGCTGTTTCTAGGCGAAGTCGGTTTGGGTGGCGAGGTCCGTCCCGTCGCGGGCGTGGAGCGACGCCTCGCCGAGGCCGGACGCCAGGGATTCCGTCGCGTATTCCTCTCCGCTCGCTCGCGCGTGGCACCGGACGGGCTGGACGTGGTGGGGTTGGAGGGCATCGGTGAGCTCGCGCGCCGCCTCGCCGCCTGACGTCGGCGTCGTGGTCGTGGCGGCGGGCTCCGGCGTGCGCGCGGGCCCTGGCGAGCCGAAGCAGTTCCGCCCGATCCTCGGCGTGCCGATGCTGCTGCGCGCGCTGCGCCCCTTCACTTCGCACCCCGACGTCGCGCATGTCGTGGTCGTGCTACCGCCGGCGTTCGCGGACCGGCCGCCCGAATGGCTCGGCAAACTCGTAGGTGAGCGGCTGACGCTCGTGGCGGGCGGCGCGCATCGCGTCGACTCGGTGCAGCGCGGCTTTCAGGCGCTCGGCCCGGAAGTCGAAGTCGTGCTGGTGCACGATGCGGCGCGCCCCTTCGTGAGTCGCGGCACGGTGGACGCCGTCGTGGCGCTGGCGCGCGAGGGCGTGGGCGCCGTGGCCGCCATCCCCATGGGCGACACGGTTAAGGAAGCGAATGAACTGAACCGCATCGCGCGCACGCTTCCCCGCGAGCGGCTGTGGCGCGCCCAGACGCCGCAGGGATTCCCCCGCGCCATGCTGCACCAGGCGTTCGAGCGAGCCGAGCGCAATCCGCCCGTCACCGACGACGCGGAGCTGTGCGAGCGCGCGGGGTTTCCCGTGGAGATCGTCCCCGATTCGCCGCACAACCTCAAAGTGACGACCGCCGACGATCTGCGGCTGGCCGAGGCGCTGGCGCGTGAGGTGCGGTGAATCCGCTGCCATTCCGCTCGGACGCCGACGTGGACGGGGCGTTGGCGCCGGTCGCCCAACACCTGGGGGCGGGCGGCCTGCTCGCCTATCCCACCGAGACCGTGTACGGCTTCGGCTCGCGGGCGAAGAGCTCTGATGTCCGCGCGCTGGCCGAACTCAAGGGCCGCCGGCCCGACAAGCCGTTCCTGCTCTTGATCGCCGACCGCGCGATGGCCGAGGCGCAGGGCCTCGCGTTCACCGACGGCGCGAGCGCCATGGCGCGCTCCTTCTGGCCCGGGCCCCTGACGCTCGTCCTGGCCGGCGGCGGCGGGCGACTCCCCGACCAGCTGCGCGGCCCCGAGGGCGGCTTCGCGGTACGCTGGACGTCGCATCGCGGCATGGCGCGGCTGATCGCGGGGCTGGGCGAGCCCGTCACGTCCACCTCCGCGAACCTGCCGGGCCAGCCGCCGGCGCCGGGCGCCGCGGCGATCGCGCGCGACTTCGCGCCGGCCATCGCCGCTGGCCGCTTGCTGGTGCTCGATGGCGGCGTGCTCGGCAATTCGCCGCCGTCGACGGTCGTGGATTGCACGCACCCGCGGCCGCGTCTGGTGCGCGAAGGCGCGATCACGCTCGTCGAGCTGCGCCGCGCGGTGGGACACCTCGCGCCCTGATCGAATGATCCGACGCATCCTCCTGGTGTGCACCGGCAACATTTGCCGCAGCCCGCTCGCCGAGGCGCTGCTGCGGCGCGACCTCACGGCGCGCGGGTTCCCGGAGATCGACGTGGGTTCCGCGGGGACGGGGGCCTGGGACGGCGCGCCCGCGTCGGAGGGCGCCTATCTCGTGGGCCTCGAGCGCGGCCTCGACCTCTCCGGACATCGCGCGCGGCTGCTCACGCGCGAGCTGGTGGAGCGCGCGGATCTGGTGCTCACCATGGCGCGGCATCACCGCGCGCGCGTCGAGGAGCTGGGCGGCGAGGGCCGCGTCTTCGTGCTGGGGGAATACGCCGGGCGCGACGGCGATGACGCCGAGGTGAGCGACCCATTCGGCGGCGACCTCGACGTCTATCGCGACACCTGCGCCGAGCTTGAGGCGCTGAGCACGGCCGTCACCGAGCGGCTGGCCCGGGAGCGGCAGAGTGGAGATCGGCGCTAACTCCCGACTGCTGGCTGTGCTGGGCGACCCGGTCGCGCACTCGCTCTCGCCCGCGATGCACAACGCCGCCATTCGCGCGCTCGGGCTCGACGCCGTGTACGTGGGTCTCCGCGTGCATGCGGCGGCCCTCACCGACGTGCTCAAGGCCCTGACGGCGGTGGGCGCCGCCGGCAACGTGACCGTCCCTCATAAGGCAGCGGTGGAACGCCACGTCGCGCGCAAAACCGATGCGTGCGCCAAGGCCGGAGCGTGCAACACGTTCTGGGTGGACGACGGCGTGCTGGTGGGCGACAACACCGACGTGGCGGGTGTCCGCGGGGCGCTCGCGGTGTTGGGCGCGGACGCCACGGGGCGCTGGCTGGTAATCGGCACCGGCGGCTCAGCGCGCGCGGTGGCGATTGCGGCGGCGGCCGCGGGCGCCGACCTGCGCGTGCGCTCGCGCGCGCCCGAGCGCGCCAAACGCTTCGTGTCGTGGGCCGCGGCGCAAGGCACACGCGCTGCGGTCTGGAAGGAAGGCGAAGCCACCGACGTCGCCCTCAACGCCACCCCCTTGGGGCTCGCCCAGGCCGACCCCCTGCCGGTTGATCCCGCGCGCCTCGCCGGCGTCCGCTACGCGCTCGACATGGTGTACGTCCCGGGGCAGACCCGCTGGGTGCAGGCGTTACGCGCCGCCGGCGTGGTGGCGGCGGACGGGCGCGAGATGCTGGTGCACCAGGGCGCCGCGGCGTTCGACCGCTTTTTCCCGGGTGCGAACGCTCCCATCGACGTCATGCGCGCGGCGGTGAGTCGTGCGCTCCGTGCCTAGCGCCCTCGAGGGGCGCCGCCCTCGTCCCGGTGCCGCGAGACGCGCACGCAAACGGCGTTGACACCGGAAGCGCACCTGGCGAACGTGGCGGGGGCATTGTGATTCTGGTGGACGATGCCTTCACTACCGGCGCCACACTGGTTGCGGCAGCGGCCGCCCTCGCGGCGGCGGACGTGCGGCAGGTCGGCGCCGTAACCTTCGGGCGCGCAGGCATACCGGATTTCATCTAGGGAGCTCTCCGATGGCAGTGCGTGTGGGCATCAACGGCTTCGGGCGCATCGGCCGCAACGTGTTGCGCGCGGCGGTCATGGCTAACCAGACGGCGATCGAGTTCGTGGCGGTGAACGACATCACCGACACGAAGACGCTGGCCCATCTGCTGAAGTACGACTCGGTGCACCGCCGTTTCCCCGGCACGGTCGAGGCGAAGGGCGACGCGCTCATCGTCAACGGCAAGGAGATCAAGGTCTCCGCCATCAAGGAGCCTGAGAAGCTGCCGTGGAAGGACCTCGGCGTGGACGTCGTGCTCGAGAGCACCGGTCGTTTCACCGATCGCGCCAACGCCGACAAGCACATCAGCGCCGGGGCCCGCAAAGTGATCATCTCCGCGCCCGCCAAGGGCGAGGACATCACCATCGTGATGGGCGTGAACGATCAGAAATACGATCCCGCCAAGCACCACGTGCTCTCCAACGCCTCGTGCACCACGAACTGCCTCGTCCCGGTCGTGAAGGTCGTGCTCGACAACTGGGGCTTCAAGCACGGGTTCATGACGACCGTGCACAGCTACACCAACGATCAGCAGATTCTCGATCTGCCCCACAAGGATTTGCGGCGCGCCCGCGCAGCCGCGCTCAGTATCATTCCCACCACCACCGGCGCCGCCAAGGCGACGGCGCTCGTCCTGCCCGAGGTGAAGGGCAAGATCGACGGCGTGTCGTTGCGCGTGCCGACGCCCGACGTGTCGATCGTCGATCTCACCGCCGAAGTCGAGAAGAAGACTACCATCGAAGAGGTCAACGCGGCCTTCAAGCAGGCGGCACAGGGCGCGCTCAAAGGCATCCTCAGCGTCAGCGACGAGCCGTTGGTGTCGGTCGACTATGTCGGCAGCCTCTACTCGAGCGTCGTGGACGCGTTGTCGACCAACGTGATCGACGGCACGCTCATCCACGTGTCATCGTGGTACGACAACGAGATCGGTTACTCGGCACGCTGCGTGGACCTCATGGCCCTCGTGGCGAGCCGGCGGTGAGCCGCCGCACCCTCACGGACCTGCCCCCCGCCGCCATCGACGGGCAGCGGGCGCTGGTGCGCGAGGATTTCAACGTGCCACTGAAGGACGGCGTCGTCACCGACGACAGCCGGTTGCGCGCGGCGCTCCCGACCATCACGTACCTGCGCGAGAAGGGCGCGCGCGTGATCATCCTGTCGCACCTGGGGCGGCCCAAGGGCGGCCCGGAACCCAAGTACTCCCTCCGTCAGATCATTCGACCGCTCGAGACCCTGCTGGGCTCGCCGGTCGAGTTCATTCCCGATCCGGCGACGGGGGTCCCCGCGACGCGCCGCTTGCCGCGCGGCGGCGTGGCGCTGGTCGAGAACACGCGCTTCTGGCCGGGGGAAGAGCAGAACGATCCCGCGTTCGCCAAGACGCTCGCCGCCCTCGGCGACTTCTACGTGAACGACGCGTTCGGCTCGGCGCATCGCGCCCATGCATCCACTGAAGCGCTCGCGCACCTGCTGCAGCCCGCGGTGACCGGCTTCCTGATGGAGAAGGAGCTGCGCTACCTCGGCGACGCGCTGCGCGCGCCCCAGCGGCCGTTCATTGCCGTGCTGGGCGGCGCGAAGATCTCCGGGAAGATCGACGTCATCTCGGCGCTGTTGCCGCGCGTCGACCAAGTGCTGATCGGCGGCGCCATGGCCTGCACGTTCTTCGCAGCACTGGGATTCCAGGTCGGGAAGTCGCTGATCGAGCCGGACCGCGTCGAGATGGCCAAGGGCCTGCTCATCAAGGGCGGTGAGAAAATCATCCTGCCGCGCGGCGCCGTGGTGGCGCCGTCGCTCGAGCGCGCGGCGGAGCGCCGCGAAGTGAAGTCCGACGCGATCCCCGCGGACTGGGCGGTCTACGACGTCGACACCGCCACCTGCAACGACTTCCGCGCCCGCCTGCTGGGAGCCAAGACGATTCTGTGGAACGGACCGATGGGCGTCTTCGAGACCCCGCCGTTCGACGCCGGCACCCGCGCCGTGGCCCAGGCGATGGCCGATGCGGGAGCCAAAGGTGCCGTGACCATCGTGGGCGGCGGTGATTCGGCGGCCGCCGTGGCGGGACTCGACGGCAAGCTGACCCACGTGTCCACGGGCGGCGGCGCGTCGCTCGAGTTTCTCGAAGGCAAGCCGCTCCCGGGCGTCGTCGCGCTGGAGCGGCCGTGAGACGGCTCTTGTTCGCCGCCAATTGGAAGATGAATATCGGCCCGCGCGACGCGCGCGAGTATCTGGCGGCGTTCACCAAGGCCTACTCCCTGCATCCCGACCGCGAAGTGTGGTTCTTCCCGCCCGCCGTGTCGATCGAGGCCGCCGCCCACGCGGTCGCGCAGCGCCGCGACTTGCGGGTCGGCGTGCAAGACATTCATTGGGAGCCCAAGGGCGCGTTCACCGGCGCAATCTCCGGTCACCTTGCGGCCCAAGCGGGCGCGCGGGCGGCGCTGGTTGGTCACTCCGAGCGCCGCCACGTATTCGGCGAAAGCGATGCCGAGACCGAGAAGAAGGTTCGGGGCGCGCTCACGGCGCAGTTGTCGCCCATCCTCTGTGTCGGTGAGACCCTGGCCGAGCGCGACGGCGGGCAGACGCTGGCCGTCGTCACGCGCCAGCTCGCGGCTGCGCTGGGGAGTCTCGACGGCGCGGCCTTGGGAGAAATCGCCGTCGCGTACGAGCCCGTCTGGGCTATCGGGACGGGGAAGAACGCGACGCCGCGTGATGCGGCCGACGTGCACCGGCGCATTCGCGCGTGGCTGGTGGAGCGTCGCGCCCCACGCACCCGCGTGCTGTACGGCGGTAGCGTGAGCCTGAAGAACATCGTGGAGCTACTGGCGGAGTCCGAGCTGGACGGCGTGCTGGTGGGCGGCGCGTCGTTGGAAGCCGATGGCTGGGCTCGACTTGTGCAGACGGCCGCGGCGTAGGTATTATCCGCCCGCCATGTATACCACCCTGCTCGTTATTCTGCTGCTCGACGCCGTGATTCTCACCACGGCTGTCCTCTTCCAAGCGGGGCAGGGCGGCGGCCTGGCATCGCTCGGCGGCGGGGCCGGCACCGAGACATTCATGGGCGGCCGTCAGGCCGTCACACTGCTCACCAAAGTCACCTGGTGGTGCGCCGGCATTTTCCTCTTTCTCGCCCTGGTGCTCGCCGTAATGCAGTCGCACGCCGGCACCGCGCGGTCTTTGATCCAGCAGAATCTTCCGGCGCAGCAGCAACAGGCGCCGGCGCAGTCTGCGCCGCTGCCGCTGCCGACGACGCCCGCCCCGACGAAGCCGAGTACGCCCAATCGCTGAGCGCCTGCCCGCCTACGTCCTGCTCGAGGACGGCGCTTGCTTCAACGGCACCGCACCTCTGGGTTTCGAGCCGGCGTGCGCCGAAGTCGTCTTCACCACAAATCTCTCCGGGTACCAGGAGGTCTTCACCGACCCTTCGTATCTCGGCCAGATGGTGGTCATGACGGCGCCGATGATCGGCAACTACGGCATCAACCCTGAAGACATCGAGTCCGATCGCCCGCGGGTCGCGGGCGTCGTGGTGCGAGAACTGTCGCTCAAACCGTCCAACTGGCGCTCCACCGGGTCCCTCCTCGAATGGCTCTCCGAGGCGAAAGTCCCCGTCGTCGCCGATGTGGACACGCGGCAGCTCACGCGGCACATCCGCTCCCAAGGCGCGATGCGTGGCGTGATGGCCGTGGGCGACGCCCCGACCGATGCCGTACGGCAGGCGCTCACCACGTCGCCGTCCATGGATGGGCTCGACCTCGCGAGCGCCGCGACCATCAGGGCCGAGTACCGCGAAGGCTCGGAGTCCGCGAAGTACCACGTGGTGGCGTACGACTACGGCATGAAGCGCAACATCTTGCGCTTGTTCATGCAA
>Ga0209648_10003898_pt1 | contig 12615 bp, 11 predicted proteins | sample GraSoi2013_115cm_FD_185830 | JGI IMG/M metagenome (GOLD analysis project Ga0209648, IMG submission 185830) | Grasslands soil microbial communities from the Angelo Coastal Reserve, California, USA - Sample 9_17_2013_115cm (SPAdes) (version 2) | ecosystem: Environmental > Terrestrial > Soil >...
GGGCGGGGATGTGGCGGCGGCGCGGGCGGGGCTGCGGGAGGCGGTGGAGATCTACACCGGCCTGGGGGCGGAGTGGGACATCCTGCGCGCCGATGCCCGGCTGCGGCCGTACGGGGTGCGGCGGCGGCGCGCGGGCGCCCGTCGCCCGGTGACGGGGTGGGCGGCGCTGACGCCGACCGAGGTCAAGGTGGCGTACCTGGTCGGCGAGGGGCTGTCCAACCCCGACATCGGCAAACGGCTGTTCCTGTCCCGGTACACCGTGCAGGTCCACGTGTCCAGGATCTTGGCCAAGCTCCAGGTCCGCTCCCGGGTCGAGGTGGCCGGCGAGGTGGCCCGCCACCCCGCGGAAAGCCAGCCGCCGGCCACCCGTTCCACCGCATGACGCTGCCCGCTGAACCAAGCGCAGCGTCGGCGTCGTAGCAGGAAGACATGCACCGTCCTGCGACGCCTCTGGCGGGCTCGGCACTGGGAGTGATCGCTGATGCCAGTCCAGTCAGGTTCCAAACGCCCTGCGGGCGCGGTCGTGCCGGTACCGGTGCCGCAGCCTTGCTTGGCTTCTGCCTGACGGTGCCGCGGTGGCGCCACCGGTGGGCCTATGAATGGCTGCTGACAGCGTGGGGCTTCCGCCGGGTCACCCCGGCGCGGTCTTGGGACACTGCCACCAGGCCGGACCAGTCTCGTCAGCCGTGGACCTCGCTGCCCGCGATCGATGTGGCCCCCGTCCGGGTCAGAAGCGGCGCGGAAGCGGGCGTCGTGCATGACGGCGAGGGGTTCGCGGTCATCGTCGCCGCCGCACCGAAGCCGGGTGGCCGTTTATCGCGGACCTGCCCGTCGCGGCGCTGGCCGGCCTGCTGGAGTCCTCGGATACCCTCGTCACCGCCGTTCAGGCAGTCATGCACTCCGAGTGTGCCGCGAGCGACGCCGGATCTGCCCTGGCTGCCGCCTACCGCAGCCTTGCCACACTGCCACTCGGCCGCGGGCCGGCGACCAGCGCCCGCTGGCTAGGCTCGCACGCGGTCGGGGCGCACGGGTCGCTGGCGACGGTCATGCCCGTCACGGCCGGTGGAGTGCTCCTCGGCACCGACTCCGGCGGCCACCCGGTCGCTGTCCGCTCTTTCGGCGGAGGGCGGAACTCGCACGGTCGCCGTCGGTGACCCGCTGCTGCCCCGGCTGCTGGCCTTGCGTGCGCTCGGCACCGGGGCGCGGCTGCAGGTCGTTACCGCGCAGCCGGACGGCTGGCTGAAGCTCCGCAGTCAAGCGAGGCTGCCATCGCAGTGCATGGCCGTGGTCCGCTCCGGCGCGCAGCCGCCATCGGACGGGACCGGTGCCGCCCCCTGGATGATCATCAATGACACTGGCTCGCCAGCCGCCGCCAGCAACTGTCCCTGGCAGTCCGTGGTCACCGTGCCCGGCGACATCTCCGCCGCGGTCGGTGCGCAGTCCGGTGTGGACGCGATCGTGCTCCAGCGCACTACACCGGGCGGCGCATCCGCCGTAGCTGCGGCGCTTGGCCTGCCCGGTCCAGCATGCAGGCGCTGCAGATGGTGCCCGACGCCGTCGCCGTCGCCGTCGCCGTCCCCGGCTCGGTCCGGTTCGCGCGGCTCGCTCCAGACCAGGCCGAACGCGCGCTGCTTACCGGGTCGCCGCTGGGTGGATGAGCCTGAAGCAGGTATCCGGCTGGCGTTGCGGCCCACGAGGGCGGTGAACCGTCATCCCGCAACGCCCGCCGACCACGGGGAGCGGGCCTGCAGCGGGGCCATGAACTGCCGGGTGAGCGTGGGCAGGTCGGCATCACCGCCTGCAGGGACGTAACCTGTCCGCCCACGAGGCAATCAGCTGACCGCCGCGGGAAGTCCGGGTGTCTTTTGGCGGGGACTTGCTCTAACTGTGCTGGGGGGTCCGGCCGGGTCGATGACATTTGGGAATCGTTCGGCGCTGGTGCACGGCAGCCCACGAGGCAATCAGCTGACCGCCGCGGGGAAGTCCGGGTGTCTTTTGGCGGGGACTTGCTCTAACTGTGCTGGGGGGTCCGGCCGGGTCGAGATAACCCAGGTGGGTGATACAGGTTCCCGCGCTGTGCGGCGATGGTTAGCAGGTGAGCACATACCAGCAGGTGCGGCCCGTGCGGTGGTCTGACGGTGCGGGCCGTTCCCCGGACGCTGGTGCGGCAGGCATCGGGCGGTTGGCGCCTGATGGTAGGCGATCGGAGTTGAGCCGTCAGTGAGCATGTTGTCGGTTGCCGGCCCGGATCTGGATCAGCCGGCCCCGGGATCTGTGCGGGAGCGGGACTTCCGCCGGGGGGGTACGGACGAGTCGATCGCGAGTGTGGTGCGCCAGCACGGCGCGGCGCTGTCCGGTTTCCTGCGTCGTCTTGCCCGTGGTGACCATCAGCGCGCTGAGGACATTTACCAGGAGACGCTGATCCGGGCGTGGAAGCATCCGGAATGCCGCCAGGAGGGCGTCGCGACCAACCGGGGGTGGCTGTTCACTGTCGCCCGGCGGATCTCGATCGACCAGTTGCGTGCGGCGGCGGTGCGGCCGGCGGAGGCGGGTGGCGAGCACCTGGCCGCCGTCCCTGATCCGGTCGACCAGATCGACCGGCTGCTGGTCGCGGGGGAGGTCCGGGCGGCGGTCAGGACGCTGAGCCCGCACCACCGTGAGGTGCTGCGGGAGATGTACTTCGAGGACCGTCCGGTGGCGGAGGTGGCGGAGCGCCTTGGTGTGCCGGTCGGGACGGTGAAGTCGCGGACCTATTACGCTCTGCGCGCGCTGAAAGACGCCCTGGCCGGGCGGGGCCTGGATCACACGGCCATTCATCGGTGACGGGACGCGCTGGCATCAAAGCCCGGTCCAGCCAGCGAGGCCGCCGGTCAGCGGCGTGTCGCGGCCGGCGGCGGGTCGTCCCGGCTGGCCTGCGTCGAACGGCGGAAGCCGGGGCGGTGAGCCGTGAAGATCGCGCCGGCTGTGTGGAGTATTAACGACCGGGCCGTGGCCTGACGACCGGGCCCGTTTTTGTGACTTTGTTCTTCTTCCGTAACGGGATAGTCCCGTGCGGCGCAGCGTCCGCTGCCAACCCGGAGACCAGCTGGGCTGGGCCGACTTCCAGGTCCGCTCCGACATCGCGATCCGCCGCCACCAGGCCCTGGTCAACTGCGCATTCTGCTTTTGCTGGGACGCCTGGCTCCACGACCAGCCCACACCGCACGAGCATGTGACACCGCGGACGGCGCCCGGCCGCGGAGAGAGGGGGCCACGCGCCCCCGCGCCGCCACCGGCCCCATCCTGGCCCCAGGCATTACGCGCGATACGCGCCTGGCTTTCCCCCTCGATCGTGCTGCAACGCTGGCCACTCCGCGTGGCGGTCAAGATGTACCGTCTGGCGCCTGAAATACTGGCTGGCCCGCCGCTATTGTTTCGTTGGTCACCTTGCGGACACCGCGTCAGGAGCCGTGTTGGCTGCCGTCGGCAACTGGGAGAGCCAGGCTGATCGCGCACAGCCGAAGCACCGGAAAAGGCGTGCGCGGCTGGTCGTTCACGGCTTATGCCTCGCCGCCCGCCTCCGATCAGCCACGGCCCGCCTGTCGGCCAGGCTGTGGAGCGAACACCGGCTGCTGGCGATCGCACTGGCGGTCGCGGCCGTCCCGAGGATCATCTCGATGCTGGGGTTCAGGCCAGCGCTGCTGACCCAGGACTCCTTCGTTTACCTGTACTACAGCCTCCATCCCGCGCCGAACTGGATGCGCCCGACCGGGTATTCCGTCCTGTTGCTGCTCCTGCGGCCATTCCACAGCCTCGACGCGGTGACTGGCCTGCAGCACGTGGCGGGCTTGGCGGTGGCGGTAGCTAGCTACGGGTTGTTGCGTTCCCGTGCCGTTCCCGCGTGGGGGGCGACGCTGGCGGTGGCGCCCACGCTGTTTGACCCGAGGCAGATGTGGCTGGAGCAGTCCGTCCTTCCCGACCTGTGGTTCGAGGCCCTCGCGGTCGTGGCCGTCACACTGCTCCTCAGCAGGCGCGCCCCGGTGTGGTGGCAGGCCGCTCTCGCCGGGCTGGCGGCCGGCTGGGCGACCATCACCCGTGGAAACGGGTTTCCGCTGATCGTCATCGTGGTGGGCTGTCTTGTGATCCGCTGGGTGGGGTGGCGCGTGACCGGTGCAGCGGTGCTGGCGTGTGCGGTTCCGGTGCTCGGCTATATGACCGCGTTTTATGCCGTCTGTGGCCAGTTCACGCTGAGCCAGGGCGATGGGCTGTTTCTGTGGGCGAGGACCATGTCGTTCGCCAACTGCGCCGTCATCAAACCGCCGCGAAACCTGGTGCGGCTCTGCCCGGAGAACCAGCCAGGCGTGCCGCGCGGGCCGGCGCCAGCCTGGTCGTGGAATTTTCTCGTGAGCGAACGGCAGCCGGCCGCATACCTGTGGGACAAGCGGTCGTGGCTGTGGTCCGGTCCGCATCCGGGCATGAACGCACAGGGAAACAAGCAGGCGCTGGAGTTCGCAACCCGGGCGATCAGCGCGCAGCCGCTTGGCTACACGCGCGTCGTCGCCAGGGACGTCCTGCTCACCTTCCTGAACACTGACCGGGCGCTGCAGTTCAGCACCTATCCCCACCTACGGCGGCTGCCCGGTGCTTGGCGCGGCACCATGCGGTTGTATGGCGGGACGGCCGTGAACGCACACGGCGTCCAGCCCTGGGAGTCCTTGATGCTCGGCTACCAGCAGCCGGTCTACTTCTCCGGCGTTATGTTCGGCCTGGTGCTGCTAGCGGGCCTGGTCCGTATTGCCTGGCGGTGGCCCTGGCGCTCGCGGTGGCGTGAGCGCGACGGGGCACGGCCGGCCTTGGTGGCTTGGGTGACCGCCGCGAGCATCGTGGTGCTGCCCGTCGCCCTGTCCGAATACGACTACAGGTATGCGCTGCCTGCCGTGCCGCTCGCCTGCCTGGCCCTCGCGCTCACCTTCGCGCGGCCCACGCGAGCGCTGTCGGCGGGCGTGACCCAGCTTTCCCCGGCCGGCCGGGGAAGCGGCCAGGGAATGCCCGGGCCGGGCGGTGCACGATGACGCGGCCTCGCGGGGCGCGCTATCATAGGATATCGCCGGAGGTGGCCAATGACGGATATGCTGATCCGCGACGTGCCTGAGGACGTCGTCGCGGCGCTGGATGCCCGCGCGGGACGTCTGGGGCTGTCGCGCAGCGAGTATGTGCGCCGCCGCTTGGCGCAGGACGCGGCAGTGCCCGGCTCCCCGGTCAGCACCGGGGACCTGGCGTGGTTCGCTGAGGTATTCAGCGATCTTGCCGACCCGGACGTGATGTCGCGGGCCTGGCGGTGACTACCTGGCTGATTGACAAGTCTGCGCTGGCCCGGCTGGGCAGCAGCCCGGACGCTGGTGAGTGGGCCGGGCGGATCGGGCGTGGGCTGGTGCGGGTCACGACGGTTACCCGCCTTGAAGTCGGTTACTCGGCCCGGTCAGGTGCTGATCTGCGGGCCGCGTTCCAGCGGCCGCCCCTGTCATCGATGCCGGTGGAGTACCTGACCCCGGCTATCGAGGACCGGGCGGTCGAGGTTCTTGCCCTGCTGGCCGACCGAGGGCAACACCGCGCTCCCTCGGTGCCCGACTTGATCATCGCGGCGGCCGCGGAGCTTGCCGGGCTCACGGTCTTGCACCTGGATAAGGATTTCGAGGTGATAGCCGGGATCACCGGCCAGCCAGTAGAGCGGCTGAATACCGGGTAACACGCGAGGGTGCTGGGGAGGGGATCCGGTGCTGGCGGGGTCGGGCTGGCCGGGCGCCGGGTCGGGTTGTCTGTGGCGGTGGCTCCGTCGGCGAGGTTGCGCCGCATGCTCTGCCGCAGGCTAACCGTCGTGATCGCAGCATGGATGATCTTCCGCTGCGGTGGCGCGTGGCGGCACGCGTGACGTCTGTGATGGACCTGAACCGCTTCCGGTGGGAGGTGACGGGGCTGGTAGGCGCGACATTCGCGCAGCCGGTTAAGACTGCGCTGCTTCCGGGAGGACGGCCCACCCGGGATCCCTCCGCACCAGTGGGGTTGCGCATCCGCGGCAGCCGTTAAGGACATTGATCCCGAACGGCTGCCGCGTGCGCCGCGCCCTTAGCCCGTGGGGGTCTGGTGGTCGGCGTCCTGAGCAGCGACAACGGGTGACGGTTGAACCGCGCTTGGTGCAGGCGTCGTAGCGCATCCCGAGCGGGCACCCACGACAGGCGCATCGGGGGACCCTGCTAACCCGGGGGGACGACCCCCGGACCCCCGCATCGGGGTCGCGCCCCGGGCCAATACAGTCAGGGGGCTGAACTCCCGTGGCGCGGTGGTCGTACCCCGGAGTATGGGATACCGCAAACGACCTCGGCGGATCGGGCGGCCACGATGACGGTGCAGGCACCGCCCGGCGTGCCGCGTCGCAGCGTATTGACGGTGAGCCAGAGCGCGGGATCGTCGCCGCGTGGCACCGGCGCCCGCCGCGGCGCCGCGCTGCCCGAGACCATGGCTGGCTGGACGCTGACCCCGATCACCGCGGGCTGGTGGCTGTCCACATCGGCCGCCGACGTCCCCGCGGACGTGCTCGCACTCGCGGCCGAGCCGGAACGGCCAGCCTGGTCATTGACGCCGACCGCCCGGGTCCGCGCACCGATGAGCTGCTCAGCCAGCTATTTCCGGCCCTGCCTGCGGCCGGCCTCGGCGCCGTGCGGCTGGTGCTCTCCGACTCGGACCGCTATGCGGCAGCGGCGTCGCGCGCGTACGGCCTCGACCTCGTCGCGGCCGAGGCCGCGGTGACGATCACGCCGCACGGTTACGCGGTTGTGCGGTCCACCGCGCCGGCCGGCCCGGCTGCCTTGCCGCAGTGGCGCCGCTGCCTGCCGAACGGCGGCCGGTCGGCGGCCGGAGCGCTGTCGCCGTCCCCGGCCTGGGAACGCGCGCTGACCGCCAGCCTGGCCGCGGGCCTGGGGCACCTCGCCGCGGTGCGCCGGGTGCCCGCCGGCCTCGCGCTGCGGCTGCCCGGCCCGGATACCGGGTCCGCCCGGGCGGATACCGGGTCCGCCCGCGCGGATGCCGGGTCCGCCCGCGCGGATGCCGGGACCACCCGCGCGGCGGATGCCGTGTGGCCCGACCCGGAGCGCGTCACCATCGTCGTCTGCGGGGCCGCCCCGCACGAAATGCCGCACGACAGCCTGATGGAACTGCTGCCACGGCTGCACCTGGACGGCTGCGACGGAGTGCGCCTGTACTGGCCGCGCGCCGCGGCTGGCGCCGCCGGCTCGGCAGTGCGTGAGCTGGCGAAAAGGTGCGGCACCGACCTGATCGCGCCGGCCGCGGACGTCTCGGCAAGCGGCTTCGGCGGAGTGTGCCACGGGCACATGGGCGCCGCGCCCTGGATCCGGTTCACCAGGGACGGCGGCACGCACGTGCTTGGATCGCTGTACCCCACGCCAGCCTGGGAGCGGGCCCTGGCCCGGACGGACCTGAGCGCAGTTACCGGAGCGCTGGTCGTCGAGGACATCGCGGCCGGGCTCTGCGTGTACCGGCCGGAATCCGCCGGGCGCGGGCTCGCCGCGACCGCGCGAAGCATCATCCCCGACCCGGCGCGGGCCACGATCGTCGTCGGCGCCGACGCGCACACCGCAGCGGTCAGGCGGGACGTGGAAACCGTGCTCGGCGGGCTGCCCGCGGCCGCCGCGGGGAATCTGCGCCTGGTGCTGGCCGGCGCGGGCGCGGGTGGCCACGACTCGTATGCGCAGTTCCTTGCCGACACGTTCGGCTGCCGGGTGGTCGCGCCCACGGGCAAGTGGACAGCTACCCCGGACGGCCGGCTGCGGGCCTTCCCGGTGTGGCCCGCCGGCGCAGCCGGCGGGCCACACCGGGAAGCCGATGCGTGGTGCGAGTTTTCTCCGCGCCGCGCCCCCGTTGTGCAGGAGTTCCCCGTTGTGCCGGAACTTCCCGTTGTGCCGGAACTTTCCGTTGCGCACGAGTTCCCGGGGGCGCCGGGGCTCCTCGCGGGGGTCGCACCTGTAGGCGCGGCGCCTGCTGGGCAGGCGCAACCACAGCAGCCGCCGTCCCGCCCGCACGACGGCGAAGCCGCCGTGCCAGCAACATCTCGCCCGCCTGAAGGCGCGGCCGCCGAGTCAGCATCGAGTCCGCCTGAAGGCGCGGTCGCGGTGCCAGCGGCATCTCACTCGCCTGAAGGCGCGGCCGCCGGGCCAGCAGCACCTGGCCAGCCTCAAGGCGAGGCCGCCCAGTCAGCAGCATCGAGTCCGCCTGAAGGCGCGGCCGCCGAGTCAGCACCCAGCGCCCCGGGAGCGCCAGCCGCGGTCGTCCTGCTGTCGCGCGACCACCGTTCGTCGGCGCAGGAGCGTCAGCTGTACCGCGAATCCGCGACTCGGTACCAGACACACGCCGTGGCGGTCCGCCGCACGCTGAACCAGCGTCCCGGGCTGCGGTCCGCGGCCCCCGGCGAGTCGGAAGACGCGATCGTCACCGACTTCGCCGCGGTGCTCGACTTCCTGCACGACGACCACCATGCTGTCACAGCCGCGTTCCGGTCGGCCGGCACCGCCGCTGACCCGAAGCAGGCGTGCATCCTGTCAGGTCTGCGTCGGCTGCCGTCGTTCGCGGGGGCCGTATTCAGCTCGGCTAGCCTGCCGGGCGCGGTCACCGGCGAGTACCTGACCGGCAGGATCCTCGTCGAGCCGGCATTCGTCAGTGCGACATCGTCACACCTGGTGGTGCTCGACGGCGACATCGACTACGTCATCTGGTCAGAAACGGGTAAGCGTGTTGCGGCCCTCGCCGCCGAGGCCGGCCGCGACGTGGTCGTCTTCGCCGCCGGCACGACCTACAAGGTCCTCGAGGTGGACGAGGCCATGCCTGGCTCCGGGCGGATCACGGTCTTCCTGCGCGAACTCGCCCGGTCCAGCCGCGGCGGTACCGGCAGGCGGGCGGCCATGGCAGGTCAGCGGGAAAGCACGCTCGACGGTCAGCTCGATGAGATGGACCGCAGGGTGCTCGACCGCCTGGTCACGGTCGCCACACTGCGCGACGACGCAGGCGCCGACGATCAGGTCCTTACCCAGCGTACCGGCAGTGTGGCGGTGCCGATCGGTCTGGACGCCCGTGGCGTCCCGTTCGCCCCGCGGGCTGTCAGCGCCTGACCGGCCAGCATTGCCGACCCGCGCAGCCGTTCGGGCTGTTTCGCTCTGATTCCCACGGACGGGCGACTCCCCGAGACCCCCGCACCAAAGGACGCCGCATCCGTGGCGGCCGTTTGGACATGTGCTGCCCCGGGCTCCACCCCACGGGACCCCGCACCAATGGATGCCGCATCCACGGCAGCCGTTCGGGATCAGTGGTTTGAGGTTTGCCCTTCGCGGGTGCGGCGGTGCGATGCGCGGCGCTTGGCTCGTCCCGGTCGGTCCCGGTGGGACCGTACGGGAGTCACGCGATCATGGAATGCAGCGCATCGCTGCCGTGTCGGCTCGGCTGCGCGGTGAACGACCACGGTGCGCCGGGCAGGCTTGCCAGCACGACCGGAATGACGCGCCGCCGTGCGCTGGACACGTAGCGCTCCAGCGCGAAGCTGTCCTCGTTGGAGTGCAACTGGCAGAACACGACCTCGGTGCCGTCGTCCGGGCCCGTCGGCGCCGCGCCGAGCTCACGAAGGCTGGCGACCCATGCCGCGCCTGACGGCAACGGCTCGGGGAACGCATCGCCGATGACGACGACACGGCAAGTACGATCGGCTGCCTCGGCCGTGCAAAGCTGATGCATGATCGATTCGGCCAGCCGCACCGAGACCTCGGGGTCGCCGCCGATCGCCACCGCGCCTGGCGCTGCGGCGAGATCGATGAACAGGCAGCCCTCGTTCCCGGCGCCCAGGCACGCGAATGCGATGCCGCCGTCCGGGGTGTCGTAGGGGAGCGGGGTCCAGATAAGGTAAGGGGCCGCGGCGGGCCGGCCGTGACCGTTGCGTGGCCCGCCGCCGTGGCCGGCGTCTGGAGCCTCGGCCAGGACGACGTGGATCAGGTCGTCGCCGAACGCGACCTCGTGTTCCTGGGTCACCGCGCCGGCTGTCCCTGCAGGCTGCGTCGGCGGCTCCGCCGCCCCGAGGGGACCCAGCGAGGCCGGCGAGAAAGCGGCGGGCGCCGCGCTGCCCGCCGCAGGGTCCTCCGGCCAGGCGCCCTGCGGCAGCGCGTCGCCCGGCGGGGTGGCCTGCGGTGGCGCGTCGTCCGGCCAGGCGCCCTGCGGCAGCGCGGGGGCTGGCGGGGCGTTCCGGTCCAAGCGTTCCGGCCCGGCCCGGTGTGAGATACCCGGCGTCAGGTAGTCCGGCCAGGCGAGGTCGCCCCCGGTATCGGTATCGGTATCGGCAGCGGCCGGCATGGCCCCGGCTGCCGGCCCGACGGCGAGGCCCTGGCTGTCCGGCGGCGCGGCGAGTTCAGGCGCCGGCGGCGCCGTAGCCTCGGCGCGGCCCGGCTGCCGCGTGGCCCCGGCCGGCCGGCGCCGTCTGAGCACGACGATCAGGCTCGCGGCGACAAGGAGGGCGATCAGGATCGCGCCAAGAAGGACGATGAGCGTGCTGACGTGCGGGCCGCGAGAGCGGGGTGCCCCCGCGCCACCGGCGGCCGCTCGAGACGTGCGATGCGCCGACGGCGTCGGTGACGCGGCCGGCGACGCGGTGGGCGTGGGGGGAGGCGGCGGGGTCACCACCGGCAGCGGGCCGTAGTGCACGCCGACGCCGGACGCGGTCGCAGGAAGCAGGAGGATCCAGCCTGGATCGATCACGGTGGGATCCACCAGCCGCCCGCCGCCCGGCTGGAGCCTGCCTTTGTTCAGGTTGAAGATCGTCATGGCGAGGTCGCCGTTATGGAGCGTCTTAACCGCGATCTCGTAGAGGAACTCCTTGGACCCGTTCTTGGGCGGCTGGACGATGTAGTACTTGACCCATCCCGGGTGCACCGCTGGTGCGGAGGCGTGGGGGTGGCTGCGGTCGCTGCTTGCGAACGCGGCCGGAGCGGCTCCCATCGCGCCGAACACGGCGGTGAGCACCGCGGAAACAGCGAGCGCGGCCGTGGCCACGCGCGTGGCCGTACGCGGATGCCGGACCCTGGCGCCGCGAAGACACCTGCTGAAGGTCATGATCTTTCACCTCATGCCGGGCATGGGAACGGTCTGTCTCCCCGTGGCGCGCTTGGTGCCGGCCTGCGGGGAACCTGTCTTAGTGGCTACGAGCGGAACGACCGGCCGGTTCGACCCGCTCCGCTGCGCCGGCTCCAGCCGGGCTTGCGGACGCGGCCGCACGGGTAGCGGCGTCGCAGGCGGTGTCAGCGGGCCGGAGGATGAAAGGTCGTCATCCGGCAAGGCCGACGGGCCACAGGCTGCGGGCCTCGAGCCGGGCCATGAACTGCTGGCTGAGCGTGGGTGGGTCGGCATCCTTGGCGAAGCGATCGAAGTACGCGATGTCAACGGACCGCCTGGCCCATTGCATGCGTGTCGCGTAGCAGTCGGGCCGGTCGCCCGCCTCCTGCGCGACGAGCCCCAGGCAGGCGGCCACGTTCCCGTGACATGTACGGAACTGCGTCTCGATGGCGGTCCTTATCGCCTCTGGCGAGGAGAGTTCCGATGGCTGGACCGGGGAAGAGAACAGCAGTTGGGCGAGGGCGCTGAGCTCTAATTGAGCGAGGGCTGTGGTCACCATGTCGTGACCCCCTTCATGTGGCATTCTGTAGTGTCCTACGCAATGCGAGTGCCGCTGGTTCGACGCTGTCAGCTGGCGATCGGCTGAACCCGCAGCGCCTCGATCAGACCTTGGTCGAGGGCGATCACCGAGAGCGCTCGGCAGCCGAGAGAGGTAATCCAGCTAGCCATCCGGGCTGCTAGTTCAGCCAGCGGGACCTTCGCGTTGGCGTGGTCACGGACCAGGCGGATCCCGACGCCGCGGGAGCACCCGGTCAGGTGGCGGTGCCGCGACCCGCCGGTCCGCCACCCGGCCACCGCCTGAAGCCAGCTCCGCCAGCGGGCCCGGCGCACGACCATCACGTATCCAGGGGGTCCCGCGCTAGGCGCAGGCTGGGATATCCACCGCGCGGGCACACGGCTGCGCCCTTACGGGATCCGGCCTGGCCGGCGGGCCTACCGGCCGCATCCGGCTTCCGGGTGGGAGTCCTTGACGCCGACCGAGGTGAAGGTGGCCTACGTGGTGGCGGCCGGGCGGTCCAATCCGGATATCGCGGCGGAGCTGTTCTTGTCGCGTAACACGGTGCAGACGCATGTCTCGCACATCCTGGCCAAGCTCGGCGCGCGGTCGCGGGCCGAGATCGTCCGCGAGGCGCTGCGGCATCCGCCGGCCGGCCAGCCGGCCACCGTCTGAAGCCTGGCGGGCATAGGGTCGGTGGCGTGACGGTGGGTGCTGGTTCGGGTGTGTTTGTGGGGCGCGGCGCTGAGGTGGGGGTGTTGCGGGGGCTGGTGGCTGCGGTGGCGGGGGGCCGTGGTGGGGTGGTGTGGGTGGAGGGGGAGCCGGGGATCGGGAAGTCGGCTTTGGTGACCGAGGGCCTGGCCGCGGCGGAGGGGCTGGGGTGCGCGGTGTTCGCGGGGGCGGCCGATGAATTGCGTGGGCGG
>Ga0209648_10003899_pt1 | contig 12612 bp, 10 predicted proteins | sample GraSoi2013_115cm_FD_185830 | JGI IMG/M metagenome (GOLD analysis project Ga0209648, IMG submission 185830) | Grasslands soil microbial communities from the Angelo Coastal Reserve, California, USA - Sample 9_17_2013_115cm (SPAdes) (version 2) | ecosystem: Environmental > Terrestrial > Soil >...
CCAGGGCAACGAACGCTCCAAGAATGGAAGCTGCGATTTGCAAACACCTGCGGCGCAGCCCAGTTGGGCGGCTTCCACCTCGACGCTTCCACAGGTTGCGCAAGAGCGCTCTCGTTTAATTCAAAACAGCTCGTTCCATTTTCAGAATTGCCAGGTGAACTTCGCGTAGACACTGCGTTTGATTAGGCCCGATATTTCGCCCTGGTCCGAGCTATTAGCTTCCAAGTGGTGATCTTTCAAGAGGTTCTGGCCGACCAGGCTAAAAGTCAGACGTTCCCACGCTCGCCAGGTTATCCCCGTATCCAAGCGCGTGTAGGAGGGGACTTGTTCCGCCGAGAGGCGACAGACGAAATACGCGGACGTATTCCATTCGAGGCTTCTCGACAGAGCCAAGTTCGAGCGGAGTTGGACCTGGATGTGCGGGCTGTTCCCCTCTCCAATTGAGACCGATTTGGTGTCCTGACTCGCAGGATTTGTTTGCAAGTGAATTCGTTCGAACGCGTATCCCGGACTCAGAGTCCAGCGGTCCGTTACCTTCCAATTCACCGCCAGCTCAATCCCGTGCGATTCGCCGTGCATTTCGTTTGCGAAAATGAGAGGCACGTTCAGATGCGGCGGTGGAGGATTTAATTCCAGGAATGGAGCCCCTGGTTCCAAGGTCTGGAGGCCCCCGTACCGGTTGTAGAAAGTCGCGAGGTCCAACGAGATGTTGGCGCGCAGTTGAGCCCGATAGCCCGATTCAAAAGCGTCAAGGTTCTCGCTCACCGTATCCGAACTGCCCAGAAGGGTCAGCAAGATGGGAAGGCCGCCCGGGCCGGGAAACGCGGCGAGACCGACCCTCAGTCCTCTGTCGGCAGGCGAAGGCGTGCGCCGGGCTCTGGAATATCCAGCCCATAGCATATCGTCCTTGGTTACATTCCAGGCGATCCGTGCGCTGGGCTGGAATTCAAACCCGCTGAAATCATTGTGCTCGACCTTGGCTCCAATCGTGAGAGACAAACGGTCCGGTTTCAGCGTGATTTCGTCCTGCACAAAGGAAGTGAAGAGGTGCAAACTCTGGGAAGCAGGATTGAAGGAGACAGTCAAGCTTCCGGTCGTTGCGTACGCGGTATATCGATAGCCCACGCCCCAAACAAAATCCTGTCGGCTTCCCCAGCCGATGTGATGCTGAAAATCAATGTCAGCTGTATCGACCGTCTCTCCCTCAATAATGCTATTGCGTTGGGTGCGGTCGAAATAAACCTGCAAGCTTGTATCTGAATGCGGCGAAAAAGTGTGGTCCCAACGCCCCAATGCGTTTCCACCGGATGTGCTGGTCGACACGGCGAGCGCCCCACCGAAAGGAGGCGTGAGTGCAGGAGTGTGGGCTATTTCCCCTTCGTGGCCTTCATACAAGTCTCCCTGCATGGTTAAGGAGTCTTGTTTGGAGACAGTCGAATCCACGCGGAATCCGCCATGCAGTAGATCGGATCCGTCATGCCCGTCCTGGCCCGAGAGAGAAGGAAAGGAATTGTAATCAAATCCTTTCATAAAGAATCGGTAGCTTGTTGCCTGACGAAATGTTCCTCCGTATTGGGCAACGCCGAAACCTGGCTCATGCGTTCCACCGCCGGCGGTCACGAGACCTCCCTGAGTCTCCTTTGCAGTCTTCGTAATTATGTTGATGACTCCATTGACGGCATTGGCCCCCCAGACCGTCGCCCCCGGCCCGCGGATGACTTCGATGCGGTCGATATCTTCCAGCGGCACGTCCTGGACATCCCAGTAGACACCCGAGAACAACGGCGAATAGACCGTGCGCCCATCGATCAAGACCAAAAGCTTGCGGGCATATTGAGCGTTGAAACCCCGCGAGCTGATCTCCCATGTGCTTCCATTGATTTGCGCCACGTCCAGTCCGGGAACCATGCGCAGGGCATCCGGGATGTTCGTTGCCCCAGAACGCCGGATATCGCCCTGAGTAATGAGGAAAATTGCGGATGCAATTCGTGACAATTTCTGTTCTTTCTTCGAGACGGAAGTCACTTCCATGTTCATCAGATTTTCAATACTCACCTGTGTTAGATCGCCCGGTGAGGATTGTGGGGCCGGCTGTGACCGCGAGCTTTGCCCCCATGCCGCTTCGCACCCGAGCAGAAGAAGCAAGACCGTCGCTCCCGTCACCCGAGCTCGTAGCCACCTCTTCGATTGTTTTCTACGCATGGCAAACACTCCCCTCTTCCCTGGGAGTTATCCGCACGCAACTAGCCAGCGTCAGAGATGTTTTGGTTCGCCATCTCTTTTGCAATCAGTGCTTTCGCGTTTTGCAGAGGTCTGCAGATTCTCAGAGTCTGTAACTTAACGGAAGTGTGTTCCAAATTGGAACGATGCCGATCACTCGCTCCGTTCAGTCTTTCTATGTCCAACACTAGTTTAGTGGCGCGCTACTGTCCTGTTCCGTCGCGATCGCAGCCAAACAAACACGAGCGCGAAACGCCGTCGCTTCCTTGCCGTGATCCCACGCCGTCTTTCAATATTTTGAGGGATGCCCTTGGGGAGAAAAACGGTCCGGTCGTTGTTTATACGTTGTATTGTTAACGCTGTAGGATATACAATCTCGCCCGAGGGAGGTTGGAGGTCTGCCGCATGCCTCGCAAAGCCGACGCTCGCCTGGAAGGCCGCATCCTCGACGCCGCATACCGCTTGTGGAGGAAGCGCGGCGAGCAGGCCCTCACCATGCGCGCCGTCGCTCTCGCCTCGGGCACCACTACCCCTACGCTCTATGAGCGCTTCTCCAACAAGGGCGATCTACTCTCCCTCTTGCGCCGCCGCGCTCGCCTGCATCTCTTCGCGGCCATCGAACCCTCGCGCACTCCCGCGCAAGTCTGCCGCCGAGTTCTTGACTTCTTGATGACCCATCCCAACGACTACCGCCTCATCTCCGAAGATTGGGCCATCGCCTTCGCGCAAAAAGAGTACATGCCTTCGTTTGAATTCTTGAAACAGCGCCTCGCCAGTCAACTTGGTGGTAAGCCCGATCAACAAACTCCCATCGCTCTGGCCCTCGTCGCGCTCCTGCACGGCACCGCTGCACTTCTCCATTCGGTGAACCTCCATAGGAAAATCTCCCGCGACTTCCGGGGCGCCTGCATCTCCGCCTGCGAAGCCTTGATCCATGCCGCTTGCGCAAAAGCCGCGCGTTCGAAGCGCCTTTCACACGGCCGGCCGTAGGTCTCCTAACCGATAAGAACGCCTCTCCCCTTCCTGTTCATTTCATGCCAGAATGTGGACGATGAGCGCCCGGCCCCAGGCGCCTCAAGTCTAGATATACCAGCCCTGCCTCAGACGCCGCGGTGCTTTTTCCGCGGTCGCGCGCCCAGCAGTTGGGGGTGTCCCCGTTGGACGGCTCACAAGAATTCCGGGTTGGAGGTGCAATATGAGCGATGTCTGGAAACAGTGCGAAGGTCAGGTCATCGACAATAAATTCCGGCTGCAGCAATACTTGGGCGGGACGGATGACTCCGCCGTTTTCCTCACCCAGCTCGCCGGATCACCACCGCAAAAAGCCGCCATCAAATTCACTCCCGCTGGCACGGCCGCCGATCTCCAGCTCTCTCTTTGGCGCCGCGCCATGCAGCTCGCTCATCCCAATCTGCTGCGCATCTTCGACAGCGGCCGCTGCCGTCTTTCGAACACGGATCGTCTCTACGTCGTGATGGAATATGCCGAAGAAGATCTCTCCCAGATTCTCCCCCAGCGTCCTCTAACTGCTTCCGAAGCTCGCGAAATGCTGGAACCCGTGCTCGATGTTCTCGTTTTTCTCCACGGCAATGGCCTGGTTCATTCGCGCATCAAACCTTCCAACATTCTCGCCACCGCCGATCAACTCAAGCTTTCCAGCGACACGTTCTTCCCCATCGGTGAATCCCGCAAATCATCGCGCACGTTGGACGCGCACGACGCTCCTGAATCCGCGGCTTCTCCGCTCTCCGCTGCTGCCGACGTCTGGTCTCTTGGCATGACCTTGGTCGAAACGCTCACGCAGCACCCGCCTGCCTTGCCACCCGGCAGCGAAGCCGACCCGATCGTCCCCGATACGCTTCCTCAGCCTTTCCTCGACATCGCTCGTAACGCGCTCCGCCGCGAACCCGGGCGGCGCTGGACCATTCGCGATATCGCGGCGCGCCTCAATCCCGTGGCCGTCGGCGCTGCCGCCGCCCAATCGGTTTCTCCTTTGGCTGTTCCGCTGTCATCCGTTCCTGCCGTCCCCGCGGCAAAACTGCAAGTCCCTAAGTTCGACGCACCTTCGCCAAGGGCGCAAGCGCAACCCACACGTTCGCAAGCCGCGAACCCGCCGAGGCAAACTCTTGTTCTCCCCAACTATGTCGTTCCTCTTGCCGCTGCGCTTCTCGTTATCGTCGCGATCTTCGCGCTGCCGAAAATCCTTGGCCATCGTTCCGACGCCTCTTCGCCCTCTTCAACGGCCGCTGCCCCGCCTGCGGCGCAGCCAAAACCGATCGAGCAGCCTGCGCGTCGTGAAACCCCGTCAGGTCCCAAGCCGTCCGCAACATCTGCAACGCAAGACTCGCTCACAGCCGCAGCTGAGAAAAATCCTGTGCCACAGCCGCTCAGTTCGCCGGTTGCCACACCCGCCCGTGCTGCTGTGCGCACGGATACCTTTCCTTCCGCGAACGCGCCGAGCACCCCCGCGTCGTCTTCCGCGCGCGGTGAAGTCCTCGAACAAATTTTGCCCGAGGTCTCCGAGAAAGCGCGCGCCACCATTCAAGGCGTCGTGCGCGTCAGCGTCCGCGTGCACGTCGACCCCGCGGGTAACGTTTCTGAAGCCTCACTCGATTCTGGTGGCCCCAGTAAGTATTTTGCCGACCTTGCTCTAAAAGCCGCCCGCCGCTGGCAATTTGCTTCGCCCGAAATGGGCGGTCACAGCGTCCCTAGTGAATGGCTCATCCGCTTCCAGTTCTCGCCAACCGGCCCAAAGGCCTTTCCAACGCAAATAACGCCGTAGCATTTGCCGGGCGGGAGCCTCGATAAGGCTGAGCGGCGGTGATGGCCGTCACCAAGCGAGAGCTTTTCACGCCTCTCTGCCCTGAAAATACGGCTAAGTTCCGTAGAATCAGTGCAAACACAGTGCCGTATTTTCATCCTCTACAAGTACGGCGCAGCGGCATTACAAACTGCGTTAATTCCCTCTCCTTCTTCCCGCCCTTCAACCTTCAACTCTTGCCTTTTCACGAAACTTTCTTTCCAGCACTCTCGTACCTATCTCCAAGAACCGGCCCTCCGCCGGTCAGGAGGCATCCAGGTATGTCCGACCATAACAGGGGTTTCTTCCCCAAGACCGCTCTCATCACCACTGCCGCTCTTTTCCTTTCGCCGCTGGGCGCCTTGGCGCAATCGGCCGTCGCCTCGGCAAGCTCCACTCAATCAACGACATCCGCAGCCAAGGACCGCTGGCTGCACGTCCGCGTCATCAGCTCGGACGCCAAGGGTGAGACCGTCCGCGTCAACGTCCCCCTCGAATTGGCGGAAAAGGTTCTCCCCACCATCAACAAGGAACGCCTCCATGACGGCAAGGTAAAGATCGACAATGCGCACGTGAATGACGTCGACCTCCGCGCCCTCGTCGAGGCTATCCGCACCGCCAAAGACGGCGAGTTTGTCACCGTACAGAGCAATGATTGCGACGTTCGCGTCGCCAAACAGAGCAACCACCTGATCGTTCATGTCCTCGACAAGCAGAATTCCAGGAAGTCCCAGGTCGAAATCAAGGTCCCCATGAAGGTCATCGATGCCCTCTTTTCCGCCGGCAAGGATGAATTGGACCTCGTCGCCGCGCTTCACGCCCTCTCCGCGCAGGGCGATACCGAGCTCGTCTCGGTGAAGGATCATGAAAACACCGTCCGCGTCTGGCTCGATTCCAAGAACGTCACGGACTGACAGGTTTTGTAGCGGCGGCGGCATTTATCCCGGCCCGGTCGGGATGCCGCCGACTTCGCCGGGCAGGAGGAACCCATGATGCTACTCGCGAAAGCAGCTCTCGGACTTGGCGGCACACTCGTCCTCGCGGGCGTCTATACATTCCGTGAAGGCGTGATCCGCGTCGATGTCGACGAATACCGCGCTGGCGGTTCCCACGTTCATATCTGGGTTCCGGCCGCGGCCGTCCCCATGGCCATGCATTTCGTTCCTGGCGGGCACATGCGCCACGCCTCCGAGCAGGCGCGCGGAGCTTTGCCCGTGCTTCATGCCATCGTCAAAGAATTGAAAAAGTATCCGGATGCCGACTTCGTTGAAATTGTCGATCATGCTCAGCACGTTCGGATGCGCACTCACGGAGGGAAATTGCAGATTGACGTCGACGCGCCGGGCGAAAAAGTCCACGTTCTCTGCCCCTTGTCGACCATCGAAGACGTCACCAGCCAGATCGAGGAACACGCCCCCGCCGCCTAAATTCGTCTCAGGAAAGTCTTTAGCAAGGTGCTGAAGAAAAACTTGAGGCGTAGGAGTTCTTTTTTATTCTTGCCGCTGCCGATTCTGTGAATCATCCGGTTCCGGCTGTCCGCCCTTTGCCTGCTGAAAATAAATCTCTTCAAACACCGCATCCTTCTTCCAACCTGCTCTCCGCAGGATGCCGCGCCCATTCTCGACCATCGTTGGATGCCCACACAGATAACCCGTGGTCTCCTCCGCCCGCAACCCCCACTCATACGCGTACTTCCGTAATAGGTCATCCACCCGCCCGGTCTCGCCGTGCCAATTCGAATCTTCCCAGGGCCGACTCACCGTGGCCACATACTTGAGCCAGGGCACCTCCGCCGCGTACCGCTCAAACTCCTCGCGGTAGCCGAACTCCCACGAACGGCTCGCGCCCTGCAGGCAGTACAGCTTGTGGTCCCCGGGCATCGGGGAGTCTCCTTTTTTCCAATCTCGATAAAGCGTTCGAACGTAACTGACAAACGGGGCGATTCCCGTCACCGTGGAGACCAGCAGGTGGTGCGTCCTCCCGCTTCGCAAATCCAGCGTGAAGCGCCCCTTGGCGATTTTTCTGCACAGCAGCGTGTCGTCTTTTCTCAGCTTGAAGAGATCCGGGGTCAGATCCCCTTGCAGGACCAACTCGATGAAAATCTCGAGCGAATCTTCGTAAGGAGATGAAACGATGGAGTACGCTCTTTCGATCCGCTTTCCTTCGCGCTCGACTCCCAGGGTGGCGTACTGCCCGGCGCGGAATTCGAACGGTCCGCCGGGGTCGATTCGAACGATCCATAAATCAGGCGAAAGGTCCCGCCGCTCAAGAATCCGGGCTCGATAGTGCTTATCCGGGGAAAGGGCCATTAGCATTCTCCTATAGCCGTCCGGTCATGTCGCCAAAAAATGATAACGGGCGGAGCCAACTCCTGCTCCGCCCGGAATTTCAATTCCCACTACAGCCGAAACCAGATTCCTTCGAAGTGAATCTTTCAAACCAAGGCCGATTCGGCGCCGTCAATCGCGGGGCGCGACCGAGATGAACTAGAAATTACCAATTTCTGGTCCGCAGAGCAATCGTCTGTTTGGGGAGGCCGGGAGGAACCACTGGAAGAGCAAGGCCCGGAGCCAGTCCTGGCGGCCCGGTCTATTCGTAGGCGAGGGCGACAACGGGATCGTAGCTGGCGGCGCGGAGCGCGGGGTAAACTGCTCCTGCCGCGGCTCCCACGAGCGCGAGCATAGTCGCGGAGAAAATCCATGCCGGGGAAATCAGAATCGTTAACCCTGGATTTATTTGCTTCAAGATCGCCTGGGTCAGGAAAGTAAGCGCAATTCCCAAACCGGTACCCATCAATGTAAGGATGAGGGTCTCACCCAACAACATTCGAACGACGTCGAGTCTGGAGAAACCGAGAGCCTTCAGAATGCCAATCTCCCGTGTGCGCTCCATCACCATGGTGTGCATATTCAACAGGACCACCAGGAAGCTCACCACAATTCCCAGCGCCACCATGGTCCGTGTGAAGGGACGCAATTGCGGCAAGTTCGAAGAATTCATCAGGGTGAGGTATTCCGACAAGGAGCGGACGCTGTTCTCCGGCATCAACTTGAGAATCTGCGCGCGCGTGGCTTCTGTATCCCCTTTGCTTCTCACATAAAACATCGAGACGCGTTTCTCCGCCCCGGCGATCTCCTGCGCCGTCCGGATGGGGATGAAGTATCGCGCGCCTTTCCCATGAGCTACGATCCCACAAACGGTAAACGTATGATTTAACAGCGTGATCTGGCTCCCAACCTTCAAGTGGCGCGTTTGCGCAATGACGTCGTCAGCGATCGCTTCGTCCGGTCCTTCGAACGGCCTGCCATCGCGGAACAGGAAACCCTTGCTCAGCGCGTTGAAGCGCTTGTAATCGATTCCAAACACGTTCACTAAGTGCTTTGGTTCCGTGAGGATGACCGTTGGCGCCACCTCGTCCACGCCGCTCAACGCGGCAATTTGATCACCGAGCGACTCCTGCATCCCGACGCTTACGAATGCGAAAAAAATCGAGGAATTTGGCGGCTGAACAAGGATATCCGCGCCGACGCCCTCGACGCGTTTTCCCCATTCGGAAATGACGCCGGATGTGAGGCCTACAATCATCAGAACGAGAATTACCTGGATTGCTATGGCAATCACGCTCAGCGAACTGCGCAGCGGCCGGGCGCTAATACTGCCCCAGAACATTTGGAGGAGAGAAAATGGTCCGTCGTAGGTTTCCGTCATCGAGCGCAGCCAGATTTGTACTCTATCATTCTAATTCTAATTTGGTTCCGCTCAAAAGTACCTTTTTCGGGCCACAGGGCAAGACGCGTGCCGAAGCCCGGGAAAAATATTTCTGCTGCGTTAAGATTTCAACACAAATGTTGATAAGTATGTGGAAATCCCTTGTCCGCGCGCCGTTAACTTCTCACCCTTCAACACTCTTCTCCGCTTTGCACCATTTGTGTGCAACATCGTTTCTTCACACGCAAATCTATCCGGCGAAAAGTCTCACGATAGCAGAAAAATAATTGGCTGGAAGATTTCAAGCGATGAATTGAGGACAACTCTTTTCTTTTGTTTTTCCTAAATTGTTGATTCTCAACGGTCGGCCGTGGATTTTCCTTTAGTACCACTTCGGCGGCTTCTCGAGATGCACCTTGATTGTCTGCTTCGGGTCGGTTATGTCGAGCCAGCGTCCATACGTCTTCCATCCTTCGGCGATAACTTGAATCAAAACTCTTCCCATCGGCGCATTCGGAACGTGCGCGATGCCTTCGCGGCTGGTCTTTACATTCATTTCCAGTTTCTTGTCCTTCTTCAGCGAGTGCTCTTCGATGAATTTCACGTACACGCTGGCGTTCTCAACGGGAGTGCTTTTCTCGCCGCCAGTCACTTCAATGGTGATCCGCGGTTGTACATCGCTCGCAGGCGGCGGAGTCCGCGGTTTGGGCGCCGATGCCGGTGGATCCTGCGCGGCCGCCCCTTGGGCAACCACCGAACTGGCGACTATGCAAACGCACGCTAAAAACTTAGTCGGGAGTCTCATAAATCGTTGAACTCCATGGTCTACGGAACGGCGGGCCAGGTCAAGCCTCACCACATTCAGGTTCGATGCCGGCGCCGCCCGAGGCGCTGCTCTGCTGCGGAATCCCCGGCCAACGGCCATTTGACTCATCGATATAGCTCCTGTAACTTCTCAAGAAAGTGCCCGACAGGCAAGATGGGGACGCGTCAAAGATTGAATTCACCCCAAACGGTCAGCGCGCGATCTCGAGCTAACTGCTTCATAATCAGTACAGCTATCGCAAGGAGAGCACAATGGGTTTTGCCACCAACGCCATTCATGTGGGCCAGGAACCGGATCCTGCAACCGGGGCCATCGTCGCGCCCATCTATCAAACCTCCACGTACGTCAACGACGAGCTGGGCAAAAACAAAGGCTACGATTACGCGCGAACGAATCATCCGAACCGCAAAGCCCTGGAACGCACGGTGGCCAAGCTGGAAGGCGGCCATAGCGCGTATGTTTTTTCCTCCGGCATGGCCGGAATCGACGCGGTCTTCCGGCTTCTCCGTCCGGGCGATCACGTGGTTCTTTCCGAAGCGGTTTACGGCGGAGTGTTCCGCCTTTCCACGCAACTTCTCGTGCACTTCGGCCTGGAATTTAGCTTCGTGGACACTTCCACGCCTGATTTCGTGCGCACGGCGTTGCGTCCGCATACGAAAATGCTGTACATCGAAACTCCGGCCAACCCCACGCTCAGCGTCACCGATATCGCGGCGATTTCCAAGCTGGCCAACGAGCGCAACCTCTCGCTGGTCGTCGATAACACATTTCTGAGTCCTTATTTGCAGCGCCCCATCGAACTCGGCGCGCACATCGTGGTTCATTCCATGACGAAATATTTGAACGGCCACAGCGATTCCACTGGCGGAGCAGTGGTGCTCACGCGTCCCGAGGATGCGGAAAAGATCTATTTCATTCAGCGCTCCGCGGGCACCGGCCTCTCTCCCATGGATTGCTTCCTCGTTTCGCGCGGCATCAAGACGCTGGCGGTTCGCATGCTCCAGCACAACGCCAACGGCATCACCGTGGCCCGCCATCTCGACGCGCATCCCAAAATTAAGAAGGTCTTCTACCCCGGCCTGCCGTCTCATCCGCAACACGAAGTGGCGCGCCGCCAGCAAAAGGGTCCGGGCGCCATGCTCTCCTTTGATCTAGGTTCCCTCGAAGCCGCGCGGCGCTTCCTCAATCACGTCAAGCTCTGCTCGCTCGCCGAAAGCCTCGGCGGCGTCGAAACTTTGATTTCGCTTCCCGCGATGATGACCCACGCTTCCATGCCCAAGGAAGTTCAGGATCGCGTAGGCATCACCGAGGGGCTGGTGCGCCTTTCCGTCGGCATCGAAGACGTGGAAGACATTATCGCCGACCTCGACCAGGCATTGCTGTACGTCTGAGAATTTCACAAATTCCTGGGTTAAGCGGCGGCCAGCCTAGCAAGTCCATCGTGCACGCTATTTGCGCGATTGCGTGACGCTGTCGTCCAGCCAGGAAAGATATTTTTCGGAGCCTTCTGTAATCGGGAGGGCGATGAACTCCGGCACATCATAGCTGTGGAGACGTTTCACTTCGTTTTCCAATGCAGCGAGGCGCTCCGCCGTCGTCTTCATCACCAGCAGATACTCCCGCGCACGTTCAAGCTTGCCGTTCCAGGTGTAAAACGACTCGGCCGGGCTCAAAACAATATTGACGCACGCCGCGAGCCGCTTGCTAACCACCGTACGCGCAATTCGCCTTGCCTCCGCCAACGTTCCGCACGTTACCAGCACAATTCTGTTTCGCCCCGCCTTCTTCATAGCCGCCTTCCTCCCATACTTCACGCTCAAGCCTCACATGGATAGTCCGCATCACCCACAAGAATCGCCCCCGCCTGCCGATGCTAGGCGAGGCCCGCATTATGAGGCGGGCCGGTCTTCTTGACTTTCAACTTTCAACTTTCAACTTTCAACTTTCAACTTTCGACTTTCAACCTTCCGCGTTCTAGAATAGCGTTCCATGAGCAACTCTCCGATTAAGTTCGGCACCTCAGGATGGCGCGGCCTCATCGCCGACGATTTCACCTTCGCCAATGTGCGACTTGCGGTCACCGCCATCGCGCAACACGCTAAAGCCAAGGCGAAGGACCCCACGATCTTGGTGGGCTACGACACGCGCTTCTACTCCGAAGAATTCTCCCAGCTCGCCGTGGGCATCCTGCAGCATCACGGCATTCGAACGCTGCTTTGCGAGACCTTCACGCCCACGCCCGCAGTGGCCTTCGAAATCATGCGCCGCAAACTCGACGGCGCCATCAACTTCACCGCCAGCCACAATCCCGCGCAATATCACGGCCTGAAATTTTCCTCGGCCGACGCCGGCCCCGCGCTGCCGGAGGTCACCAAAGATATCGAAGCCCGCGTCGCCAAAATGATCGCGAAAGACGGACCGTTTCCGATGTCGCCCGCTGCCGCAAGTCACGGCACAAAGTCAGCCGGCGAAAAAGTCAACTTGCGCGAAAACTATTTGAGCCGCCTCGAGGAGCTCGTCCAATTCGAAACGCTCCGCAAGGCCAAGCCGTCCCTGGTCGTCGATGCGCTGCACGGCTGCGGCGCCGGCTATCTCGACCGCACACTCACCGATCATGGCGTCACCGTAAAAAGCATGCGGTCGGAACGCGATTGCCTGTTCGACGGGACCGGGCCCGACGTCTCCGAAGACAATCTCGCGCCGCTTCGCAAGGCCGTAGTCGACTCCGGCGCTACCGCAGGCCTGGCCACCGATGGCGACGCCGACCGCTTCGGCATCGTCGACCGCGACGGCACGTGGATTCAGCCCAACCTGATCCTCGCGCTCGTGTACGACTATCTCGTCGAAACGCGCAAATGGAAAATGCCCGCGGCGCGCAGCGTCGCGACCACGCAAATGATCGACGCAGTCGCCAAGTTGCACGGCCAATCGGTCCATCAGACGCCCGTGGGCTTCAAGTACATCGGCCAGCTCATCCGCGAAGACAAAATCGCGCTGGGCGGCGAAGAAAGCGCCGGGCTCACCATTCGCGGCCACATCCCTGAAAAAGACGGCATTC